>Ga0307421_1000387_pt1 | contig 28690 bp, 11 predicted proteins | sample SalMarWE160270MG_FD_202163 | JGI IMG/M metagenome (GOLD analysis project Ga0307421, IMG submission 202163) | Salt marsh sediment microbial communities from the Plum Island Ecosystem LTER, Massachusetts, United States - WE1602-70 | ecosystem: Environmental > Aquatic > Marine > Intertidal zone >... | reverse complement strand
GATCGGTAATACTGCCGGCGGCAGTACGTGAGTATAAATTAAAATTTATAGATATAAAAATCCAACAAGGGGATGAGATAGTAGCGAGTGTGGATTATGGCGGAGACCAAATATTAGAGGGTGTTAAGAAGGTTGAATAATTAATAATTGGTAATGATTTTATTTATTTTATCTTTTCAATACTATACGAATGTATATCATAATATCTATCAGTATGATGAAACCTCATACGCGGTGACTAACTGGTTAATGGATACGAGGGGGACTCACTGGAATACGGATATTCTATTTATGAGATATAGAGAGGATTTTGGGGTAAAAAGATTCCAATTTAGATATGATTCTATTGCTTTCGATGAATATAACAGAAATTATCATGTTGTATTAGGTGATATGGGATATCTGAGGGGAGTTGAAGTCGGTTATGGTCCTCCCTGCGAAGATTGTCAGTTTAATTTGAGAGTAGGGAAGATGAGAGATTTGTCTGCTCGTGTTTTTCCCACGTTTTATAGTAATAGATTTTTTTCCGAATTGGAGCTTTTCCTTCCCAATCATAGATTTACCCTTAACTCGAGGTGGGATAGAGACAGGGTTTCTACTATATTGGGAGATGAATTTAATTTTGATTTTGGAGACCTTAAAATTGTGAATGATATAAAATTGGGTTATGTGGACAACCCGGAACTTTCCATTGATGAGGATTTGATTTACAATAAAAAACTTTTTTCCCTTCGTTCTTTTCTAAGATACTATAGTTATGGTTTTATTTCGCGAGAGGGTATCAAATATATAGGGGGGAGGTTTAATTGGGGTATAAATCCCTCTTATAAGTTTCCCACTGGTTTAAGTGTTTTTTCAGGTTTTTATCAGTCGGGACGTCTGGATAGAAGTTTACAGAATCAAGTTCTTGATGGTTTTTCTTACCGTTTTCCTATTAATCTTTCAGTCAATTTTACCAATAATGTAAACTGGGGCGGTGATAGGAATAGTGGTTATCGAAATTATTTGAGTCTTTATTATTTTCTTTATGCTAGGGGAAGGCTTAGTTTTAGATATCAGAACAGTTATTATAACAGAAGAAATGAAAGTTATGAAGTAGAGGGTATTATAAACCTTCCGCATTCTAATGTTCTGGAGGTTTCGGCTTCCAGATCCGAGATTTACGGCTGGGAATATGCTTTGGGCGCACTTTTGCGGATGGGTGCATCCCTTTCCGGAGATTTTAGATTGCGGCATATGGTGGATCAGGAAAGAGTAAATTATAATGCTTCGCTTTCTTTTGGGGGCGCTTCCGGAGGATTTTCAAGTAGAGTTGGTATTTCAGGCAACACCGCCACAGAATCGAAAATTTATACTCTTGAGCTTATTAAAAGAGGTTCCATAGAAAAAATTGGTTTTGGTGCTGTAACCGGATTAGTCTGGCATGATGAGAACGGGGATGGTTTGAGGCAGAGCGGGGAGCCGCCTCTTGAGGATATAAAAATTATTTTAGACGGTGATAAAGAAGCAGACGTAAACAGTATAGGGCAATACAGATTTGCTCCCGTTTCCAAAGGAAAACATACTGTGCAGCTTGATATAAAAGGTGTTCCCGCATTTTTAGGAGGGGATAATCTGATAAAAAAGATAAATACAGGGTTTGTCGATTTTAAGGTGGTAAATTTCCCGATTTTCAGCCTTTCTTCGATTAAGGGAGTTGTCTTTTACGACAAAAACCATAACTTCAAAAGGGATCCGGACGAGAAAGGGGTTCCGAATGTTAAAATCAGCATAATTCGAGGTGATTATTCAAGACACACTTACGCAAACTTTTTCGGTGAGTATTCAATTAGTAACATAATACCCGGAGATTATACGATACAGGCTTCCCGTTTACCGCCGGGTTATGACTTAAGCCCGAGAGGATTCGTTTTGTATTTGCAGTTAACCGGAGGTATGAAGAGAGAAGGTCTTAATTTTGGAATTGCAAAACCCGTAAAAAAGATTGATAGAAAGAAATTTTAAAATATCGGAGGTAACCATGAAAAGAATTTTTTATCTGTTATTTCTTATATCGTTTGTAACATTCGCAGTCTCCTCAACGAGTGTAGGGGTTGAAAAGACTACAGCTCTGGTTCCTGTTCTTATGAGTATATATGATAGAGTTACGATAACGATACAGCGAAACACTATTACCTGGGATTTTAACAGGATTGACCAAAATGCAAATAATCCTCCTTTTCCGCCGGCAGTTTTTCCTGAATACTATGAGCCCACCCAGCCGAGGCGTCGACGCTATCAGAGAATAAGATATAGTGTCAGAGGATTTGGCGGGCCAGCCGGTAATTGGGAAGTTACTATTGCGGGTGCCGGTGATCCGGCTCCTACCTGTGGTATTTTGCTTTCCGATATAGAATATGGAGACGCGGCTGCAGGAGTCTGGTCTCCGCTTGGCACTGTACCGCAAGTTCTTGTAAGTGGAAGTGGTGATATAAGAAGACAGCAGAACCTCTTTCAGGATTACAGGGTTATGATTGAAGGAAATGAGACCAATACAAGCGGTTCTACCACTACGATAATTTATACGATACAAACTTATTAGTCAAAATAGTTGATTGTGGTAAGTGGTAAGTTAATACGACAGATGACCGCTGACGGCTGACGAATGCATAAAAAAAGTTAAATAGTTACCCATATACCCATCCACGCATTCACCTGTTGACATATTTATAAATCCATGTAAAATAGAAAGGCTTTTTTGTTGATGTAATAAAAATCGATTTTTGAAAGGAGAGTTCATTGGCGTTATTAAAACCATTCAGGGCATTAAGACCAAAGGTGGAATATGCGAAGAAAGTTTCATCTCCACCTTATGATGTTTTTTCAAGAGAAGAAGCAAAGGAACTTGCAACTAAGAATCCTTTATGTTTCTTGCATGTCGTAAATGCGGAAATTGATTTTCCTGATGATGTCAATATCTATGATGATAGAATTTACCAGAAGAGTAATGAAAATCTTGAATGGTTGATTAAAGAAGGGTATCTCATCGAAGAAGATAAGCCTTCTTTTTACATTTACGAAGAAGATGAAAATGGTCATAGCCAGACCGGTCTGGTATGTCTTGCTACGGTTGATGAGTATGACAAAGGAGATATCCGTACTCATGAGTCCACAAGGAAAGTCAAGGTTGACGATAGAACAAAGCATATAAGGACCGTGGGAGCTCAAACAGGTCCCATATTTCTTGCTTATTATGATACGAAAAAAACAGAAGAGATATACTCCATTTTCAGCGAAGTAAAGTTAACCCCATCTCTTTATAAATTCAAAACAGGAGATAACGTTTTTCATACAATCTGGAAAGTCGGAGATACAGCTACGGTAAGTAAGATACAGGAAGTTCTTGATAAAGTTGATACTCTATATATAGCCGATGGACATCATCGCAGTGAATCGGCTTCGAATATAAGAGCGGAGAAAAAAGAAAATAATCCGAATCATAATGGTTCGGAGGAATATAATTTTTTTCTTTCTGTCGTATTTCCACATACTGAACTTAAGATAATGGCTTACAATAGAGTGGTAAAGGATCTTAATTCTTTAACAAAGGATGCTTTTTTCGGTAAAGTGAGAGAGTTTTTTACCATTGAGGGTATCGAAGGAAAATGTGATCCTGATACCTATCATAATTTCGGTATGTACATAGATGGTAAGTGGTATCATCTAAAGGCTAAAGAGGGAACTTTTCCAGCCGATGACCCATATTATTCGCTTGATGTTTCTGTTCTTCAGGAAAATCTTCTTGATCCCATTTTAGGCATAAAGAATCCCAAAGAAGACGAAAGAATAGATTTTGTCGGAGGAATAAGAGGATTAAGCGAATTAGAAAGATTGGTTGATTCGGGGAAATTTAAAGTGGCTTTTTCCATGTATCCTACCCAGATGGAACAGCTAATTAGAATATCTGATGATGGTAATAAGATGCCTCCAAAATCTACCTGGTTCGAACCAAAATTGAAATCCGGTTTATTTATACATAAGATATAGATGTTTTGTAATATTAGCCACAAAGGCACAAAAACACAAAGTAAAATATGTGTTATTTGTATAATTTGTTGTTTCTTTCTTTTTGGGATCGTTGGTTCGTTAGGTCGTTGGTTCGTTGGATGGTTAAAACAAAAAATAAAAAAGGTAGAGCGTTGGGTGATTCTGTGTAATCTTCGAGTCTTAGTGACTTAGTGGCCTAAATATTTATGATTTTTTTTCTTATACTTGCTTTTTCTCCGGTAGATGTTCCTTTCGTTACTGAGGCGAAACCTATTATAAGGGGTATTTATCTTGCTCCCGGAGTATTGTATTCAAAGTATGAGTTAGACAAATTCTTCCGAATGGTGGATTTGGGCCTTGTAAATGCTGCTGTTCTTGATGTGAAAGACGAAAGAGGGAGGTTGATGTTTTCTCTTTATAAGGATTTTATTGAGAAAGCTAAAAAGAAAGGAGTTTATTTAATCGCCAGGCAGTGTGTTTTTAAAGATGAAGCACTCGCCTTTAAAAATGGAGGAGCTCTTGCCCTAAAGGATTTCGAAGGGGGAATCTGGTTTCAGGAGAAATGCGGGTACTGGGTAGATCCTTCTCTTACAGAGGTCAGAAAGTACAATGTTAAGATTACGCAGAAAGCTTTTGATTCCGGATTCGATGAAGTACAGTTTGATTATATACGTTACCCTTCAGGTGAAAAACCTTATAGGAATTGGCAAAACAAATTAAGTAATATCGTTAAATTTCTTGATATGGTAAAGGAGGCTAAACCCGCTAATAAGAGAATATCTCTTACTTTCTATGGTTATACGGTATGGGCTAATGTTCTGGCAAAAGAGGGGCAGAATTTCGAAAAAATGGCTGAAAAGGTTGATGCGATTTATCCGATGCTGTATCCTTCTCATTTCCACGATAATTTTATGAATGATTCCACCAAGGAGTGGAGAACATATTCTTTGATATATAAATCAATTGAAAAAGCTCATGAAAGATTACCGGAGAAAGAAATTGATATAGTACCATACCTTCAAGCTTTTACATGGAGAAGGTCAAGGCTCGGCAGAAAGTACGTTTTTAATCAGTTGAAGGGAGCCTCCGATTCTCGATCCGATGGATTTATACTATGGGAAGCAGGAGGTGACTACGGATTAGGGTATGATGAGTTGATAGAGTTTGATATTGATTTTTTCAAAAAAAAGTTAATGTACCGTTTATTTCAAAAGCATGAAAGTAAAAGAAATAAAGAAAATTCTGGGTAATAAATTTCTGAGCAAAGCCCGGGGACAAAGTCTTCTGCTTGATGAGAATATTGCAAGAAAGTTTGCGGATCTGGTGTCTTTGGCTCGTGGTAAAAGAGTACTGGAAATAGGCCCAGGACTTGGTATCATAACGAAGCATCTTAAAGATAGAGGTTTTGAGGTAATTGGGGTGGAAATAGATAAGTATTTTTGCGGTTATTTAAGAGGTATAGATATGAACGTTATTTGTGAGGATTTTCTCCAAATAGAATTGGATTCTTCTTTTCCGGAAGTCGTTGTAGGTGCTCTCCCTTTTTCGGTATCTTTACCGATTTTACAAAAAATTAAGAACAACAGGGATAAAATAAAAGAATGGATTTTTGTGCTTCAGAAGGAGGTTGCTGAGAGATTCACATCAGAGCTGGGTAGAGAATCTTACTCTTCTCTTTCCATACTGTTTAATATTTTATATAATATTTCCGTGGAATTTGAGATTAAGCCTGAAGCTTTCTTCCCGAAACCTGATGTATTTTCAACAGCTATCAAAGGAGTTCTAAAGGAAAATCCGATAATTGAAGTTGATAAAAGTTTTGAAAGATTCCTGAGGGATATTTTTCGCTATAAAAGAAAAACACTAAAAAATAATCTTTTCGATTATAATATAGACCGAGTTTCGATTGACTTGAAAAGAAGAGCGGAAACTCTTCACGCAAATGAAGTTGTTCGGCTTTACCGAGAATGTAAGCGTAATCAATAAAATTTAAGCCTTTGTGCCTTAGTGTCTTAGTGGCTAAAAAATTATGAAAGGGATTTATGTTTTGATATTTAGAATAGAAAAGGAAAGAAGCATTAATGTCGGAAAAATCGGGCGATTTGTTTTCAAGCCCGCTTATTACGCCTATGTGGGTTCAGCGATGAGTGGAATTCAAAGATTAAAAAGACATTTGAAAAATTTAAAAAAGGGAAGTGTAAAAAACAAACATTGGCATATAGATTTTATAATACCATTCTGTAAATCGATCGGATGGGTTTTTGCGGAATGTTCTGATCCAGGCAAAGAGGAAAAATTGGCGATTTATCTTTCAAAAAAACTTAATTATGTCGAAGGCTTTGGGGCGTCTGATTCCAGGGCTCCTTCTCATTTATTTAAAAATATAAATCTCAATAAGTTAAAAAGTACAGTTATAAAAGCTTTAAAATCTATTGGGGCAGAAAAGCTCCAAACCAATATTGAAACTGAGAACAAAAAAACTCAATAGAGATATGAGTTTTTCCAAATCAACAAGGAGCAAATTGGGAAGAAAGAAACTTAAAAATCGTATTTTTTTCCTTTTATCGTAAATATTTGACCGTTTATCGAAAAAATGGTTGCATTTTCGAAACTCTAATATATAGTTCATGTGCCTATTTTATATAAAGAAGAAAATTTTGCTTAAGTTTTAAGAAATTTCCAAATGGATTGCAAAAGATAGAAATTAGTATTAGTAAGGAGGTTAATAATAATACCGAGTAGAGGGGTTTTTTTTAAGTTATTTCATACGTTTCTTTTCTTTTTCGCATTAACTGCACTTGCCGGTGTTTTAGAAAAAGAAGTAACCTTCAATAGGGATGATATTTCGTTTACTGAGATTGAAGGATACGATTTAATAAAACTTGAAGGATGCAGGTCAACTACCAGGGAGATAGGTGCCCCCTGTCTTCCGCGAGCAGCCATCTCGGTTTTGATTCCTCAGGGTGCTGAAGTTATAGATGTTGAGGTTGTTTCCGTAGACACAATCGAACTTGAAAGTGAATATGAGGTGTATCCGACTCAACAACCACAGCCATTCTTAAAGGACAAGGTTTTCCCTTTTGTTGAACCGGACGACGATATCTACAGTCAAAATGTCCCTTATCCTGAAAAAGTTATTCAGTCGGCCCACACTGGTTCGATGGGCGGATTTAAACTCGCAAATTTATTTATTTATCCCATACAATATATACCTGCCGAAAAGAAATTGATTTTTCATTCGAAAATAAACTTCAGGGTTACTTACGAAGATAAGTTACGTTCACCGAACACAAAAACAGAAAAACAAAACAGAATATTCAGAGAAAGAATAAAAAAACTAATCCTCAATCCTGAAGATATTGGAATGTTAGAACCTCCAATAGGACTTAGAGGTAGTTTAGATTTACCCGCAGACACTGTGGAATATGTAATAATAACTGCGGATTCATTCAAAACAGCTTTTCAGGAACTCGCAGATTGGAAGACGAAAAAGGGTGTTCCTGCAAAGGTCGTAACACTCGATTCCATTTACGCCAATTATACAGGAACGGATAACGCGGAGAGAGTAAGAAATTTTATTAAGGACGCGAATTCTTCATGGGGAACAATATGGGTTCTTCTTGGCGGTCAATGCGACTATGAATGGGGGCAAGAAATCGTTCCGAGAAGAAATGTCTGGTATATTAATTCACATGTCGGGCATTATCCTGACGAAGACACTATTCCAACCGATCTTTATTTTTCTGACCTTGATGGTGATTGGGATGCTGATGGGGACGGTTTATACGGTGAATCAACAGATGAGGTAGATTTATATTCGGATGTATTTGTGGGGAGAGCCCCTGTACGTACAGTTGCTCAGGCTGAAACTTTCGTAAATAAAGTTCTTACTTACGAAAAGACCCCCCCTCCAGGTTATCAGAAAAAAATACTATTACCTGCTGCTATTCTATGGAGCTATTACAATGAAAAACTTTCACAGGAAGCGATTGCCAATATAGTACCCGCAGACTGGCAGATTTCAAGGATGTATGAAAAAGATGGAAATTTAACTCACACGGCTTTTGTCGATTCCGTTAAATCGGGTTTCGGTTTTGCTCACCTTGTAGGACACGGAAATGAATATGGTATATATACTTATTACGCCGATGCATATTTTAATTCCAATGACTTAGATGCTTTAAGCAATGATGGCCTGCTTGGCATTCACAATTCTATAGGCTGTATGTGTGGTGGACTTGATCTCGTACCCTACGGGGACTGTTTTGCAGAATATTATTTAACTCCTTCCACGGGAGGAAGTTACTCTATTATGAATTCAAGGTATGGTTGGGGGGATCCACCAAGTATGGGTCCTTCGGAACATATTGATACCTGTTTTTATCATGAAATATTCACGGAAGATTATCCTTACCATGATCATCTTGGGGTCGCCCATGCTTTTTCAAAAGACGGATATGTGCCTCAGGTTACCTGGCACTCAACCTGGGCGTGGTGTATTTATGAGTTAAATCTATTTGGAGACCCTGAACTTCCCCTCTGGACAGATAATCCAAAAGAACTCAGCGTTAATCACGATGCGTCAATACCTGTTGGTGTAAGCACTTTCAATGTAAATGTTTCCGCTGGCGGTTTTGGTGTAGAGGGTGCACTTGTTTGCTTATATAAAAAAGGAGAAGTTTACCAGAGCGGATATACCGACGCTTTCGGCAATATCAATTTGACTTTATCTCCCCCTCCTAACTCCCTGGGTATAATGTACTGCACGGTAACAAAAAACAATTACATCCCCTATGAAGGCAGTATAGAAGTTATGTCACCTTCCGCTCCCTGGCTTGTTTTTGAAGAGTATAGAGTAATGGATATAATAGGAAATAGTGATGGAAATATTGATCCCGGTGAAAGCATTGAGTTGTTATTGACGGTTCATAATGTAGGTCTTGATACCGCATATAGTATTACAGCTACACTGCGAACGGCAGACTCTTACGTTACAATTACAGACTCGACAGATGAATTTGGGGATACCTTACTACCGGACTCACTCTCGGAGAGTTTAGAGAATTTTGAATTTGATGTAGCATCGGGATGCCCGGCAAACCGCGTTATTAGTTTTGAACTCATTGCGAAAGACATAAACGATAGTAGGTGGATAAGTTCTTTTGCTATACCTATATCAACACCGGATATAGTCCTTTCTATAGATACTCTAAATTTCGATACTGTATTCATAGGTTATCCTGACACTCTGGAACTTCGTGTAAATAATGATGGTAGAGATACCCTGTTTGTGAGTAATATTACCTACGACAATAACGATTACTCTGTGGATATAGATAATTTCAGTTTACCGCCTGATGAGAGTCAAACAGTAAAGGTTGTGTTCGACCCTGGTTCTGAAGGCATATCCACCGGCAATCTGACGATCCAGAGTAATGATTTAGATGAGCCGAGCTTGTCAGTTTTCTTATATGGTGAAGGGTTGGAACCTCCGGATATCTCGGTTTTGCCTGATTCTCTGAGCGATAGTCTGTTCACTGGTGATACGTCTATCGATACTTTAACTATTTATAACACAGGGGGAAGTGATCTAAAATTTGATGTCTGGATTGAAAGATTGGATTCGGATTTGATTAATGCCAACTCGTTATCCATGACTATCGAAGCTGTTATACCAGCATCAACATCGGGAAATTCAGAAACCGGTTTTAAACAACCTTTATCGGGGTCTAGTTCAGAGAAACATATTTCCTTTCCGGCAGGTTTAGCATTAAAGGGTGACACAGTAAAAGTTTTGCTTTTAACACCTGACGGCAACATTACCGATCTGGAAGCAGTATTATCGGCTTTTAGCGATTTGGATGTTAAAGTATTTCCAAAAATTGATCTGTCCAATTTGGACGCCACAGATTTATTATCTTATGATGTGGTTATAACTACTAATAACACCAAATGGTTAAACCAAGGGAATGTTGATCCTGCTCAAGTTGGTGACGCTTTGGCAGATTATATAGATTCCGGGGGGAAGGTAATCGTTAACAACTATGCTTATGACTGGATGGGTTGGAAGTTAAAAGGGCGTTTTATTGATGAACAATACGGGCCTTTTACTTCGACAACTACTGATTTTATAGGAACAATAACTTTGGGTACCGTTCACGAGCCGAATCATCCTATAATGACTGATGTTTCTACAATAACCAATACTTACCTATGGCAAAATCCTGGGCTGGCACCCGGAGCGACTCGTATTGCAGATTGGAACGACGGAAATATTTTCTGCGCAGCGAATGGCAATGTGGTTGCACTTAACATATTACCCAGCGATGGTTACGGAGTTCCAGGTTGGACTGGCGATTTACCCACTTTGTATCACAATTCAATTCTATGGCTAACCGGTGGTTTAGTATCCTGGTTATCTTATGAACCTGATACAGGTACGGTCCCACCAAACGATTCTGTAAAAATAGAAGTAACTTTTGATGCAATCGGTTTAAACGGCGGTGATTACTTTAGGGATATTATTATTGCCAGCAATGACCCGGACGAATCTGAGATTTCTGTTTTCACGCATCTAAAAGTGACTGGTGTACCCGACATAGCTGTTTCTGAAGATACTTTAGATTACGACATTGTTTTTACTGGCTTTCCTTATTCTGACACATTAATTGTTTCAAATGAAGGTACGGATTTGCTAACAGTAAGCGCCATATCGTCCGATAATTCCGATTACACTGTGAATATAACTAATTTCGCCTTAGATCCAGGGAAAACTCAGAAGGTCGTGGTAACTTTATTAACGAATTCGGTAGGATTGGTTACGGGAAATTTAACAATTGAATCAGATGATTCGGATGAATCGACGATAATTATTTTCTTAAAGGGCGAAGGATTGGAGCCACCGGATATATCGGTTTCGCCTGAGTCTTTAAACGATAGTCTGTTCACGGGTGAAACATCAACCCATTTTTTAACTATTTATAACACAGGTCTTAGCGATCTGATTTTATATGTTTCAGGTAAAAATGTGGATTCCCCGACTTTAGTATCTTCAAATACGCGATTTAGCCAAAAGACAGAGGTGGGAAATAACTCACGATCCCAAAGAAGTGTTGATGGGAAAATAGCCATAGGAAATCTATCCAAAAGTATTTTTCGATTATACGATTCCCCCACAGCGTCAGGAACAGCAAATATAGCAATACTTGGTTCTGAGTCGTCCAGTGAAGAATATCTTGATAACATAGCTCAATATCTTATAAAATCAGGGCGGTTTGCGGAAGTAGCGACGATAAACGGACATTATTCAACTCCCACATTAGCCGAACTTCAAATATATGATGCGGTCGGCGTCTTTGGTTGGTATAAATGGCACAACGCAAATGCTATAGGAAATTTAATAGCGGACTATATCGACTGGGGAGGTAATGTTTTTATAGCCTTTATAGCAAACGGGACCGGCGGAGATTGGATGGTTAAGGGCCGGTTTGATACAGAAAATTACTGGCTGATTTCGCCCTATAGTTATGATGGGGAGATTTCTTATTCGATGGGCACTGTTTTAGAACCGACTCATCACATTATGAATGGTGTAAGTACGTTGATTTCCGGATCCAAGTTAGACTCCGGAGCCTCTGTCAGTGACGATGCAACATTATTGGCGGAATTTGAAGATGGAACACCACTTGTTGCTATTAAAAAATCAGGATATAGACATCGTGTTGACATAAGTTTTCCGTTTCTTACTTCTGCAGCAGTAGATAATTGGGGAATAGACACAACCTCTGACGCAAGATTATTGATAGTCAATGCTTTTGAGTGGTTGTCGATTCCTACCTGGCTCTCCGCCGATCCAACCTCGGACACTATTCCAGCGGGCGATAGTTTACGTGTAGAAGTTACCTTTGATGCTTACGGTCTTTACGGCGGCGATTACTTTGCGGATATAATCGTTGCCAGCAATGACCCGGATGAGCCGAAATTACTCGTTCCCTCTCATTTACATGTTACAGGCGCACCTGATATTGTTGTCTCGGAAGATACCCTGGATTACGGTATTGTTTTTAACGGCTATTCTTCTACCGATACATTAATTGTTTCAAATAAAGGTACTGATTTGCTTACGGTGAGCGCCATATCATCCGATAATCCCGATTATAGTTTTGACACTACTAATTTCAGCTTAAATCCCAAAGAAACGCAAGGTGTTGTTGTCACCTTTACGCCCAGCTCACTGGGAACAATTACTGGAACCTTAACGATTACGTCCGATGACCCGGACGATCCCACTTTAGATGTTTTACTGAAAGGCGAATGTGTAGAGCCGCCCGATATCTCTGTCTCTCCTGATTCCCTGAGTGATAGTTTGTTTACTGGCGAGATGTCTACCGATACTTTAACGATTTACAATACCGGGTTAAGCGATTTATACTTGAAGATAAGTAATTCACCAAAAGGATACTCTACATATGTTTTAACTCTTCCTAACGTGAAATCACAGGAATCAAAAGATAATGAGGCAACAAACACAAAATTATCAGTCCGTACCTCACAAATTCAAGCGTTGTTAGCTGACTTAACAGACGTAAAGATTCTTTTTGATATCTCGCATGGACAATCCTCAAGTAGTACTTGGTCGACAATTATTGCAGATATTACTTCTCGCGGTGCGACTTTAGTAGAAAATTCATCGGAAATTACTTTGGAACTGTTAAACCAATATAATGTACTGTGGGTAATAGATAATCATGTTTCCTGGTCAAGTTCAGAAATAACAGCCGTAAAAAACTGGGTAAGCAATGGCGGAGCTTTATTACTGGAGGGTGATGACGATGAGACGGTACCTATTTACAATAGTTTATTAGCTCCATTGGAAGCCGGCATTGAATACTCGACCAACAATGGTTCGGTCGGTACAACAACGAATATATACTCACATGAGACTACAGTCGATGTGGACAGTATATACTTAAACGGTAATCTCGCGCATCTTTCTACTATAACAGAACCGGCTTCTTGTTTAATAAACGACATAGACGATATTCCAAACTCAGCCTTTAGTATTGTGGGCGTTGGCAAAGTATTAGCAATGGCAGACGAATTGTTTGCAAATCATCATTTTGGTTCCGAGGATAATCAACTTTTTGCAAATCAGGTGTTTGATTGGTTAGCAAAAGGTGTAGATTGGTTATCTTTAGCACCTGATTGTGCTACTGTTACGGCAGATGACAGTGTAAAAGTAGAAGTCATGGTTGATGCTACCGACTTAGATGGCGGCGATTACTTTGCGGATATAATCGTTGCCAGCAATGACCCGGATGAGCCGAAATTAGTCGTTCCCTCTCATTTACATGTTACAGGTGCACCTGATATTGTTGTCTCGGAAGATACCCTGGATTACGGTATTGTTTTTAACGGCTATTCTTCTACCGATACATTAATTGTTTCAAATAAAGGTACTGATTTGCTCAAGGTGAGCACCATCTCATCCGATAATCCCGATTGTACCGTTGACACTACTAATTTCAGCTTAAATCCCAAAGAAACGCAAGGTGTTGTTGTCACCTTTACGCCCAGCTCACTGGGAACAATTACTGGAACCTTAACGATTACGTCCGATGACCCGGACGATCCCACTTTAGATGTTTTCTTGAAAGGCGAATGTATAGAGCCGCCGGATATCTCGGTCTCTCTTGATTCATTAAGTGATATTCTAATTCAAGGAGCAACTTCTACTCATAACTTAACAATTTATAATACGGGTGTCAGTGATCTGATTTTTGATATTTCGCTCGAAGGAGAAACTATATTGGGGGTTGAGGATGCAGTAGCGTCTATTATTCAAAGGTGTGGAATACTTGAAAGCGAAATCAGGATTAATTCAATTGAAGAGAAAACCGGTGTAATTATAGAAAGAGTTTACACAAATCCGGAGGAGATAGCCAGCACAAAATATGCGCCGAACCCAATTGATTGCACTGCTAGACCATCAATAGCAGTCGTTGCTGCTGATGATTTCAATAACTTCGGAGATGTACGGGATAAGCTGTTAGCTACAGGGAAATTTAATTCTGTGACTTTTATTGATGCTAATGTTGTAACACCCACTTTAACAGAATTAAAGGCTTTTGATGCAGTTATGGTTTGGAAAAACGCTCGATATTTAGATCGGATATCTCTTGGAGACAATTTAGCAGACTATGTCGATGCTGGGGGTGGGGTTGTTTTAGCTGTTTTTGAATCGGGAGGCACAACAGATGTGATGTTGGGTGGTCGTTGGGAATCCGAACAGTATTATATAATTATAAGAAATCGTTCACAAACCGGTCGGCAGTTTCTTGGCTCGGTAGCCGTTCCTACCCATCCCATAATGGATGGAGTAAAGAGCTTCGATGGGGGTAGCAGTAGTTTCCGTCCCACTAATGCACAATTAACCAGCGGCTCGACTTTAATTGCGAGCTGGTCTGATGGAAATCCTTTAGTCGCCGTAAAGGAAATAAAAGGAGTGAGACGTGTCGACCTGGGCTTTCACCCGCCTTCCAGTGATATGGCTTCTAATTTATGGCAGGCCGACACTGATGGAGATCTTTTAATGGCTAACGCTATTGAATGGGTAGCAGGTATCAGCTGGCTATCGGCTGATATCGAAGCAGACACAGTACTATCCGCCGACAGCTTAAGTATAGAATTTACTTTTGATGCGACCTATTTACACGCTGGTGACTACTATGCGGATATTATTATTGGAAGCAATGACCCGGATAAACCGGAGTTAATAGTACCCGCGCATTTGCATGTCCTTGGCGCCGGAATAGAAGAGAAGAAAATTCCAAAAATATTTTTTGTTAACCAGAACTATCCCAACCCGTTTAATTCTCATACTGTAATAAGGTATGGGTGTCCCGAAGAAGCTGAAGTTTGCATACAGATTTTTGATTGTTTGGGAAGAATAGTTCATACTCTTATAGATGAAAAAGTTGAAGCGGGTTATCATGAAGTAAAATGGGAGGGAAGTAACAAATTCGGGAGAAAGGTCGCAAATGCAGTTTATTTTTACAGAATGCAAACCAATAAAGACTTCATTGCAACGAGGAAGATGATTCTCTTACGATAAAAAAGCCCCTAAAAATAAAAAGAGCGAGGATATCCATCCCTTTTTATGCAAAATTGAGAAAGTATTTTCATCTAATTTTTATTTGTTTGGTTTGTTGTTGTTAACTTTTGTATGGGTTGAGTTTTAGAAAATTACAATAAAAAATTTAGTGTATTTTGTATGTTTCGTGGTTCAATATTTTCTCCCCGTGTGTTTTTGTTTTCTTTCTCTTTGTTCTCTGTGGTCAAAAACTGAGTAGTAGGGTTGCCCCAATTCTTGACTTTTGCTGTTTTTTAATTATAATTTATTGTATACATCTTGAAATTTAAATCATTTTTAAATGAATCGGCTAAAAACAGAAATCAGTATTAGTAAGGAGGTTAAAATACATATTAAGAGGGTGTTTTTTAAAGCATTTTATATATTCATATTCTTTTTCACATTAGTCGCATTCGCGGGTATCCTGGAAAAAGAAGTCACTTTCGATATAAACGATCTTTCTTTTACTGAAATAGAAGGATACGATTTTGTAAGACTCGAAGGATGTAAATCAACTATAGTAGAATTAGGAGCGCCATGTCTTCCTAAAGTTTCTTTTTCACTCTTGATTCCACAAGGTGCGGAAGTTATAGATATCGAGATTGTTTCCTTAGATACGGAGGAGATTGCCGGTGATTATAAGGTTTATCCAACTCAACATCCTCAGCCATTTATAAAAGGTAGAGTTTTTCAATTTGTTGAGCCGGATAAGGATATCTATAGCCAAACTATCCTTTATCCTGAAAAAGTTATTCAGTCTGCTCACACTGGCTCAATGGGGGGATATAAACTCGCAAGTTTATTGATTTATCCCATACAATACATCCCTGCCGATAAGAAATTGATTTTCCATTCAAAAATAAAGTTTAGGGTTACATACGAAGAGAAATTACGTTCGCTAAACACAAAAACAGAAAAACAAAACAAAATATTTAGAAAAAGAATCGAAAAACTAATCCTTAATCCTGAGGATATAGGAATATTCGGACCTTTTACTGGATTAAGAGGCAGTTTGGCTTTACCTGCCGATTCAGTTGAATATGTGATAATAACAGTAGATTCTTTCGCCTCGGCTTTTCAGGAGCTCGCGGATTGGAAAACAAAGAAGGGTGTTCCTGCGGAAGTAGTAACTCTCGATTATATTTACTCTAATTACACAGGAGCGGATAACGCGGAGAGAGTAAGGAATTTTATTAAGGACGCGAATTCTTCATGGGGAACCATCTGGGTTCTTCTCGGAGGACAATGTGATTATGAATGGGGACAGGAAATTGTTCCGAGAAGAAATGTCTGGTATAGAGCTACACACTTAGGGCATTATCCTGATGAAGACACTATTCCATCAGACCTTTACTTTTCAGACCTTGATGGTGACTGGAATGCGGATGGTGATGATATATACGGCGAAGCCACAGACGGGGTAGATTTCTATTCGGATGTATTTGTAGGAAGAGCGCCTGTTCGTACCGCTGCTCAGGCGGAAAATTTTGTAAATAAAGCCCTTACTTATGAAAAAAACCCTCCTCCCGGATATCAAAAAAAGATACTTTTACCTGCTGCTTATCTCTGGCCCAGTTTGTATGACGAGAGGACTTCACAGGAAGCGATTGCTAATATAGTTCCCTCGGATTGGCAGGTTTCAAGATTATATGAACGGGACGGAAACCTTACCCACGAGGCTTTCGTCGATTCAGTTAAGTCGGGATTCGGTTTTGCTCATCTTGTAGGACATGGTAATGAATATGGGATATATATTTATTACGCTGATGAATATTTTGGTTCCGATGACTTAGATGCTCTTGATAATGATGATCTACTCGGTATTCATAACTCTATAGGCTGCATGTGCGGTGGACTTGATCTCGTACCCTACGGGGATTGTTTTGCCGAACATTATTTGACTCCTTCCACAGGAGGCAGTTATTCAATCATGAATTCAAGATACGGTTGGGGAAGTCCTCCGAACATGGGACCCACGGAACATATCGATACCTGTTTTTATCATGAAATATTTAAGGAGGATTATAATTACCATGATCATATCGGTGTTGCCCACGCTTTTTCGAAGGACGGATACGTTTCAGAAGTTAATTGGGGATCTGTTTGGGCATGGTGTATTTATGAATTAAATCTATTCGGAGACCCTGAAATGCCTCTCTGGACAGATAATCCCGGAGAATTGACAGTTACTCACGATGCGATAATACCTGTTGGTGCAAACACTTTCGCGGTAAATGTTTTCGATGGAAGTTCTGGGGTGGAAGAAGCTTTCGTTTGCTTATATAAAGAAGGAGAAGTTTATCAGAGAGGATATACCGACGCTTTCGGCAATATTAACTTGACTTTATCTCCCCCTCCTAACTCCCTGGGTATAATGTACTGCACGGTAACAAAAAACAATTACATTCCCTATGAAGGTAATGTAGATGTTATCTCCCCTTCCGGTCCATGGGTTATTTTTGACCATTATACAGTAATAGATGTATCGGGAACTGATAATAATGTCGATCCGGGCGATAATATCGAACTACCTCTGACTGTACATAATGTAGGACTTGATGATGGGGATAGTATTACAGGTATTCTAAGGACTGAGGATGTCTATGTAAATATTACGGATTCCCTCGAAGATTTTGGTAATATATTAGCCGATTCCCTCTCTCAAAGTTTAGAAGATTTCGATTTTGATGTTGCTCCGGAATGTCCTGTAAACCATATCATAAATTTTGAACTTATCACAAAAGATAGAAACGACAGCACCTGGAGTAGTTGTTTTTCCATACCGATATTAACACCCGATATATCACTTTCCGCAGATACTTTAAATTTCGATACGGTATACATAGGCTATGCTGATACACTTGAACTCGAGGTAAACAATGTTGGCGGGGATACACTGGTAATTAGTGATATTACATCTGATAATATGGATTATTCTGTTGATACCACTAATTTCAGTTTACCGCCTGATGAGAGCCAGATAGTAATGCTGGTGTTCGCTCCGACTTCAGAAGGTATATCCACCGGCAATCTGACAATCGAAAGCAATGATTTAGATTTTTCGAGTGCAACGGTTTTCGTACAAGGTGAAGGTTTGAAACCACCCGATATATCGGTTTCACCCGATTCCTTGAGAGATAGTTTATTCACGGGTGAGACATCTACCCATTTATTAACGATTTACGACACGGGAGAAAGTGAACTTAACTTTGATATATCGATTACGGAATCACCGTCAGCGACAAAATTCCCAAATATAAGTTTTAAAATCACCGATTTTAAAAACAACAAAAAGGCAATATCCGAGGAAAATTCGGAAACGACAAATGATTTCAGAGCGGAGTTCTCCAAGAGAATTTATGAGAGCGACACTCCTACGTTAGATTTGGAACATATTCTCGTTATGGAGAGGGGCCCAGGTTTATATTATTATGATACAGCTCTGGATAATCTTGGATTATCCAGGACACTGGTAACTTCCTGGGATGAATTGCATTTGGAACTCAACAGTGGAACCCAGTGGGAACTGGTCATTATTAATTCCTATGGCAATTCACCTTCGAACGAAACACTTGATTTGCTCGATGATTATCAAGCAGACGGTGGGCTTTTAATATATGCCGATTGGGCGCTTTATCTTTATCCTTCGCACTCTTTGCTTACGAGTTTAGGTATCAGTTTTGTCTCGGATCTCACAACGCCTTTAGACTTCTATGCCGTCAATACCGGGCATGCACTCTTTAACAATCCGAATGATATAGACAGTTTATACTGGACAGATAACCAGTATACCATAGATGTTGAGATTGTTGATGTTCTTCCGGGTGCGACTCAACTGGCTTATCTCGAAGGTTACCCTGATAATGGAGCGATAGTGCTTAACGCAGAAAGTAACTGCCTGTTCAATGCTTTCCAGTCAATGAATTTTAACGCAGATGATGATAGTGATGGAAAACTCGATATCGTTGAGCTTATAGAGAATGAAATTATGTACCTTTCGATGCGCTGGATTTCGTTAGATCCCACATCAGGAACCATTCCATCAGTTGATAGTTCACTTATAGAAATTACCTTTGATGCTACTAATCTTTATGGAGGAAATTACTTTGCGGATATTATAATTACCAGCAATGACCCGGATGAGTCTGAATTAGTCGTTCCTGTCCATTTACACGTAACTGGTGTGCCTGATATTTCCGTTTCGGAGGATACTCTGGATTACGGCGTTGTTTTCAACGGTTATTCTGTAACCGATACATTAATTATTGCAAATGTTGGGACCGATTTACTGACTGTTAATGATATCTCATCCGATAATTCTGATTTTACTTTAGATGTAACTAATTTCACCCTGGATCCGAAGGAAACACAAGACATCGTGGTAACCCTTAAGCCCAGTTCACTGGGGATAATTACGGGAACCTTGACTATCGATTGCGACGATCCGGACGAGCCAACTGTAGATGTTTTAACGCAGGGGGTATGTCTGGAACCTCCGGATATATCGGTCTCGCCAGATTCCTTGAGTGATAGTCTGCTCACTAATGAGACATCAACCCATACTTTAACTATTTATAATACCGGCTTAACTGATTTTCGATATTTTGATTGAAGAAAGAGGGGGTACGTCGGAACCTGTGGCATCTTTAAATACAAAAACGACCCTGGAGGGTGAGAAGATAAGTAACACGGTATTGGAAAAAAGTATAAGCGGGGAAACTGCTGCCGCGAATCAACAAAGAAGCGTTGTTCGTTTATACAAATCTTCAAAAACAAGGGGAATGCAGAATATTGCTATACTTGGATCAGATGTCTCCGATAGTAATTTATATCTTGATAATATAGCTCAGTATCTGATAAACTCAGGACGATTTACTTCAGTTACAACTATAAACGGATATTCATTTACTCCTAATCTAGCCGAACTGCAAGCATTCGACGCGGTAGGTGTCTTTGGTTGGTATAGATGGAATGATGCGGTTGCTATAGGCGATGTACTGGCGGATTATATTGACGGGGGAGGCAATGTTTTTATTGCCTTTGCAGCAAACGCAACCGGAGGAGATTGGCTGGTTGAGGGTCGGTTTGATACTGAAAATTACTGGCTGATTTCCCGATATGATTACAACGGCGGAACTTCCTATTATATGGGTAACGTATTTGAACCGGGTCATTTCATTATGACTGGGGTAAACACGTTAATTTCAAGATCAAAATTGAACAATGGAGCTTCTGTTAGTCCCGGTGCAACTTTACTGGCGGAATTCATAGACGGAACTCCGCTCGCTGCTATTAACAAAGTAGGAGATAGCCGACGTGTTGATATAAGCTTTCCATTTTTTACCTCTGCCGCAAGTGATTGGGGAATAGATACGACCTCTGACGCAAAATTATTTATAATCAATGCTTTTGACTGGGTTAAGGGTCCTCCCTGGCTCTCCGGAGATCCTGTTTCAGACACTGTACCCCCGGGTGATAGCGTAAAGGTAGAAATCACTTTTGACGCAACCGGCCTATACGGTGGCGACTACTTTTTAGACATCATTATTGCCAGTAACGACCCGGACGAACCGGAATTAGTCGTTCCCGCTCATTTACATGTAACTGGCGCACCTGATATATATGTTTCAGAAGATACTTTAGATTTCGGTATTGTTTTCGCTGGTTCTTCTGTTACTGATACGTTAATTATTTCAAATAAAGGAACCGATACGCTGACAATAAGTAATATTGCGACAGATTACTATAATTATATTATTGATACTACAAATTTCACCTTAAATCCCAGAGAATCTCAGGAAGTTGTGATTACCTTTATGCCCATATCACTGGGAACGATTATAAGAGTCCTAAGGATCGAGTGCGATGACCCTGACGAGCCAATCGTAACAATGTTTTTGCGAGGGGAATGCCTGGAACCGCCGGATATATCGGTTTCGCCTGATTTATTAACCGATAGTCTATTTTCCGACGAGACGTCTACCCATGCTTTAACGATTTACAACACGGGAAAAAGTGATCTAAACTTCGATATTTTGATTCAGGGAACTGATTCGTTTTTGGTTAAATTAGCAAGAAGCAAAAAATTATCTGAAAGTTCACCTCTCGCTGTTACTCAAGAATCTTTAGCGCCTGAGGAAACAGCCGATGGTATACCCCGTATTTTCGTAGCAAGCACTCCACGTGTATTTGTTCCTCTTTCTCTCAAGTTGTTTGAAGATGATTTTGAAGACGGTGATTTTAACGGTTGGCGTGATGGAGGAGGTTATGGCATAAAAGAAGTTACAAACGCTACAGCTGCCAATGGAACCGAATACAGTTATCATGAATACGACTCTCCTTCTCCCAACCACTATGACGGTATTTATCAAGAACTTGGTGCCGCACAACCGGGGTACATTAGTTTCTATATTCGTTCCGGGTCTACTACAACACATGACGCTTATTTTGTATTGTCAAGCAGTACAGGTGATGATGTGATCTTTTTCTTCGCAAGAGGAAGTGGGATTCTTTATGTTAATGCGGATGTTGGCGGAGATGATACATATGCTTATACAGCTGAAACATGGTACCATATTGAGTTTAAGAATATTGATTTCGTATCAAAGACTTTTGACTACTACGTCAATGAGGTTTTGATAAAGGCTGGTATTCCTTTTCGAGATGCATCATATGTAGAAGATATTGATCGTCTGGACCTTTATAACTTTAGTGAGGACTCGGAAGCCTGGTGGGATGAGATTTTAATTGCAACAGAGGAATCTCCTACCTGGGTTTTGGCTGACACTACTTCAGGAACCGTTCCGGCAGGTGATAGTTTGCAGATAGAAATACTCTTTGATCCCACTGGTATGGATGCAGGTGATTACTATGCCGATATTATTATCAACAGCAATGATCCTGATGAGTCGGAAGTGACGGTTCCCGCACACCTGCATGTAATGGACGGGAGTGGTATTGAAGAAATTAAAATACCGAAAGTCTTCTTTGTAGAACAGAACTATCCCAATCCGTTTAGCCGACAGACTGTAATAATGTACGGATGCCCTAAAAAAGCTAAAGTTTGCATTCAGGTTTTTGATGTTATGGGCAGATTGGTTACGACCCTTATAGATAAAGAAGTTGAAGCAGGTTATCATGAAATTAAGTGGGATGCGAGTAATAAATTCGGGAGAAAGCTTGCAAATGCCGTCTATTTTTATAGAATGCAGACTAATAAAGATTTTATGGCAACGAGGAAAATGATTTTTTTGCGGTAAAGGTAAAAAATCCATATAAAAATGTAAAAAAGGCAGGGATATTCCCGCCTTTTTTATAATCTTAGTTTGGATTAGAAGTGTTGCTCCTTAATGGTTCTCGGTTAGTTTTCCTTTTCTGAAAACAATAATTGTTCCTTCAACGATTATCCACAGGTTAAGAAAGAGTATTATTAAATTAAGAGTCCAAAGGATAGTATCCTGACTTTTAATAAAGCGTATCTGGTTTATCACGAGTGACCATGTTGTTATAAGTGCCATAAACACACACGGTATACCAGAGATTAAGTATCTTATACCCCCTTTTCTTTTTAACCATACGGTTATAAGTAAAAGGGTCAGCGCTGCCAATGTTTGATTCGTTGCTCCGAACAATGGCCAAAGTTTTAAAGCTCCTTTTCCGCTTGCGCCGGTTGCGAAAGCCAATATTCCTGCAGTTATTACGGCAACAGCTGTCGCGAATTGGCGATTCTGAAAAATTTTAACCTCTCCGAATAATTCAGATAAAACGTATCTCTGAATTCTTGTTGCAGTGTCAAGTGTTGTACCGGCAAAGGATACAACGAATACACCCATAATTGCAATTGCAATACTCATGGGTATTCCACTCGAGTGTATCATATTTGCAGCACCGATTACAAAAGCTGAAATTTTCGAACCGAGTCCTTCCGCTGCTGCCCAGGAAGAGTAATGGGCTGTCCACGCGGGGATACCGGTTAGGAGATTGCCCTCTCCGCTTTGATAAGCAATACCTATACCTGCGGCAACAGCAATAAGAACCAATACGGCAAGAACTCCTTCCATTACCATACCCCCATACCCGATCATCTGACTATCCGTTTCTTTAGTGAGCTGTTTTGAGGAAGTTCCGGAGGAAACGAGTGAATGGAATCCCGATATCGCTCCGCAGGCGATGGTTATAAATATAAAGGGTACTACTGGCGGAGCACCCTGGGGCCTGAAATTAATTGCCGGGGCTACTATATGAAAATTCGGATTTATAAAAGCAGAGGTAATTACCCCCAGGAAGAGAAGGAAAAGAGCAACAAGAAGCTGATGAGAATTTATGTAATCTCTTGGCTGGAGCAGGGTTGTTACCGGGAGCATAGACGCTATATACGCATAAATAAGGAGAATTATCGTCCATACACCGGTTGCCGGGACAATGCCGATTCCTGGTAATGTAAAGGGTAACTTTGTTCCTACAACTATTGTCAAATACATAACAACAACTGCAATAATAGAAAATAAGGCTAAATTCCCATTTTTTTTGTAGATTATCCATCCAAGCCAGATTGCTATTGGTATCTGAAACCACATCGGGAAAACAGACTGGGGAAACATATTAAAGATTATTGCCATTATAAGCCCAAAAATAGCAATTACTATCAAAAGCTCAAGAAAAACAATAGCGAAGAATGCTCTTTGAGTTCTTTTGTTTATATACTTGCCGGTTATCTCCGAGATAGACTTACCTTCATTTCTTATAGAAAGGACAAGTGAGCCAAAGTCATGTACGGCTCCTATTGTAATTGTACCTAAAACAATCCATATTATTGCGGGGACCCATCCCCAAATGATACCAATTGCGGGGCCTACTATAGGACCTGTCCCTGCAATAGAAGCAAAATGGTGGCCGAAGATAATTTCTTTTCTTGTGGGAACATAATCAATTCCGTCTTCAAATTCGTGGGCAGGAGTCCTTTTTTTATCATTTAATTCGAATATTTTCTTTGCTATAAAAGTTCCGTAAAATTTGTAAGCAAGAACAAAACTAAAAAAACAAACAATTAACAATAGGACAACATCCATTATTCCTCCTTTCTAGATAGTTTCAGTACATTCAATATGAATTTTTCAACCACTAATTTCGTTTTTTATATCCCCCCCACAACCTATTTTTTAACAACAAATTGCACAAATTACACGAATGAATTAATAATAGTTTTTTTAAAATATAATCTTTTTTGCCTTTATTCGTGCTATTTGTGTGATTCGTTGTTTCTACTTTTTTGTTGTTTTGTGTTCTAGTGTGCTTCATTCCAATTTTTACCGAAAGCATAATCTACCTTTAAAGGTATTTGAGCAGATTTTCCCGCATTTTCCATGGCAAGTATTATAAGGTTTGTTGCTTCTTCTTTTTCGTTTAAGGGTACTTCGAAAAGAAGTTCGTCATGAATTTGAAGAATCATTTTTGTTTTTAACATTTTATTTTTTAATCCTTTATCAATTAATATCATTGCTTTTTTTATTATATCAGCTGCACTGCCCTGTATTGGTGTATTTATTGCTATCCTCTTTCCGTATTCTATTTCCCGAAGGCTTTTCAATTCCGGTATGAGTCTTTTTCTGCCGAAGATCGTCTCGACAAATCCTGAGTTTATCGCATTGTCAATAGTTTCTTTCTGCCATTTTTTAACTCCGGGGTGATTAGAGTAATATTTTTCTATTATACTGCTTGCCTCTGTGTTTGTTATTTCGAGTTGTCTGGAAAGTCCAAATGGGCTTATTCCGTAGATAATACCGAAATTCACGGCTTTCGCTTTTCTTCTCATCTCCGGAATTACATCTTCCGGTTCGACACCGAATGTTCTGCAGGCAGTCTGGAGATGTATATCAAAATTATTTTCAAAATCACTTATTAATTTTTGGTCGTTTGAAATATACGCAAGGATTCGTAGTTCGATTTGAGAATAATCGCAGGAGAGAATTTGATTGTACTGTGGAGCAATAACTGCTTCCCTGATTTTCCTTCCTTTTTCTGTTCTTATGGGTAGGGTTTGAAGATTTGGGGCTGTAGTAGTTAGCCTTCCGGTTGCCGCAACTGATTGCTGGAACTCATGATGTATTCTGCCACTTTCTTTGTCCACACAATTTATTAGTGGAATTACATAGGCGGCTAAGAGCTTATCTAATTCCCTGAAATTAATTAATTCAGGTATTATAGGATGCTTGGGAGAGAGTGCTTTAAGTACTTCAAAGTCTGTTGAAAAGCCGGTTTTTGTTTTTTTTATAGGAGGCAATCCCAGTTTAAGGAATAAAACTTCGCTCAATTGTTTTGGTGAACGTAAGTTAAACTTGCTTCCCGCGAGTTTATATACAATTTCTTCGATTTTCTCGAGTTCCTTTTCTGTTGAATTCTTTAATTCAACTAATAGGTCTTTGTTAATCAGTAATCCGTACTTTTCTATTTCATAAAGAACAGAGATTAGTGGTTCTTCAATTTCGCTATAAACTTTTAAAAGGTCATTCTTTTTCAAATTGTTCTGTAATACTTCATAAGCTTTTTGCATGCAAACGGAGATTGATTCCCCTTCCCTCGCAGTTATTCCCTGTTCCAGCAGTATTCTTTCGAGAGAATGATCTTTTCTGTTTGGATAGAGCAAGTAATGCATAATAGAAAGATCGAAAATTTTGTTTTTAGGATAAAAGCCGATCAGATGTGCAAATTTCTTTGTATCTTCTAAAATCAGAGGGTTTTTTTCAAAGTTGGCAAGGCGTAATCTTAAGGTATCTTTTTCGGTAATTTCGACGTCGTTGTCGATGGAAATATAAAATTGATTTTTATCATGATATATGCATATTGATTGTCCTTCTTTCGTTTCAATTGAATTGACTTTATTGAAATTCTGCGAGGTTTCTTCCTTTCCAAGCCATTCTTCTATGAGTGAATAGAATTCGAAATGCTTTAGTAGATTTTTTAAATTTTCGGAATCTACACCTTTGTATTTGAGATCAGTTAGTTCCTCTGAGATAGGTACGTTTTTTTCGAGGCGGGTTAAATCTTTCCATTGCTGTGCTTCCTTTTCCTTACCCATCAGCTTGTTTTTAATACTGTTATTTTTTATCTGTTCGATATTTGAAAATATACCTTCAAGAGAATTAAATTTTTTTAGTAGTTTTGCCGCAGTTTTCTTCCCTATTCCTTTGATTCCGGGTATATTGTCCGAGGGGTCTCCCGAAAGAGCAAGGAAATCATTTATTTTCTCAGGAGGGATGCCGAATTTTTCTTCAACTTTCTTTCTGTCGTACCATTCTACTCCTTTTTGGTGCATGTTTAATACTTTTACTTTGTCTGAGACAAGTTGCATAAGATCTTTATCCAGAGTAAATATTACTGTTTCTATGTTTTCTTTTTCAGCTCTTTCTGTAAGGGTGGCAATTATATCGTCTGCTTCGTATCTCTCTTTGCTTATTACCGAAAATCCTGCCGCTTCACATAATTTATTTATATGTGGAAGTTGCGTTACAAGGTCTTCGGGAGTTTTCTCTCTTTTTGCTTTATAGTCTGCGAAATTTTCTTCTCTGAAAGTCGGACCGGGAAGATCGAAGCAAACTACAGCATAGTCTAAATTTAATTCTTCGGAGAGTTTTTTTAGACTTCTGGCAAAACCAAAAATCGCTGAAGTCGGTTCCCCTTTGGATGTTTTTAAAGGGTTTTTAATAAAGGCATAATAGGAACGGTACGCAAGAGACGAACCGTCGATTAATAACAACAATTTTTTCATAATCGTAATATAAAGTAGATTTAATCTAAGTCAAGTTCAACTGCAACACCCCACACCACTAATTTTCACCACAGAGAACACAGAGAAAAAAAGAACACACAGAGAACGCAGAGGCACACCACACAGCAATTTTTATTTTTTTTGTTTAAATCCCATCCCTCAATACTTATAATCAGCCACGGATTCAAAAAATATTTTGTTGATTTAACGACAATAAAAGATGGGGCGGGAATAGGATCTGTGACTATCTGTGAAAATCTGTGGCTATTTCACTGTTAGGATGTTAGGAGGTTGGGAAGTTAGGGGGTTAAAACAAAATAAAAAATCCTGTTAATCCTTTTTAATCTGCGTCCTAATCTAGGATTTTGGATTTGGGATTTAGGATTTAGTAAAACAACAAAAATATTTAGTGTTTTTCGTTTGTTTCGTGGTTGAAATAAATTAGTTTTTTTTCTTCGTGTCTTAGTGCCTTCGTGGCTATATTACTTCGCGATTTTTATAATCTTTCTTTCTTCTTCTTTTTTCCCGTCTATTTTTAAAATTGCGAAATAAATCCCGGCAACCGAATTTACTCCCCATTTTGTGGAGTAAGTGCCGGGGTTCATTTTATCGTCTATGAGGGTTGCCATTTTTCTTCCATTTAAGTCGTATATTGATAAATCAACGTCTGATGTATTTATGATGCTTAACCGGATATCGGTTTTTTCAATGAAAGGACTTCTGATAACTAAATATTTGTATCCTTTTGTGTTGTTTTTATCCCCATCAGGAATTCCTGTTGATCCCTGATTCCCGTCTAATGCTACAATTGCAAAAGGAATTAATCCATTTGGGCAATTGTAACCGCGAACAGTGACGCGATAAACCCCCGCTGGGGCAGATGAAGGTAACAATACCACTTCAACATTGTTTACCCTGTCGGCGGATCCTCCTGTATTAGAAAAACCATTCGAGAATACATTGCCCAGATATCTATTACTATTAGGCGCGGTCACAATTAAATCGAGATCGTTAATAAGTGTGGGATTTGCCCCTGCGGCTGCGGCTGCATCGCTCCAGGCGAGTACAAATTTTATGGGGTCAGATGCGGATGGAATATCTACCATATTAACAACCGAATCTGCTGTGGCTACACCTGTTGTATTATCCGAGACAAATAATGTACTTGATTCTCCGGAGAAGAAAAGGGCATTGTCAAGTACAACCCTTCCCCAGCCTTCTGCCCTGCTGGGAACGGGATTCCCATTTTTTATATCAACTGCGGAAGCAATCAGAATGGCTTTTACAAGGGCGGCGGAAGGATTAAAAGGAGTTCCGGTTAGGGTGTCGCCTGTTGGGGAAAAACCGTCTTTAAAATACTGTCTTATCATAGCGCAGGCTGCGGATATCTGAGGAGCTGCCTGAGATGTTCCGACCAATCCGTTTATTATTCCGTGAGCAGAATCTGCAGCCCAACCTGTGTTTGGATAAGCGCCCCAGAGATAATGTCTAAAAGACGTAATGGGAGTAGTGCCTCCTGGAGCGACAACGTCCGGTTTTATTCTTCCGTCGGTTGTCCATCCCCTTCCGGAAAAGTTACTTACGGAGTCCGGGGAGACATCGAAAGATGGAACCCAGGATGAACCGACTGATATACAGTTTTTGGCTGTAGAGGGAGGTCTGACACTACTGTTGTCCGGTCCAAAATTCCCGGCTGAAAAAACCACCACAAAATCTTTGTTATTCCATACCATATTATCGACATCTATTGCTGCTTCAGCATATTCTCC
>Ga0307421_1000386_pt1 | contig 28720 bp, 19 predicted proteins | sample SalMarWE160270MG_FD_202163 | JGI IMG/M metagenome (GOLD analysis project Ga0307421, IMG submission 202163) | Salt marsh sediment microbial communities from the Plum Island Ecosystem LTER, Massachusetts, United States - WE1602-70 | ecosystem: Environmental > Aquatic > Marine > Intertidal zone >... | reverse complement strand
GGATTCAGCAAAGCATCAAAACTGATATCCCTGATCTTGAACCAGACGTATAACGAATCATTATCCTGGCAACCATTTTCATCCGTTACGGTAACCTGATGATAGCCTTCTGTACTGATCTCATGTAAACGTATACTGTCGCCATCATTCCAAAGGTAATCCTCAAATCCGGAGCCTGCATCAATGGTATACGTCAAAGCCTGTACAACCTGGTCGGGACCAAGGTCCACGGTCGGATACCCATAAACCTCAACATCAGTGATAATAGTATCATTATGGCTTACGGTATCCCCCCCGAAATCCGTATAGAGTTTAAACTGATAAACACCTGCATCCGACATATCCACATCACCCTTACCAAATGTATGGTCAATCGAATGGTATGCATACAGAGTATTTTCAAGTGTAAAGGTATCCAAAACTGCCGCTCCGCCATCCAGCTCATAGGCCACAACTACCTCTTCACCCGTATCAATACTGTCGGTACCAAAATTCCTTATTCGCACGGTAAGAAATTCACTATTACTCAACCCACAACTTGTTACCGGTGAAACTAGGCTGTCAACACCCAGGTCGTTAAACAACAGCTCAACATAAACCGAGTCGAAAGTAGCACAGCCATTGCCGCCAACATCGGTAACCGTAAGATAGTAAACCCCGTCCTTCGGTACGTTAAAAGCAGGATTTGTCGAACCGTCATCCCATTCATATGAATAATCCGGATCAAAGATTGGCTCAATGACAACCGTATCGGGTTCTTTGGTCTGGATAGTATCGGGCAGGCCGGTCATAGGATTAGGAATTACAGTGAAAGAAATGCCTGCCGTGTCATTAGGTGTCTCATAAAAGTATGGATCGGGCTCCGATAATGTATATGCATTTACCTGGTAACTCAAAGGATCGTAAATATCAACCGATGATGTATATTGAAAGCTGTATGTACCACTCGGAGCCAGGTTTACAGGAAGGATAATTGTATCAGTAACATGCTGATCCATAATATCAACATCCAGCCCTGCAATAATAGTATCACCTGCATCCAGGGTATTGAAACCATAATTTCTTAAAGTGGCATGAAAACGGTCAGGATTCTCAAACTGGCAGGCAGTATCAGAAACCATATCGATGGATGAAATACCCACATCCACAGGAGCAGGAAAGATACGGAAATCATCAAACGCAAAACCCAGGTCCTGATTAACTTCATCACTGGCAAAAGCAATACGGAACTTAACATTTGGGGCTGACTTGAATGATGAAGGCAATAACGTACGTACCGTCTTCCATCCTCCCGAAATACCTGTCCATCCCCGCGATTGTAATGCAGCCACCGTATCCTCAAACCATTCCCAATCCCAGCCATACTCATTCGTATCAAGCAAATGCCAGGAGGATCCTTCATCGGTTGTATACTGAATAACAGCGCCATCCTTTTCAAGCTCAGCCCTGATCCAGTAATCCAGTTCAAGAACGTACCGGTTCTTTTCGCTCAGATCATAACATACACTCTCCACAAAGGATGAATCATTGTTTTTATAATTACCAGTCAGCTTCGTTATCCATAAATTATCTCCTGATGGAGGTAAAATACCGTTTCCAGGTGTTCCCCATGCCCAGGTAGAATTAGCATTGGGTTGTATCTTCCATAAACCCTGATTTTCCTCAAAAGTCTCAGTGTATTCAGGTATGATCGTAGGTTGAACATACATAGTGGCTATAAGTTGATTATTCGAGAAATATTCATCACTGGCTAGCTGGGTTGACACAACAACATCATATATGCCCGGAGCGGATAAGTTCACGTTTTCAGAAAAAACAAAAAGCACACTGTCACCCGGATTCACAGAAGAAAATAGGGTATCATAAACAAGGGAATCTCCCCCATAAAAAGAATAGGATACCGGTATGGTATCAATAGCTAATCCTCCATAATTCTTAATGTAAACCCGAACTTCTTCATTTGCCGCGTGCCCGCACCCGCTGGAGGGAGCTGTCAGGTCACATATCCCGGCATCAGTAGCTATATAATCACCGGTAATGGCCACGTTATCGATATTCCATCCGCTTCGCGTGGCAGAAGGATCAGTTTCTCCCAATGTAAACCGTACTTTTAGGTCCGAAGTGCGGTTGACTCCATAAGGTGAAAGATCATAGGTATACAGTTTCCACGAAAGATCGGAAACGTTCGTGGTCGGATTATATAAATTAAACCAGTTTTCACCTCCATCAACAGAAATATCAACTCCTCCTTCATCAAAAGACTCCAGGTTAAACCATCTCATAAAGGAAAGATGGATATCCTTATAAAAATATGCGTCTATCAAAGGACTTTCAGCAACCATGGTATCACTTACCGAATTTTCATAATCGCCTTGTGTAGCACCCAAACCAGTCAGATCATTACCAAGCACATGCGTCCCGGAAAAAGCCTGATCAGGATCGGCATTTCCGCCACTGTTCCCTCCATAACCCATTGGTATATTGATCTGAAAATCTCCTGTCAGTGACCAGCCTTTCAACTGCTCAAAATCATCATAAAAAACAGACTCCTCAATCATCCTGATACCTGCCGGTGAATTTTCCTCTTCGGGAAGCTGATAATGGATCAGTGCCGAGCTGGTATCTCCATCAATAATATAGATCACATGATTGCCTTCCGGGTAAATAGTGGATCCAAAAGTCATTGCTGCCGTATCAAGGGATATACCAATACTTTCGGCCAATAAGGAGGCATCAATATGGTTATGGTGAGATGCCAGTGAATCCACATCAAAACATACCCAGATAAAGGAAAGCCCATAGGGAATTTCGTAATCCAGATTGGTAAAATCAACAGTTCCGGAACCTATATCTTTACTTGTGCCGATCTGTTCATCAGGAATCAAATACGAATCTTCCGTATAATATAGCTTAACACCAGCATCGTCCACATCCGACACATTGGAACACAATGAATTGAGCGATAAATCATTCAGATACAAACTACCATAATTACCATATATATTAAGGTCAATTCGGAGTGCCGGGTTGTCTTTTGACTGGGTGGGAACAATATTTGTACTGGGCTGTGTAACATTAAATGTTTTTAACTGCATAGGGATCACCCCTCTTTCAATCAGTTCAATATCATCGAGGCAGACACCATACCCCCAGTTTGATTCTCCCTCAAAGGCAAGTTGGAAGCTCTCACTCAATGCACTGTCGGGAATAAATAATGAACGCTGCACCCAGGTGGCGGTATCCTCCAGGTATTCTTCCATCAAAATCCATGAACTGTCGGTATGCATCCTGTAATACACCCTTAATATATCATAATCATCTCCTCCCCAAATATCCTGGGCATGCCAAAAAATCAGCTCCGGCTTTTTGGCCTCTGATAAGTCAATTTCGTTTGTTACGAGCTTTGTTGTCGGGCCTACATCCTCCGTTTGAAACAAAGCATTGTATGATCCGGAATGTGCTTCAGGTGGAAAACGAAAACAATCGTAGGGAGGAAAATTATCACACACCTCATATCCTCCATTTTCATATCTCCAGTTAATACTACCTTCTTCAGAAATATTAAACCAACCGGTTGGCTTCCGCCCAAGTTCAAAGCCTTCAGACAAATATATCTGGGCGCTTAATGATACCGTACAAAAAATAATAATAGAAACAAATAACTGCTTTTTGAAATATTCGGTCGCGATCATGATTATTTAAAACTTAATTGCCTTTAACTTTATACGCTAATAATCTGTATGTGTTAATATTTTGATGGAATTTTTTTCCATAGCATGCGATTTTTCATATAAAATTGTATGAAAATTTGAACCAAATGATCTGAATTATTATCCGAATAATTACTCAGTTACCGGAAATCATTATTGTTTGTTCTGTCTATAATATTTAAGTAACTTAAAAAGAAAAAATTCGTAAAACCATAATTACAAACCGTTATTTTCATTCCGATGGAATTTTCATCAAAACCAACCAGGTTAGTTCGTTTTTACTTGCTGTTAACTATTCTGACAAGTCCTCTGCACTTATATGCACAGAAGGATACTGAATTTTGGTTTGTTGCCCCTGCGATTTCGGAAAACCATTGCAACGGTGCCCCGAATTGTAATACCGGCGCAGCCCCGGTGAGCTTTGTCATCACTACATTTGACCATGTGGCCATTGTTACCATTGAACAACCGGCCAATGATATTGACGATTACCCGGTTACAGGTTTTACCCCAATCATTGATACCATTCCTGCTCATTCCACCCGGAGGATCGAGTTGTGGAGCGATAATTTCGGTTCCATACCGGATGAAACGCAAATGCGCAAAAATGTGGAAAACCGCCCCGATGATGTCACTGTGCGTCAGCGAAAAGGGATCCATATTACATCGACCAACTACATTACGGTGTATTATGAAGTTGAAGAGGACTATAATTCCGATGTATTCGCCTTAAAAGGAAGCAATGCACTGGGAACGGACTTTTATGCGACCTTCCAGACCAATCAGGATAATCACTACTTTGACCCTGATCTGTTTGAACCCCTGTATTCGGCAATTGATATTGTAGCAGTGGATGCAGGAATCACCGAAGTAGTGATCTATCCTACCAATCCGGTACTGGGATTCGGACAGCCTGATTCTATCGTTATTTCACTGGAATACGGCGAGACTTTTTCATTAATACCAGGTTATATCGATGGAGGAGGGGATTATGTTTATAATCTTGATCCGGAAGACCGCCTTTCCGGCACCCGCATAAAAACACGCGGTGGAAAACGTATTGCCGTTACGTTGAAAGATGATTCGGTTCATGGTGATTCGGGATGCTGGGACCTGCTCGGTGACCAGACCATCCCGGTGGAAGCTATCAGCGATAGCGGTACGACGGCACCGCTGATAGGGGCAGAATACGTTGTTATGAAGGGAGACTTGGGTTGGGCGCGTCCTTCAGTTCCGCCGGTCATTGACTTTGACAGGGCTTATATTCTTGCAACTCAGGACGGGACACACATTACAATAACCGATGTCACCAATTCCATAACCTACGATACCACTATCAATGCCGGTGATCAGATACAACATGATATTGCTGACAATGCCGATATCACTTATATTGCATCGGATAATGATGATAAACCCGTTTATGTAATGCACGTTACAGGAGCCCAGGGAGGCTGTGAAATCGGTGAAGCGGTCCTGCCTTCTATCTCAGGGTGTACCGGCTCCTTCAGAATAGGATTTTCCCGGTCTGAACTCAACAATCCCAGCGATAAGGACTTTTTTATAACTATTCTGGGCCGTACCGGGGCACTGGATGGATTTGTACTTAACGGAGACAGTACCAGTATTAACCCGGCAGCCTTTACACATATCCCTGGCACCGACTGGTGGGCCTCCAGCTTTAATAAATCAGCAGAAATACCGGACGGATCGGTCAACATGCTTGAAAATTATAAAGATATATTCCATCTTGGCATTATGCACGGGGGTGAAGCGAATGGCGGTAATTACGGATATTTTTCCAATTATAATGAAATTGCCGCCCGTAGTTATGTCGCCGGTACCGGCCAGCCCGGGGCAAAAATATGCTATGGCGAAACTATTCAACTGGTTGCCAGCGGTGGAATTGATTACGAATGGTCTCCTCCGGACTATCTGGATGATCCCTATACAGATCAGCCTTATTGTACTCCTTTCAGTTCCAAGAAATACAGGGTAATTGTGAAAGGTGCTTCCTGTACCGAACCCGATACAGCCTGGGTTCCTGTTAATGTGGCTGACTCGCTCAGTGCCCGGTTTCTCGTAAATCCCAGTCAGGGTTGTGCACCCCTTGAAATTGATGTTACTAACGATTCATACGGTGCTATTGAAAAATTTTGCCGCTGGGAATGGGGCGACGGAACTTACACTTTTGGTAACCTTGATCCTCCAAACCATATATACAGGAACACCACGGATACTATTATTGATTATGTAATCAGGCTGGTTGTCCGTAATGAATATTGTGCCAAATCGTGGGAAAGAACAATACGGGTTTATCCGGAGATCAATGCGGGTTTTACCCTGGATACGACGATTGGTTGTCATCCCCTGACCGTACAGTTTACCGACACATCTTCCGGAAACCTTGATACGTTAGGATATTTCTGGGATTTCGGAGATTTTGCACAGTCTTTCGAAACCGATCCCCAACATACGTTTACCAACATAGGCTCAGGTGATTCTGTATTTACCGTCAGTCTGGTAACGCAGTCTCCTTATTTCTGCACCGATACTGCCGAAGCTGATATCACAGTACATCCGATTATCCAGGCAAAGCTGGCTATCGATACAGCCATCAGTTGTTCACCACTTGATAATGAAATGGATGCAAGTAAATCAATTGGTGTGGACACCTTCTTTTGGACAATCGATTATCCTTTATCTACCGATATTATCAAAACACAAAATCCTGATCCAATAGCTGTTCTTTATTCAGATACCAGTCAGCTAAATGGCCCCGACACGCTAAAGGTAAACCTTTCCGTAATGAATGAATACGGATGCAGTTCATCTGTGCAGGAAAAAAAGATCATCGTTTATCCGGAAGTCGAAGCCCTGTTTGATATAGATCAGCAGGCAATTTGTGATTCCTCTGCTGTTCAGTTTACTAACCTGTCAACAGGATACAGCCTGCTGAACAGTTGGGATTTTGGTGACGGCAGGATGGCGCAGGATACAGTAAAAGACGGTTACAATATGGTTTTTCGTAATCAGACAACATCAACAAAATACTATACGGTAACCCTTGAAACCATATCGGATTATTTTTGTTCAAGTTCCTTTGATACCACCATCATTGTCCATCCGTTTGTTAAGGCGAATTTTACAGTAGATTATCTTAGTAACTGCTCGCCTCTCGATGCAACAATTTACAATCAGAGTGTGAGGGTGAATAATTACTGGTGGGATTTTGGTGACGGTTCACCTGTCAGCAATACCTCGGCAGCAGAATTTCATCATCAGTTTGAAAATCCCCTTGAGGACAGTGATACAACCTATACAATAAAGCTGCTTGTTGAAAACCTTGAAGGATGCCGTGATTCGCTACAGCGGGATATTTTGTTATTCCCACAAGTTGTAGCTGCTTTCAATATGATCGATTCGGTAGGGTGTAATCCGCTTACGGTATCATTCACCAATAATTCAAAAGGGAAAGACCTGATGTATGACTGGGAATTTGGCAATATTTCCAGCTCCATATCCGATAAGACTTTTGAACGCACATTCAGCCATTACGGATCATCGGATTCAACTTTCATGGTTACCCTGAATGCATATAACGGCCTGGGGTGTGACAGCATGATCTCCAAACCGGTCACGCTATATGCTTATATTGATGCTGATTTTACCGTTGAAAATGCAGACAGCTGCTCACCTTTTGATATACGAATAAATAATAATTCCCCTGCTGGTGTGCAGCATACGTACTGGTCTTTCGGTGACGGTGAAACAAGTACACAATTTGAACCCGAACACCGGTATACAAATCAATCACTGATTGTCAGGACCGATAACCTGCAACTGGTAGTAAAAAATAACCATAATTGTTATGACACCATGCAAAGGCCGGTAACCGTGTACCCTGAGATCAACGCGGGTTTTATGCTTGATACCACCCGTGGTTGCCAGCCGCTCGAAATAGCTATTACGAACAATACCAATATTCTTTCGGGTACTGACTTTAACTGGGATTTTGGTGATAACACCACATCAGCAGCCCAGGACCCACCCAATAAGATTTATACCAATACCGGACCAAATAGTGCATACCATGCCATTACACTGGATGCCGTTTCACAATACGGCTGTTCGGATAATACATCTGTTGCGGTTGAAGTGTATCCCTATATTCGTGCAAAGTTTACAATTGACAAGCCATTTATATGTTCTGATGAGATGTTCGGGATTGACCGGAGCGCTTCGGCAGGAGGAATTGATTCTTATTACTGGGATTACGACGGTATTGACAACAGCAGCAGGACAGATGAGATATACGACTATACATTTACCAATACAGGCAGCTCCAGTGATTCGAAGACAATCACATTAACGGTTTCCAATATACAGGGCTGCGATACATCATGGTCGGAAAATATGCTGGTTCACCCCGAAGTGCGGGCAGATTTTGACATTGACACAAATGAATACTGTTATCCTCATGTTTTTTCATTCACAAATACATCTAATCTTGATGTAGCCAACCGCCATACATGGAATTTTGATGACGGGTCCTCTTCTTCAGAAACTCATCCCGATCATTTCTTTGTTCACCTGGACAACGAGCAGGACAAAGAATTTGATATCAGCCTTTATGCTGAATCAGACTATGGCTGCAACAATTCTATCTCAAAAACTTTAACCGTACATCCCAAACCAAAGGCTGACTTTAACTTCCCGGTGACGGTGGATTGCCCTCCCTTTACAGTACCATTTACCAACAGCTCAAGGGGAACCGACCTGAACTATAACTGGGATTTTGATAACGGTAATTACAGTACAGATGAAAACCCGGAAGAAACGTTCAACAACACCTCCGAAGATGTTGAAGAAAAAATAGTGCAGTTGATTGCCACAACAACTTTCGGATGCAGGGACACACTGGTTAAAACAATAAGCATATATCCACAGGTTAGTGTTGACTTTGAAGCCAGCCAGTGGGAAGGCTGCAATCCCTTATCCGTGAGTTTTGACGGAACCGCCGCCAATGAAAACGAACACACCTGGTATGTTGACGGGGAGGCTTTCAGCACGCTTGTAGATGCCACTCACAGGTTTGTTAATAAAACACCCAATGACAAAACGTTTGATGTACGTTTTTATGCACGGTCGATATATAATTGTATGGCCGATACTGTCAAGCAGGTAACTGTATTCCCGAGTCCTGAGGCAGAATTTGTTCCCGAGCCGGTATTGCAGGATTATAACACGGAAACTGATATTACTACGGTAACCCTGAAAAATTACACCTTCAACCAGAAAAACTTTTCTTATGCCTGGGATTTTGGTGACGGCACTTCATCAAGCGATGACCGTCAGAGCTTAGTTAAAGAATATAGCATATGGGGGAATATAAACAATAAAAACCAGCTGCCTGTTAAGCTGGTTGCATGGAACGCTAATCATCCGGAATGTACCGATACTGTTATTCACCACATCATTATTAACCCCCCCTTGCCGGAGATTGACCTGGCGGATGATATTTCAGACTGCGTTCCGTTCACGGTAGATTTCAGCGCAACGACAAAGTACATTTATGAAGGCAGCTATCAATGGGACTTTGGTTTTAACAGTGCCACATCATCCGCCACGGAACCGGTTTTTACCTATACCGAGCCAGGTACATATATTGCAAAGCTTTTTGTTGAAGGTGACGGAGGACTCAACTGGGATTATAAAAAGATAATTGTTTATCCGAAGCCCGATGTTAATTTCTCATTTACTCCCGAAAAAGTGCTTGTTGAAAGTCAGATTACCGATCCCAAACCGGTAAAATTCTTTAATCACACGGAAGACGGAGAATCCTTTGAATGGTTATTCGGCGATGGCGCTATGTCGTTTGAAGAAGAACCCAGTCACATATACCGTGATACCGGCCTGTTTAACGTTACGCTGATTGCCATTACACCCTTCGGATGTATGGATACCCTGGTACATGAAACTCAGGTTTATGTTTATGGCGAAGGAAAACTCATCTTTCCCACGGCATTTATGGTTGATCCTGCAGGGCCGGCGGATGAGTATTATGATCCTGAAAACCCGGATCCCTATATTTTCAGACCGGTTGCTTCGGGTGTAAAGGAGTATCACTTGAGTATATACAATCGCTGGGGTGTGTTATTATTTGAAACGGATGATGTGAACAGGGGCTGGAACGGTTATATTGACGGGGAAATGACCAAACAGGATGTGTATGTATGGAAAGTGAAAGCCAGGTTCACCAACGGCGAGCCGTATGTTGCTGCCGGAGATGTAACACTGCTCAAAGCCCCGGCACCTTAAAAACCACACACAAAGTTCAGTTAAAAGCGCAATAATAATTTAAACCGTACAAATTACTTTTTTTGTAAACAAAACTATTTTGTAAAATCAGCGTAATAAAGAATAATCATCTTTTAAAGATACTGACAGTGTATAAGAATATGCGAAATAGCGGTTTTATATTTGCCTTGATCTTTTTCACTCTGAAATTGAACGGCCAGGATCCGCAGTTTTCGCAGTTTTATTCTAATCCCCTTTATCTTGCCCCTTCATTTGCAGGAGCTGTTGAAGGCAGCCGCGTTAGTATGAATTACAGGGATCAATGGGTAAGCCTTCCAAATTCTTTTGTCAGCTACAATTTTTCTTACGATCATTATTTCAAGTATTTCAATAGTGGAGTGGGATTGTATGTGCTGAATGATGTCGCCGGGGCCGGGAACCTCGGAACATTCAATGCCACACTGCAATATTCGTATAATCTCACTTTATATCATGTATGGCATGTAAGGCCCGGGATGCAGTTCTCATATGTCGAGCATGGTGTGGCATTTGATAAACTCACTTTTATTGATCAGGTCATGAATGACCAGGGCGGGGCAACCACGGTGAATGCCCCCGTCAACGAAAGGGCCAGGGATATTGATTTCGGAACTTCCCTTCTCATCTATAATAAAACCATATGGCTTGGTTCCACTGTTGATCATATGTTAAGTCCGAACATGTCATTATATGCTGATGATGCCAATGTACCTCTCAAGGTTACTGTTTTCGGAGGTGTTGAGATAAGGAGAAAAATGCGTCTTATAAAACCCATTGATGAAACAATGACCCTTGCCTTTCTTTATAAAAATCAGCAATCATCACATCAGCTCGACCTTGGAGTATACTGGCACAAAAATCCGCTTGTTTTTGGTATATGGTACCGCGGTATACCCCTCTTTAACTCAAAAATAGGCGATGCCCTGATCTTCCTGGTTGGTATAAAAACAGAAAATTTCAATATCGGTTACAGCTATGACTTCACTGTTTCCAAATTGTTGCTTCATGCCAGGGGATCACATGAGGTATCAATGAGCTTTAAATTTATGATCCCAAAACGAAAAAAACTGGGTGATGTGCCATGTCCGGAGTTTTAGTCGGGTACATATATACTTCATTAATAATACATGTTATATTATCATTTGATAATCAACCGGATCATGAAAGTGACAGCCGCCGGAACATCAGTGCCTGTATTAATCTGAAAAGCAGTGCGTAACCCCTATACATAATGCAGAAAAATCGGCTTGTCCGAAATTGGCATTTATATTAACACCTATATAAACATTATTTCTGGGCTTTTTATCAGTATTTATCAAATATAAATTTAATCCAAGCCTGGAATTAAATAATTGTTTTAACCAATAATCAAGATCGATCTCACCTTCCATAGTCTCATAATGAGTTTTAAAATAAGGTTTAAAAAGGTTAAGGCCGCCTTCAATGTCCATACCTATGTGCCCTGCAAGAAACTCAACTCCGATAAAAAAATAAAGGTTTGAAGCATTTAATTCAGGCTTTTTTAAATACAGACTGTCAGAACAGGAAATGATATTCTGATAATAGTGTTCATAAAACCTTCCGGCAAAGCCTGCATCAAGTTTTATGTGATCTCTGAGTATTACACCTGCCGCCAGGGATGCCGATTTGACCAAACGCTTCGGGCCGCCTACCGGGCCTGAGGCACTTCCGTACTCGTGTATCCCTAATCCGTTGCGGACCATTAAATAGTAACGTCTTTCGCGGTTTACCGGCAGCTTACTGCTTTTGGGTTTAAAATCAGGATTTATACACCCGGGGAAATATTTGGCAGTAACACTCAATACAGCCTGGTTCATTCCAAAGTTAGGCAACTGAATATGGCCGTTGGAACTATGCAGGTAACCACCGCCAATATTAATTGAAGCATATTCCGATACGAAAAGCGAGTAGTAAATAAACGATTGGAAAGACCATGTGTAACCCGAACCTATTTCTTTATTAACCGGATTTTCAGACTCATCGTAATATCTTGTAAAATGAGAACAACCTAAACCAAGCTTAAAATATACTGAGTTACGGAGCTTGTTTGAAGTATTGAATACAATAAACGGCATAAGGGTATACTGGTTACCAAACACAAGGTCGTTCCCCAGATTACTGAAGCTCATTGTAACCCCTGTAAAAGGATAATTATAAAAAGATGCCCAGCTGTTTTTCTGATTATTATGGAAGGTCCCGAGACTCAGATCAAATGATCTGCTGTAACCAGCATCTGGCGATGAGGAATAATTGGCTACCTTTTGTCCGGCTGAAAACCCGGGTTCGATAAAAAAACACCCTCCAGGTGTATCAATGATCTCCTGGCTGTTAACTTTCAACAAAAAATACGATTCAATAAGAATGATCAAAATGAGATTACGCATTTCCGAAAGTGTTTATGATGAATCACGGACTGCCTAAAAATATTCTTTATGTTTCGTGTTCACCCCTGGCTAAAAAAGTCACGTCATAACCTGCCCGGGCTAACTTAGCGCCAAAGTATCCACCCACTCCTCCTGTTCCAATTATTGCTATTTTCATATTGTCTTTATTGTTTTAAATGGATTTATACTTCAATTAAGCACGATATAAATTCTCTTAAAGATAAAAATAACAAATAATCCATCCCTGCCGGTATTCTTTATCCGTGTTTTTCATCTCCGGCAATCTTGCTTCACATTTATTTTTCTACCTATCTTTATCCGTGTTTCGCGAAAACACTTATTATTGCTTGTCCATCAATCTTTTGACAGAAATAAATATCTTTGCCAAAAATACATATCTTGACATCAAAATACAGCATAGCAGTATTACCGTTTGTTAATATGAGTTCCAAAGAAGAGAACGAATATTTTAGCGATGGAATAACCGAGGAGATTATTAATGCACTTTCAAAAATAGAAGATTTACATGTTACGGCACGTACCTCCTCTTTTGCCTTCAAATATCAGAATATTGACATCAGAGAAATAGGTAGCAGGTTAAATGTAGCGTTGATTCTGGAAGGCAGTATACGTAAATCGGAAAATAAAGTGCGAATTACCGCTCAGTTATCAAAAGCAACCGACGGATATCATGTCTGGTCTGATACCTGGGACAGAAAACTAAAAAATATTTTTATTGTTCAGGACGAAATTGCAGCTCTTATTGCCGAAAAGATAGATAACGACATCAAAACCGGGGTAAGTTCAGCCGGCCATGTTATTGAAAATACCGAAGCATTGGATTGGTATCTTAAAGGAAACTACCTTCTGAATAAATGGGATTTTAACGAAAGAAACAATATTATTGCCTTTTTTGAAAAAGCAATTGAACTCGATCCCAACTTCATTAAAGCCTATATCGGGCTTAGCAATGCTTTTACCTGGCTCGCGTCAACCGGATTCGCGGAGCCTGAAGATGCATATGTTAAAGTAGAATATTGCATAAAGAAAGTATTATCAATTGATAAAAATATTCCTGATATATACGTGATCATAGCAGGTAAAAATTTCTGGATTGAATGGAACTTTCCTGCAGCATTAAATAATATAAACAAGGCACTGGAATTACAACCCAGCAATTCGGATGCATTAAAATACAAAGGTATAATACTGGCAGCCACGGGCAGGATTGAAGAAGCCCTGGACAGCTTTTTTCAGGCAGATCGCCTGGATCCATACTCTGATCATATCAAATCCAGTATAGGTATGATTTATAATTATACCAATGAAAATGCAAAAGCATTGGATTTTATTAATCAAAATATACAAATATGCCCGTATTGGTATGCTCAATATCTGGATAAAATAGAAGCTTTATGCAAACTTAAAAGATATGATGAAGCATGGGATACTATACAAATGCTGGAAAATGATCCTAATTCACCATTATCTGTTGCCCAGTTAAAAGCTTTCTTTTTTGCCAGTCAGGGAAAAGTGAAGGAGACCAGTGAACAGGTTCAGATCATGGACCGGGAACTGGCCAACTCCAGGCTTGCCAGCGTACCCGATGCAGCATTTTACAGTAAGGTTTATTTGCTGCTCGGAGATTATGGCAAAGCCCTGGATTACCTGGAATACGGTATGGAACACCGGGCTTCACCCTTTCTTTTTATTAAGATCGAGAGTTTGTGGGATAAATTAAGGGATCATCCCCGCTATATAAATGCCTTAAAAAAAATAATATTTGCAGATGACAAAAAAGATACAAAAAAGTACAAAAACACAAATATACCGAAAGAACTATCTAAAAAAGTTGAAAAAAAGCTTGAAGAACTGATGATAGAAGAAAAACCATATCTTAAACCTGATCTCAATCTTTCAGATCTGGCTGAATTTGTTAATATCTCAACAAATCAGTTATCGCAGATATTAAATGAATCAATTGGGAAAAACTTTTATGATTATGTAAACCATTACCGGCTAAACCATTTTCTGAAAATTTGTGAGATCCCCAAATTTAAAAACTATACAATCCTTTCTCTTGCTTATGAATGTGGTTTTAATTCAAAAACCACTTTTAATGCTTTTTTCAAAAAAACTATGGGCATTACCCCTACAGAATATTTTAGATAAAAAACAGTCCGCCAATTTAACCGCACTCTTTCCGCCAATTTCCAATACGACTATAACAGGCTAATAAACAATCTCTTATCACAGACCGCAAATATATGGTTGTCCGCTCCTGCCCGTCAGGTCGCGCGGAAAAATAATGCTTGTCATATTTACATCCAATAAACAAAAACCTAATGTTACAATCATGAAAAAAAAAATTTTCCCGGGCCTTTTATTAATGGCTCAACTGCTTAATGCACAGGATTACCGGCAAACTGTTAAAGGCAAGGTCATCGATAAGGAATCACACAGCCCTGTTGCATATGCTGTTGTCATCCTCAGGAACTCGACATTTAAAGAAAACACTATTACAAATGAGGAAGGTATATATCAAATTTCCCATGTGCCAGTCGGCCGGATAACTTTAGAAGTCAGAAGTGCAGGATACCAAAGTATAAAGCTGTCAAATCTGGAGGTAACAATGGGCAAAGAGCTGATAGTTGATATCGAAATGACCGAACGGGTTGTTGAGATTGATCAGGTCAGTATAAAAGCTTTTAATAACAAAGAAAAGCCAATCAATTCATTTGCCCCGGTCAGCGCACAAATGTTCACCATTGAAGAAACACAACGATATGCCGGGTCACAAAATGATGTTTCACGTATGGCAATGAATTTTGCCGGTGTAAAAATGTCGGCTGAAACCACAAATGAAATTGTTATCAGGGGTAACTCGCCAATAAGTGTACTGTTCCGCCTGGATGGTGTTGACATTCCAAATCCCGGTCATTTTGGCGACGGCTCAACTACAGGAGGTCCAATGAGTATGCTAAACAACAATGTATTGTCGAACTCAGACTTCTTAACAGGAGCTTTCCCGGCTGAATATGGAAATACCCTTTCGGGTGTCTTCGATCTGCGCATGAGAAACGGAAACAACCGGAATCATGAATTTATAGTTCAAACAGGATTGATGGGAATTGAAGCGGGAGTTGAAGGTCCGATATCGAAGAAGAATAATTCATCCTATTTGATTAATTACCGTTATTCCACTGTTGGAATCCTGGACCTTTTAGGACTTAGTCTGATGGGGACAGCTAAAACCAATTACCAGGATATTTCTTTCAAACTGAATTTTCCTTCAACGAAAATAGGAAATATTACATTTTTCGGACTTGGAGGAAAAAGCTTTATGAAAATGTATGACAGTGAACGGGATACAACAAAAGAACGTGAGCAGATGGCTTATGAATCAGACTATGAGATAGATATTTTAAACGATAATTATAGTGGGGCTGTCGGGCTGTCTCATTCCTGTATCTTTGGTAATTCAGCCTATTCAAAATTAATTTTATCAGCAACTACCATTGCCAATTATAACAGTTGGGATTCACTGAGTATAGCAGACAGGGAACCTGTTCTGGAATATTTTTCTGATTTTAAAAGAATAAAATACAAGGCGGAATTTTTTATTAATAAAAAATTTAATGGCAGAAACACCATTAAAACAGGGATCTCAGCAGAAATACGAAAGTTTGATCTGTTAGATAGTATGTATGTTGGCAGTATACATGCTTACAGGAAACTGAGAGATTTTGACGGAGATGATATCTTTTCACGGATTTTTATTCAATACCGTCATGATTTCAGTGATCATTTGCAGATCACCATTGGTTTTAATAACCTTCTGCAATTCTCAACTCACAATTTATCTCCCGAACCCCGTGCAGGGCTAAAATGGGAGTTCCTTCCGGGGCATTCGGTGAATTTTGGTTATGGCCTGCATTCCATGAGCATACCTGTTGAAATTGCAAACCAGGAGATCCTGCAGGATGACGGAAGCTATATAAAACCCAATACAGAGTTGGATTTTATTAAAAGTCACCATCTTGTGGCCGGCTATAAAACAAAATTATTTCAAAATATTCGGTTTAAATCGGAATTGTATTACCAATACATATTTAATTCCGCAGTGGGAATAAATACCGGGTCGTACTCGCTGCTAAATCATGGATCGTACACAACGATTGACGTGCCTGCTTTACAAAACGGGGGAAGGGGATACAACTACGGTATGGAATTTACGGTTGAAAAATTCATGGATCACGGGACATATTTTTTATCAAACCTGTCACTTTACGAATCAAAGTATCGCGGCAGTGATGGTGTTTTAAGAAATACTGCTTTCAATGGAAATTATGTTTATAATATACTTGGAGGTAAAGAATTCGGGATTGGAAACCAAAACGGTGATTTTATCAAAAAGCTGACCGTGGACGGGAAACTAAACTGGGCCGGCGGGCAACGCTATTCCCCAATTGATCTGGAAGCATCTGAAAAAGCAGGCACTACGGTATTTGATGATACCAATGCTTATTCCAAACAACTACCGGCTTATTTTCGAATTGATTTAAGAGTTGGATTTAAATGGACAGGTAAAAGATCTTCACAGGAATTAGCAATTGATATCCGCAATATAACAAACCGGGAAAATCCTTTTACAATCAAATACGACACCGAAACCGGCGATCTTAAAACTTTAGGTTTCGGGTTAACACCTGACCTTTATTACCGTATTACATTCTAAACAGGGGTCTGCTGAAAAACAGGAAATAAATTTATACTGAGTAGCCATTTATAATATCGGTTTCGAACGCGGGCTTCACGATTGGAGGAAATTCCTGAAAACCGGGGGTTATATTGCTGTATCAGAGGTATCGTGGTTTACAGACGAGCGACCGGATGTGATGGCAAATTCTGGATGGATACTTATCCTGAAATAGACACGATCCCAAACAAAGTTGAACAGATGCAAAAGGCCGGATACATTCCTGTAGCCACATTTATCCTGCCTGAAAACTGCTGGATTGAACACTTTTATACGCCGCGAGTCACGGCAGAAGAAGATTTTCTAAAGAAACATGCAGGTAATCAGGTTGACAAAGACTTTATTGCAAATCAACGTCATGAAAAGCAATTGTATTTAAAGTATAAAGCGTTTTATGGATACGTGTTTGATATAGGAAAGAAAATTTAAGTAGGGTTTGCGGGGTACGTCCTTATCCACCGAAACAAAAGCTTGATGCGGGCTACAATGCTTGAAATTACTGCCTTCCCCGGCATTTGCTATATCACGTTATGCCTCGTAATATTATTTATCATTTTCATCTAAAGGGAGTTTTTAATTTCCATCGAGAAAGCTTTAGAAGGATTATCACTAATTAATAATTTAAATTCATCATCTGTGAATCCATGCAATTTAAGTTCTGGATAGAGTTTCTTGAAAATATTTGTAAATGGTTTGATAGTTTGATTTTCTTTTTGCGGATCATACCAACCAGAATCGTGCGAAATTAAAATTTTATCTAAAATTCCATTTTTTTTTGCAAATAATATTTTTTCAATATGTTTTTCTAATTCCCAGCCCAATCCATCAAGGCTTATCCAGCATCCCATTTCTGCAGCTTTAAGATAACTATCATTATTATCTTCTGCCTGAGCATGAACCCAAATAAAAGACTCTGGTGAAACTCCCATTTCTTTAAGAATGTTCAATTGTGGCCATAAACCCTTTGCTTTTCCTGTGTGTGATGCTATAGTTAAACCTGTTTTCAAATGAGTAAGAGCAGCAGCTTTTACCAATTTTTGATGCATTGTATGTAAGGGATCAGAATTATCAACAGCAATCTTAATAAATCCAGGCCTAATGGAAGTTTTATCAATACCATTCTCGTATTCATTAATCCACATTTCGGCAAGAGCTTTTACTGTCATTTCTTGAGCATATTGAGGAATATATTTATTATCGTGAGCCCCATAAAGACCAGTATTTGTAATAATCCTAATACCCGTTTTATTAGCAATTTTTTCAAGAAGTAATACATCTCTTCCCAGGTAATTAGGTGTTGCATCAACGAAATAAGTTACATCAAATTCTTTAAGCTCATCGAAATAAGGTATCACTTCTTTGATTATCGAATCATGATTCCATGTATTAGGTTGTATGCTATCGGCTCCAATAAAATCGACTAATATATGTTCGTGTGTCAACCATATTTTATCTGAGATTAATTCATGTGCTCCTTTTATATCTTGTATTAGTGGTAATTTTTCAGATGATGCACATCCGCAATCTATTATTAATAAAAAAATAATAGCATTTATTTTTAAAATCTTATTCATGATTTTGTGCATTGCTTTATTAATACTCATTAAATTAGTAAAATTTCGGTTTCTACTTATGAGGCATAACGGTTGACATTAAAAAACTTAGGGCGATTCAAAGCACCTGCTTTTCAAGTTACCAAGCCGTTTATTAAATGTTTTATCGCTCAAATTTAGCACTTTCCGCCCTATGTTTTTTATTGTGCGTTGAACTAAACCTCCCTCTGGCCGGTGGTTTTTCATTTTTAATCAATTATTTTATATATGCTAAAGTTCTTATCCCTTCTCAAATTACGAAGATAAAAAAATATTATCGGACAAAAATTATCCTATATGCCCCCTAAAATTGCATATCTGAAAAACATTAAACCCCCTTATAGTTTATCGCCAATTATCAAGGGTTTAGCCCAACAAGATTTAAAACACAATTGAGCGTGGGTTCTTGATGATATTATTATATTCTGAGACTTTAATGTATTCAACTAATGCCTCTTTTTTTTGCTCAACTGTGCCTTAATTCCTATATTGTTATGCCCTGTGCTTTTTTCAATTTTATAGTCCAATTTTAGTCTGATCATTTTTAAAACAAGGAATTACATCCTCACTTAAATAAGGCTCTTGATGAACCCAAAACATATAATTGACTTGAAGAAAGTCCTTTGCAAAGGCATGTAATAAAGGTACAATATTTTCATATTCTTTTTGTCCGTTGTCAATATATTCGTTATAGTCTTGGTCAGCACCTGTTTTTTCTACATAATTTCCATCTTGGATGGCAATTCCTAGTGGAACAGTATAATCGTTTTCGTGCATCATTGCAATTGTATGGTTTAGTTGACCTTTTCTTTGTACCATTAAATCAGGCCCTCCTAATCCTACCCCGATTTCCTGTCCATATTGATAAATCGCACGTAAATATCCTTTGTCTTCCCAAGGCAGCCATTCGCCAGGCATAAAATTAGCATATTGCATAGTAGTTGAATTTTGAAAAGCTTTTTTTAGTGCAAGCATATTTTCTTTTAAACATTCTGTATAGCGCTTTGGCGTAAAAGAAGTATCAATATCACCGTTTGCCCCAATACAACTTTCCTGTAAATTTATTCCTTCAATTTTGCCATCAAATTCTTTCCCTAATGCTTTCATTAATAAGGCAAATCGATGTTGGACTTGTGGATTCCATCTTTTGGATACCCATCCATCTGCGACACCATTGTCATTAAATGAATTGGTACAACCTCCATCGAATTCTTCCGTCATCAAATAATCAGGAATAGCTTTGTATTTAGTATCAAAAGTTACGTCCTGAAACTGAATAAATAACTTTTTACCATGCGATAAAAGATAACTGTAATCTTCATAGATAATCGAAAAATCGTATTCTCCTCTTTCAGGTTCTAACTGTCGCCATGAATACATTATCTGAGCACCAATAATCCTTTTAACCTTTAGCAACGGATGGTTATGAATTAGTTCTCTTTCTCTGGCGAAATAAATAAAATGTTTAATACTATCCCTTTCTAATGGACAAGTAGCATCCAAATATTGTTTATATGCATCTACGTATCGATTTGCTGGATTATCACTTTGTCCAAAAACAAAAATGCTTGTAAAATATCCAATTAGAATTGTCAAAAAAAACTTTTTATATATCATTATTTTTTCGTTTATATTTATCTTATTGTTGCACTCAGCATTCCGACTAACGGTAAATATAGAAACCTAATAATCAATGTTATAATTTTTTTCATTTTTCCAAAAATTCAATTGTCAACTCAATCATTTTACCGTTTACTTCGAAACTCATCCGAAGTATAATCGATAGGAGGAATTCCGACTAACGTCAAATTTACTCATCACAATATCAGCTAGTTGTAAATCCGAGTTGTTCGGGTTCGATTTCAAATTGCGTACAACATTTGTGTATACGAAGTGTTTCTTATATTTTCCTATTGTCTGTTTCATTTCTTCACTTTAAACCAAATATATACCATTCAATATTCATATGCAATTTCATGTACAGGTTGTACGTCGGACTGACAATCTTTTCAAAACTGCTTGTTGTTTCATGAGTATAAATATCGGTTGTCTTACTGCTTTTGTGTCCTGTCAGGTTTTGTATACGCCTCAAATCAGTATCGTTTTCCAGGAGATGGGTTGCAAATGCATTGCGCAAAGTATGTGTAGTCAGGGGGTGGTTGGAGCGGGGAAGATAAATGTTGGGCAATATTTTTTCAATAGTGGGTAAAAAACTATCTTTGTAGCCGAAAAATAGGATTTATAGATAAACTGTTAAACATGAAAAGATTAAATATTGTATTGTACGGGGTTCTCTTTGCTGCTGTTATTGTTTTGTATATTTTGCATTTCACTTCAGGATCAGTTGCTGATGCAACGGATGAAAAAGAATCACAAAGGCAGGCAGGATCGGCGGATACCAGGATTGTTTATATTGATATCGATTCTGTTTTGAACAGTTATGACCTGTATTATGATCTTCAGCAAAAATTTGAAACCCAGTATAAAACTTCCGAAGCTGAATTAAGCACTAAACAAAAAACTTTTCAGGATGATGTTCAGGAACTGGATTACCAAATGAGGAGAGGCCTGATAACCAGGAGCGATGCGCAGAAAAGGCAACAGGAGCTCGCGCTGGAAGAACAACAGCTTATGCAGCTGCAGAATCAATTACAAACCAATCTGGCTGAACAGCAGCAGGTGATGATGAGACAGATACTTAACTCTATAATGGATTATCTGAATGAAGTGAAATCCATTCATAAATACGAGTTTGTGCTCGGAAGCCAGTTATACAGCGGTAACATTCTGTATGCCAATGATAGTCTGAATATCACCAAACGGGTTGTTGAAGGTTTGAACGAGCAGTACAAAAAGGAAAAAGGAAATTCCGGCAAATAGTTGTTCATGGGGTTTGCAGACAATTACCTGGCAAAGCACCATCTGCCCTGTACCATTTCATCTGAACCCGCAGATCATACCGGCTTTATTATTGTCATTCCCTGTTTTGATGAGCAAGATTATATCCTGAATTCTTTATCATCACTGTGGCAGTGTGAACGGCCATCTTCTGCCATTGAGGTTATTGTGGTAGTGAATAGCGCTGCGAATGATGAAGAAAAAATAATAATAAGAAACAAAGAAACGATCGCAGCCCTCTCGGTATGGCAGAATGAGCATGCAAACGAGTCATTCAGGGTTCATGTAATAGATGCCCTGAAGCTCCCCTTCAAACACGCGGGTGCCGGATATGCACGTAAGATCGGCATGGACGAAGCCGTAAGGCGGTTCAATATGCTGGATAAGCCCGGCGGGATGATCCTTTCCCTGGATGCAGATACATGCTGTGCTCCGAATTATTTCACTGCTATCGATAAGGCAATTAAGCAATTTCCCCGGTGTAAGGGTTTAAATGTATATTTTGAACATCCTGTGTCAGGAAATGATTATGAGCGTAATGTCTACCGTGCAATAACCCTTTATGAACTGCATCTGCGTTATTATACCGAAGGACTGAGATTTGCAGGATATCCTTTTGCTTTTCATACTGTGGGATCGGCATTTGGCATTAAGGCTGCTGTCTATGCTCAACAGGGCGGCATGAACAGAAGAAAGGCCGGGGAGGATTTCTATTTCCTGCATAAGATCTTTCCACTGGGTAACTGGGCGGAGATCAATAATACTGCCGTTTATCCTTCCCCCAGGGCTTCCCACAGGGTGCCGTTCGGCACGGGAAAAGCTGTTAGTAAAATGCTTGAAGAGAAAGGGGATCTGTATACCTATCATCCCGATTTATTTTGTGACCTGAAGGCTTTTTTCGATTCAAAGGATAAACTGTTCAGGGCTGACAGAAAAAAAACGGAAGTTTTTATTAATGGCCTGCCGGAGAGTATTCGAGATTTTTTGTATTCTGTTGATGCCCCGGATGCTATTGAGGAGATCAATGACAATTCGGGCAGGCTGACGTCCTTTACAAAGAGGTTTTATAACTGGTTTAACGGATTTACTATTGTAAAGTATATGAATTTCTGTACGGGAAAGTATTATGGGAAAGTTGATGTAAAGGATGCGGCCAAAAGCTTGTTTGAATTGACAGGGCTTGCGGTGAACAGTGATTTGGCTGTTGATCTGCTTGGGGTGATCCGTGAACGACAGCGGGGTGGTAGGAGATAATTCGAATGCATACTACCTTGCAGCAGGGAAAATCTTATCATACAGGAACATCCCGCCATCAAACCCTCCCTCGAAAAGACCACTTTCAGGCTTATTGATAATTATTTGATTTTTATTATTATTATTCGACAATAACAAAAACATCTTCGTTATCTTTTTTCATCAGGTATTGTTCACGCGCAAATTTTTCGAGGTTTTCTTTGTCGGTTTGAAGTTCTTTAAGGCGTTCGGCGTTATTCCTGATTTCTTGAAGGTAATAGGAGGTGTCCTGCTCCATCTGTTTGATATCCCTGATCATACGGTATCTCTCGATAAGGTTGTTATTATCAAACACGAGGATCCACAGCAGAAAGATCAACGCGGTTAATATATACCTGTTCTTTAGTATTGTCAGTACCTTTTTCATGTTTAACGATCAGTTAAAGCTTTGCTAAAGCAAAGTTAAAACTTTATTCATTCTTATCTGTTATTTTTATTCACAGGATCATCATGTCAAACACACTGATAAAAATCATATTATGAAGTAATAAAAGTCATTTTTTTACCTTATTTACCTTCCTAACTTTACTTTAGGCATACTGAAGACAATGAGCCTGTATATATGAAAGTATCAATGCATCAGCTATATAAACTTTAAAGAGAAAAAAGATGACTTTCGGATTTTTTAATATGCCACAGCCAGGTAATGAACCGGTACTGTCATACACTCCCGGATCTAAAGAAAGAGAAGATCTTAAAACAGAACTTGAAAAAGCCCGTTCGTCAGAAATTGAGATCCCTATGGTGATCGGTGGCAGGAATGTTACCAGCGGAAAGCTTAAAGATATAAGGCCGCCACATGATATTAACCGCCTGCTGGGAACTTATCATGCGGGCGATAATACTCATGTTGAGCTTGCCATTAAGGCTGCATTGGCAACAAAGGAAAAATGGACAGCCATGTCGTGGGAAACCAGGGCATCTGTCTTCCTGAAGGCAGCAGACCTGCTTGCCGGCCCGTACCGGGCAAAAATGAACGCTGCCACTATGCTGTGTCAGTCAAAAACCATTCACCAGGCAGAAATTGATTCGACATGCGAGCTGATAGATTTTTTCAGGTTTAACGTGCATTATATGACCGGGATATACAGTCATCAGCCACAATCGGTAAAAAATATATGGAACAGGCTGGAATGGCGCCCCCTGGAAGGTTTTGTCTTTGCCCTTACTCCTTTTAATTTTACTTCAATAGCAGGAAACCTGCCTACCGCACCCGCGTTGATGGGTAATGTGGTTGTGTGGAAGCCTTCGAAAACACAGGTTTATTCTGCAGCTGTTATTATGGAAGTGCTGCAGGCAGCAGGACTGCCCGATGGTGTGATAAATATGGTTTTCTCACCGGGACCTGTAACAGCGGACGTGGTCCTTTCACACCCTGATTTTGCAGGTATTCATTTTACAGGTTCAACGGAAGTTTTTCAGAATATATGGAAAACGATAGGAGAGAATATCAGCCGTTATAAGTCCTACCCGAGGATAGTGGGAGAAACAGGGGGTAAGGATTTTGTGCTTGCCCACAGGTCAGCCAACCCGGTGGAACTGACAACAGCACTTACACGGGGGGCTTTCGAATACCAGGGGCAAAAATGCTCGGCTGCCTCACGCGCCTACATACCCGATAACCTGTGGCCCGAAACAAAACGACTGTTGACAGATAATCTAAAATCTATGAAGATAGGCGATCCCGAAGATTTCACATGCTTTTTTAATGCAGTGATAGACGAAGCTTCTTTCGATAAGCTGGCAGGAGTGATAGACAAAGCCAAAGAGGACAAAGAAACGGAGATCGTTGCAGGAGGGACATATGACAAGTCGAAAGGTTATTTCATTCACCCGACAATCATAAAAACCACCAACCCGCGCTATTATACTATGGAGGAGGAGTTGTTCGGCCCTGTCCTTACGGTTTATGTCTATCCAGCTGATGATTACGACAATACACTTAAGCTGGTGGATAATACTTCAGTTTACGGACTTACCGGGGCCGTGTTTGCAAAGGACAGGGAAGTATTAGACCAGACCACCACGAGGCTAAGGTACGCGGCAGGAAATTTTTATATTAACGATAAGCCCACGGGTGCTGTAGTGGGTCAACAACCATTCGGCGGGAGCCGGGGGTCGGGGACTAATGATAAGGCGGGGTCCATGATCAATTTATTGAGGTGGGTTTCGCCAAGGGCTATTAAGGAGAACTTTTTGCCGCCGGGGGATTATGGATACCCTTTTATGAAGGAATAATTCGCAGTGCTACCTTGTATATGATGCACTACAGGCTTTTTCAGCAGATCCTGAGTAAGCATAGTAATAAAGCTATTTACGTGATGTTCTCATTATATTGAAGTGGGATATTATTCCAGGGTCTTGATGGTTTTATATGCTATGAGTCGTTCATAGCGGGCGGTGCTTTCCCGGAAGTATACCAGGATGGAATAATCGTTCTCTGTCTCAAAATGGCTGCCTTCGATGTAAGCAAAGTCTGTTATGCCGGTTCTGTCATCCCTGAATACATAATGATAGTTATAATAGCCCTGTTTAAGCAACAGGGTAAGTTCGTAAGCGCCGGCCTCTGTGTTGTATTCCATTTTATTACTTTCCCTGAGGTTCCAGTCCGTAAGTCCGCCGTATACATAAAAGCTGCCGTCAGGGGGCGGCTGCGGGTAATCAAGCCTGAAATGAACATAAAGATAATCGGCCTCCAGGTGTTTTTCAACTCCCTCCTGCCTGTCCACATAATATTTGCCGTTAAGATCGTTAACGAAGAAATAAGGTCGGTATACGCGTTCTTTGTCAGTACCGAGAATAATGTGGTAATAAGGATTTCTGAAATCGATGTTGCTGATGTTCTCACTTTTGAACCGCACGCTTTTAACATCGAAATAACGAAATTCATTTAAGCCCGGGAAAACGATCTCACTGTCAAAATCATATGTTAACACACCCGGTCGTGCATACCGCGGGGCCCTGACAATAATCTTATTGTCCCAATTCCGGTTCTGCAAAAGGATGACTTTTATCTCCGTGTAGGGGTCACGTATCCGGATCCCCTCATAATTGAGTGTGAAGTTGATCTCCTGCCCGGTATCATAATGTTCCGCTGTCTTGGGCTTTTCAATATCAGCCGTGATATTTACTTTTTGTTCAACTACATAGAAACGCCTGGTAAACACCACATTGTCCCTATCGTAATCCTCATATACTTTAAGTATGTAATTGCCGCTGATCTTCGGACGCATGGTTTCATTGGGAAAGGTCAACTCGTAATGTATGTAGTCGTATGTAGTGTTAAATGAATTGCGGTAGTAATCGATACGGCCTTCATCAAAACCATCGAGATAATCATAAGGTGAGATACCGGAAGGAGACCAGTTTGAATTGCAATGAACAATGGTGTAATAATAATTTCCGGCCTGTACGTTAATATCATCGAAAGATAAAAACAACTTTTCATCAGTTCCCATTTCAAGCATGGGATTTGAAAGTTCCCATCCCTTCCGGTGAAACCTTACCGTTTTTATATTATCTTTAAATATGTAATCCCGGCAACACAGTGCGTCATCCTGAAAATATCCTTCAGGTTTTAAACATAAGGAAGTTTTGGCTGTTAGTAAAATAACAATTATCAGGATGTATACACGTATGAATTCGCGGGTAATGCTCAGATCAATATTATTGAAATTTAAGATCATCATTAAAAATATATATTTTTATGGTGGTTTTATAATATAGAACGTGAATTTCCGCATTTTATTAATTCTGTAAGTGACAACACAAATATTGGTTACATGGCTGAAACCATAAAAATTAAAAAGGGGCTGGATATTCCATTAAAGGGGGCGGCGGGAAAGATCTTTACGCGTGCACCCGCACCCGGGACCTATGCAGTTAAGCCTGCCGATTTTCACGGAATCTTTCCCAAATTAACCGTAAAGCCAGGAAACCGGGTAAAAGCCGGAAGCCCCTTATTCTTCGACAAAAATAATCCCGGGGTATTATTCACATCCCCCGTAAGCGGCAAGGTTCAGTCAATAAACAGGGGCGAAAGAAGAAGAATTCTTGAAGTAATAGTTGAAAGTGACAGTACTATAGAATATGAATCATTCAGGAAAGCCGACCCTGATGATCTTAGTCGTGAAGAAATAAAAGACAGTCTGTTAAAGAGCGGCTTATGGCCCTGCATAAGGCAGCGCCCCTATTCGATCATTGCAAACCCGGATGATACACCACAGGCAATTTATATATCAGCATTTGACACTGCCCCCCTGGCACCTGATATGGATTTTGTAGTGCAGGACAGGGAAGCCGGGTTCCAGGCAGGCATAAACGCTATAAAAAAGCTTACCGATGGGATTGTCCATCTGAACATAAATTCTGATTATCCGGCTTCGCCGGTTTTTACAAGGGCAGAAAAGGTACAGATAAATAAGTTTACCGGGCCCCACCCTGCAGGTAATATCGGGATACAGATACACCATCTGAACCCTTTGAATAAAGGCGACCTGGTATGGTATCTTGGACCGCAGGACGTTATAACTATCGGACAACTTTTTCTTACCGGTAAATATGATGCTTCAAAGGTCATAGCGCTCACCGGTTCGGAAGTTATTAAACCGGTTTATTACAAGTTTATAAACGGGGCTTCAATAGAACCCCTGGTAAAGGATAATGTGCATGAAGGATCATTACGTTATATCAGCGGAAATGTTCTGACCGGTAAATGTATAGATCCGGACGGGTATATCGGCTATTACGATTCACAGGTAACTGTAATTCCGGAAGGTAATCATCATGAGTTTATGGGCTGGCTGTCACCGGGATTTAAGAAGTTCAGTTTTCACCGCTCATTCTTTTCCTGGCTGATGCCGAAAAAAAAATATGAAGTGGACACCAATCTTCACGGAGGCAAGCGGGCATTAATGATAACAGGTAATTACGAAAGGGTGATGCCAATGGATATTTTCCCGATGCAGCTGATTAAAGCAATAATTGTTGAAGATATAGATCTTATGGAAAAGCTGGGTATATATGAAGTGGCTGAAGAGGATTTTGCACTGGTGGAGTTTATCGACACATCAAAAAACGATATACAGGAGATCATACGTAAAGGACTTGATATAATGAGAAAGGAAATGAGCTGATACAACTTTGATATTAATCTCTATCAAACAAAAAAACGATTGAAACCATCACTATCGCGAAAATTGATTATATGTGTACATAGACAACCGAGCGAAAGCGAGCTCATGAACTCATTTAAAAGTGAGTTCATGAACTCATTTAAAAGCGAGCTCATGAACTCATTTAAAAGTGAGTTCATGAACTCATTTAAAAGCGAGCTCATGAACTCATTTAATAGCAAGCTCATGAACTCATTAAAAAGCGAGCTCATGAACTCATTTAATAGCAAGCTCATGAACACAATTAAAATGAATAACGGTGTGAATAAAAGGACATTAATAAAAAATTGAGTGGCAACAAATACCACTAGCGATCAATAACGTAAACAGACACATGACTAATTAGAGTTTGTCTATATCTTATTCGAATGATGAGATTAAGAAAAATTATTGATAAGGTCAAACCCCAATTTGAAAAGGGCCGCAGGTTTGAAAAGTTTCATTCGGCATTTGACGCGATTGAAACATTACTGTTCGTGCCCGACAGGGTAACCACTTCCGGTTCGCATATCCGCGATGCCATTGATATGAAACGTACAATGATAATTGT
>Ga0307421_1000385_pt1 | contig 28752 bp, 15 predicted proteins | sample SalMarWE160270MG_FD_202163 | JGI IMG/M metagenome (GOLD analysis project Ga0307421, IMG submission 202163) | Salt marsh sediment microbial communities from the Plum Island Ecosystem LTER, Massachusetts, United States - WE1602-70 | ecosystem: Environmental > Aquatic > Marine > Intertidal zone >... | reverse complement strand
CCAAAAATATTAAAACTCGTGGACACAACCCAGAACGAAAAAAGTCAAAACCAGATCAACAAGCTCAAAGAAAAACTCACACAATTGAGAGCCCGGGATAGCAACAAATCCAAAATAACCGCGCTGCAGTCCGAGATAGATGCCTTAAAGAAAAGGATTGATTTCAAACTGTTCAATCGGGTCGATTATAAGATGGAAGTCGACTTTATTAAAAATCATGGTTTGCTCCTTCTTAAAGAAAAGGATTTGAAGAATATGAAGGATATGTTCCTGGATCCAAACCTTAAAGGCCTGCTGTTTAATCTCAACAATGCCATGGAAAAAGAATATGTGGGTCAAGAGGAATCGATCTCAACCCGGGAAAAGGAAGACCAGGCTGTGGCTCTTTTAGACGGTATCCAGGACTTTGTGCACACACTAAAGAGAGCGGCTCTTGGAGAGGAGCTCTCTCAGAAGGAGATCCAAAAAACAGTGGATAAATTCCTTATCGGTGACCCTTATTTTCTCTCTTATGACCAAAAGGCTTTGGTGATGAATGTCATCCCAAATTTCACAATGCTTGATTTGGATTATGTTGTTTCAGGAACAGACCAGGCCCAGGATCAGGTGGATAAGCTTCTCCTTGATTTTCCCGGATTAGAAGCTGGTCTGACCGGATTCATTGCTGTGGGCCGGGATGAAATGGTCTATTCCCAGCAGGGCTTGGGCTACACAACGGTCATTGCTGTGATTGCCATTCTCTTCCTTCTTGTGATCTCATTCAGGATGTGGATAGCCCCCCTCCTAGCTATGGGAAATCTATTGATCGGCATAATCTGGGCCATTGGATTGGCCGCCCTCATAGTGGGACAGTTGAACATCATGACTCAAATGATGGCTGTCATTTTACTTGGATTGGGCATTGATTTTTCCATCCATCTCATATCCGGTTTTACCGAATGGCGCGCTGCGGGAGACTCCATCCATACAGCTCTGGAAAAAACATTTTTAAAAAGCGGGAAAGGGATCATCACAGGGGGAATGACGACAGCGGCTGCTTTCCTGGCTCTCGTTATCAGTCACTCCCAGGGCATGAAAGAAATGGGCTTGGTGACCGGTTTTGGTCTTCTGGCTATCCTCCTGTCAACTATGATTTTCATGCCTGTCCTTCTTGTGTTCCGGGAACGCCGCAAGGAAAAAAAATGGGCAAAAAGAAAAGATACAACAAAGCCCCCAAAAAAGGACATCACCTTCCGGTTCCTCGGCCGTATGAGCAGCTGGCTGGCAAAGCGGTATGTTTTCACAATCATGGTTTCTATCCTGGTGACCGCTCTCTTCATCTGGACAGGTCTGCACATTCAGTTCGATCACAATTATATGAATATCGAACCTAAAGGCCTGACCTCCATCAAACTTCAAGACACAGTGCTTGAAAAGTTTGATATGGGAATGGATTATGCTATGATCCTTACAGAAAGTCCCCAAAAATCCCGTCAATTGGCTGAACGTCTTCGCGATCAGGGAACTGTGGCCAGGACCGAAGATATTTCTCTTTACCTTCCTTCTCAAGAACAACAAAAGATGAGAATCCCCTATATCAATGAAATCAGAAATACCATCCAGGTAAGCTCCATAAATCAGGTACTGCTGCCCGAAGAAGTCCCGGAACTGAACAGGGAGATCGACCGGCTTCAGATGAACATCATGGAGATACAGGATATGGCCTTTCTTGGAGGCCAGGATAAAGTTGACAATAAATGCAAAGAGATCGTGGGAGTTCCTGATAATCCCGATTCAGTGAATATCATCCAGGGTCTGCTGGAAATACTGGAAAAGGATGAACGTACGTCATCAGAAGGGCTTTCAAAATTCCAGCAAACATTTTCGCCCTATTTTAAAGAATCTGTCATAAGAATGAGCTCCACAGAACCTGTCCAGCTCAATGAACTTCCTGCGTCCATACTGGACCGGTACAGCAATAAAAACCGCGACCAATTTCTTGTCACGATCTTCCCCAATGGGGACATCTGGAAAAATGCCAAGTTTTTAAACCGTTTTGTGGATGACCTGGAAAGAGTGAGTGATAAAGCCACGGGAATGCCGCCTGTTTTTAGAGCGCTGGTTCAGATCATCGGTCGTGATGGAAGAAACGCCATGATTCTGACTCTGGTGGTTGTTTTTCTCTTGTTGACTGTGGACTTTCGCAACCCGCTCCACTCTTTTATGGCCATGATCCCTCTGGCTTTTGGCATCTTCTGGATGGTCGGGATCATGAAAATATCCGGAATGATGCTGACCGTTATGAATGTCATGGCCTTTCCTTTGATCATCGGAATCGGCATTGATGACGGTGTCCACATTGTGCACCGCTGGAGACACGAAGGGAAAGGCAAGATCTGGACTGTCTTTTCCAGCACAGGAAAAGCCATTCTTTTAACATCGCTGACCACAATGCTTGCCTTTGGCTCGCTGGTCTTTTCCATTTGGCGGGGCTTTGGTCACCTTGGCGGCGCGCTCTTTATCGGAGTGGGATCCTGTTTTTTGACAACCGTGATCATCCTCTCCGGAATTTTCGGACTGCTCAAAAGGAAAAAGAGGCCTTAAACGATTTCCTTCATTTACTTTCTTATTCCAGCAGCTCATCGATAACACTGGCGATATACTCTCCATGTTCCTGACAGAAAGGAGGTTTATAAATTGGGGATCATTCGTAACGGAGCGAATCCACAGGGTCGGAAAGAGCGGCTCTAATGGCTTGATAACTGACGGTCATGAGTGCCACAGCAAACACCACCAATCCGGCAGCCACAAACATCCAGATCCCCAGGTGAATGCGGTAGGCATAGTTTTGCAGCCACCTGTTCATGGCAAAATAAGCCGCAGGCCAGGCAATGGCATTGGCCATAAGCACACTTTTTGTAAAATCTTTTGACAGCAGGGATACAATGCTCGACACATCAGCCCCCAGCACTTTCCGGATACCGATCTCTTTATACCGCTGTTCCACCATATAAGAGGCCAGCCCGAACAAACCAAGACAGGCCACGAACACGGCAAGCCCGGAAAACAAAGTCAGCATCTGGCCGATTTTTTCCTCAGAGACATACAGACCATGGTAGGAATCTTCAAGAAAAGTGTAACTGAACCGGCTTTCAGGGAAAACATCTCCCCACGTTTTTTCAAGAAAAGCCAGGGTGTTTGGTGTGTTCTCAGGCCTGATTCTGACAGCAACAGTGTAAAAATAATCAGGATTTATATAGAGCATAAGCGGTTCTATTTTTTGTTTAAAGGAATACACATGGAAATCCTTAACCACACCGATGACGGCCATTTCTTTCATTCCGCCCCTACCGGGCACTGAAAATTTCTCCTCTAACGAATCCTTCAGTCCCATTGCTTTGACGGCTGCCTGGTTTAAAATCATTCCCTCATTCTCGTCCGAGGATATTTCCCTTGAAAAATTCCGGCCCCGGATGATTTCCATTCCCATAGAATCAAGATAATCAAAATCAACCGCGATGGCCTGTATGGAGTAATTTTGTATCTCGTCACCCGTTTTTCTTTGGATGGTCTTGACTTCCTTGCTGATGCGGCCCGGAATAGTGTAAGCGCCTGAGACGCTCATGACCTGGGGAGACTGCTTGAACTGATTCATCATAACCAAATATTTTCCTTTAAAATGGGGATCTCTAGGCCTGAAATTCAAAAGGACTACATCTTCTTTTTTAAATCCGAGGTCGCTGTTTTTCATGAAATCAAGCTGCTTTAATATCGCCAGGCTTCCTATGATCAAAACAACAGCCATAGTAAACTGAGCAATGACCAAAGTCTTTCTAAAGCCGGATTTTTGGGACACCGGAGAAAAACGGTTCGCTGCGGCTTGAGCAGGTTGGTATCTTGAAAGAAAAAGCGCGGGATAGCTCCCTGCAAGAATCCCGACCACAAGTACAACAAGGGGAATCAGGACAAAAAAATACCTGAAACTCTGCTGCCCTACGGATAGGCTGCCTTCAAGAAATGTATTCAGAGACGGATAGAACAATTCGAAAAGAACATAAGCCAGAGCAACAGCCATTACTGTCATAACCAGAGATTCTCCCAGAAACTGTTTGATGAGCTGGGACCGCCTGGCTCCCAGGACTTTTCGCATACTCACTTCTTTAGCTCTTTTCAGAGACCGGGCTGTAGAGAGATTCATGAAATTGAAGCAGGCGATCAAAAGAATCAAAACCGCAACAAAAGTAAAAACGTACACATAAGTCATATTTCCTCTTGGAGCCAGATCCACAATGGCTTTTGATTTCATATGGATATCCGAAAGATTCAACAGGTTAAATTTGATCATGGACATAAAATTTTCGCTCGTGTTTCTCTTGAGCAGAGCTTGGGATGCCTGCAAGATATTTTCAAGGGAGGCTTGCTTTTTTACCAAAAGATAAGTGTAGGTATCACCGAAAACCATCCACGGACGCTCAGGCATTTTGCCAAGAGATTCCAGGCTGTTGAAAGAAATGAGAAAATCACAGGTAAGATGCGTGTTGGCCGGGATGTCTTTCATAACTCCGGTAATTTTAAGCGGGTATTCGTCATTGTAAATGATCGACTGTCCCAATGGATTTTGTTCCCCAAAATATTTCCTTGCGGCTCCCTCAGTAAGAACCAGTGAAAAAGGATCCTGTAAAGCTGTTTCCCTATCCCCTTCTATCAATGGAAAAGCAAACACATCAAACACTGCCGGGTCAGCAAAAAACACATTGGATTCATTGAATTTTTTCTGATCGTGATTCAGTACTGCGTTTTCATCCCGGTTAAAACGGACCGCATTGAGAACATCAGGAGCTTCTTCAACGAGGGAAGGGCCCAGCGCAGGCATTGCGCCGGCAAAGTCCATTGTTTTGCCTTTTTCTCCATACTCCACGGATATACGGTAAATCTGTTTGTGTTGCTTGTGGAAATTCTCATAGCTCAGTTCATTGGCCACATACATCAAAATCATCAGTGTTCCTGCCATGCCGATGGCCAGACCCGTTATATTGATCAGGGAAAATATCTTTGTCCTTAAAACATTCCGTAAGGCAACTTTTAGATAATTTTTAAGCATTGGCCCCTCCGGAGACTTTTATAAAGGAAATTTCATATCATGCACAAAGATGCAAAAAACATGCCATCACAGGAAAGCGGGATTCTTTTAGAGGAGAAGGAGAAACAGAGGAAGGCTTTATGTGCGTTTCTGAAACATTTGGTGTTCGTTTATGTACAGTATCAGTTTCCTTTCTCATCCATGCTTACTTTAAATTTTCCTGCCTCAAGAGCGTCAACGCATGATGTATCAAGCCCCTCGACAGAGCCTGACTCCAGAAACTGCCTTTCAATGCGCCTCAAACACTCACCGCCGACTCCATGTGCTCCCGGAGCCACAATGTGCAGGCTGTCTGGAAGATTCTTGTCCACTTCCTCTCCCCAGCGCGGAGGAGTCACAGGATCAAGAAAGCCTGACAGGATCAAAGTGGAAACACCGACACTCACCGGCTCTCCGAAACCTTCCGGAAGCTCAGAGCGGGGCCAGAAATCACAGACTGCTTTCTGCCTGCGCACCCGGCCGCTTCCCATATAAGTGTTCTCGGCAATATCTATAATCTCTTGTTCTGATATGCGATCCAGGTCCTCGGCGCAGGTCACACAAAGCAGCATCCCTGTCGCCAGAAAATCCCGGATGGCCCATTCTGACATAAGACCGGCCTGGGCAAAGGGTTTGTAATTCCCCTTAAATGCCTCATGAATGAGCAGCGGGACCTCTCTGCTGTCCGTATACATTATGGTCCTCAGAGCTTCTATGAAGGCTTCTTTTTTTAGCAGGATGGGAACTTGCTTCTTTGTCTCGGGATGACTGACCATGACCTCCTCAGGCTCTTTTTCCAGCCGGGAAAGGATCGATTCGAACTCGCTTCTAAGGTTGGGAAATGCAGAATGGCATTCCGGGTCATCAGAACACTCCTGTAAAAGCAGGTCAATAGCTCTTTGAAAACCCCAGGTGTGAAAAAGAGGATTTTTATTAGCAATAGGTGCCACTCCGTTCAGCATTGCTGTCCGGATTGTTTCCGGATATCTCCGCATATAAACAAGCGCCATTCGAGTTCCGTAAGAACCTCCGGTAATGTTTATTTTGTCATAGCCCAGAGCAAGCCGGATGTCATTATAATCATCTGCAGCAAGACATGTGGAATACTTTGTCAGGTCATATTCTTTTTTTAGCTCTTCCAGACACTTTTCAAACCTCTCCGCTCTAAATAGAGGCTCAAAATAGGTCTGAAGGTCACCCTGAGCAAAGGTATCCTTGCAGCTCAGACAGTTGTCGCCTCCGGTCCCCCGCTGGCTTACAAGGACGATATCTCTGTTTTTTCTTGTCCAGTGATCTTTGACCCATGGAGCAATCTTACTAACATCAACACCGGGTCCGCCTTCAAAAACAAACAAAGGATCAGGTTCGACTTTGGGTCCTTCAGCGTGTAAAACAACAACATCGAGGTGGATCATCCGGCCTTCTTGAGATTCCCGGTCCTCAAAAACAGCAAAGGTTCCTTCAGATATTTTCCTTCCTGTATCCGGTTCTTCCCTTATCTCCAAAGAAAGCCCTGACTTTAATTCAGCTATCCTTTCAGGTGTGTCAAATTCCTTCTGAGCCTTCTCTTGAGTTTGACAAGAAAAAAACAGCCCCGAAAAAACGACCATAAAGATCATGAGCCAAACGAACAGATATTTGTTATTTATTCTCATAATAGTGGTGTATATCAGAATCCTGAAGGCAAAGCAAGAACATTTCCATACAAAAGATATCAGCTTTTGAAATTCTTTTAAAAGCGGATACCATGCCTATATAGGCCTATAATCCGAGATACCTGCAAGCTCAGATACAGTCTCTGTAAAGCATCGTATCTTTGGGTTGAGGCACATAAGGGAGCTTTTCCCAGTCTATCCTGTGCCTTTTGAGAAAAACTTTGTTGAATTTGTCTTGATATGCTTTTTTTGCTTTGCTAAGCGGGAGATCTTTCTTATTGGATGCTATTCTGTCCAGATTGTTCAATCGGGTCCGGTTGTATGCTTTTATCAAATCCCTGTATCTCTGATGAAAATCCCTTATGGCATCCATGGATGATACATCACTCAATGCCTTCCGCAATTCAAAGTGCGAAAAGACTCTGGTTAAAAAAAGCATCCTGATATTCATGTCTTTTAATCTTTGCTCATCCTCACAGGGCAGTTCCGGCAACTTCCGGATAACATCCCTAGCAAAAAACCCTTTCCCTCTGTAAAGAAATCCCGTACCATCCCTGTTTTTGTAGGTCTTTGTCCCCGAAACCCCACAGCTCGGAGACCTGCTTTTTAATAAAAATCCATCCGCATCTTCAAGAGAGTTCAGGAATTCTTCAGAAAACCGGCTCATTCTCTGGGTCAGATCCAGTCCTGTTTCAGGTTGGACTAATTGAAAATCATTTTTGTCCTTTCTTACCACGGTAACCCGTTTTCTGGGAACTCCCAGTCCAATAGCTACTTCAGGACAAACCGGAATATAATTGACATACTGAGCCAAAACAGATGCGAACGGATCCCTCACTATCCCCCCGTCATATCTGACAGGTTTCATATTAAGACATTCACTTAATACTATGTTTGGCTTCTCTGTTTTATGCTCTGTTTTGTTCATAAGTAGCTTATGTATTATATCAAAGTCAACACTTTTTGTTTCGTTCATTGAATGAAATCCTTAAAGAGAACACAGGATGCGATTACGGAAAAGTCCGGAACAATCACCACTGGCTTTTCTTCTTAAAACAAGTATGGTATATATCAGATATGGCAAACAGGACTCCCTTTAGTAATACCAAAGCTGCGCTCGGCTGCAGCATTTTTGCTATCCTTGGCGTAGCAGTCCTGGGCCTTGTGCTTTCTTTCTTTACTGAAAACAAGGAACTTGCCGCCTCGGTCCGCTCACGATGCTTCCTTGGCCTGGTTATAGGAATCGTGATGATTGCCGTATGGAAGATAGTATCGGTTCATTTAGAATAAGCAAAGAGCATAACCATGTTTGTTTCCTTTAACCACCTTATTGTTATCGCCGTTCTTATTATCGGAGTACTCTGGTGCAAAGAGATATTTGCACGACTGCCGAACGATATAGAAAAATTCAAAACCAAAAAGGAAACAGCGACCCGTTTTGTCATTGTCTTCTTCTGGGTGATAACGGCCGGTTTTATCCTCTTTGCTGTCTTTTTTATCTGGGGACTTGTGTATCGTATTTTACATCCAATGGGATAGTACCTGATGATAGAACAATGCCAGACATAGATCAAACCGCTTCCAGAGAATATGATGTGATCGTCGTAGGAGCCGGTCCGGCCGGATGCAGTGCGGCTTATTTCAGTGCGCTCCAAGGACTGAATGTTCTTCTCCTTGACAAGGCCCGGTTTCCGAGAGATAAGGTTTGCGGCGACAGCATCAGCCCCAGATCTCTTAAAATCCTGGAGAGAATGGGCCTTTTGGAAAAAATAGAAAAAGGGGATTTCTTCAGAAACAAGGGCATTATCCTGTCCTCTCCTGATTTCAGTGTCATGAAAAATGACATTCCTAAAGCGAAAGGACAGCTTGATTACGGGTATGTGATCCCAAGAAAAATATTTGACAATATGCTTCTTTTGCATGTTAAGGATACCTCAGTCACCGTCATGGAAGGAATGGAAATCACGAGTTTGCTCTTTGAGGGAAAGAGAGTTGCCGGAGTAAAAAGCAGCGATGGATCAGAAATGAAATGTAAAATTGTAGTGGGAGCAGACGGAGTCTATTCCAGGGTTGCGAAAAACGCCGGGATCTACACAACCGATCCGGATCATGAAACCATAGTAGCCAGAGCCTATTTTAGAGGCGTTGACAATTTAGAAGATTATAATGAGATCCACGCTGATTCGAAATTTCTTCCGGGATACGGATGGCTGTTTCCGATCAATTCGAGCTGTGCCAATGTAGGAGTTGGAATCATCAAAACATATCTTTATAAAAAAGAGGAAAACTTAAAAAGCCTTTTTGAATATTTTATTTCTGAGAATCCCCTCGTCAAAAAGAAGCTGGCAAATGCAAAAATGATAGGCAAATTAAAAGCCTGGCCTGAGAGGTTCGGGTCCATGGCCAAAAATTCCTATTCAAATGGAGTACTGCTTGTCGGTGATGCAGCCGGTTTTGTGGATTCTGGAAGCGGGGAGGGTATCTACCAGGCATTAAGGTCCGGTGAGCTTGCTGCTGAAGTGATTCATACTGCCTGTTCTGAAGGAGATTTCTCCAAGAACACCCTGAAAAAATATGAACGAAAATGGAAAAAAGACTTTAGTGCGGATTTCAAGTATGGAAGAATCAATGCAAAAACTGCGGTAAAAAATCCTCTTCTTCTCAATTCTCTAGTCAAGAAAGCTTCCAGAAATGAAAGCATTGCTGAGACAGTAACAGGTACATTCTGTGGGGTTTATTCGAAGAATAAATTATACACACCCCGGCATATTATAAAATATCTTTTTTCTTAATTTATAGGGCCTTTTTTGCCTTCTGTGGTCAGACCACTCCATCTTTTTTCAGTTCCCTCTCCAAATCTAATTAGCTATATCAACCTGTATCTTTTCTAAGAGCCAATCCGCTTCTCTCGCGGCTTCTTCATAAGAATCAGCCTCCATCGAAAAACAACCCATTCTATCATTATCGCTTTTAGGTCTCTTAACAGGGACTCCCAGCTCTTTATAGGGAAAATAAGCAAACTTTTTATCTGTTTTAGGAAAGTTTATGGTGTACATACAACCTTTATCAGTGGACGGTAGGAACCTTTCCGCACCGTATTTCCCATTCCAGCAGATCTTGACATCAGGCGTTTCTCCCAAAGCCATGTCTATGATAGATCCGATCATATCCACTCCCATGATATTAGGGGCGAAATCAAAGATAACCGGTCCGCTTGCCAGCCTGGGGCCGACATCTATCACTTTGGGCTGCCCATGATCAACCACCATATCAATATGGGCTGCGCCTGTATTGAGTTCAAGGGCTTTTGCAACGCCCTTGGCGGCTTCTTTCACTCTATCCTGCACTTTTTCAGGCAAATTTGATGGGGTGGTCAACCCGATTGTCACACAATCAGGAGGCTTTGTATTGTATTTGTCCGTAAGCAGGATCGGTACGAGCTCCCCACCAACAATGAGACATTCAGCCCCAACAGTAGGGCCTTCAATCCACTCTTCTAAAATGAGTTTTTTGCTTGGAGAAAATTTTAATGAGAACATGATATTTTCTTCTAGCTTTTCTTTATCGGCTACCATAACCAGCCCCCTGCCTTTTGTGCCATCGACCGGTTTAACTATGAAAGGAAAGTCCATCTCCTTTGCTTTTTCCCTGGCTTCTTCATAATGATGGCAGCCAACACCCTCGGGCACAGGAACATGGCCCTCTTTCAGGGTCCTCTTTATATCATGCTTGTCTGTCGCTTTCTTTGCTGATTCTAGAGGAATTGACGAAAGATTCATTTCACGGGCCACATAAGCCACTGTTCTCATCCCTAAATTGCTGACCATTGTCGTGATCCCATCTATTCGTTCTTTTCTTGCAATCTCCAGTACTTTTTCTGAATCCATGACATTCACACAATAATGTTTATCCACTATGGCAAATCCCGGAGCTTCACAGTTCCCGTCAATTGAGATGACTCTTAATCCTTTTTCATTAGCTTTTTCAATCATAGGTATTTGATCGTAACTTGCACCCAATATCATGATTGTTTTTGACATAACATTCCTCCGTTTTCTATTATTTTACTCTATTACCTAGAGAATGGCTATAAAAAATCCTGAATGGATTTTTTGTTGACGAAAATTTCTTTTACTTTGTATGATAGTTGATGAAATCACTCAAAGCTAGTGAATCTTACCTGACTGAGTGAAGATCATCAAAAAACAAATTTTCTGTAAATGAGGTTATCCAGATGAAATCAAACACGAAAATCAGAGGGCTGACTTTATGCTTTTTCTTTATCCTGGCCTTATCTGTTCTGTTCTTCTCAGGTTGTACGAATAAGATTACCCAGGATTCCCTGATCAGGGAAATGGCTGACAGAAAGCATCTGACCTATTTCCCTGAAATCCCTTACAAATTAAAACAATTCAGTAGTTACAACCGGGAATCAGTGGGACCGGATAAAGAGGGTTGGTATGCGAACGCCGATATGTCCTATTTTTTAAGAGAGGAGGAAAATGAGGGCCGGCGTGAATTTGTTATGTTTGACACGGACGGACCCGGCGCTATTGTGCGCTGGTGGATGACATTTTACAAAGCCCAGGACGGAGTCATCCGCTTATATCTGGATCATGAACCTGAACCAATCATACAAGGCCATCCTTACGAGGTCTTGAGCAGAGGCACGCTTGCACCCGCTCCTTTTAGCGTAGCTGTCCCTGACGAGGCCCCGGAAGAGGAGAGAGGGAACAATCTGTATGTCCCCATTCCTTTTGCCAAACACTGTAAAATAACCTATGAAAATGACATCTTGGAGCTTAAGGACGGTCACCTCTGGCCGGATGTTTTTTATAATATCTGTTACCGCGAGTATGAGCCCGGAACCAGAGTCGAATCCTTTTCAAAAGAAGCCCTGACCCGGGCACAGCAAACCCTTGAAAAGACAAAAGAATCCCTGGAGGATTTCCAGCCACCCGCCTCTTACGAAAATGAACTCGCAAGAGACATCGCTCCCGGCGAGTCCTCCACTCTGCAGTTTACCGAAAAAGGGATGGCTGTCAGCCATCTGGTCCTTGAAATCTCATCTTCAGACCTCCGGCAGGCTTTGCGCTCAACCGTACTCTCAGTCTCTTTTGACGGCACTCAAACGGTCTGGGTACCTGTGGGTGAGTTCTTTGGAACCGGTTATGAAATGCTTGATCATGAAACATGGATGAACAGAAGTACAGAAGACGGGCTCATGGAATCTTTCTGGATAATGCCTTTTCAGGAGACATGCTCCCTGAACTTTCACAACTACGGGGACGAGACCGTAAAAATCAAAGTCACTGCCGGACTCTGCAGCTACCAATGGAAACCGGAAAGCCTGTACTTTGGGGCAACCTGGCATGAGTATCACCATATCAAAACAAGAAGCGAGCGCGGCGATTTCTTTGACGTGAATTATGTTGATATCAAAGGAAAAGGAATATATGCCGGTGATCAGATCACGCTTTTCAACATGGCAGATACCTGGTGGGGTGAAGGAGACGAAAAAATCTTTGTGGACGGGGAATATTTTCCTTCCAGCTTCGGAACCGGAAGCGAAGACTACTACGGATATGCTTTCGGTCATCCAGAGTCCTTTTCCCATCCCTTCATCTCACAACCCACAGGCTCAGGGAATTTTAATCCGGGTTTAACCGTTAATATACGGCTCCGTTCCCTGGATGCGATCCCGTTCACATCGTCCATAAGCAGCAATATCGAACTGTGGCACTGGCGCGCAACATGCATCGATTATGCAATGACGGCCTTCTATTACACACAGGCCTCGTGCTCGGTGAATATCAAACCGGATAGAGAAAGTGTGCGGCTTCCTGTGGCAAAATCAAAGGACGACTTTTACAGCGACAAAGCCGGGGACACCTGCCTTACCATTGAACAAATAAAGGGAAAAGAGAAAACAATCAAAGTGGCCATGGCCCAGATTTTTTGTCTGGACGGAGACCGATCAGGCAATTTCGTCCGGATCGAAAACGCGGTTAAGGAAGCCAAGGAAAAAGGAGCGGAGCTGGTTGCTTTTCCCGAAACATCTGTTCTGGGCTGGGTCAATCCCGATGCTCACGATCGAGCTTATCCCATTCCCGGACCTGATTCAGACCGGCTCTGTGACCTCGCCGAAAAATATAAAGTCTTCATAAGCATCGGGATGGCAGAAATAGAAAACGAAAAACTCTTTGATACCCATATTTTGATTGATGATAAAGGAAATATCCTGGCAAAACACCGGAAAATCAATGCCCTCACCGAACTGATGTCGCCTCCCTATACCAAAGGCAGCCAGATACAGGCCATAGATACCAGGCTGGGAAAAATCGGCCTGATGATCTGTGCGGACACTTTCAAGGATGAACTTCTTTTGAAGATGAAAGAACAGACTCCTGATTTTGTCCTCGTTCCTTACGGATGGGCGGCTAAAGAAGAATCCTGGCCTGACCATGGAAAGGAGCTGCACAAGGTCGTCCGTCATGCTGCCGAAATAATAGGATGCCCGGTCATCGGAACCGATCTGGTCGGAGAAATAACACACGGCCCATGGCGGGGATTGACGTACGGCGGGCAGAGCATCGCAGTCAACCAGCATGCGGAAATTCTCGCCCGCTGCAGGGACCGGGATAGAGAAATAGCTGTTTTTGAAATCAAACAGGGTGATTGAGATGCGTCAAAAAATTTGGCTTATATGGCTGTTCCTGATCCCCGGATTGATTGCCAGCGGGCAGGCTCCTTTCCCCCCGCCTGCAGGATTCTGGTGGAAGATGCCGGACGGAAGGAAGATTCTGGTATGGCAGTCGTTTCCGTACTGGTATGGATACAATTTCTTTCATGAAAAAGACTGGAGGCTTGTACAGGCACAGGCCAGCAACACCCAGTTCCATACCCCGGGGATCGGAGATATTTTTAAATCAGATGAATCATCCGTACGTAAAGCCCGTTCACTATGCATAGAAAAGATCAAAAGCATGAGAGAAGAGGGATATGCCTATGATTTTATTGCTGTCTCAGTGACAAACCAATGGAGAATAGATAACGACGGCCCTTTCCCTCCGCTGGTCGATTTCATAAAAAAATGGAACACATTAGGCCTGAAGCCCCAACTCAGACTGACAACAGCCTCGGATGCCATGAAACGCATAGAAAAAAAACTGGGAAAGGACACTCCTGTTTTTGAAGGAGAATGGCCTGACTGGTGGGCTTTTGGAGGCGCTGCGTTCCCCAGAGAAATGAAAGCATCAAGACTGGCAGGAAATTACGCAGAAGCGGCTTTATCACCGGTATGGGGAGGAAACAGCGAAAAGGCAGACCGTGAAGTCGAATCCATCGAGCGGCTGCTGTGCCGGTATTACGAACACACTTTTACCAGCAATAAGAGCAGTTCGGATCCATACGGCCTTTTTAATCAGGAGCATCTTTCCGAAAAGAACATCTATGCCTACCGCCCCTATGAACAGGCAAAATGGCTGCTCGCTCAAAGGATCCGCAATCTTTTTACCGATGAGCCGGAAGGTTTGTATATCATCAATACCGGAGATTCGGATTATACCGGCTGGATCGATCTGGATACCATCAGTTTTCGGGAAATTGACTATAAATCCGTTACGGATACGGAAACAGGCCGGTCATGGAAACTGTACGGCAGCCAAAGAAACGTACGATTTTGGGTCAACGGCCTGAAGCCTCATTCCTTTAAACGGTTCCTTTTATCCAAAGAGCCAACCGGGGTTGAGGACTCCTTACCGGAACCTGCAATAGAGGTGGATAAAAACGGATGGCCCCGATCCATTATCTGGGAAAGCATGCCGCAGCCGCTTTTCTTGGGAGATATCGGAAAATTCTTGTCCCTGGAGTCATTGGTCGGCAGAAAGATCGAGCCCGAGATATGGAACGAGCAGGACAGCACCCAAAGAAGCCGCAAGGTCAAGGAGTCCACAAAACAGGTATCCGCTGCCGCTCAAATGACTTCAAGAAGAGAGACTCCCTTTACACTCATCTTTATCCAGGAGTTCGAGCATCCCAGGATAAAACAGGGAAAACGGATCCTGGAGGTCTGGAAGAACGAGCCAAGGATCTCTCTGGATATCCATCTCAACCGGCTTTCTTCATCCAATCCCGAAATATTCTATATCGATTTTCCGCTTCCAGAACAGGAGGCTTTTCCTGTTACCAGCAACGGCGGCGAAGCGTTCCGGCCCTACCTCGATCAGATACCCGGAACCTGTACTGATTTTTTTACCATAGACGGATGGGTCAATTATCCCGCTCCTTCGGGAAGCTGGCTCTGGTCAAGCCGCGATGCTGTCCTTGTTTCTTTCTCTTCACCCCAATTGGCAGCCAAGCGGTTATCGCCTCCGGCACATATGAATAAGATACTGGCCATGGTTTACAACAACATGTGGGAGGTTAACTTTTTAGACGACTGCCCCGGAAATATGGAATTCCACTTTGACCTGGTTTGGACAAACCGCGAGATCACACCGAAAAAAGCCGCCCAGATCACCGGGACCTATGACCTGCCGCCCGCTGTCATGCTCAATCCCCTAAAAAAACAGGACCCCTATACGGTCAAACACCTGAATGAGTTGAGGGAGAGGACAGATGTTCCTTGACCAGTTTTTTTAAATAGTCGGCTCTCTCCTGTTTTTCCGGGTTCTCGACATCAATGATGATGCAGTCGCTGAGATTATACCCGGCGATTTCCACGGCAGCCCATCCGCATAAAACAGCAAAATCACAATTGGAAGAGATTTGAGCTCTCACCAGATCCGGCTTTTTGAATTTTTGATAGATCATCTCCTGCTGGCTGATATACCATAAAAAATGACCGCATTCATGGCCGACAGTATACACTCTGCTGACATCATTCAAATTTTTTCTTATTAAAACAATGTATGCGTATGCTTTTTGCTCAGCGTACCCAGCGTGTAAAAACCCACACCATCCGTATCCAACGACACATTCCGAGTCAGGATTGGACAGCCCGAACTCTTCTCTTATCTCTTTTATTCTTTCGCATACGTTTTTCACATTATCTTCTTTTTTAAAGAACTGGTTTTCTTTGAGTACGACTTCCATCTCCAGTTCGGGGATCTCTATCTTTCCCGTAACAAAACCTTTATACGTAAAATAGCTGTTCAGTATTTCTCCTGCTGACACTTTGTTCTGCAGGTCACTTCTCACACCTCCGGTATAAGCCGGAAGGCAGACCAGCGCTATCACAGCTATGAGAACGTTTCTCTTAAATCCCATGTCTTAAAACGCAGTGTCCGGCTTTATTCAATACGGACTTTTACTCATCTTTATCATAAAAAACACATTATTTCAAACGGCAGCAAAGGGCTTGCTCCACGAACAGAACCTTATTCGCTTTGCCCCTATTTTAGAAAGAAAATTCGAAGCCCGTGTAAACTGACCTGGGACGGCTCGGTCCGTAAACATAGCCGGCATCTCTGTAAACTCCTTTGTCCAGGTCTTTCTGAAACGAGTCGAAAAGATTGTACATGCCCAGAAAAACGTTGATTTTACTTTTTTGACCGAAATGGAACGGCTTTTTTATTTTTGCATTGACCACCCAGAAAGTCTGCCCTGTCTCCAGCCTGTCATCATCTATGTATCCGGCATAGTGGGGGATCTTCATCTTTCCGGTGTACTCCAAAGACAGATTCACATCAACAATTCTTGAATTTTGATAGCTCAGGCTCGCAAAACCGTAAGAATCGGGAGTTCTGAAAAAATCTCTCGAACCAAAATCAGGTTCTGGCTGGTCAAACCGGCTTCGCTGCAGTGTCAATCCTGCTTCCAGGAACAAATAACTGCCGAGTCTGTATCCGATGTCAGCTGATATGCCATAAACCTTTGCATCGGAGCCATTTATTCTCTCAAAAACCATGGCTTTTTCCCTGGGGTCATATTCCTTTTCATCCAGCACAAAAGCATCCGTGAGCAAGGTGTAAAAACCCTCAACACTGAACTGAAACAGGTTGCTTCCCAGTTCTTTGCCGTAGTCAAAACCTGTGCTCACGCTGTAGGATTTCTCTTCTTTTAATTCCGGAGAATTCTCAATGATCATTCCCTCGCCCCCAACCTGGGTGATGTGAAGGTCTTCGTCAAAGACTTGAGGCGCTCTGTATCCGGATGAGAATGTCGTTCTCCAGTTCAGATCTTCCAGAAGATTTACAAGAACACTCATCCTGGGATTAAATATTAGCTTATCGACCAACGAATGCTTGCTTAACCTCAATCCGGCAAGAAGGGAGAAGGTTTTGTTGAGCTTGACATCATCCTGAACAAACAAACCAAACTCATTGTAATTATCATCGATCTCCCTGCCGTAAGCAACAGCCTGGTCCCTGATCGTTTCACCTTTGAATTGAACTCCGGTGGACAGGAGGTGCGATCCCCAATAGTAATTCATCTGAGTGTTAAGAAATATAACCGGATTTTCTGTTGTTCCATAAGCATTCAAATCTTTTTCAGCTCCATAGTAGGTATCTCTTTCCGCATGAACATGAGAAAAAGAAACATTGTAATACAGCTTATCTGTCAGATAATGATTCCAATCCGAAGTAAAACCCAAAAGGTCAGAATTGATCCATTCGGCTATATTGGCTTCATGCGGGGGCAGGTCAAAATGGTCTCCTCCCCGTCTGTCTTCAGCTATTCTGTAAAAGCCTAACTTGAGTTTTCCTCTGATATCAGAAAAAGAATTGTAAAGATTCAGTCCAAAGTTGGTGCTCTTTAAACGGCCGATCTCAGAAAAGCTGTCTCCGTTTAAATCCACGGGCTGCCTTCCTTTGTAATTGGCAAAAAGGAACGCCTTGGTGTTTCCGTCTTTGGTCACGAGGCTGCTTCGAAAGCCCATATCTGTATAGGGTTCCCCTTTATTTGACTGCTGGTGCAGTTTTATGGTCGTGCTGTTTCCCTTTGGTTCCTGGGTCAAAACATTGATGACCCCGGCCACAGCATTCCCCCCGTAAAGGGCTGACCCGCCTCCTTTGACAACTTCAATCCTGTTGAGCATTTCTACGGGAATTTGTTCAAGCCCGTAAACGCCTATCATGGAGCTGAAAACAGGGGAACTATCGATCAGGATCTGCGAGTACTTCCCTTCCATCCCATTGATGCGGACCTGAGTGAAGTTGCAGTTTTGACAGTTGTTCTCAACTCTGATTCCTGTGATCAGGGAGAGGGACTCTGCAAGCTGGGACGCCCCTTTTTGTTCGATCTCTCTCGCTGTAACGATTTCCGTTCTTACCGGAACCTCGGCATACAATTTTGGTGTTTGAGTGGCAGTGACCACTATTTCCTCAGAGAGCTTTTTAATCAGGTTGATGGTGGCTGTCAAACTTTGTTTTAAATCAAAAAAATCCGAATGATAATCCACATAACCTTCGGCATAGACTTCAACATGGTATCTTCCCGGAGGGATAGCATAAATCTCGAATTCTCCGTTCTCATCGGTCTTCGTTGTTTTTTGGATTTCCGGAATAAGAACCACGGCCTTTTTAACGGGCTCCCCTTCATAAGATATCACTTGACCGGACAGATTCAAAAGATCTTTGTCTCCGGATTGGCCCCTTGTAGGATTCAGTATTATTTCCTGGGCTTTAAGCCCCAACGAATACGCTAATATGAGGATAATCAGTAAAGGAATCTTTAAGTGTTTTCTCATTATTTATCTCCTCTTGAAATTCTCTTATGGTTTTTCAGTTCAACCATTGAACAAAGATATTCCAGAAGACATCACTCAAGAAATATCTTTTGAGGTGAGGTAACTAATTTTCAGGAGGAGAACGGGAGGAAGGTTCAATAAAAAAGACGGAATGGCAATCAAATAAATAAAATACTTCCAGATTTCCCGAAATCCGGGGAGGCGGCAGGAAGAAAAAATTGATCTGGCTTGTGGTAACAGATGAGTGTTGAAACTGACAGGCAGGACAGTTATCCGTATCAGTGATGACCTCTTCTGTATGGAAAAAGTTTATGAATAGGGTTAAGCAAAGAAAAATAAGAAGAAAAGCCAGATTGAAAATTCTTCTTCTTTGGATATCCATAGTCCTATCAACAATATAAGTTAGCCTTATATAACGGAAATGTCAAGGGAAAAACTCTTCTGGAATAGAACAAAATCTTGCAATCAGCCGGTTAAGGTGCGATGATAACAGGTCTGGATTAATAAAAAAGTTTTCTCTATTAACGGTATGTTCTTTTCATAAATTAAAAGAGGAGGAACAATGAACCGTCGGAGTGTTTATGCTGTTTGTTTTTTTACGATGTTTTTGGTGTTCGGGCCCTGTGTTCTCTGTGCACAGAGAACACAGGCTGATTATGAAAGGGCTTCCGGCCTGCGGGAGAAGCTCTCGAGCCTGGTGGTGAACATGCCTGAACGGCCTTTTTGGATCGACAAAACAAGCCGCTTCTGGTACCGGAAATCGGTCAAGGGAGGATCCGCATTCTATCTGGTCGACGCAAAAGCTCTTAAAAAAGAAACCGCCTTTGACCATAAAAAACTGGCCGCTTCTTTGTCCGGGCTTCTTGAAGAAGAAGTCGAACCCCTGAAACTGCCTTTCCGGTCCATCAAGTTCACAGAAGAAGAAAAGTCCATGGAATTTGAAATCGGGGAATGGAAATACATGTGCGACCTGACCACCTATGAGGTTAAAAAAGCCGGGCCGGCTGAGCGCCGCTGGCGTCCGCGTGACTTTTCCATGTGGGAGAGAGGCCCTGCGCCGCAGGCTGCTTCTGAAGAAGCCAAGGAATCTCCTGACGGCACAATGGAAGCGTTTATAAAAAACTATAATGTTTACATCCGCACAAAGGATAAAAAAGACGATTCCGCGCTGAGCTTTGACGGCTCTGAAGGTAACTATTATACCTATGGCTCCATTGTCTGGTCTCCTGATTCCAAAAAAATCGCTGCATTTCGTCTCCGGCGCGGTTATCACCGTGTCATACACTACATCGAGTCATCCCCCGGCGACCAGCTCCAGCCAAAGCACCACACCATGGAATACGCGAAACCGGGCGATGCCCTTGATATCGAACTGCCGGTGCTTTTTCTTGTTGACGGAAAAAAACAAATTCCTGTAGGCAACGCTCTCTTCCCCAATCCCTACAGTATTTCGGATCCGGTCTGGAGGGAAGACAGCCGGGCTTTCACATTCGAGTACAACCAGCGAGGCCATCAGGTATACAGGATCATTGAGATCGACGGGACCACGGGAAAAGCCCGCACCGTCATCAGTGAAGAGGCCAAAACTTTTTTTGACTATTCAGGGAAAAACTTTCGCCATGACATTGACGATGGAAAAGAGACCATTTGGATGTCAGAGCGGGACGGCTGGAATCATCTCTATCTCTATGACGGAGAAACCGGTGCCGTTAAAAACCAGATCACCAAAGGCGAATGGGTTGTAAGACGTGTGGAAAAAGTCGACGAGGAAGCCCGTCAGATCTATTTTCTGGCAAGCGGAATGAATGAAGGTCAGGACCCCTATTTCACACACTCTTTTCGGATCGACTTTGATGGTTCGGGCCTTACGCCCCTTACCAGAGGCAGTTTCAGCCATTCTATTTCCTTTTCCCCGGAAATGTCTTTTTATGTTGACACATGGTCGCGTGTGGATGTCCCGCCTGTTATGGAACTCCGCCGCACTTCGGACCAAAAAGTGCTGATGCAGGTCGAGAAGACGGACATCCGGGAACTTATTAACGCCGGCTGGAAACCGCCTGAGGTTTTCGTTGCCAAAGGCCGTGACGGCAGGACCGATATCTGGGGCATCATCAACCGGCCCATGGATTTTGATCCCGAAAAAAAATACCCGGTAGTGGAATACATCTATGCCGGGCCCCACGGGTCTTTTGTGCCTAAAACATTCAGTCCCTGCAACCGCATGCAGCCCCTGGCAGAGATGGGATTCATCATGGTCCAGATGGACGGCATGGGCACCAGCAACCGGTCCAAAGCCTTTCATGACGTCTGTTGGAAAGACCTCGGCGATGCCGGGTTCCCGGACAGAATTCTCTGGCACAGGGCTGCTGCCGCCAAATACCCCTCCTATGACATCAGCCGGGTGGGGATCTATGGCGTCTCTGCCGGCGGCCAGAATGCTCTGGGAGGACTTCTCTTCCATCCCAAATTTTACAAAACCGGAGTTACTTCCTGCGGGTGCCATGACAACAGGATGGATAAAATATGGTGGAACGAGCAGTGGATGGGGTGGCCGTTAGGCCCGGAATACGGGGCTTCCTCCAATGTGGACAATGCTTACCGTCTCAAAGGAAAACTCTTATTGATCGTGGGAGAGCTGGACACAAACGTTGACCCTTCCTCAACCATGCAGGTCGTGGATGCTCTGATCAAAGCGGACAAGACCTTTGACCTTCTGGTCATCCCCGGAGGAGGGCACGGCATAGGAGGTGCCTACGGGGAACGGAAGCTGGTTGATTTCTTCATCCAGCACCTGTACGGCATCATGCCTCCCAACTGGAACGAGATCGAGAAGAAAAAATAGCTCCTTTGTTCTGACAGATTTTCAGCCGTTCAATCCTGCTGTCTGATGAGAAAGATATAGTCGAGGCCGAAAAGGTTTCCTTCATCAGCAGCCGGATTTGGTTCCAGAGTCCGGACCTCCAGCACATTATCTCCCTCTTTGAGGTTAAAAACACCGAGTTCGGGATGGATCCAGAAAAGCTCTGCCGAGTAGCCGTCAACGGCCTCTTCCACCGGTATGCCGTTTATAGACAGGGCCTGCCTTCCGTATTCATGTGACTGGCACAGATTGAGCTTGACCAAATAGCGCCCTTCTTTTGGAACAGTAAAGCGCACTTTCAGCAGGTCTCCTGGTTTTGAATCCCGCCAGACCAGGTGCTCGGCACGCGAGCAGTTGGCCAGCCGCTCCTTTGCGGCTGTGCCGCCCGTCACTTCGAACTCAAGCAGCTCTCCTTCAAAGGGCTCCAGCATGTCCGAACGGATCCCCAGGTCCACAGGAGCCAGCGCTGTGCGGTCGATCTCCTGCGGCCCTGCTGTCCCGGGCCTTGCGTACCAGTAGATGACATAAGTCCAGGTCGGACGGCAGGGCATCCAGTGCCACATCTCCTGGTCGAACCGAAGCGAGGAGGAAAAGGGAAGCGCGTCCAGCACATACCACCGGTTCAGGCTGATGTGTCCGCCGCTGGCCGGCCCGTCCACACGGGTCTGGGCATGAAAGGGACGGATAAACGTTCCGTTGTACCCGTAGGCAAAGCCGTAGTCATCCTCGGTTCCGGTGCCGAAGGTGCTGGGAAAGGACTCGCCATCCACAACGATCTTCTGGTCTCCCTCACCCCACCAGATAAGCCCGTCATTGGCTATCATATAAACGCTGCCCGCTACTTTTCCCGGCCCACCAGCGGTCAGGAAATTGACATCGAAAGGAGGCCAGGTTTCCCTGGTAAGTGTCCCCCATTGGGCTTTCAGGTGACACACTCTCTTTCCAAAGGAATAGGGCTTGATATGCAAATCGAGCGCTACTTTATAAGGGATATGCCCTTCATTGCGCAGGCAAAGCTCCATGGATTTCTGAAAAGGCATGAGCAGGCGGCTGGTCATCCGGCCGCTCTCCCGGACGGTGAAAAAGAGATTTTCATAGGGATTTATCCCGGGGGCTGAACCGAAAAAATCCCCAAGAGGTACGCGTATGCTCTCCTCCCCGTCAAAACGGATCTCCAGAATCAAAAAGCGGTAGGCGTTATGGGCTCTGTGCGGGTCATCCCATTTGCGGCTTTCGCGCAGGTCCTTGATCTCGACTGACCACTCATAGACGGCTTTCTCTCCGGAGAGAGCGGGAAGTGTAAAAACCTCTCCGGGAGCGATATCCGCCTCGCGGCTTATCCTTTCTTCTCCGTCCGGCACGGGCGCGGATTCAGGGTCTGTGAGGATCATGGCCACCTCTTTCTGGATATCCTCCCAGGTCTCTGCTTCTTCCGGACGGAAGCTTTTGACGTCTGTCCCGGGCGGATAAGTGCGGTACCCTATCTCATAATAGAGGCTGAGCGGCTTTTCTTTCTCTTCAATAGTGATCTTCAGTGATTTTGAATAAGGGAGGGGATAATAGAGATTCCCTCCCGTACCGCTTGTATAGGAAAAGACCGGTTCAAAGGGAGCGGTCTCGCCGTTAAAAAGCTCTTTAAAAGGAACAGCGATACGCGGTGTTTCCTCCCCGTCAAAATAGAACCGCGTCATATGTGGATTTGTAGGATTGGCTGTCCAGAAGCGGGTGACAGCACCGGGGCCCCCGGCATCCAGGAGCACGTGTTCTGTGCGTCCGGTCCCTTTTTCCGTCCGGACATATTCACCTCTGTCCAGGTTGTGGAACCAGTCTTCTCCCCCTTTGTGGCTTTCCCGGCTGTAGCTTGTGGAAGCAGCTTGTTTGAAAAAAGGGTCGGGAAGGCGCGAGAGATTTTCGAAATCCATCATCTCCCGAAGGAGACTGCGGACATCAATGACAGGGCCTGAAGATCCCCCGCATCCCGGCCATAAACCAAAAACCACAAGCAGCAGCGCAGCGCTCAGACAAAATTTTGTCTTCTTCATTAAGGAAAAATAAAATAATTTACAAAAATAACCTCAACTTAGAACTTTTATTTTCGACATTCGGCAATCAGATCTTCGACTTCTTTTTTTACACTGGGGCTTATTTGTGAACCAGATGATTCAAGATATCTCTGCAGGAAAACAAGAGCTTGAGACTTGTCTCCTAAATCATAATACGCTTTCCCTAAATTGTACAAAGCCATATTAAGATCGGGATTCAGTTCCAAAGCTTTCTCCCAAACTGCCACGGCGTCCTTCAAACGACCTGATTTTTTGAGAGCAGCGCCAAGGCTGTTGTGAGCCATTGCAGAGTTGGGATCTCTGGCAATTGCCTTTTCTAAATGATCGATACACTTGACCAGGGTTTCTTCTTTGTTGTCTCGAAGGAACATTAAAAGATAGGTGTTACCAAGATTAAGATCAATGGAAGAGTACTCAGGATCTATAGAAAGTGCCTTATCAAACGATTCTAAAGCTTTATCAAGCTCCTCCGAATACATATAAGCGATTCCGAGATAGTTCCAAATCTCTGGATCATAATTCAACATACGATGATCAGACTGACTCATAACATCGATCACCTGCTGATAACGCCGGGCATCCAATAGTGCATTTACAAAAGAGGATAGAATCTCATAGCTTGATGGGAACTTATCCAATCCTTGACGGAGTACAATCAGGCAATCTCCTAAACGCCCCTGATCTTTGTAGATCTCAGCTAGTTTGGAATAAGCTATGTCAACATCCGGACATTCAGTAATGACTTTCCTTATCATCCTTGCTGCCTGTTCGCTCTTCCCTTCATAATGGAGTTTAATGGCCCTTATAATTGTGTTATAAAAGGGAAGAAGGACCTTCACGTCATCCTCTGGTCCGAAATCTCCTTTCGTATCAGTGTGAAAGCTGGAAATATAACCAAGACTGGATAGCTTTTTCAGGGATTCTTTGTCCGTTTCCCTGCGGTTTGATTCGCTACCCAATGGAATTCCAGATGATAAAATTTTTTGAAGCTTTTGATTGTACCCGCCCAGTTCTCTTTGCTTCGCGAGATTCTTTTGCTCTGAAAAATCGCTCTTCAAATCGTACAATTCGGGCAGAGGGGACTTGATGAATTTCTTTTCGTTTTCAATGAAGCCTTGAATGGGGGCCCAATTTCTTTGATAGTAGGGATACAATGATTCTAAATAGATAGTCCTTTGGGGGAACCGACGTTTTTTCATACTGTCAACAAGTGAGATCCCCTCCAAATATGAAGGAGCTTTAAATTTAAAAATATCACATACGGTCGGATAAATATCGATATGACAGACGTAATCGTCAATTCTTGCTGGTTCCCTTCCTGGCTGAACAATGATTAAAGGAACCCAAAGCGTAGTGTTATAAGCCAAAAAACCGTGAGTCATCTCACCATGTTCGCCTAGCGATTCCCCATGATCTGAAGTAAAAACGACCAGAGTGTCTTTGAAAAGGCCCTTCTTGTCTAACACGTCAATGAGCCTTCCTAGTTCCTGATCAACATAGGCTACTTCTCCATCATAAGGTTGATCTTGGTATTTTTCCTGGAAGGGAGGGGGCGGGACATAGGGTTCGTGAGGATCAAACACATGAACCCAAAGAAACCATGGAGATTCTCTTCCATCAAGCCAAGCTAAAGCATTATCAACAACAATCTCTGCCTTCCTTTCTCCGTAAGAAAATTTTTGAGATGTAGGAGTCTCGAGCTTGTCGTCATAAACATCAAAACCTTGATCAAGACCGAATCGGGAATCAAGCGGAAAGGCACCAATAAAAGCACCCGTTGAAAAACCTTTTTCTTTCATAAATTCAGCCAAAGTCAATGATTCTTCCTTAACCACAAAACTGGTATTTTCATGAACTCCATGGGTCAATGGAGTAGTTCCGATTAGGATATTTGCATGGGAGGGAAGAGTCATGGGTGTGTGGGCAAAGGCTCGGGTGAACAGTGTGCCCCTCTCTGCTAATTTGTCGATCCAAGGAGTCTGCACTTCATGACTTCCGTAGCAGCTCAGCCGATCAGCCCTCAAGGTATCAACAATGATAAGAAGAAAATTTTTGGGTCTGGAGACCCTGGAGGCTTGAGCCGCATGAGGAAGCAAAACAGCCGCAATCACAATCCATATCAAGGCAGTTCGCTTTAAATCCATTCTTCTTTCTTTCTCTTATCTTTCCAATCAAAGAAAATCTTTCATGAATGACACTTCATCATCTCTTTTCTTTTTTATAAATGAAAAATTTACAAATGAATAACTTCAAAAAATTTTAACACAAAGGCACTATCTCGTCAAACAGCGCCCTCCGTTGATTCTGGGGAAAGAACAAATCTCACGTCAAAATAGATTAATTTTAGGAAGTAAATTATTCAGAAATTATTTGCTTTTTTAAATTGAGTGGGCGTCATGCCGGTGTATTTTCTAAAAGCGCTGTTGAACACGGATTTGGAGTTAAAACCCACCTGGTAAAGAACCTCTAAAATCGTTTTTTTATCCGGATTTTGCTCCAGAAGAAGCCTTTGGCTCTCTTTAATCCGGTAGGAATTGATAAAGTCAAAAAAGTTTTGGTTAAGATGTGTATTGAGCACCTGTGAGAGGTGATGAGGGGGGATGGATACTTTTCCGGCCAGTTCCTTGAGGCTTAAAGTTGGGTCCAGAAAAGGTTTTTTATTTTTCATATATTGAATCAATTCAGTTTTATACTTTTCTTTGAGAGAGCCGGGCAGCCGTGTTTTTTCGTATTTTGGTTCACTGGCTACAGAGAATATTTCAGGATGTTTGAAGCCTTTAAAGACCATCAAAGCTAAAAACACAAGAAAGACAACCTCAGCGATGATATAGAGAATAAACACATAATCATAATGGGTCACATTCCATAAAACAAATTCGATGATCTCCAGTGACTTCCATCCGATAAATCCGAAAAGTACAAAATTCAGCCAGGAGAGAGAGATCGACTCAACCGTTGAGTAAAGATTTTTAATCCTCATTCGATATCTTTTGAGAACAATCAAAGAAGCAATGGCATAACCAAAAAACTGCACATACTCCACAAGGTCAAAAACATGCTCCTCCAAAGAGGTGTACAAAGAACTCGTTTGCACCATTTCCCTTATGGCCCCGGCGCTGAGGGTGCCAAACTTGATCCCTATAAAAATACAGAAGAGGGCAAAAGGGATAAAATGGACACAATGGGTTTTTTTAAAACGAAAATCCTTTTTCGTTATGGAGAGTACGTATAAAAAAAGTATGGGTATATAGAGATAAACAAAAGGAAAAGCCACTTCAATCAGATGGGGAACACGAGACAGAATGAGTTTTTTCAACTCCACGAAATGATAAAAGATCCCGTTCAGTTCTGAAACAGCCACACAGATCAGAAATGCAGCCAGAATGATATTACTCACCCGCTTTCTGTTCTTTTGAGAAATCAAATAAAACGTTAAAAAAAGGCACTGAAAAATAATGATGAAATGAAGTATGTTTTTTATGTCATGCCATATATTCAATCCGTCCCTCCTCTCTCCCCATCATTTTTTATGAATAACATAGATTGTATTAAGGGTCAATGATAAAAAAAGCTTAAGCATCCGGGCGCGGTTTCCCACCCCGAAGCGCAGGGAGTTTCCCCGAAAAACGGGAGGAGCGAGAATTTAAAACCGCGCCCGTCCTTTAACCAACAAAAAAAAAGAGCAAATGTTCATGACATCACTGTTTTTTGGTTCGCTCGAGAAGCTGGCACATCTCAACCAGTCTGATGAATTCAGCCCTGTATCCGTGCGTGTCTTTTCCTTTCCCTTCCCGGGCCAGCTTTAAGATACTGTCAAAACCGATGCTTCCTTTGAATTCGGAATCTCTGAGCAGCATGCCGAACTCAGCTACGGCCGCTGAAAACTTGAAGTCATCCGTGCTTTTGTCCAAAGATACCTTTTTATCAATAACCGGAGTCTCTATGAGCTTGCTTTTGTCTCCATCCGGCTCTTTGTATCTCAACTTTACGGTCATGGCCTCTGGGCTCTTGAACGCTTTCGGACTTATTTTCGTATCCTGGTACTTCAAATCCCCTATCTGGGCCACTTCTTCATCCGAGCCATAAGGAATGATCTCATAAAGTGCGGTCACAGAATGGCCTGAGCCGAGTTCTCCGGCATCCTTGGTATCATCCGCAAAGTCCTCCTTGTCCAAAATTCTGTTCTCATATCCGACCAGCCTGTAAGCTTTGACTTTCGCCGGATTGAACTCGACCTGGATTTTCACATCTTTGGCAATGGTGAACAGAGTCCCGGTTAAGTCATCAATGAATACTTTTTTGGCTTCCAGGATGTTATCGATATAAAAATAGTTTCCATTTCCCTTGTCCGCAAGCTGCTCCATCCGGTTGTCTTTGTAGTTACCCATTCCAAAACCGAGCACGGTCAGAAAAATACCTTTTTCCCTGTATTCTTCGATCATCCTCACCAGCTCCGAGGTGCTGCTCACTCCCACGTTAAAATCACCGTCCGTAGCCAGGATGACTCTGTTGTTGCCGTTCCTTATAAAATCTTCCATGGCGGTCTTGTACGCCAATCTGATTCCCTCGCCCCCGGCTGTGGAACCGCCGGCCCTCAGCCTGTCCACCGCTTCGATGATCTCTGCCTTATTTGAAGCAGAGGTGGATGGGAGGACCACTCCGGCTGCCCCTGCATAAACCACAATAGAGACCCTGTCTTTCTCCCCCAGCTCCTTTGCCAGAAGTTTGAAAGCCGTCTGAAGAAGGGGGAGCTTGTTCGGGCTCCTCATAGAGCCGCTCACGTCGAGCAGAAACACCAGATTGCTGGGAGGCTGCTCCTCAGAGGTGAGTTCGCGCCCCTGAAGTCCGATGTGGATCAGCCTGTGCGCTTCGTTCCAGGGACAGAAAGACATTTCAGTAAAGATGGAAAAAGGTTCTATTTTCCCGGGCAGAGGATAATCATAGTCAAAATAATTGATCATCTCTTCAATGCGCACCGCATCTTCCAAGGGGAACTGGTTGTTCCGGATAAAACGCCTGACATTGGCATATGAAGCCGTGTCCACATCAATGGAAAAAGTAGAGAGAGGATTGTGCAGGGCATCGAAAAACCGGTTCTCATAGATCCGGGAATATTCTTCGGTGTTAAAAGAAGTGTAAATAGAAGCGGGAAACTGAGCTGCTTTGGGCCTTGCCGCAGGCGCTCTTTCCGAGACGACTGCTGCCGTAACGCCCCCTACAACACCTCCGAGCACGCGGCCTTCCTCATCCATGTGTATAAAGGAAGTCATTTTGAGCCGGATGTTGATTTCCACTGCCTTGTCCGCAGAGACAGAAATATCTTTTTTTTCAAAAGGAACAAATCCGGCTATTTCTGCTGTTAGATCATAGAGGCCCGGATCTAT
>Ga0307421_1000382_pt1 | contig 28791 bp, 21 predicted proteins | sample SalMarWE160270MG_FD_202163 | JGI IMG/M metagenome (GOLD analysis project Ga0307421, IMG submission 202163) | Salt marsh sediment microbial communities from the Plum Island Ecosystem LTER, Massachusetts, United States - WE1602-70 | ecosystem: Environmental > Aquatic > Marine > Intertidal zone >... | reverse complement strand
TAGGATTACCCTCTTCCGGGAAAACAGTTATTTTTAATGCTATCACGGCAGCCGGGGTATCCAGCTATAACGGTTCCGAGATGAACCAGGCGGTAGTCTATGTGACCGACCAGCGCCTTAACCGGCTCGCCGAAATGTACCGTCCGCAAAAAGTAGTACCGGCCACACTGGAAGTTGTTGATATCCCCGGGCTTAATGTTGGTCCTAAAAAAGCCGGACACGGCTCCAGGCTGCTGGGGTATATTAAGGACGTTGAAGCATTGCTACACGTGGTACGCTGCTTTGAAGACGGGGGTATTCCCTCCGAGTATGAGACGATAGACCCGGTACGGGATATCGAGACGGTTGACCTGGAGCTGATGGTTGCCGATAGCAACACGCTTGAGAATAAGATTAAACACCTGGCAAAGAGGGTGCGTGCCGGAGATAAGGATGCTATCAGGGATACCGCTAATTGCGAGAAGGTATACACCGCTATCCAGCAGGGAACCCCGGCGCGCAGGCAAAACCTGAGCGTCCAGGAACTGGCCAGTATCCGTGAATGTAACCTTGCCTCGTTAAAACCGGTATTGTATATCGCTAATATAAAATCTATAGAGGACGCCGATAACCGCCATGTAAAGACACTGGAACGGGTTGCCGGTGACGAGGGGGCGGAAGCAATTGTTATCTGCGGCAAAGATGAAGCCGATATCAGCCAGCTGAGTCTGGATGAACGACAGGAGTTCCTACGGGAACTCGGGTTAAAAGAGTCATCAATGGAGCGCCTCCTTGGCGCCGCCTACAGGATGCTGGGACTGATTAACTTCTTTACCACCGGGGAGGATGAGGTGCGTGCCTGGACCTGCCGTAAGGAGGACAAGGCCCCGGTAGCCGCCGGGAAGATTCACACGGATATGGAAAATGGTTTTATTCGCATGGAGGTTATCCGCTATGAAGACCTTATGGAGCTTGGCAGTGAGGCGGCTATATCCAGAGCAGGCCGCCAGCGTCTTGAGGGCCGCGACTATGAGGTGCAGGACGGCGATATCGTAGCGGTGCGCTTCAGCCCTGGGGGATAAGGTGTTTTGTTTCCCACCCTCCCACCCTGCAGAAGTGATACTTCTATCAATTTCTTCTTACGGGATGCTTTACCCCACCCCCTGCTTTCGGGCGTTTTTCTTCCCACCCTGACCCACCCTACAGGGCTGTGCCCTTAATCCCTCGCCTTTGGGGTGGGGGGAGAAGGGGATAATATCTCCTATATGGGGGTGGGGAAATAAAGTGCTAGAAGCGCAGCTTATATGGGCGGGTATGGGAAGCAAAACACTGGGTAAAAGAGCCAAAAACCCCTTACGTTCTCGCCGATTTAAGTATACAATAAAGGTGTGACAAACAGACAGGGTAAAGACTCCAGGGCAACAACACTACACGACGCCGGCGGGTGGTTCTTGCTTCCCATCTTGGGCGGCGCGATGTTAGTAGGTCTGGCTTTTGACTACTTCTGGAACTACCTGATACTCTTCCTCGGCCTGCGCTGGCTAAAATTCAGCGTCAGCCACCGCCGCAAATTTGTTTACTGCTCCATCGTCACCGCCCTCGGCCTTTTAATAGACTGGCTATACTACGAACTGACCTGGGGCTATCTGGTTATGGGCGGCCTGAGAGTAGCCCCGGTATTCGAGCGTGCCGGACAGCAGCCGGTCCTGGAGTTTGCCACCATCCTGATACCGCTGGTTCTAGTCGCTGCCGTCAATTTCGGTACCGCCCGCCTCCTGCTGCGGATGAGCTTAAAGCAGGCGGCCATACTGGGAGTAATTATGGGCGTCCTTACCGCTCCCTGGCTAATAACCATCGCCGTGCTGTTTATAGAATAGGAATGGGGCTGTTCAGTAACTAGTGGTATAATTAGGCTTGATGAGACCCCTGCTACCCCAAATTCTGAGGTTACTTTTCCCGGGCCGAAAAGGCCCGTTTGTCTTTGAACGCCAGCCGGTGGTCTGGCCCAAAAAACCATCCAGTATTAATCTCTACATCCACCTGCCCTTCTGCCGCCAGCTCTGCCCCTTCTGCCCCTACATGAAAGAGGCCTATGACCCGGCGGTGAGCGCCGCCTATCAGGAGGCTCTGCTCCAAGAACTGGACGGCTACCGCCAGCTATGGGGCGATATCAACATTGAATCGGTCTATTTTGGCGGCGGTACGCCCTCCATGACGCCGGAGATAATAGAGAGGACATTATCCTGGATAGCCGGTAATTTCCACCTGGGCCGTGAGATAGGCGTTGAGGTTAACCCTCTGGACGCCCGCCCGGACGTTATCAGCGCTCTCAAAAACAGCGGCGTCAGCCTGGTGAGCCTGGGGGTGCAGAGCTTTAATGACCGCCTGCTCAAAGTTCTGGGACGCGACTATGACAGCAAGCTGGCCAGGCAGGCCAGCCAACGGCTGCTTGGGGCTGGCTTCGCTACCGTAGATGCTGATTTGATATTCGCCATTCCCACTCAGAGCCGGCAGGAGGTGGAAGCCGACGTCGCAACAGCCTGCGAGCTAGGAGTAGACCAGATATCCACCTATCCCCTGCTCTATTTCTCCTATGCGCCGCTGAGGAAGCAGCTGCATGAAGCCAGAATGACCACGCCACCCTGGTGGGTAGAAAGGCAAATGCTGGGAGCAATAGTGAAGAAGGCGCAGGAGGCTGGTTACCGGAGAACCTCGCTTTGGAGCTTCAACAAACCGGAGACGATCCGCTACACCACTGTTACCCGAGATGCCTTTGTCGGCATCGGTGCCAGCGCCACATCCAGGATAGACGATTACTTCAAGCTCAACACCTTTTCAGTAGCCGAATATATCAAGGCAGTAAAAGAAGGCTCACCAATGGCTCTGTCCGCCAAGCTGGATGCCGGGGATAAGATGGCCTACTGGTTCTTCTGGCGCGCCTATGACCTGGCTATTAATACCAGCACCTTCCGCTCCATTTTCGGCCAGGACCTCCCCTACCGGGTCCGGGCCCTCCTCTCTCTGCTTGAATTCCTAGGTATGGCCCAGCGTAGAAGAAACACCATCCATCTCACCGAGAGGGGGGCCTATCTTTTCCATCTTATTGAGAAAGAATACACCCACGCCTATCTGGAAACCATGTGGAACGCCTGCCTTCAGGAAGCCTGGCCCCAGAGAGTGGTTATCTAGGACGAATACTTATCTTCCTGATACTCCCTTATTTACCGGCGGAAAGCTTCTTATTTAATCTTTCGGCTATTCCCTTGACCTTTTCCTTATGCGCCTTTCTGCCGATGGTAAAGGAATGAGGTACCCAGTTCATCTCCCGCAGGTTCTGGATGATTTCGGGGAGCAGGTCCCAGGGGATGGACAGTATTACCTTGCCTTCCGGGAACAGATTGCGGGACTTCATGCCGAAAGCAAGGCCGCTGACGGTTAAGTTCATCTTGCCGGTTACATAGGGGTAAATCAACATCCAGGTGCAGCCGATTACCGGCGTGCTCTGGGCCGACCAGGACCGGCCGCTGCTGTAGCTGTGGGCTCTGAGTATAATTTCGGCCTGGCTGGTTTCGGCGGTTACCACCAGCACGTCCGGTTCGAAGGTGAGTTTATCCAGCGGGGCGAAGGCAACGTAGTTGACCGTACCCTTATCTATCCTGGGTATCTGGGGGTAGAGCCTCTTGTTGGCCCGGGCTTCTCTAAATACCTCCAGCTCGGGGCCGACCAGGCCGCTTTCGAAAACCGGCTCGGAATCCACCATGCCCAGCAACAGCGGGCCGATACAGGTGAAGTTGTCCACGGTGGCGTAAAAGGCTTTGCCTTCCTGGGCTTCGGCCAGCATCTCGCAGAAATCTAAAATCTTGTCCAGTTTTTTCAACCCCTCCGGCTTGGCCGCCGTGTACTTAACCCCAACCGGCGGCAGCTCAAAATCGAACTTTTTGAATATCTCCAATTCTTTCTGGTCGGTGCTCATCTTTGTCCTCCTCGCTATTAATTTATTTTCCGCGCCTAAAATTTAGGTATAGACGGTATCGGGGTAAATATTGATTTTCTCCAAGACGAAACCTGCGGGAAATACCGGCAAGTCTCTCATGCCGTAAAAATACCTGGTGGAGCCGGAGGGATTCGAACCCTCTACCTTTTGACTGCCAGTCAAACGTTCTCCCAAGTGAACTACGGCCCCCTTAAAAACAATATATAATTTAGCCGAAAACAGCCGGAAGTGCAACCCCGACGCTAACGTTTGGCGCCGAAGTTTAGCTTTAGGAAATCGCTAATCTGCTGGCTGACCTTGGGGTATTCCCAGTGATAATCGTGGCCGGCGAGCTTGATGCAGCGGCTGAAGTTGACCGGTTTCCCCCTCAGCCGGTTCTTGACCCAGCGCAGGAAAGCCATGGGCAGGGTCATGACCATGGTTACCAGGTCCCCCTCGATAACGGCATCGGGCATCAGCCCGTTATGGTCTATTATCAGCGTCCTTTCGGTAATCACCCGCCGCGGCCGGTGATAGAAAAATACCCCCAGCTCTATGCTGTAAACGCGCTTGAGTTGGCTAAGTCTCTGCATCACGGCATTGCTGAAGCCGGCACCCTGGCTGATGCCTATCATGATTACCTTTAGGTTTTCTATATGCCCGGTGAGGAACTCCAGTTCGGCGGCCAGGATTTCCCGCTCAAAGCTGAAGAAGTGGATGTAGTCCCTGATATCCCGCAGGTGCTCCCGCCAGCCGACGCCGCCGCGAAAGTACTGGCTTAAGGACCAGCTGCAGTCCAGCTTTTCCAGTGTGGCGCTGATACCGACCACCACGCTTCTCTCCCAGTGCAGGCAGTTTTCCAGCGGCGAGTTGCCCCAGCCGCCGGGGTTGTGGATAAGCAGTATATCCTTATCACGGGCGCCTTGATAGATGCCCAGCAGCCGGTCGGCAAAGCGGGCGCCTTTACCAGGGTCATCACCGAAAAGCTGGCGTCCCAGAAGGCGGGCTTCTTCCCACAGGGCCAGGGGCGCATCGCTATCGGTATTAAAGCCAGTCCCGGCTAATTCAACCATAATGCTCCGCTGCCTTCCTGCCGGTGGATTTACCTCTCTGCCTGAGGTAGGTGGTATCGTCCTTCTGCCAGACCCAGAGGTGGTGGTCGGGGATAAGCCAACCGGCGACGGACTGCCGCGAGGGATAGACAATATAGACCGCCTCGGCTACCCGGTTAAGCTCGTCCAGAGCCTGGCTGGCGGCTTCAACCGTGGGCAGGTGCTCCAGCAGGTGGCTGGCGAAAACAGCCCCGAAGCTTTTATCGGCGAAGGGTATATGAGTGACATTGGCCACTACGCCCCGGGGGTGGTCGCCAAGCGCCCGCCGGTCAATGTCCAGGCAGATATCACCGTTGCCGTGAGCCGGTATGTTTAAGCGGCGGCGGGTGCGGGTAATCCCCCAGGGGCCACCGGCCACCAGCAGGGGCTTGCCTTTTTCCCGGGCACAGGCACAGGCGGCCTTGTATTGCCGGCTTTTGGCACGGCTTTCGACGAGCCAGACCGACAGCTGCCATAAGCTCACCCCAACCACGACTACGGCTAAGACTATGAGCCAGAGATACTCCATAACTTTTTATTATACCCCTAAGAAGTTAAATAGTGAAGCCAGCCCGAAATAACCACAATAGGCGATGAATAAACTCTTGACCAGATTGCCGAGCAGGGAAAAGAGGAAGTATTTTTGCGGCGGGTAGTGGAGGGCGGCGATGGCGATGGTCATGGGGAGGTGTATGGGGTTGAATACCGCCGACATGGCAAAGACCGCCCAGGAGCCGTGCCGCTGCGCCCAGCCGATGGCCCGGTGATAGTGTCTATTACTGACGTTAACGGTGAATTTATGATAGAGATGGCTGCTGCTGTAGCCAACCATGAAGGTAAGTAGCTGGCCTAAGCTGGCGCCGAGGGCGGAAATTATCCCCACCCACAGCGGGGCGAAGATTCCCCAGGAGGGGGCCAGCAGTGAGGGCACGGTAAAGACCAGCAGCCAGTAGGGGAAGGGGGAAGCCACAAAGTTGACCACGCTGCCGGCGATGAAGGCGAAAACGAAGACGCCCAGAAGACCGTACTTCTCGATGTGAACTACGTTCATCAGGGCGTCTTTATAGTAAATGACCGCAAAACAGAGAGCGACGGTAACCACCACGCTGAGGACACCAAGGATAATCCCCTTTTTGGGCAGGCGCCGCCGCTCAACTTCCTGGCTCATGGTTTAGAGTCCATTTCACTTACCTTATTGGGCTATACTTTATCACACCTCATAAATAAAATGCTATAATCTAATGCTATTTGGCCGCCCCGGCTTTCTTTGTCGTTTTAGGCGTTTTAGGCGTTTTCCTGGTCTTGCCGTTAAAGGTTAAGCCGTCCTTGCCCGCATCAACCCTGATGGTATCACCCTCTTTGAGTTCGCCGCTGAGGATTTTAGCCGACAGCGGGTTTTCCACGTGGCGCTCTATAGCCCGCCGCAAAGGCCGGGCGCCGAATACCGGGTCGTAGCCTTCCCTGGCCAGCCAGGACTTGGCCTCTTCGCTGAGCTCGATATTAATCTTGCGGTCAGCCAGGCGCTCCTGAAGGTCCTTGACCAGCAGGTCAACAATCTGGCGGAGTTGCTGCTCGGTCAGCTGGTGGAAGACGATTATCTCATCAATGCGGTTGATGAACTCGGGGCGGAAGGTCTTTTTCATCTCGTTAAGCACCCGCTCCTTCATGGTGTCGTAGTCCAGCTTTTCCGCCTTGGTTTCCTTGGCGGAGGCAAAGCCCAAGCTCATCTGGCGGCGGATTAGCTCGGCGCCGACGTTGCTGGTCATGATGACCACCGTGTTCTTGAAATCCACGGTACGTCCGTGACCATCGGTAAGGCGGCCGTCGTCAAGTATCTGCAGAAGGCTGTTAAAGACTTCGGGGTGCGCCTTCTCTACTTCGTCGAGTAGAATCACTCTATACGGGCGGCGCCTGACCGCTTCGGTAAGCTGGCCGCCCTCGTCATAGCCGACATAGCCCGGCGGGGCGCCGATAAGCCGGGAGACGGTATGCCTTTCCTGGTATTCCGACATATCCAGCCGCACCATGGCGTTTTCGTCGTCAAAGAGGAAGCGGGCTAAAGTTCTGGCCAGCTCGGTCTTGCCCACCCCGGTGGGCCCCAGGAAGATAAAGCTGCCGATGGGGCGGCGGGGGTCCTTGAGCCCGGCCCGGCTGCGCCGGATGGCCTCGGAGATGGCGGTGACCGCCTCCTCCTGGTTGACCAGGCGCTCGTGGATGCGCTCCTCCATATGTAAAAGCTTTGCGGCCTCGCCCTCCATCATCTGGGAGACGGGGATGCCGGTCCATTTGGAGATGAGCTGGGCGATGTCTTCTTCATCGACCACCTCGTCAATTTTTTCCTCTTTAAGCCACTTGGCCTTGGCCTGATTATATTCATCCTCTAAGCGCAGGCGCTCGGCTTTGAGCTGGGCCACCCGCTCGTAGTCCTGCCGCTGTGAGGCGGCTTCTTCTTCGTTGGTCAGCTGCTTGACCTTCTGCTCTAAAGATTTAACCCCGGGCGGGGCGCTTTCGGTGTCAATGCGCAGTTTCGAAGCGGCCTCGTCAATGAGGTCAATAGCCTTATCCGGCAGCTGCCGGTCCGAGATATAGCGCTGGCTGAGCTTGGCCGCCGCCTCTAAAGCCTCATCGGTAATCTTGACCTTGTGGTGCGCCTCGTAGCGGGGGCGGAGGCCCTTGAGCATCTCTATAGTGTCCTCAACCGTAGGCTCACCGAGAAACACCGGCTGGAGACGCCGCTCCAGCGCCTTGTCCTTTTCGATGAACTTGCGGTACTCGTCTGAAGTGGTGGCGCCGATACACTGCAGCTCGCCGTGAGCCAGTGCCGGTTTGAGCATGTTGCCGGCGTCGATAGACCCCTCGGCGGCGCCGGCGCCGACCACGGTATGAATCTCGTCAATAAACAGTATTACCTCTCCCTGCGCCTGGCGGACTTCGTCCATGACCGCTTTAAGCCTTTCCTCAAACTCGCCGCGGAACTTGCTGCCGGCCACCAGGGCCCCCATGTCCAGGGCCACCACCTTGCGGCCTTTAAGGGAATCGGGGACGTCATCGGTGGCAATCTTCTGGGCCAGCCCCTCGGCTATGGCCGTTTTACCCACGCCGGCTTCGCCGACGACGACCGGGTTGTTCTTGGTGCGCCGGGTGAGCACCTGCATCACCCGCTTGATTTCGTCGTCACGGCCTATCACCGGGTCGAGCTTGCCCCTGCGGGCCATCTCGGTCAGGTCGCGGCCGTATTTTTCCAGGGAGCGGTACTTGCTCTCGGCACGGGCATCGGTGACGCGGTGGCCGCCCCTGAGCTTCTGCAGGGCGGCATAGACCTTCTCCTGGTCAACGCCCAGCCGCTTTAAGATAGCCGCCGCTTCGCCTGTCTGCTCACCGGCGATGGCGATGAGCAGGTGCTCGGTGCCGATGAACTCGTCCTTGAGCCGGTCGGCTTCCTCGCCGGCCGACTTGATTAAATTGGCGATGCGGGGGGTGGCGTAAAGCTGTCCCGTGTCATAGGTAACCCGGGGCGTCCTCTCCAGGGCGGCGGCAATATCGGGTTTAACCGCCTCGACGTCAACGCCCAGCTCCCGCATGATGTCACCGACCAGACCGCGCTCCTGCTGGAGCAGCGCCAGCAGGATATGCTCCACGTCCCACTGGCTGTGGTGGTACTGACGAACCAGCTCCTGGGAGGCGGCTAACGCCTCCTGAGCCTGTTCGGTAAATCTTTCCTGTTTCATATCGTTAACTCCCTCCGGGATTTAATTTAGGCTTCCTCTTCCCTGGCCCGGTCCAGCTCATCCTCCAGCTCCTGCACCTGTCCCTGAAGCTCCAGCATGCGCTGCACCATCCGCATGATAACCTCGACGCCGGCCAGATTGACCCCCAGGTCGTCTATGAGGGTTTTCACCCGCCTCAGCTGGGCGATATCGCTTTCCGAGTAGAGCCGGATATTGCCCCGCGAGCGGGAGGGTTCGACGATGCCGACCCTTTCGTAGTAGCGCAGGGTGTGCGTCCGCACCCCCACCATCCGGGCGGCAATACTTATCACATACCTTGGTTCTCTTTCGTTAAAATCATCCATACTTATACCTCCCCTAAGCGGGCCGCAGCTCCCCCAGCTTTTTAAACAGCTCTTTTTCCTCCGCCGAGAGCTTATCGGGCAGCACCACCCTGACCCTGGCCATCAGGTCGCCGCGGGACGATTTGCCCAGGTGGGGCATGCCCTGCCCGGCCAAACGAAAAGTCCGGCCGTTCTGGGTTTCGGGGGGAATCTTGAGAGCCACCTTACCTTTGAGAGTGGACACCTTAACCTCGCCGCCGAGCATGGCCACCGCCAGCGGCACCGAAACCCCGACATAGAGGTCGTCGCCGCGGCGCTCAAAGGTGGGGTGGGGCTTAACCGTAACTATTAAATAAAGGTCGCCGCCCCGGGCGCCCTTGCCGGCCAGCCTGACGCGAGAGCCGGCCCTGACCCCGGCGGGGACCTTGACCTCAAGGCGCTTGCCGTCGGCGAAGCTGAGGGTGCGCGTAGTCCCCCGGTAGGCTTCCTCCAGGGTTACCTCCACCGGGTGCTCCTGGCTCCGGGCCCGCCCCGGCTGGGCCTGCCCGCGGCCGGTGCCGAAGCCCCTCAGCAGGTCGTCAAAGAGGCTGCCGAAATCGCCCTCACTGGAATAAACCCGGCGGCCGCCCTGCTGGCTGAAATCCCAGCCCGGAGCCTGCTGCTGCCGGGCCTTTTCAAACTGTTCGGCGTGCTGCCACTGGTCGCCGTACTTATCGTATTTCTGGCGGTTGTCTTTATCAGAGAGGACTTCGTAGGCCTCGTTTATCTGCTTGAACTTTTCCTCGGCGGCCTTATCACCGGGGTTGACATCGGGGTGGTGCTGGCGCGCCAGCTTGCGGTAAGCCTGCTTGATATCACGCTCACCGGCCTTGCGGTCAACCCCTAATATCTTATAGTAATCCTTACCGGCCATAATACTATACCTGCAGAGATATTATAGAAGATATTAAGAGATTTGTCAAGGATTTACGAGGAAAGTTAACAAAAAGATGTAAAGATGCTGAGGGTGGAGTCTTAGCTTTTTACCGCCTGGACAAAGATTTCCAGGAACTGGTGCAGGATGCGGGCGGTGGCCCCCCAGATGACATCGCCGCGGTAGTGATAGAAGTAGGCGATGACCTCTCTGCCTTCGACGACCTCGGTCTTATGATGCCATGATTCTTCGTCCAGCAACGACGAAACGGGGGCTTCGATTATCTCGTCGGTCTCCCAGCCGTCCACCTTAAAATCGTAGGGCCAGGGGACAAGGCCGACAAAGGGGGAGACGATATAGTTTGACACCAGGGTAACCGTGTCGTCCAGCTCACCCAGTATCTTTACCTTATCCGGGGCTAAACCTATTTCTTCGTCGCTCTCGCGCAGGGCGGTCTGGAGCAGGCTTTCGCCGCCCTCATGAGCGCCGCCGGGGAAGGATATCTGCCGCTTGTGCGTCTTGACATTCTCCGTCCGCCGGGTGAACAGTATATGTATCTCCCCTTCTTTATAGTAGATGGGCAGCAGCACCGCCGAGGGCACCAGCCTGTCATCGGTGATGCGCTTTTTGGGGCGGCGGGAAAGGATTTCTTTTAGCTTCTCTTCCACAGCAATAATAATACCACCGCCCATCGGCCCAAGACAAACTATTGACAAGTGGTAGTTCCATCATTATAATATTAAGAAACCCCCACTTCTTGGCGAGATTGCTTCTATTGAATTCCTAGGTTTGGTTTCCCCATGTCAAAGTACATCTTTGTGACCGGTGGCGTAGTTAGTTCCGTTGGTAAGGGTATCACCGTCGCCTCTATTGGCACCATCCTGAAGAGCCGGCAGATATCGGTAACGGCGCAGAAGCTGGACCCCTATCTTAACGTCGACCCGGGAACGATGTCCCCCTACCAGCACGGCGAGGTCTTCGTTACCCAGGACGGCGCCGAGACCGACCTCGACCTGGGCAACTACGAGCGCTTTATCGACGTCAACCTGACCACCGAGTCCAGCGTTACCTCGGGGCAAATCTACAGCGAGGTTATCGCCAAGGAGCGGCGGGGGGATTTCCTGGGGGGAACCATCCAGGTGGTGCCCCACGTTACCTCCGAGATAAAGGACCGCTTTAAGCTACTGGCCGAGAAATCTAAAGCCGATGTGGTGATTATCGAGGTGGGGGGCACCGTGGGCGACATCGAGGGGCTGCCCTTCCTGGAGGCCGCCCGCCAGATGAGAAACGAGGTGGGGCGGGATAATATCCTCTATGTCCACGTCACCCTGCTGCCTTACCTCAATTCCACCAAGGAGCTGAAGACCAAGCCCACCCAGCACAGTGTCAACGAGCTGAGGCGCATCGGTATCCAGCCCGATATTATAGCCTGCCGCAGTGATTACCCTATCTCGGAGGAGATAAGAAATAAGATATCCCTGTTCTGCGACGTGGAAAGGAAGGCGGTTATCCCCCTGACCACGGTATCGACCATCTACGAGGTACCCCTTGTCCTGGAGGAGGAGGGGCTGGGAGAGCTGATTACCGACAAGCTGAAACTAAAACCCCAGCCGCCGGACTTAAGCCAGTGGCAGGAGCTGGTTAATCTTATCAAGACGCCACGTGAGCCGGTGAAAATCGCTCTGGTGGGTAAATACGTGGAGCTGGAGGACGCCTATTTTTCGGTGCGGGAGGCGCTGCAACACGCCATCCTCCACCACGGGCGGGACCTGGAGCTTGTCTGGGTGTCTTCTGAAACGCTGGAAAACAGCGGCGACGATTCTATTTTACGCACGGTGCAGGGCATCATCGTGCCCGGCGGCTTCGGCATCAGGGGCATTGAGGGCATGGTGAGGGCGGCCACCTACGCCAGAGAGAACAAGATACCCTACCTGGGGCTTTGCCTGGGGATGCATGTCATGGTCATTGAGTTCGGCCGCTACGCCCTAGGCTCGCAGGAGGCCAATTCCACCGAGTTCGACGCTAAAACCAGCCACCCCGTCATCGACTTCCTTCCCAACCAGAAGGGCCAGAAAATCAAGGGGGGCACCATGCGCCTGGGCAACTACCCCTGTAAACTGACCAGCGGCAGCCGGGCCGATAGGGCCTACGGGCAGAGCCTGATATACGAGCGCCACCGGCACCGCTATGAATTTAATAATGAATACCGCCAGCGGCTGGAGAAGGCGGGGCTGGTCTATAGCGGGCTTTCCCCCGACGGGCGGCTGGTCGAGGTCTGCGAGGTTGCCGACCACCCCTGGATGCTGGCCAGCCAGTTCCACCCCGAATTTACCTCCCGCCCCGGCCACCCCAATCCCCTGTTCCGTGATTTTATCGGCGCCGCCAAGGACGTCTTACGGGAAGGGGCCCAACCACCCCTGCCCCTTTCCTCCAATTTATGAAACAGCGCCCCCTGAAGGAGGCAAAAACGATGAGCGCCACCAGAAAAATAGTAACCTCCTGTCTGCTTATTATAGTCTTAATCGCTATACCCCTGACTGGATGCCCCAAGCCGGCACCGTCAATCGACAAGTGGGGTGCTATCGATATACTGGTGACTAAAATAATACCTCCGGCCGCCGATGACAGCCGAATTTCGGCCTTTATGCCCTCCCGGCCGCTGGAGAAGGGCGACGTGGTTACCTCGGAGGACGGCACCAACTACCCGATAGACCAGAACACCTGGTTTATTTTCATCGATGATGACCCTCAGGCATTCTACGCCCACGCTACCCGCTATGTTTTCATCGACGCCCAAAGCGGCACTTATGACATCGTCAGCGAAAGCTGGCCGCCCCTGATCAATAATTTCTCCATGTGGGATACCGGCAATTTGGGGCGGGGACACCTCATAGAGGTCTGGTCGGTACTGGGCTCTCCCAATCCGGTGGCCGCCAGCGCCAGCAACGCCCCCAGCGCCGACTACGGGGATGCCCCCGACGGGCAGGACGCCTACTACGGAGTGCTGGAGCAATACCCCACCTTATTTAAGACCATGAACAGCCATTTCGGCCGACCGGGCGGTCATACCCTCAATACCGGCCAGGAGACGCTCGGCTTTAACGTCAGCGCCGAGGTTGACGCCACCGACCCCAATGACCCCGACGGCGCGCCCAACCTGGTTGATGCCGACAGCGACGAGAGAATCTATATCATCACTGAGCAGAAACAGGCCAGGCTGGCCTTTACCGTGGCCGTCAGCGCCGGCGCCCCCGATATGACCCGCCGCGCCAACGCCCTGATTGACTTTGACCAGAGCGGGAACTGGAGTAGCGGTACCGCCGGGGCCGAGTGGGTTACCGTCAACCTGGCGGTGGATGTTGACCCCGGAAGCTCGGATACGATAATGACCCCCCTCTTTAACTGGGGAAAGGCGACCCCGCCGGTCTGGCCGGTATGGATGAGGCTGGCCCTGACCCGGGCTAAAATCGAGGAAAGCCAGTTCGCCAACGTGGGCGGCTGGGACGGCAGCGGCCGGTTTGAATACGGCGAAATCGAGGACTACTGCGGCTTCCTGACCGACAACCCGCCGCCGCCCAACGGCAACGGCAACGGGAATGGCAATGGTAACGGTAACGGCGACGGACCGCCAGGGCCGAAAAAAGGCCCCTGCGGCTACGACATAAATTATTATGTTATTACCATCAGCGGCGGTGACCTGGGCAAACATATCCGCCATGGGATGCCTATCGTGCAGCGCTCCGTGGACAAGGTGAACCAGACTGCTGCCAACCAGGGTTATACCTCGGCGGGCAACTTCGGCCCCGGTAATAACTCTCAGTCCGACCTGGCCAAGGCCTTCGACGACCTGAAAGCTAAGGTGAAGTGCGGCGACTACGTCCTGATATATATCTGCGGCCACGGCAAGCAGTCCGGCGGCATCACCATGAGGAACAGCAGCGGTACAACCCAGGAGGTGATGAAACCTTCTGACCTGACCACCCTTCTGGGCAAAATCAAAGACTGCCCCGATGAAGACTGCGAAACGCCGGGGGTATGCTGCCACGTCAGCGTCATCATAGAGTCCTGCTACGCCGGCAACTTTAACACGCCCGGAGTGACCGGGCCGGGAAGGGTGGTGGTGGGAACATCAACCGACACCAAATCACGGGCCACCCCCAGCGGAGGCGTCTATACCAACGGCTTTACCGCCGCCGCCGGCGACCCCAAAGCCGATACAACCGACCCGCCCGACGGCGTTGACCCCGCCGAAGCCAGCGCCGCCGGTGTATCGGCGGTGGACAAACACCGCCAGGCCAACAAGACGGGGCAGAAGCCCTGGAGCACTAACCAGTGGTGCGAGTGCAAGTGCCTCTGCAGTCCGGGCATAGATGTGGAGAAGTGGGTCTGGGATGAGACGACCGAAGATTGGGGGGATGAGATTGAAGTCTGGCTCGACCAGTCGGTTACCTTTAGACTTGATATTGTAAGCTCTGGCAGGTGCCGTGATATCGTTGACCTGGAGATAGTGGACACCCTGCCCGACTGCCTGGAGTACGCCGGGGAGGCGACGCTCTACGTCGACGGCGAAGCTTACGGCAGAGAACCCGGCCACATCAGCCAGGGTGACGGGGGGCTAACGATGAGCTGGAACCTGGTGGAGATAGAGGCCCTGGCGCCGGGAGAAAGCGCAGCTATTGAATATGAGGCCATCGCCAGGGAGCTGGGGGAAAATGAAAATGTAGTTTACGGCAGCGCCCACTGCGGCTATGACTATAACGTGGTCGTTGACGACCAGGACTCCGCCAGCGTCTGGGTGACTATACCGCAAGCCCAGGATGTGCTGGAAATTTACCTGGAAGGCTATTCCAGGTGCTCCTATGTGGATGAGGAATGCCAGGGCTGCACCGTTACCATCAAATTCCACGCGCTTGACCTCACCGGCGGCCTGCTGCCGGTGGCCAGTATAAGCCTGAATGTGAACGGAAAGCCGCTGGTCAGCATGGAAGATATTGCTACTGAGTACTTCGAGGATACGATGGAGATGGAGGCCTACTGCGGGCAGGATATTCATGTCGAGCTGATGGTCACCAACTCGCTCGGCCAGGAGAGCTACACAAGCATTTTCGGCAACACCAGCGAAGGTGCACTAAAATAGAGGTTAAAAAAAATGGAAATCTTTCTGGATACGGCAAATATAGAAGATATCAGGCAGGGGGCCAAACTGGGGGTGGTCAGCGGGGTTACCACCAACCCCAGCCTGATTGCCAAAGAAGGCACGGCTGACTACGAGGCGGTGGTCAGGGAAATCTGCACCATTATCCCCGGGCCGGTATCGGCGGAGGTGGTGGTGGAGGGGACCGAGGCTATGATTAAAGAGGCCCGAAAAATCGCCGCCTGGGCACCTAATGTGGTCATTAAAATCCCGGCTACAGCCGAGGGGCTGGAGGTAACCTCGGCCCTGGCTAAAGAGAAGATAAAGGTCAACTTTACCCTGTGCTTCTCACTGAACCAGGCCCTGCTCGGCGCGCTGGCCGGGGCTGCCTTCGTCAGCCCCTTCGTCGGCCGGCTGGATGACGCCGGCCACGACGGCATGGAGGTGGTAGAGGACATCGTTGACGCCTTTGACTATTACCAGCTGCCGACCAAGGTGATTGCCGCCAGCATCCGCCACCCCGAGCACTGCCTGGCGGCGGCTAAGGCGGGGGCCCACATCGCCACTATTCCCTATAAAGTGCTGACGCAGATGATTAAACACCCGCTTACCGATGTCGGCATCGCCCGCTTCTTGAGCGACTGGCGGGGTATATCAAAGAGAAAGGAAGAGTAGCCATGGAGGGTGGAGGTTACAACAGCATGAACATCACCGAACTGGAAAATAAAAGCCGGGAGGAGTTACTGGAGCTGGCCAAGGGTATGAATCTCAGCGCCTATACCGGACTTAAGAAACAGGAGCTGGTCATGCGCCTGCTCCAGGCCAACGCCGAGAGCCAGGGCTATATCTTCTGCGGCGGTATCCTGGAGATTACCGCCGAGGGCTACGGTTTCTTGAGACAGGGCAGTCTGCTGCCCAGCTCGGCGGATGTCTACGTCTCTCAGTCTCAGATCCGCCGCTTCGGCCTGCGCACCGGCGATGTCGTCGCCGGCCAGGGCCGGCCGCCCAAAAACGGCGAGAAATACTACGGGCTGGTGAGGGTGGAGGCGATTAACGATATCAACCCCGAGATGGCTAAGAAACGGCCCCATTTCGGGGCGCTGACGCCTACCTTCCCCGATAAGCTGATTAACCTGGAGACCAGCCCCGACGACCTGTCCACCCGGCTCATAAATCTCATCGCCCCTATCGGCCGGGGGCAGCGGGGCCTGATTGTATCGCCACCTAAAGCCGGTAAGACCATTCTGCTTAAGTCTATCGCCAACTCCATCAGCACAAACTATAACGATATTGATATCATGGTCTGCCTCATCGGCGAGCGGCCGGAGGAGGTGACCGACATGAGGCGGTCGGTGAAGGGGGAGGTGATAGCGGCTACCTTCGACGAGCCGGTGGAGAACCACACCCGCGTGGCCGAGCTGGCGCTGGAGAAAGCCAAGCGGATGGTGGAGACGGGCCGGGATGTGGTGATTTTGCTCGACGGCATTACCCGCCTCACCCGCTCCTATAACCTGGCCATGCCTCCCAGCGGGCGTACTCTGTCCGGCGGTATCGACCCGGCGGCCCTTCACCCTTCCAAGCGTTTCTTCGGGGCGGCGCGCAACATGGATGAGGGCGGCAGCCTGACCATTATCGCCACCTGCCTCATCGATACCGGCAGCCGCATGGACGAGCTTATCTACGAGGAGTTTAAGGGAACCGGCAACATGGAGCTCCACCTCGACCGCCGGCTGGCGGAACGCCACGTCTTCCCGGCCATGGATATCCAGCGCAGCGGAACCCGGCGCGAGGAGCTTTTGCTGGGCGATGAGTCCGCAGAGCAGGTGCGGCTGTTAAGGCGTATGGTGTCTATGATTGCCTCCGACGCCAATAACTTTACCGAGACCACGGAGCGGGTGCTCGACCGCATGCGCCGGACTAAGTCCAACGCCGAGTTCCTGGCGACCCTGACCAAAGAATAGAGGTTTTTTAACCCCTAAGAAAGGGGTGAAGTAATTTAATGGGGTGTTTAAGAGAGGCTCAAAAGCCCCTCTTTTTTATCCCTTTCGGGGTGGGGGGGTTGACAAATAAAACAGGTTTTGCCAAATGGCGAACCCCTCTTGTAAATGTTGACATTTATGCTATAATCAACCCAAATTAATTACTGAGAAAAAATCTTAAGGAGGCGAAATGAAGAAAGCATTTAAGATAGTTGCCTTTTTCGCAATGATTGCCTTGCTTGTGATACCGCTGACGGCCTGTCCCGGACAACAGGGGACACAGGGACCAGCCGGCCCAGCCGGCCCACAGGGTGAAAAGGGTGAGCGCGGACCAACGGGTCCGCCAGGTGAGACCGGACTACGAGGACTACGAGGACCGGAGGGACCACAGGGGCCACCGGGAGCAGACGCGGTTATCACTGATGATTCAGTGGTGACAAGCCACATTCAGGATGATGCCGTGACCACGCCTAAGATAGATGACGACGCAGTGACCTCGGCTAAGATAGACGACGGCACCATCGTTAGTGCCGACCTGGCGGTTATGTACCGGGCAGGCTCCGCCGATATTCTTACCGATGGTAGCGGTGATGGTTCTGTAATTGTCAGCGTTGCTAGCCCGAGCTTTACATCGCCTCCGACGGTGGTAGCCACTGCCAAAGAGAGTGTCACCGCAGGGGTATTCTACGTAGACCCTATAACTGCTAGCTCATTCACTATAAACGTGAGCGGCTCCAGCGTTGCCCCAGGCACCCTGACGATATGCTGGGTGGCAATAGGCCCGTAGACCGAGGGCTTAAAGAAAATGAAGTCAGCAGCGGTTAATTCGCCAGCCCCGGAGGAGGGGCGAGGCGAAATATGACTTGGGGCTTGACAAACGGCAAACTTATGATATAGTAATTAGCGAGCGTTTACATCCACGCTGTGGGTGTGGTGTGGCTATTGCTATTTTAAAACGGTCAAATTAAAGGTTAAAGGGGGTGATTATATAAAGGAAATAGCAAAAATGGAAATTTTTGAAGTTATCCCGAATCTTAAGGAGGCGAGATGAAGAAAGCAGGCAAGATAATTGCCTTTTTGATAATTGTTGCTTTGATTGTGGTGCCGCTGACGGCCTGCCCTGGACCACAGGGCCCAGCCGGCCCATCCGGCCCATCCGGATCGCAGGGCGCAAAGGGCGAGCGCGGACCAATGGGACCGCCAGGTGAGTCCGGAATACGAGGGCTACAAGGACAAGAGGGGCCAGCCGGCCCAGCCGGACCAGCCGGAGAGGAAGGCCCTGCCGGCTCTTCCGCCGAGATAGTGGTTTCGAGGGATGGAAACTTCTCCAGCGGTCAGTACGGTTACGCTACCTGCGAACTTCCCTTTGACCAGAACGGCTGGGAGACTTTTACAATCTCCGGTTCCTGTTTTGAACCCGGCGATGATGTGACCATAACCGTATGCGACGACTACTACGTACTCTACCTGGAGTACTACGACGAGGAAGCTGATAGCTGGTACTACTCATGGACGGTGCCGGTTAATGACTGCGGCGCCTTCCTCTGCGAGGCATACCTAGTGTACGACTGGAGCGACGATATGGTGGACTACTACTACGGTTACTGGGAGCCGCTAGCAGAGACGACGGTATCGGTAAGAGCCTGGGTTAACGCCAGGACGGAAGTGGAGAAAACGATAAATCCGTGGGGAGAGTTTACATCTCAAATAAGAGTGCTCACTGACGGCGACCTGATGGCTAACTGGCCACTGTTCATTGATTTCTATGGTGGTTCGTGGCCTCCTCCGCCGCCATCATCAGAATAAGCTTCGTTTGAGGCTAGTATTAGTTTAACAATTGGGCAAAGTTGTGATATAACTTGAAAAGGAGGTGATGCCATGATAAGAGCCCGAGGGCGTTTTAAGCCTGAGGGGGACAAATGTAACCTGCAAACACAAAGATAACCCTGTCTCTACCTGAGGGGAATTTCCCCTTTTGTGGAGAACAACATAAGGAGGATAATTTAAGGTCGATGAAAAGTAAAATCTATAAAATATTGGGAGTGGCTCTGACGATGGTGCTGCTGGCCAGCCTGACGGTTGGCCTGGCAGGAGCTCCGGCCGGAGCGGCTTCCAGCAACCTGAAGTGGATCAAATACCCTCTGCCCGCGGTGGAGGACTACGGCGCCAACTTTACGTCCTACTTCGACGCTATTGACGCCGTTCAGTTCGCCGACTCCGAGGGCGATTTCTGGTGCACGCCGGCGGCTGACCTGGGCCCGATTGCCCAGTCGCCCGAAGGTGACGTCCTGTTTGCGGCAGTGGCCGACGGCAAGTACAATAACTCCAACTGGTACCACGTGCTGCAGTCCCTGGACGGGGGCTATAGCTGGTTTGTCACCGGCTTCTTTGATGAGGTTAACCCCGGCGATATCAGCACGGCACTCACTGCCGACATTACTGCCAGTACCGCCCCGATTCCGGTAGATGGCACGGCTGACTTCCCGGGAAGCGGCGTTCTCTGGATTGATGACGAGCTGATTTCCTACACCTCGACGGGGGCCAATGATTTTAACTTAGGCTCCAGGGGAGACTACGGCACCAACGCTGTCGCCCACCTGGACGGCACACCCGTCTCCCTCTATAACTTCGGCGCCCCAATAGTGGACATCGTGACCTCGCCGGAGTACGGCGACGACTCCACTTTGATAGTGGCCACCATGGCCTTCGTCTACATATCGGATGACGGCGGCTCCAGCTTCATCCAGCTGGGCAACCCCTGGGGCGGCAGCATTACCGACGCTGACATGACCGTTGCCTCGGACGGGGACCTGGCGATAATAGTCGGCACCGATGCTGGCGAACTCTGGGTGGCCAAGGGGCTGCTGGCCTGGACAAACCAGCTTATGGCCGGCGCCGATGCCGTGCTGGCCTGCGGCTTCCTGCCCACCTTCGCCGCTGACGGCGATATCGGCATCTGGGCCGTAGTCACCAACAACGACCCGTCTACCACGATGACATTCTCATACGCCGACGTCGGCGCCGGCGGTGAATGGGGAACCGCCATCTCCAACGCATCCTTCACCAACGCCTACGGCGTTCCTTTCGAATCCGACTGGGCCAGGGTGGCCTTCCCCGACGACTTTGACGCCTTCGGCATCGGCAACAACGTCTGCTTCGCCGGTTTGGTTGAAGACGGTTTCCTCGGAGTACTTGGCACCCTCTTTAACGAAGACGGCGGCAGCGATGCCTTCAGGGTAGTCTGCAAGGAGGGGGGCCCCTCCTCGGCCACCGACCTGGATGTGAGGGGGGTACTCACCACCCTGCTGCCGACTTCAACGCCGATTACCAGCATTGACGTCTGCGGCGAGGCCGAGGAAGCCACCATACTGGTGGGCACCGACCTCATAGACCTGACCGATACGCCGGCGTGTTTCTCCGCCTACCTCAGCCAGGACGGCGGCGATAGCTGGATACCTTCAACGGGCGGACCCACCGGCGGAGCCGAGGGTTTTCCTAACTTACAATACGAGCGTGTTAACACGCGGGTGCTGATGGCGCCCGACTTCTGCGACACCGGTATGGCCTACGCCTCAACCTTTGGCTATATGACCGACGCCTTCCAGCGCACCACCGACTTCTGTACGTCCTGGAACGCGATAAGCATAATTGACTACGGTTGGGACCCCACCGCTGTCGCCCCCGGCTACGCTATCAGCGTGATAAGCGCCATGAACTACGTCGCCGAGGATACGATGAAGATGGTTACCCTGGTTGATGGCGATATGGGCGCAGTGTGGTTCAATAACGACGGGTACTTTGAGAGGATACTCTCCTACGCCACACCGGGCGCGCCCGACCAGATCTCTGATCTCTGCAACCTGGATGGCGAGACCATGTTCGCCATCGACTATGTGGATAATTCCATATTGCGTACAACCGACGGTGGCGCCACCTGGCCGAAGACGATATACCCCAAGGACAACCTGATGTCGATTTCCCCGGTATCCGCAACCACCATCTACACCAGCCATGCGGGCGGCGAGGTATGGTGGACCAACCGGTCGGGCACGGGCTGGCACTCGCCCGACGACAGCGAGATTCCCGCTACGGCTACGGTGTGGCTCGTGATCTATTGGTATGGAGAGGGAGATGAAGCCCTTCTCACTTTCGGCACCGACAACGGTTCGGTATTCATCTCCAGCGACGGCGGCCAGACAGTGGAGAGGATAGGCTCGGCCGGCCCGTTCGGACCGGGTGACTGGGTGGGGCCCCCAGGCCCTGACCTCGGCTTTGACGGCGGCGGCCTTATGTTCACCACCGCCCAAGGTATGCCGGGCATTTTCCGCGCTGATGTTGACCTGAGCAGCCCCGGTGACGCCGAGTGGGAACAGATAGACATGTACCAGGATTCCACCGGTGCGGTCTACTATGGCGATACCACCTTTGCGTCCGGCGGACCTGCGATAGGGCTACCGCCAGCTAACGTGCTCTACGCAATCGACGCTGCGTCTGTGGTCACAACCCTTAACGCGCAAGAAGGCGGCCTGTGGCGCTGCACCAACCCCACCGCCGATACCGACAGCGTCGCACCTCCCTACTTTGAGAGGGAGACCAGGGGGGATCTTGTCGGCGGCGAAATACTCGTCTACCTTGACCTTGACCTTAATCCGGATACCCTGGCACCGACCTTGTTCTGCCAGAACGTCATGGCTGCTTACGACGAGCAGTTATGGATGTTCACTGACATCCTGAATGCCGGGGTGCCGCTGGCTATGCCGGCTGCGGATGAAACCGGAGTAGGCCTGCTGCCTGCGGGCTTTGTCTATCCCGAAGTTACCCTAGCCTGGCAGGAGATGGCCGGCGCTACCAGCTACCAGTACGAGCTTGCCATTGACCCAGACTTCAAGACCATGATACCGCCTGGCTGCGGCTTCACCAGCTCTCTGGCAGTAGGAGGCATAGACCTGTCTCCCAACATGACCTACTACTGGCACGTGAGGGTAGCCGCTGAGGGCAGCCTTATCGGCGCACCGCTGATTTCGCCTTGGTCTGAGACCTGGAAGTTCAAGACGGCTATCGGTGCCTCCATGGCACGACCTGACCTGCAGGCACCATGGCCTGGCGAGCCCGATGTTCCTCTCAGCCCGACCTTCGAGTGGTCTGGCATTGAGTGGGCAGAGACATACGAGTACGAGCTTGCCGTTGACCCGGCCACCACTGCTGGTGGTTACTTCGCTGAGCCGCTGGTAGCTCTAGTCGGTTCCAGCGCTCTAGTCAGCACTGCTTGGAAGTGCGATATCGCCCTTGATTACGAGACTCGCTACTACTGGCATGTGAAGGCTATTGGCGTTGATACCGATACACCGTGGAGTGATGTTGGTACATTTACTACCATGGGTGTACCCCCCGAGCCTGGAGAACCAGTGGAACCGATAGTGATACCACCTCAGGAGGTGATAACTCCCGCCTGGATTTGGGCGATAGTTATTATCGGTGCCATATTGGTGATTGCGGTGATTGTCCTGATAGTGACCACGAGGAGGGTACCCTGACGGTACTAACCTTAAGGGCTCTAAAGGGATAAGACCTTAAAAGCCAATACAGGAAGCCCCCCGCAGTGCGGGGGGCTTCCTCTTTTTCTGAAATAGACGTCTTTAAGTCTTACTTCCCACCCTCCCACCCTTTAGAGATTTGACCTCTATCAACTCCTTAAAAGGGCGGGGGGGGAAAGAGGTGAAAAGAGGCGGAGCCTTTTGGGCGGGCGGGTATGGGAAGAAATAGAACAGTATTCTAGGACTTGCGTCCAACAGGGGGCTAAAATTCGCCACATGGCGAAAGCAACGGCGGCAGTCCTGGGGCTGCTCCTGTTAATATTTGGCAGCTTCACCACCCCGGCTGCGGCCAGCCCCGATTTGTTAGAGTGGTCGCGGGTTAATGTCCCCGCCGACGGCGAAAAAGGGGACTGGGGACTGGGGTGGGGTTCCGACGTCCAGCACCTGACATTAGCCAGTGACGGTACCCTGTACGCCTGCGTCCGGGGGCTGGACTATAGCCTCTACAGCTCGGATGACGGCGGCCACAGCTGGCAGGTTACCGGCGAAGTGACCGACGATATTGTGGCCATCGCCATTGCCCCCGATGACAGCGCCATCTACTACGCCACCGCCTCCCGGGTCTATGAGTCCGACGACGGCGCCGAGAACTTCCTCCCCTTTCCGGAAAGCCCGGGTGGGGCGGGAAGTAATAATATAGAAATCACCTCGCTGGCTATATCTAAGGACTTTGACGAGCCGGAGAGCAACATCATCGCCGTGGGCACCAAAGACAAAGACCCGGGCCAGTTTGGCGGCGCCTACCTGCTAAAACCCGATAACCCCTTCGCCTGGAGCGACACCGGGGTGGGTAACTACGATGTCTATACCGTCGCCTTCTCGCCACACCACCCCGACGACGGCCAGCTGGCGGCGGTGGTCACCGACGAGATTGATACCTTTGTTACCAGCCAAATCGTTGACCAGGGGTGGGGTGACAGTATCGGCAATGCCCGGCTGAACCGGGATAACTCGACGACTGCGGCTTCGGTAGCCGTGGATACTACAGCCGCTATCGCCTTCCCCGATGACTATAACAGCGATTTGCCCGGCAGCGCCTGCGTCCTCTTTATCGGCATTGACGCCGGCAGCGAGGGCGGCGATGTTTACCGGATTGAGGGGAAGGCGGCACCGGTAAAGTCGCTGGCTATTGACCTCAACATCGGTGAGGCCGACTACGTTGACAATGTTGACATCACCGGGCTGGCGGTCAGCGGCGGCGCTGACAGCGCCTATCTTATCGCCGGCGCCGCCTCCAGCGCCGAGGTCTACCTCAGCCACGACGGCGGCCAGGACTGGGAGATGAGCACCAAGCCGCCCACCGGCCAGGGCCAGACCTGCCCGCTCATGGCCAACGGGCTGGTTTACGCCGCCACCAGCGGGAACGAGGGCGCCTTATCCATAAGCCGGGACGGGGGCTATAACTGGAACCAGATAAGCTTTATAGACACCGTCATAGAAGATATAGTTGGCCTGGCGCCGTCGCCTCACTACAGCCAGGATAACACCCTCTTTATGCTCACCTTCTATACCGGCGGTGTCCACAGCCTCTGGCGCAGCCTTAGTGACGGAGACGAGTGGGAGAGGGTCTACAGCAGCGCCCTGGCTGAGGTGGACGAGATTGACCGGGTGGCCCTTTCCCCGCAGTACGGCGAAGACAGCCAGGTGGTCTTCCTGACCGGCTTCAGCAACGGCAAAACGGCGGTATGGAAATCAGCCGATAACGGGCAGAGCTTTAAGCGTAAGACTACCCGCCTCCCCATCGATTGCTGGGCGGTAGTTAATGATGACAGCCTGTTTATCGGCAGCTACGACGGCACCAGCGGGCGGGTCTATCTCACCACTAACAGCGGCCGGAGCTACTCCGACGGGGAAATCGCCGGCGGCCAGCTGCTGAACTCCATAGTATTATCGCCCGGCTACGACCAGGACGAGGCCATCCTCATCGGCAATAAGGACGGCTGGGTGTACTGGTCAGGGGATAATGGCGCTTCCTTTGAGTCCCTGCCGTCATATGCCGCCTTGAGCCCGCTGAGCGGCACTGTAACCGTAGCCTTTGACCCCGGATACAGCCATAACAACACCGTCTATGCCGCCAGCGACACCGAGGGGGAGAGCATCTACCGCTTTATCATCGGCAAGAGCCAGAACTGGGAAGCCATTGACAGCCCCGCCGAGGGCCTGATCGGTCAGATAATAGCCTCCGGTGAAGGTACCCTGTATGCCAATAATTTTAAGGCGGACGGGGGCATAGAGCGCTGCCTTAACCCGACCTATTCCCTGGGGCCGACCTTTGAAACCGTCACCAAGGGGCTGGATGAGGGGGCCAAGCTGTTCGGGCTGTGGCTGGTTGAGCACCGGCTGTGGTCGGTTGACAGCGCTAATACCAGGCTGATGACCTACTACGACAGCCTGACCCAGCCCGTCAGCCTCAGCTGGCCGGGGGACAAAGCACCGGGCGTGGGCACCCTGGTTAACGACGCCGCCCGAAACATAAGCCTCGACTGGGATACGCTGGAGGGCGCCGACGAGTACCGGTGGCAGATTGACTACGATACCGACTTTTCCTCCGTCCCCTTAGGCTTTGAGGGCGATACCAAGGCCAGCACTGCCCTGCTGCACGACCTCGACCCGGGCACCACCTGCTACTGGCGGGTCAGAGTTACCGAGCCGATATTAAGCCCCTGGTCGGATAAGTGGTCGTTTACCACCAGCATCGGCAGCCAGGCCCTGGCCCCGGTGCTGGAAAACCCCGAGGCCGGCGCCGGCGGCGTTTCGTTAAAGCCGATATTCCAGTGGAGCGCCATCGCCGGCGCCGATAGCTACGAGCTGGTGGTCTCCACCAGGAACGAGTTTGACAACCCCACCATCCTCAAGACCGACAGCTACGCCCTGGCCAGCACCGCCTGGCAGTGCAACGTCAGCCTGAACTACGATACCACCTACTACTGGAAGGTGAGAGCGGCCAACGGCGATACCCACAGTGCCTGGAGCGCCGTCGGCGCCTTCTCTACCGAGGCTCCGCCGCTGGAGTCAAATTCCCCGCTGGAGCCGCCGCCACCCCCCGAGAGCAACAGCCTGGACTGGATGGAGTTAATTATGCCCATGGGCGGCATAATGTTCCTGGTCTTTATGCTGGTGATGATGGCCATGCTGATTACCATGATAGTGCTGGTGATTAAAGTCTCAAAGCTGTAGGGGTTTTAGTGGGGGTAATCCAAGAGGAAGACCTGCGTCGTATCGGGCAGGTTTGATTTGGAAACGGTCAGCTTGGGCTGGGGGGCAACGTCCCTGGCCCCTATCTCCTTGAGGAAGCGGTCTACCGATTCCAGCTCTCTTTTCAGCGCCGGCGTCTGGTAGTGCATGGGGATTACCGCCTTGGGCTCGAGCTGGCGCACTACCTCAGCCGCCAGCGGGGCGTTGATGGTGGAGACGCCGCCCACCGGCAGCAGCAGGACATCAACATCGTCTAATTCTTCAACCTGCTCCACGCTGAGCACATGCCCCAGGTCACCGAGGTGGCAGACTGACATCTCGTCTATCTCCATATGATAGGCGGTGTTCTTGCCCCTTTTTTCACCCTTCTCGCCGTCATGGAAGGTGGCTATACCCGTAATTAAAACGCCGCTGATTTCGTACTCACCGGGACCCCTGACCACCCTGGGCTCACCACCGACGCCCTCAACATAGGAGTGGCCGGGATGCTGATGGCTGACGGTGACAATATAAGCGGTGGGTTTGCCCAGCTTGTAGCCCAGCTCCGGGGAATAGGGGTCGGTGATAACGGTGGCCTGGCTGCCCTTGAGCCTGAAACAGGAATGACCCAACCAAGTTATTTCCATCGTCTAAATATAGCACAGCCGAGGCTGGCAATCAAATATCTTAAGAAGGTATTGTCCCGCTTTTAGAGTGTGTTCTTCTTCCCACCCTCCCACCCTACAGAGGTTAGGCTTCTATCAACTCCTTAAAAGGGGGCGGGGCAAAAGGGCTTTAGCCCTTCCTTAAGGGCGGCGGGCGGGAAAATGGTTTTTCACCCCATGAAATTCCCGGCGGGTATTCTTTATCCACCCCACTCGTAAATTTCACGTTCCGAGCCCCTGAGATGGATTTTCAGGGGGGTAAAATAAATTTTCCAGGGTATTACATGGTCGGGGTCACCCGACAAGATTTTTGGGGGGTAAAAAGTTTTTTAAAAACGGGGTTTTTGGGGACGAAAAATTGACGGCTTAAAAAATTGGGTGGGGGAGAAAAACGGATTAAAAAAACGGGGGTGTCCAGCCCGCCTTTTAGAGAGCCTTCTTTTTCCCACCCTCCCACCCTATAAAGGCTATGCCTTAAAAAATCTCCCCAAAAGGGGTGGGGCTAAAGAATATAAAAAGGTGAAACCTTTTGGGCGGGCGGGTATGGGAAGAAAGAGAACCGTTAAAAGAGTGGGGCAAGGCAGGACAAAAATAACCCCCCGGTATCTTGACAACCACCCTATAAAGTGATAAGTTAAAATTATAATTAGCACTCTAAGGCTTAGACTGCTAATTAAGGCTACGGAGGCGAAAATGCTATCCGATAGAAGCGAGACAATACTAAAATCCATAGTGGGACAGTATATCGTCAAGGCGACGCCGGTTCCCTCCCAGAGCATCATCAACAACTTTGAGCTGGCGGTAAGCTCGGCCACCATCCGCAACGAGATGGCCCACCTGGAGCAAGAGGGCTATATCACCCGCCCCCACCCCTCGGCCGGCAGCATCCCCATGGACAAGGGTTACCGCTACTACGTGGAGACCTTAAGCGATATTGAACTCCCGCTGGCCGAGCGGCTACTGGTAAGCCACCTCTTCCACCAGGTGGAGAGAGAATTAGAGAACTGGCTGAGCCTGGCGGCGACCCTAACCGCCCAGCTGGTACAGAATGTGGCCGTGGTTACCCTGCCCAAGCCGGCCAACTGCCAGTTCCAGCACCTGGAACTGGTCGCCCTTAAAGATTCGCTGGCGCTGGTCGTCTTGGTCCTGCAAGGCGCCACCCTCCGGCAGCAACTGATAACCTTCGACCAGGCCATATCCCAAGAAGAGCTGTCCGCAATCGCCAATAAACTAAACGACGCCTACGCCGATAAGACCCGTGCTAAGATTTCGGCCAGGAAAATAAAGCTGGCCGCCGCCGAACAGCTGGTGGCCAACTGCCTGCTCAAGATAATGCAGGATGAAGACAAGCAGGAGTACGAGCATTTTAACCTCGACGGGCTGCACTTCACCCTCAACCAGCCCGAATTCCGCCGCGGGGAGGGGGGGCAGGCCTTAACAGCACTGGTCGATGGCCGCAACCTGATGCAAACCATCACCCCCGAAGAGCTGGCCGCCAGCGAGGTGCAGGTAATCATCGGCAAGGAAAACAGAGCCGAAACCATCCAGGAATACAGCGTGGTCATTAACAAATACGGGCTGCCCGAAGAAGCCGTGGGCGTTATCAGCGTGGTCGGGCCCACCCGAATGCCCTACGCCCGGACTATTTCGGTGGTGCACTATATATCTTCGGTCTTGAGCCGGATGGTCGCCGAGCTTTACGGCAAAAAACCGGAAGGGAATTAAAGATAAGTAAAGCCCCTAATGGTGGGGCTGGATAGCTATAAAAGCGAAGCCCACAAGGGTGGGCCGGGTATGGGAAAAATAAGAACCGTTAAAAGCGGGGTGGAGTGGGGAAAGCTATAAAAAGGGGGTGGGGCAGATAACAATGATGCCTAAAGAACCCGAGGAAGAACCAAACAAGGAAATAAACCAAACCCCCACCGGGGAGGTTGAGGCAGAGGCCGGCGAGACAGAGGACATTGAAACCCTGAAGGAAACGCTTGCCGAGGTCAAAGCCAAAGCCGAAGCCAACCTGGCGGGGTGGCAGCGCGCCCAGGCCGATTTTATCAACTACAAAAAGCGAGCCGAGCAGGAAAAGCAGGACTTGGGCAAGTTCGCCAATTCGGTGCTTATCCTCAACCTGCTGCCCGTGCTCGATGATTTTGAGCGCGCCTTCAGCTCCCTCCCGCCCAAGATGGAAAAACTGAGCTGGCTGGACGGGGTAAAGCTCGTCGAGCGCAAGCTGTGGGCCGTCCT
>Ga0307421_1000378_pt1 | contig 28902 bp, 23 predicted proteins | sample SalMarWE160270MG_FD_202163 | JGI IMG/M metagenome (GOLD analysis project Ga0307421, IMG submission 202163) | Salt marsh sediment microbial communities from the Plum Island Ecosystem LTER, Massachusetts, United States - WE1602-70 | ecosystem: Environmental > Aquatic > Marine > Intertidal zone >... | reverse complement strand
AATTACAATGAGGTGTTGAAAAAGGTAAACGGACGGTTATTTCCCTTCGGATTTATAAAGTATCTCTTGAACAGGAAAAAGATAAAAGGAATCCGGGTTTTGGTTTTTGGGATTCTCAGGGAATACAGGATGACCGGACTGAGCTACCTTCTTTATTCAAGAATCTATAAAAATGCTCTCAAAAAAGGTTATAAATGGGCTGAGACCTCCTGGCAGCTTGAAGACAATGACGCTGTTAACAATTTTGTGATGTCCATAGGAGGAAGGATTTATAAGAAATATAGAATCTATCAAAAAAATATAGGATAATGGTAGAGGGATAAATGTGAAAGATAAAAGGCAAACAAAAGGAAAAAAAGGGAGGATAATAAGTGGGAGAATATAAAAATCTGGAAATCAGGAAAGAGGAAAATATTGGGTGGATAATAATCAACAGGCCTGATAAATTGAATGCTTTGAATCAGGAAACCGTCCAGGAACTGTACAAGGCTTTTTCGTCTTTTCAGGATGACAGCAGTGTCAAAGCTGTTCTCTTAAAGGGTTCCGGGGAAAAAGCATTTGTAGCCGGAGCTGATATAAAAGAGCTTTCCGGGCTTGACCGCTCTTCAGGTAAAAAATATGTACTTGAGGGTCAAAAATTAATGAGCCTGATTGAAAATTTCAAAAAGCCTGTTATTGCGGCTGTGAATGGATATGCCCTGGGAGGAGGTACAGAACTGGCTTTGGCCTGTCATATGAGGGTAGCTTCAGATAATGCAAAGATGGGACAGCCGGAAGTAAAACTGGGTCTTATTCCGGGATTCGGGGGCACTCAAAGACTTCCAAGGTTGGTTGGAAAAGGAGTAGCCATGGAAATGATTCTTTCCGGGAAAACAATCGATGCGCAGGAAGCCCTTCGAATAGGGCTGGTGAACAAAGTTGTTTCCCAGGAAGAATTGATCCCTACCTGCGAGGCATTAGCCAGGGAGATCATTACAGGCGGACCTAAGGCAGTGGAATACTGTATAAAATCGATAAACAAAGGCTTAGACAGGCCCCTGGACGAGGGGCTTCTTCTGGAGGCCGAACTTTTCGGAGAGACATGTTCCACTCAAGACAGCAAGGAAGGAACAAACGCTTTTCTGGAAAAAAGAAAGCCTGAATTTCAAGGGAAGTAAAGGGAGAATAAAATGGATACATTTCAAGGAAAACTAAAAGCCGAGGGTCTTAAAATAGGAATAGTAGTGAGCCGTTATAATCAGTTTATTTCAGAGAGACTTCTGGAAGGCGCTTTGGACGCACTGGAAAAATTGGGAGCGGATAAAAAAGATATATCTGTTTACAAAGTACCCGGCTCTTTTGAGATACCTGTTATTACCAAGAAGCTGGCAGAGTCGAAAAGAGTTGATGGAATCCTTTGCCTGGGCGCTCTGATCCGAGGAGATACTCCGCACTTCGAATACTTAAGTGCAGAAGTGACAAAGGGTTTGGCTCAGATTTCTATGGATAAAGGGATCCCTGTTTCTTTTGGAGTTCTCACAGTTGATACCATTGAACAGGGAATAGAAAGGGCCGGCACAAAAGCGGGCAATAAAGGATACGATTCAGCGTTTGCTCTTGTCGAAACATTGAACTTGATAAGAGAAGCAGATCTCAGTTGATTCGATTTGTTGGCTGTCAAGAATGGGAAGAAGAGAATCCAGAGAGACGGCTCTCCAAATTCTATTTCAACTTGAGTTTAATGACATTATGGAGGAACGGTCCTTAGACCATTTCTGGAAGGATCGAAAAGGTCAAAATTCGGAGTATGTCCAAGAGCTGATTAAGGGAGTCGTTTCCAATAAAGATGAGATCGATTCTCTGATTCAGTCATATTCCAAAAATTGGCGTCTCTCCAGGATGCTTTGCATAGACAGAAACATAATGCGCCTGGCTGTTTATGAACTCCTGTTTGAGGAAGGGATGCCTGTGGCAGTGGCTATTAATGAGGCGGTGGAGCTGGCAAAAAAGTTCGGAGGTAATGAATCGGCAAGATTTATAAACGGTCTTTTGGATGCTCTGAGCAAAGATCCAAGGATTCAAAAAAAAACTAGAGGGAATACAAATGAGTAAAAAAACAGAGAATTCATTCGGAAAAGTGGAACAGAGAAAGATAAGGGAAGAAAAAATGAAGAAGCTGGCTCAAGCTGGAGTAGAACTTTTTCCCAATAAAGCCGAAGTGACCCATGCGATCCATGAAGTGGTCTCAAAGTATTGTGATTATGGAGCTGAAGATTTAGAAAAAGAGAAACAGAGAGTCAAGGTGGCTGGAAGGATCACATCCATTAGAGAGATGGGGAGAGCCGTGTTTTTTCATATCAAAGACAGCCAGGGAAAGCTGCAGGGTTATATTCGTAAGGACCGGATCGGAGGAGACAAATTCGAGTTGTTCTCCTTACTGGATATTGGAGACGTGATTGCTGTAGAGGGAGTTGTCTTTAAGACCAGAACAAATGAACTGACCGTACTTCTGGATTCGTTTGATTTTCTCGCAAAATGTCTTTACCCGTTACCGGAAAAATGGCACGGGCTGCGTGATGTCGAACTTCGCTACAGGAAGAGATATCTTGATTTGATAGTCAATCCTGAAGTGACAGAGATTTTTCGGTTAAGAAGCCATATGATTGCCCAGATCAGGGACTTTTTCAATAAAAAGGGATATGTGGAGGTCGAGACTCCCATGATGCATCCTATCCCTGGGGGTGCGCTGGCTAAACCATTTGAAACTTTTCATAATGCATTGGGCGTCGAGCTGTACCTGAGAATCGCACCGGAGCTGTATTTGAAAAGACTGGTGGTCGGAGGCATGGAAAAAGTCTATGAGATCAACAGAAATTTCAGAAATGAAGGGATATCATCCGAGCACAATCCTGAGTTCACAATGCTGGAGTTTTATGAAGCCTACTGTGACTACAATGACATGATGAACATCACTGAGGATTTAATAAGCCAGTTGAGTCTGGAGCTAACCGGGAAAGAAGAAGTCACGTATGGGGAACATAAGATCTCCTTTAAAAAGCCCTGGAAGAGGATAAGATTTATGGATTCTTTATCGAAGTGCAGCGGTTTGGCACCCAGCCGTTTTCAAGATAAAGAAGGCATAATTAAATTTGCTTCTGAATTGAGCGGTGAAGACACGTTGAAATCTTATGGGAAAGCTCTGGATGTTATTTTTGATAAATATGTGAAACCAACTCTGATCCAGCCGACGTTCGTAATAAATCCTCCGAAAGAGATTTCTCCTCTTGCAAAAGCTTCTAAAGACAATCCGGATGAAGCAGAACGGTTCGAACTGATCATAGCAGGTATGGAGATCGCTAATGCTTTCAGTGAGCTGACTGACCCCAGGGAGCAGAAAGAGAGGTTTTTACAGCAGGCAGAAGAGAGAAAAAAAGGAGATGAGGAATCCCATGTAGTGGATCATGATTATGTCAGGGCCCTGGAATACGGTCTTCCCCCCACGGGGGGCGATGGGATAGGGATAGACCGGCTGGTCATGATTTTCACTAACCGGCATTCCATAAGAGAGGTCATACTTTTTCCTCTTCTCCGCCCAAAGGGAAAAGGAAATAAGCCTGATTCTTCCGGATAGACTTTTTCAAGAGGATATAGAAAATGAAGTTTGAATGGTTTGTAGCGAAAAGATACCTGACAGCTAAAAGAAAGCAGGCTTTTATATCGGTCATAACGTTGATCTCCGTATTAGGGATCACCATAGGAGTGATGGCCCTTATTATTGCCATTGCTTTGATAACCGGTTTCCAGAAAGATGTCCAGGATAAAATATTGGGCTCCACTTCCCATATCATGGTTTCTGATTTGTCCGGAAAAGGTATCTCGGATTACGGGGTTTTCGTAGAAAGTGTCAAAGAAATGGATGGCATTACAGAGGTCACTCCTGTTGCGTACATAACCGCTTTCATAACAGGTCCTTATAAAAACTCGGGGATTGTTCTCAGAGGACTTGATTTTAAGCGTGAGGAAACCGCTTCTTTCTGGAAAGATCAGTTAGAGAGAGGTGATCTTCCGGACTCTGATACGAATGGGGAGAATATTCTGCTCGGATGGGACCTTGCCTTTGATCTTGGAGCCGGAGTCGGTGACATGGTGACCGTGCTTTCGGTCTCGAACAGACTGACTCCCACAGGGCTCTTCCCAAGGATAAAGAAACTCCGGGTCACAGGCATATTCCGCACGGGATTGTATGAATACGATGCTTCCACAGCCCTTGTGGATTTGAAAACAGCTCAGAATATCATCGGTATTGACGATAAGATCAACCTTATCCAGATAAAAATAGACAATATATTTAAAGCTCCTGGGTTCAAGGAGGAGATGAGGAACATTCTTCCTCCGGAGACCTATGCCACTACCTGGATGGAGATGAACGAATCTCTTTTTTCTGCTCTTAAACTTGAGAAAAAGCTTATGTTTTTCACTATTGCTTTAATTATTCTTGTGGCTGCGTTAAATATCATAGCCACTCTGATTTTGATGGTCATGGAGAAGACCAAGGATATTGGAATTCTTATGGCAATGGGGGCGAAATCCCAGAGCATAAGAAAGATTTTTTTCCTCCAGGGCGCCATAATCGGAATTTTGGGTACATTTATAGGCACGGTTCTGGGATTAGCCTGGTGCTGGTTGGCCAATACCTTTGAATTGATAAAAGTGCCCGTAGATATCTATCAGATTCCTTTTGTTCCTTTTAAAATAGGCATTCTGGATTTATTGGTCATCATATTTTCAGCGATTTTCATCAGTTTTGTTTCAACTCTTTTTCCTTCTTACAGAGCATCTAAAATCGACCCTGTCGGAGCATTGAAGTATGAATGAAGCGCTTGAGATTGTTAATTTAAGGAAGGATTATCCGCTTCCGCATGGGAAATTATGTGTTTTTAAAGATGTCAACTTTACTTTGAAGAGAAACGAGCTTGTTGCCATTATGGGTGTTTCCGGGGTAGGGAAAACAACATTTCTTAATCTGTGTGGAGCTTTAGACAGGCCTACAAAGGGGAAGATACTGATAGAGGGAGAGGATATCAATGCCAAAGATAAAAGACAGAAAGCAGAGATAAGAAACAAAAAAATAGGGTTTATTTTTCAATTTTATCATCTCCTTCCAGAGTTTAATGCGCAGGAAAATGTCAGCTTTCCACTTCTGATCAACGGTTACAGTTCTCATGAGGCAAAAAAAAAGGCTCTGGAAAGGCTCAAGGAAGTGTCTTTAGAGGACAAAGCTTTTATCCGCGTTTCTCAGCTTTCCGGAGGGGAACAACAGAGAGTGGCTATTGCAAGGTCTTTGATCAATGAACCGGCTGTGCTTCTTGCTGATGAGCCCACCGGAAATATGGACTGGCAAACAGGCAAAAAGATATTAAAACTCATAAGAGAGCTTCATGACAGGAAAGAACTGTCTTCCATCATTGTGACCCATAATGAAAAAGTGGCTCAATTTTGTGACAGGGTTTATTTAATGGAAGGCGGGGATTTGAAACTATTTAATCATCTCTGAAGTTTAAATAACCTGGACACAGACGTCTTGACTCGGGAAAAATCCGGGTTTAATGAGAAGGATGATCACCTGGCCTGAGTCAAAGGCAGTGCCTTTATTTTTAGAGGCAAATATGGTATAAGGATAGCGAAATGAAAAAAGTGATATTAATAGCCATAATGGCTCTTTTTCCTTTGGGCATCTACGGCCAGGAAGTGATAGAAAAAATAGAGCTTATAGGAAACGAATTAGTCACTGAAGATACGGTCCTCTATTATTTGACTTTTAAGGAAGGGGATTATTTTAACAAACAGACTCTACAGGATGGTTTTAAGGTTTTATGGGCCACTGGGTATTTTTCAGATATAAAAATAGAAGCTGTTGAAGGAGAAGAAGGCAAGATCGTCAAGGTCTATGTCAAAGAAAATCCCGTTATAAAAAAGATAACGTACAAAACGGGGAAGAGGCTCAAAGAAAAAGATATTGTGGATAAACTAAAGGAGGAAAATGTAAACATACTTCCGTATTCATATTACAGGCCCTATTCCATCAGCAGGATAGAAGATACCATAAGGAGCATGATGGACGAGAAGGGCCTTGCTACGGGAAAAGTTGAAACAGAAGTGAAGAGTAGAGGAAAGAATGAGGTCGAGATCATTTTTAACATTGATACGGGACGTAAAGTAAAGATCGGGGATGTTGTGTTTGAGGGAGCGCCCAAACTTAAAGAAAGCACACTAATGAATGCATTGAAAGAGAACAAGGAACACAGTTTTGTCTCATGGGCAAGCGGAAAGGATACATACAAGCAGGATCAACTGGAATCAGATGTATCAAATCTGGTAGAAAAGTACAAAGAGCACGGTTTTATGGAAGCTCAAGTCGGGGATCCGGTCATAAAGGAAATTGAGAAAAGGTCGATTTTTTTCAAAAAGCAAACTATGAAACAGATCATTATTCCTGTAGATGCAGGGTATTTGTATTTTGTCGGAGACATCACTCTAGAGGGAAATGAGTTTTTCAATGCAAAAAATTTACGCACACTGATCCCTCTGGAAGAAGGGAATGTATACAGTATAGATGACAGAGAAGATGGAGTGGAAGAAATAAGCAAACTCTATCAAAATTTTGGATATATGTATGTCAGGGTCATTCCGGTGGAGCGGCTTGATCCAAAAAACAAAAAAGTGAATGTGACTTATAATATAGTCGAAGGTCCGGTAGCCTATATCCACAGGATAGAGTTCAAAGGGAATACGTATACCAACGATAAAGTCATGCGGCGGGAGATGATGATAAGAGAGGGAAGCCGTTTTAGTTATGATATGTTCAAGAACAGCTTACTTAGAGTAAACCAACTGGGTCTTGTTGAGATCAAACAAGATCCTGATATCTATCCTGATCCTCAAGATCCCTCCAAGGTTGACCTCACCATCAATGTGGCTGAATTACAGAGAAACAATATTCAGTTTTCTGCAGGATACAGTGGATATCAGGGAGCGTTTGTATCATTGAGTTACTCAACTGTTAATTTTCTGGGAGCCGGAGAGACATTAGAATTGACTGCAACATACGGAAAGCGGACAAAAATATATTCATTTGGATTTACAGAACCGTATATATTTGACCTTCCCTTGAATGCTGGCTTTAACATTTATGACCGATACATCATTTATCCGGGATTGTTTAATAGAAAGGGAAGAGGAATTAATGTCCATGTGGGAGGCCGGGTAAAAGGATACTGGAGAGCCAGGTTATCTTATGGACTTGAGTTTTTAGAGATGAGTGAATATGAGGGCGATGATGATTCGTCCTATTATAGTGACCTCTATTATTCAATGTATGGTTATGACTATTATAATTATTATTCTTATTATTACGGTGGTGATTATACTTACGGTAAATACAATATAAGCAGTATTACTCCCATGGTATACCGGAACACGGTTGACAGCCCTTTAACCCCTTCGAGAGGTACCCTTTATCTTGCAAGTTGTGAATTTGCAGGAGGGATTTTAGGCGGGGATGTCACCATGATTAAACCTACTTTTGAGTGGACATTATACAAACCTCTTATCGGGAATACATCTCTGGGTTTCCACATTGAGTATAAATTCATTAATTCTATCGGGGATTCGACCATCCCTTACTGGGAAAGATTCTACCTCGGGGGAGAAAGGTCAATAAGAGGTTATGATATCTACACTATAGGGCCCAGGAGTGAGGAAGGTTACAATATGGGCGGAGAAAAGTCTCTGGTTTTCAATGCAGAATACATTATTCCCCTAGGAGGGCCGGTTTACGCTATATTGTTCTATGATAGAGGAAATGCTTATTCCTCTGAACAAAAGATCGATATCAATAATATGTATTCTTCCGCAGGATTAGAGGCCAGAGTTTTTGTGCCTGCCCTGAGAGTTCCTTTCAGGCTTATATTCTCATACAACAATCGAATAGCACGGACAGGGGATTCGAATTTCAAGTTTCGTTTTGCCATAGGAACAACATTTTAAAATAAACATTTTTAAATTATAAATAGGAGGCTTAAGATGTTATCAAGGAGCACAAGCAAATTTCTTTTTCTTACTCTTGTTCTTTCTCTTTTGTTTTCAACAGGATTCGCTCAGGAAAGTCCAAAAATAGGGATTGTCGATTCCAACATGATACTGCAGAATTCCATTGAAGGGAAAAAAGTGATGGCCCAGCTCAGAGAAAAGGAATCCAACAACCAAAAAAAACTGGTTGGTAAGGATGAAGAGATCCGTGAGCTGCAGAAAAAAATAAGCACACAGAGTTTGACCTTGACTCAGGAAGCTCGGTTGAATCTCAACTCAGACCTTGAGCGAATAAGGACGGAAAGACAGAGAATCTATGAGGACAACCAGAGAGATATGAATGAAACCGCAGCAAGGCTTTTCCAGAAGATCCAGAATGAAGTGATGCCCATCATCGAGCAGGTGGGAAAAGAGAAGGGGATAGAGGCTATTTTCGACCGGCAGAACAGCGGTGTTGTCTATTTCAGCCCGGCTATTGATATCACTCAAGATGTAATCCAGAGATATGATGACCAAAAAGCCAAGCAATAAAAATTATTTTATTAATATAAGCGAAATACAGAATATACTGCCTCATCGTTATCCTTTTTTGTTGGTGGACAGGGTTTTGAAGTTGGAAGAGGGGAAGTCTATTTTGGCTATTAAGAATGTGACATATAATGAGCCCTTTTTTAATGGTCATTTTCCTGAAAACAAAATCATGCCGGGGGTCCTTATCGTTGAAGCAATGGCCCAGAGCGGGGGTATTCTGGTGTATTACTCTGTTCCCGATCCTAAGGGTTGGTTCATGATGTTGAGTAAGATTACCAATGCCAAGTTCAGAAAACCGGTTATACCGGGAGATCAGATTAAATTTTATGTCGATATAGTCAAAATGAGGAAAAGGTTCTGTGAAATTAAGGGCAAAGCTGTGGTGGACGGAGATGTAGTGGTGGAATCCGAGATCATAGCATCTCTGCTGCATCGAGAGGAGATGAATGGACGGAAGTGAAACATATATTCATCCCAGTGCGGAGATACATAAAGAGGCCTTGCTGGATGAAGGTGTTTTTATAGGCCCTTATTCTGTTATAGAAAAACATGTTTCCATAGGGAAGGGAACCAAAATAGATGCGCATGTTTATGTGACCGGCCATACTCAAATTGGACAGTACTGTCATTTTTCCCCATACACATCAGTTGGGACCGAACCTCAGGATCTCACTTATAAACAAGAGCCCACTCGGGTGGTCATAGGGGACAGGAATGTGTTCAGAGGATTTATGACTGTAGATAAAGGAACGGAAAAAGGAGGAGGAGAGACAAAAATAGGGGATGATAATTATTTTATGGCCTATTCCCATATTGCCCATGACTGTGTTGTTGGAAATCATGTTATTTTTATAAATGGGGCCACTCTGGGCGGCCATTGTTTTATTGATGACCATGCCCAGGTAGGAGGTTTAAGTGGTTTGCATCAATTTTGCCGGGTAGGAAAGTATGCTTTCATAGGTGGTCATTCTGTGATCACCCAGGATATCCTTCCTTTTTCCAGGGTAGCGGGCAGCCGGCCCGTTCTTTTTTATGGGATCAATGCGGTCGGTCTGCGCAGAGAAGGGTTTTCAAGGGAAAGGATTCAGGCCATCAAAAAAATGTTTAATCTTTTGTTTCACTCTGATTTGAATACCAGCCAGGCTGTTGAGAAAATAAAGGAAGAGATATCTCCGAGTGAGGATAGAAAGGAACTAATTGATTTTATCAGCTCTTCCAAGCGTGGAATATTAAAAAGACAGCAGTGAAGAGAGAAAAAAGGTTAGGAATTGTCGCAGGTTCGGGGGGAATTCCCTTGCATGTATGCCGTAAGGCTAAAGAGGAGGATTATACCTGTATTGTTGCGGGGATACACAGCGAATTTGATGAAAGTGTCACAGAGCAGGCCGATTCATATGCCTTTTTCGAGGTCAAAGATTTTTTAGACCTTGTTTCTTTTTTTAAAAAGAATGATGTCCGTCAGATCATATTCGCAGGGAAAATCAGGCATAAAAATATGTACTCAAAGGACACTTTTCCTTTGCTTTTGTCCTCTCTACTGGAAGGCACGAAAAACAGAAATCCGGACGAAATTGTAAGAGCTGTATTTGAGTTTATCGAAAGTCAGGGAATAGTGATCCTGGATCCTTCCCGTTTTCTATCGGATTTTTTCTGTGAGCAGGGTGTTCTAACCAAGGAGAAAATATCTCCCGCCGTAACAGAGGATGTCGACTATGGATGGCCTATTGCCAAACAGATGGCTGATCTTGAGATAGGGCAGACCGTGGTCATAAAAGACAAAGCTGTGGTTGCCGTGGAAAGCATGGAAGGAACGGACGAGGCTGTAATAAGGGGAGGGAGTTTAGGAGGAAAGGGGTGTGTTGTGGTCAAGGTTGCCCGTACACATCAAGATATAAGGATCGACCAGCCGGCTGTGGGATTGAAAACCGTTCAGAGTCTTATAAGGGCAGGATGTTCCGCTCTGTGCATAGAGGCGGAAAAAGTGCTTTTCATAAATAAAGATAAAGCTCTCAAACTGGCAGAACAAAGCGGAATAACCATCATTTCAAGAAAGTGAGAGAGCTCGATTTAACCTGATTTGAATATTTTAGCCTAAGGGATTAAACTATAAGGCTGAAAATCAATGAAGCTGGAAATCAGACATGGCTAAGAAAAGAGTAGGAATTATCGGAGTCGGGTATCTTGGAACCCAGCATGCAAGAATTCTTTCTTATCTTGAGGAAGCTGATTTGAAAGCTGTCGCAGATATAGATAAGAATAAAGCGATGGTCATAGGTAACCGTCACCGTGTCCCTTATCATGAAAATTTTGAAGATATGCTTGATGATATGGATGTGGGTATTGTGTCGACCACTACAAACGAGCATTTTTCGATTACAAAAAAACTGCTCCAGGAAGGGAAGTCGGTTCTTGTGGAAAAACCCATCACTGATACCGTGGAACAGGGAGAAGAACTGGTTGACCTTGCAAAGAAGAAAGGCCTGATACTCCAGGTCGGGCATTTGGAAAGATTCAATCCTGCTGTTGAAAAACTGAAGAATCTCATAACGGAACCTAAGTTTATAGAGGTACAGAGGCTAGGTTCTTTTTCAGCCCGTTCCTTGGATACGAATGTCGTATTGGACCTGATGATTCATGATTTGGATATTATTCTCGATCTAATAAAAGATACGGTGGAGGTCATAAGGTCCTCTGCTATTCATGTGCTTTCAGAAAAATTTGACATTGCCAATGCCAGGCTCGAGTTTAAGTCAGGGTGTGTGGCCACTTTAACGGCCAGCCGGGTCCACCAGGGAAAGGTCAGAAATTTAAGAATATTTGAACCGACCTCCTATTATTCTGTTGATTATATAGATCAGGAGATCAAAGTCTTTCCTTTAAACGGACGGCAGGCTGATATCAAGTCTTTGGAGATAAAAAAGGAGGAGCCCCTTAAAAAAGAGCTCATCAATTTCTTCAAATGCCTTAATGACGGCAAGCAGCGAAAAGTGAGCGGAGCTGAAGGGGTGCGCGCTCTTAAATTGGCTCACCGCGTCCTGGCGGAGATAGAAACATAAATCTTAATCCATCTTAAATAAAGAATCTTCCAATCCTGTATTGTACTGAACGTCTGTGATGGTTGTCACCATATATTCTTCACCGTCTTGGTAAGCAATAAGAGAATGAGCCACCATGGTTCCGTCTATTTCTTTGTAGTCGGATTGATATGACTCAACCATGACTTCCACTCCGGTCGAGTCTATGGTCATAGCCTTGCTTTTGCTGAGGAGATAGGTCTCTCCGTTGATATAAAGGGTGGCTTCGAACCCGTCTTCATGGTGTTGTTTAAGGACATGATTTTCCATTCCATCTATGGTTTCCGTGCCCTCATAGGTGTAAAAGATCCCGTATTTTTCCGGATTGAGAAGAGAGTCGTTCCCATAAGATTCTCTTTTCATTTCAGCAGTCTGTTGTTCAGACATTTCTTCAGTTTCTCCTGTTTGAGGATTGATCCACCAGGCTGTTTTTCCGTCATAAGCCTGTGTAATGACCATTCCCATCACTTCGACATCTGTGCGCAGTTTATCCGGTTCTTTTTGATAGATAGTGAGAGATCCTTCCAGCCCCATCTGGGTGATTTCTATGGTCCCTGTAACGACCATGTCTTTTATTTCCTGGATCCGTTTTTTGCCTCCCTGTGCTTCAATCATTTTCGAAAGAATTTGGGCGGCTTTGGCATCTGTTTTGTTATCTTGGGCGGCATTGCAAAGTAAGGATAAAGCAGATATGCTTAGCATCATAAAAAATACGGTTGATATTGAAAACAATTTTTTCATCTTTTCCTCCTCATTCCTTTTTAAATTCTAGAATGAAAATTTTGCAGTGTAAAGCAAAACATTTCTCTGTGTTTACAAATACGTAAAATATTTATATTGGTTTTAAGGATGGAAAACTCAGCTATTTGAAAGGAGGGTTTGTATAGGAAGAGTCTAAAACACAGGAATCAATGGCTGAGTCCGTATCTTTGCATTCTTTTATAGAGTCCGGGAATGGATATATCGAGTATGTCCGCTGTCTCTGTTTTGTTGTTGTCTGTGATCCTCAGGAGGTATTCTATATATTCTTTTTTTAATCTATCAAGGGAAGGCAGTTGCCTTGAATTCGAATTAATATTTTTAATGATAACAGAATGATAAAAGAAATTTTTCATTTTTTTTGAGTTTAGAACCTGTTTCTGTTGTTTTTTCATGGTCATATCCTTTTATCTGTTTCTTGCTTCATAGATATGGGACATATTGTTCGATACCACATAGGACAGAGCTATATTGCTGACTATACTGGTGATCCATGCCAGGGTTTTGTTTCGTTTGAAAAGTTTTTTCATCACAAAGTAGTTTGTCATTGTCATACCGATCTTTACGGCTGCAAAGGTCAAGTCATTCTTGACAAACGGCTTCATGAGAGGATTTCCTTCCTTCAGGCCGTCGTATTTTAATGCTTCTCTTGTGGAAAAATAATCAGCGGCATTGAGGGCCAGATTGGCTATCAAGCTCGCTTCGAAAAGGGAGCTTTCAAATCTGTGCTTCTTTCTATAGTCCTGGACGAATCTATAGGTTTCCGGATAGTTTGTTTCAGGAGTTGTCGGCTTGACAGAGAAATTATAAGTCTTATCTTTGTTACGGCTGTTTGAGTATGCGAATAAGGAAGCGGATTCAATGGAGGTTTTTTCTAGAGGAGTGATGACTGGCTGTATGACGACAGTGGAAAGAAGCTGCTGGCCTGATAGAAGCGCCTCACTGTCATTATTATTGCCTTCGGCTTTTAAAGATGAGAAACACAGCATCGCTAAAATGACGGAAATAGTAAATACCTTTGTTGCTCTTGCATTTTTTATTTTTTTGTTGTTTAACATGCCATCCTCTGTTTTTCGAATTTGCCTTTATAAAATGCAAGATAGATGCCATGCGTCTTTTATTTTGTATATTGTTTATAATAAAGAGGTTACAGGAATACCTAAGGAAGGGAAAAAACGAAAAAAGTGATCAATTTATGAACACTTTTTTTGTGAATATACTGTAAACTATTGAAAATAAAGAAGTAATAAAGAAACTGGAGAAAGTGTTCAATAAATGAACATGTTCAGTCAGATTTAATAGGGATTAATAGGGGATATTGTATTTTTTTAACTTACTATAGAGGGTGGTCCTTGATATGTTTAAAATATCCGCGGTCTTTTTTATATTGTAGTCTGTCTGGTTTATCAAATATGTGATGTAGTCTTTTTCCAGGTCTTCCAGAGAAGAAAAGTTATCTTTATCTATAATAGGGCCTTTCTTCTTTAAAATCGATGTGTCATGGAGATATTCAGGAAGGTCATTTATGTCAATAAACTCTTTTTTTGTAACCAGGGCTGCCCTTTCCAGAACATTTTTCAGCTCTCTGACATTTCCGGGCCAATTGTATTTTGTAAACAGCTTTTGGACTTTCATGGACGTCCCTTTTATTTTTTTATCGACTTTTTTGCTCAGATTTTCTAAGAAATACCTGACCAGAAGCGGAATATCTTCTCTTCTTTCCCTCAGAGGAGGCAGGTGGACCTCCACCTTGTTGAGCCTGTGAAAAAGATCTTCCCGGAAAGTACTGTTTTTTATGCATTCTGACAGATCCCTGTTCGTGGCAGCAATGACTTTCACATCCACTTCTTTGGTCTCATTAGATCCGAGGGGCCTGAATTGATGGCTTTCGAGCACTCTGAGTAATTTGGCCTGGACAGTCAAAGGGATCTCTCCTATTTCGTCCAAAAAGATGATGCTTTTATGAGCGGCTTCAAAAAGCCCCTGTTTGTTTACCAGAGCCCCAGTAAAAGCTCCTTTTTTATAGCCAAAGAGTTCTGATTCGAATAGATTTTCCGGAATGGAAACGCAGTCGCATATGACAAGCTGTTTGCCGCTTCTGGTGCTCAGCTCATGGATGGCCTGAGCGATCAGTTCTTTCCCTGTACCGGTCTCTCCCGTAACCAGAATACTGGAAAAAAATTTTGAAATTTTTTCGACCAGAGAGAAAATTTCAAACATATAAGGACTTTTCCCTACGATTCCTTTGAACGAATATTTTGCTTCCAGCCTTTTCTCCAGAAGATAGGTCTCTTTTTTGAGATTTCTTTTTTCATTGATGGAGCTCAGTGTTTTTTCTATGACATCCTGTTTAATGGGTTTTTCAATATAATCAGAAGCCCCTCTTTTTATGATATCCATGACATTTTCTGTAGATTTGGCATTGCCAATAAGTATGATATCGATCAAAGAATCAAAGTTATGGAGCTCATTAATGAGAGATAAGGCTTTGTCTCTGTATCTGTCAACATCCGTCATCACGACATCAATGTGATGCTCTTTTATGTGCTTCAGGATGGAATCCGTGCTTTCGGAAAAATAGACCTCACACGTATCGACGAAAGAGGAATCCTTGACTTTGTCGTACAGTGACAGCCCCTCGTCTATCAAAAGAAAGTTCATGTTAAGTTACACTTATGAAATGAAATCCAACAATCTGATTTTTATATTATCAGTTTCTCATTTGTTTTACAATATTGTTCTCTTTGATTGAATTTTTATTTTTCCGGCTCTCCCGGTCTGCTTCTTATGAATTGTATGCATATTTTGTTTTTGATCTCTTCTTCGATTCTTGAGATTTGGAATGTGCTTTCTGATAGGTAGAGGGCATGGGCTTTGATGTAAGCGAGCCCCTGTTCAACAAGAAAATCCAGCCATTTTCCCTGGGCTGTTTCGTCCATAAGTTCCGGAGTTTCTTCTGCAAAAGTTATTTTTCTTCTCTCAGTCAGCTTGCTTTCCGTGGGACTCTGCCTCTTTGAATAGATATTGACGCCACCCTGGATTTCCAGGTTATTCATATGAGGGTGCCATCGCGCGGCCCAGCGAAAGTATCTGTCGTAAAGTGATTTGTTTGATAGGCGGATGTTTTCAGGGGAATGCAGCCCCTCTATGATATATTTTTTCAGTTCTTCCCCGGCTTTTTTCCATTTCTCATATATGGGAAGGGAAACGGTCCTGTAGTACACAAACCATCCCCGGGGGACCCAGTAATCTCTGAATAGAAACGGAGTGTAATCCGAGAAAGGTTGAACCCATTCATGTGAAGGATAGCCGTGGAGATTGAGATGGATGTCAGGAAGCCACCGGTCATACAGGTTTTTTCTGACCTTAGCTTCCGGAAGTATGGGATGGTCTGCATTGACCTGATGACCGACATCTATCCCTAATGTGGAATACCGCCCGGCATGCAGGCTGTGAAAAGGGGTTAATTTTTGCAGTTTGTATGCCAGTTCCGCACCGTCCGGATTTTCCATGGGATGAAAAACGAAATTTATTTTTTTCAAAAAAGACCTGTATTCGTCGTTCTTTGCAACGAGTTCCGCGAATTTAAGTATGTAATTTGTCGAACAGACTTCATTAGCATGCTGGCGGCCGTTGCAGTAAAGAGTGGGCTTAAACGTGATGAGCCTCTGGAGAGAGGTGTATTGGCCCGTAGGAGAGTGGATCTCAATCACAGGGATCTTTTTTCCCTCATAGGATCTCCCGCCTATATAACTGTGGATGGTCTCAAATCCGGAAAGTCTGTCCACGATATCCAGACACATATCTGGAGAAATGATTTCCTGGGTGGGAACAATATCATGGTCTGCCGCCTCTTTCTCTTTTAGCGTCCGGTCTTCTGAATCATCATATGACACAGGAAATGTTTCTTCCTTAAAGATGTCTTTATGTTTGATTTTAAGGGTGAGTTGGTTGAGATTGGGAAAATGAAAAGAGAGCGGTATAATTCCTTTATCAGTGAGTTCCCTTAAAGAATCAATGATCTCTATGAGTTCAAGATAGTGTTCTTCTTTTTCTATCTCTGCCTCGATAATAAGGTCACGGATCCTGTTGTTCTCTGAATCATAGAGAAGAACGGAAGTGCTCAATTTTTTCACTTCAACAGGATCGAATTCGATTCGTTCCTTAGATGTGTTTCCCGAGTCATCACTCCAGTTTACGGTCATAAAGGGAGATTGTGCCCGTCGGTCTTCGAACAAAATGCTGACTTTACCTTTTTCTCCTTCTGTGGAAGGATGGATGATTGGAAGGACGTTTCCCGGGGCCGAGTAACGGGATGAGTCTTCGGGGAGGTCGGTCTCTTCCGTCTGGATGTCTGTGATTCCCCTGAGAAAATCAAGGGTGTCAAAATATATCTCGTCGTGAATGCCTTCCAGGCTGCTTATGATTTCCTGGTCCAGATCAAGCCTGTAATCAGGTTCGCTCAGCCACATCTCTATCAGAAGCCGCTTGAAATAAGGCTGTTTCTTAAACGATGGTTTGTTATCTGTTTTCTTAAGGATGAAGTCATAGACAGAAGCAAGGACCTCGCTTTGATAAAAATCCCAGAATCTCTCCAAATCACTGTCAATAGGGACATCCAGAACGACTTTCTCTTTCTCTCTGATTTGAAGCCACCCTGTGGTTCGCACCACTGTCCCCCATTCCGGAAGGACTTTAAGATATCTGGCCTTCTTAACACGGGGGGAGAAGTGGTCTGTGAAGATATCCTTTTCCTTATCGTCATAGGCTGTGATGACATACGTAGGCTCTTTTTCGTCTTTTATCTCAAAGATGATTTTATCAATGGGGATTCCCGTCTCTCTTGATATGATATCATCTATAGGATACAGCTCTTGAAGCCAACGGTAAGGGTCAGCATAGAATCTTTTGAGCTGTTTGAGGTCATCCGTGAATCTGGAGAATTGGATGACGACATGATCTGTGTTCTCGGATTTAAGAGAGGGGATCACTTTTTCTTTGAGCCAGAAGAAACCCTGTTTATAGGAGGACAGAACATCGATCCGGAAGTCATTGATTTCATTTTTCTCCAATAGTTCTTTGATCGATTTTTTTATTTTTTCTCTGATTTCAGGGGATTCGCTGACGCCGATGCTTATATTGAGAGGGCTTCCGCTCCATTGGCCGCTGCTTATGAATTTTTCAAGTCTGCGAAAGATGTCATCGGCTTCCCAGTCAAAGGTTTTTTCCGTCTGAAAAACGGTTTGGCTGTCATCAAAAGAAAAAGATTCTATGTTTAATTCTTCCGCAGCTAATGCATTTTCTAAGTATTTGTGTATATAATCTTCATAATCTTTGTTTTTTTCCGGTAAACAGAGGTCGACTGAGAATGCTTTGATTTTCTTATGGTTTAATTTTTTAGTGATGTCCTTTAATTTGTAAAGAAAATATCCTTCTGTACTCCCCCTCTTTCCATCAAAAAATTCCTCAAGGGCAGGAGGGATGTCCTGCAGTTCCGGACGGCCCGGTTCGTATGCGTCAAAATAAGGATAGACCCGGGAGAGATAGTCAACAAGTCCTGCAAGGCTGTTGTCATCCGAGCCGGAAAGCACGACCGCATTGGATTTATTGAAAGCCTGAGTAACTATATGAGCCGCAGCTGTCCCGGGCTGTAATTCAATCTCACTCAGTTTCCCTGTTTTGACCAGTTCTTCATAAAGGGAGTTGTCTTTCCCTATGATGATAGGATTGGGAAGCTCCTCCGGCTTTTCGATTTCTGAATCCAGGTAAGTCAGAGGAAAGGAAGCTCCTGCTGTATGGAGAGTCAGCCTTGACGAAAGAGAGGCGATTTCTCTCAGGCTGCCTTTTTCCGGTACGATTAAAGAAGTGTTTATGTCATCCGGGATCCTGTCCTGGTTTTTATCCAAGTAGATACCGCTGAGGGAGAGCATATCGATAAGGTCAAAATCGTTTTCCTTGACTTTTGTTTTCACAGGTGATTTGTAGGAGGGAGTGAGTATCCTCTTAGGATAGCCTACCCGGGGCACCTTGAGTGCTGTGGAATCCTTTGGTGCTTTGATACGGAGACTGAGCCCGGCGCATCCCGGATAGGAAAGCATTTCGGTTCCCAAACCCCTTTTATGGTTAACGGTCAGATCCTGTAAGGCTTCATAGGCCTGATACATATCATTCTTGTTCTCAACTACAAGGTCGATTGTGAGGATTTTGATCTGATCCTGGTTGAATTCCAGTCTGTTGATGGTTTCATAAGAGGATTCTTTGTCCGGAAATTCGTAAAGAGCTGAGATGATATTGATTTTAGGAATGGTTATGTGGCGGGATTTTAAATAAGCCTTGATGTCTTCTTCCACACTTAAATAAGTCACTCCCTGTTCTCTTCCCCAAATATCCCAGAGATAAGGCCATCTCAGGAAAAAGGCACGGCTGGTTTTGAGCAAAGTTTCTTTGGATCCGGCGGTAACCATTATGACTTTTCTGTGTTTTGATGGGGAAACACAGACCAGTCCTTGATGAGAAGGGATTTCATCCGGCAGTTCATTGAGACCGGGGATGCTTTTTTTTATCCATGATAGGTCGCAGCTTATGATGATGGGGCAGGCGCTGTCTTCATTGTCGAAAACAGTGGAGGTGTCTCTTGAGAGAAGGTCCATGTCGACCACCAGGCTTTCCAGATTAGCTCTGGCTGCGATGTCAGATGCGGATATGATTTCATAGGACGAGGCGTTCTCAGGAATGATGAGGTACAGCCCGATGCGGTCAGGAAAGCCGTCCCCGTCTTTATCCAGAAGCCCTTTCCCCGTGGCGAACACATCGGAAAGACTGTTGATGTCACTCCCAAAGCCAAAGGAAAAAAAGATTGCCAGACAGATGACCCCTAATATTTTTTTTCTCATTTTCATCCTCCGTAAGATAAGTTTAATGTTTCAGGCAAAAATTTTAAAGATATATTAACCTGCACGATTCATATTTCAATTAAAAGGGGAGTAATCCGTTAAAATTAAAATATATATGTTGGAGAAGAAAATTCTTGAAAGCGGTTTTTGATACTGGAAAACACAAGGTTTTTATTTTAAGAAGAACTAAAAATGATGATTTTAAAAGAACAAGTGAACTTTTTTGTTTGGGAGTACCACAAAATATAAAGTTTTATGATTCTGAAGGAGAATATATCAAAGAAGTCAATCTGCCGGATGCTGTGGATTACAGGAATAGCGGACCAGCTTGTTTTTATGACCATGAGAATCATTATCTTTACATGCTCTCAGGTTGCGGCAGCAACACTCAAACCACACACCACTCCATCCAGCACAGGAATCCCCAATTCTTTTTTTATTTTGCGGTTCAACCCGGTCATACCCGCACATCCCAGCACAATGACGTCAGCCCCATCTTCTTCCATAGCGGCCCGGGCCGTCTGGAGATATTTTTGGTGTTCGCTCATGTTTTCCATTTCTTTTTTCGGAGCTCTTATGGAAGCCAAGGAGTCTTCAAGACGGTATTTTTTCACTAAATTTTCCTTAATGGATATGGAAAATTCACTGGTTTGTATCACGGAGAATCTTTGCCCCACCATGGAGGCGATTTTCATGGAGGCTTCTCCGATTCCCACCACTGGTTTTTTGGTGATTCCTTTAATCAATTCTAAATTGGGATCGCAGTGACAGGCCACCACAAAGCCATCATATTGAGCTTGGTTTTCTTTAACCAGCTTGATCATCCCTGGGGCCGCTTTTTTCTGATCCTCATAGGTTTCAATGAATTTTGGAGCTCCGGGAGTGGGAAAGCATGTTGTTTCAAAATTTCCTTTACTGAAATTTTCAGCGGTTTTCTGAATGGCATGGGTCATCTCCAAATCGCTGTTCGGATTGATGATCAGAATTTTCATCGTTATTCCTTTAATATGAAAATAGGGAATTATGTTGCTTTTTTTTGTTCGTTGTCATTGTCCAGTATATAAGGGGATGAGGGGAATTCTTGAGAAAATTTTTCTTCGATAATTTTTTCCGGATAACTCAGAAGCCTCATGAATTCCCGGGATATCTGCTTCCTCGCTTTTTGGTCATATCTTCCTTCTTTGACTAATTCTGATTTTCTCTTTTTCAAATTCAAATAAGATTCAAGAACAGAGTCATCTTTGTAATAGAGAATAGAATACTTGCCTTGTGTAAATTCTTCAGACTGAAGATCTGTCACAATCAGGGACTGCTCAAGATAGGATTTCACTCCAAAAGCATTCACAATGATTTCTGATGAATTCTTTATAGTTTCATAGTCATCAGGCTTAAGAGGCGGACTCACTGCAAGCCTTTTCACTCCACAAGCTACCATTTCCACAAAGCAGTTGATCATGCCTAATTGAAATGAGTGGTGGTCTATTTTCAATCCTTCTTGATTTGATCCCATGATTATTTCTCCTGGACAGTTCTTGTTTGCCTGAAATATTCATCATCCAGGCTTATTGTTGGCTTCTGTTTGCTTTTACAACATAATCCCTGTTAAAGTCAACCTTTAAAACAGCGTACTTGTTGCGCTTCTCCAAGAAATCCTTCATCAGCTTAAAGAACGCGCCGTTTAAAGCCAAAAGAGCAACCAGATTGGGAAGGGCGCACACACCCACAGATATGTTGGCAAAAACCCAAAGTTTGTTCACATGAGCGACTCCAGCAAAGATCACTCCGGGCAGAAAATAAAACCATTTGAGATAGCGGATTGATTTTTTACCAAAAAGAGTGACCACAGAGGTTTCATAATAGATAAAAAATCCGATCTGGGTGGACAAACAAAACAGCAGTATGGAAAAGGATATGACGGCTGAAGCCAGCCAAGAAGGAAACACTGAAGAGAATGAGTCGATCACCAGCTCTATACCGGATTGACCACTTCCCAGGAGTCCTGTCGATAAAACCGCAAATGAAGTTATGGAGCAGATAATGAGGGTATCGATAAAGGTTTCAAAGGCCCCCCATAATCCCTGCTGAAAAGGATGCGTTGTGTCTGCTGTGGCATGAGCCATGGGAGCTGTGCCCAGGCCCGCTTCATTGGAAAGCATGCCTTTAGCCATGCCTTCTTTAAGGGCGGCACTTACAGCCACACCTGCCATCCCTCCCACTGCCGGGACCGGAGAAAAGGCATACTTGATGATCATTCCAAACACTTCGGGTATTTTGGCATAATTGATAAGGAAAACAGCCACGCCTCCCAGAATATAAACAAGAGACATCAAAGGAACCAGCCTCTCACAAACCCTGCCAATGCGTCTAATGCCTCCGATCACCACAAATCCTGTGATCACAGCCATGAGGCCTGTGGTAAGGTAGGGATTTATTTTATAGCTGGAGAGAAAAGCGCGTCCTACTGTGTGCTGCTGAAGCAGAGTGGCGCTGAGCAGGGAATTAACCAGAACTCCCCCTGCAAATATCTTTGCCAGGGATTTCCAGCCCAGGCCTTTTCTTATATAATACATAGGTCCCCCGTGAAGAGTTCCGTTTTTGCCCACTTCTCTGTAATGAACAGCCAGCGTTATTTCTGCGGTTTTGATGATCATGCTGAAAAGAGCTAAAATCCACATCCAGAATATGGCGCCCGGCCCTCCGATGGACAGAGCTGTGGCCACTCCGGCTATATTGCCCATTCCCACAGTGGAAGCTAAAGCTGTGGAAGTGGCCTGAAAAGGGGTCATCCTGCCCTTGGTCTGGATTTTTGTTTTCTCAAATATTCTTCCGAATGTGTTTTTAAATATGAATCCTATCCGGGTTATTTGAAACGCTTTTGATTTAATGGTTAAAAAGACCGCCACTCCTGCAATAAAAATTATGGTCCATGGACCCCAAAGTACCTGGTCAACAGCAGAAGCGATGTTTAAAATATTCTCTAACAATATCCACCTGCATTATTCATAAAAAAATGGCGATGATTTTATTATTCATTTTGTTTGAGCGATGCGGCGGCATAAATAAGCTGTTTCCAGAAGGTGCTTGCTTTGAATGGCAGGAGAAACAGCAACCAGCCTGAGTGCTGTTTTATCTCCTATTTTTGTTTTCGAAAGAGCGTTCTCTCCTTTGGACATGATTTCGTTGTATATCATTTCCTGAAGGTCATTGATTTTATCTGGCTTTATATTCTTGGGTACCACCTGAAAGCACAGGATTCCTGTATCTGGTTTGAGGCAGAGCTCCAATTCAGGCTCTGATTGGATTTGTACAGCTGCTTTTTTCACAGCTTCCAGAGGTGAACGCAGCCTGTGTCTTATTTTTTTTAGGCCCTGATGCAGTATAGATGTTATGAGAGGAAGGGCAGAAAAAGGCCGGGTGGATGGGGCGGATTTAAGGCCTGGATTGGGATGTGTGTCCTGTGAGGGATTGAAATAATCACTGAACAGCGCCATTCGCTCAAAGTCTTGTTCATTTTTCACAAACAATACAGAGTTTGGGATAGGAACTCCAAATTGTTTATGAGGATCCCAGGACACAGAATCAGCCAGCTCTTTTCCTTGGAAAAGAGGCTCCCACTCAGGAACCAGAGAATAAGCCAGCCCATAGGCCCCGTCTATATGGACCCAGATATTTTCATTTATAGAGATCTCAGCTATTAAAGAAAGAGGATCTACAGAACCAGTGGAGGTGGTCCCTGCTGTGGCCACAACGCCAAAGATATTTTTCCTTCCTGTTTGATCAATTTTTTGTTGAAAGTGATTCACATCCATTCTCCGGTTTTGGTCCACTTTCACAGGAACTAGGCTTTTCTCACCCAAACCCAGAGTGCGCACCGCATGTTTCAAAGAAAAATGGGCATCTTCAGAGCAGAGCAGAAATAATTTTTCAGGATTTTCAAATCCTGTTATTCCTTTTTGACTCAGGTCAAATCCCTGTTTTTCTGCATGCCTGTGGAGCGCCAGAAAAAGAGCCTGCAGATTGGCAGAGGTGCCGCAGTACATGAATGTGGCATCTGAATCCGGGGGGAAGCCAAACATCAGGCATAAAGCTCTGGCACACAACTCTTCCAGCATGGCGCCACCAGGGGAGACTTGCCAGTTGGTCACTCCTTGATTGTATTGAATTTCCAGCACAGCCCCGAATTTGGCCCCGGGTTCAGGAAAAGTATTGAACATGGATTGGAATTGAGGAGAAGCGTAGTTCATCAGATGGGGGAACAGGCTTTTCTCCAAAAGGGCGCGCAGTTCTGAAAGTGGCATCCCCTGTTCCTTGAAATGAATAAGAGGGGAGAGGTCTTGGGCTACTTTTTCGGGAGAGGCTCCTGAAAAAATTCTTGCTATTTTTTTGTTTTCTTTCTCGTCACTCATTGACCCTGACCTATTCATAAAAAAATGGCGATGATTTTATTATTCATTTCATCACCATTTTAATTTTCTTTGGATGTACTTTCCTCTCCCTTTTTGAGCCAGCAGCCGCTCTCCATCCACAATCAGCTCTCCTCTGGAAAAGACCTTCTCGATCTTTCCAGTAATGTCAATATCCTCATACGCAGACCAGTCAGCAGCCATGTGCAGGGAATGTGTTCCCATAGTCCATTTTTTCTTGGGATCAAATAAAACAATATCCGCATCAGCACCGGGAGAGAGAGATCCTTTTTGAGGAGACATACCGAAAATTTCAGCGGGTTGAGTTGAGATAAGCTCCACCATGCGGTTAAGAGAGATTCGCCCTTTTTGAACTCCTTCTGAATACAAGAGAGAAAGTCTCACTTCGATCCCTGGAATTCCATTTGGGCATTTATCAAAACGGTGAGCTCCCATCATCTTGGCGGCCCAGGAATAAGCCGCATCATCAGTGGTTACGAGAGAGATTCGTTTGTCCCGAAGTCCCTCCCATAGTTTTTCCTGGTTTGATTTACTTCGGAGGGGGGGAGAGCAGATCCATTTAATACCGTCCCTATGCTTAAGCTGGCTCTCTGTAAAATAAAGATAATGGATGCAGGTCTCTGCATGCACGTTAATCCCTTTTTTTCGAGCTTGACCTACAAGCCGGACTCCTTTGGCTGTGGACATATGAACAATAAAAATCCTGGCTTGTGTCTGTTCAGCCAAATGAATGCATTTTTCTATGGCTTTATTTTCAGCTTCAGGAGGGCGGCTTTTTGCATGATAGATAGGCTCTGTCAGCCCCTGTTTTATCAGGGAAGAACTGTTTTTTTCAATGATGTCGTTATCTTCCGCATGAACCATGAGCATGCCACCGGCACTTTTAAGCTGTTCCATAATGCGCCTGAGGTCGTCCTCCTTGACCATTAATCCTTCTTCTCTGTAAACCATATAGCACTTTATGGTGGGCGCTCCTTTTTCCACTAACAAAGGGATTTCCTTGAGGATTTCTGAGGTGGCATTTGTGATAACCGGATGAACTCCCCAGTCTACTATGGCTCTGCCCTCAGCTTCTTGTTTTTTCTTTTCCAGAGTGTGGATCAAAGGCTTTTCAGGAATTTGGTTTGAAAAGTCCACCACAGTGGTGACTCCACCAAATGCAGCGGCAACAGTGCCGGTCTCATAGTCATGGACACTCTTGGTGTTCATGAACTCATCATTGAAATGCACATGGGTATCCACAGCCCCTGGAAGCACCAGAAGTCCCTGGGCGCTGTATTCTTTGGAAGCTTGAACACCGGAAAGGTCTCCCACAGAAGTTATTTTTTCTCCTTGTATAAGGATGTCCTGCTTCAAGACATCTCCATCCAGCACTACATCGCCTCCTCTAATCAGTGTTTTATTCATTTCAAGTTCCGCCCTTTATTCTCTTTATTCTCAGCGGACCCATCAGGATAAATTGAGTGGATTTCATTTTTATCGAATATAATACACACAAAAATCATCTCCAGTCAAGAAACCCACAGATCCGAAGGGGACATTTTAGCTTAGCAGTTGAAGGGGACACTTTCGCTTTGTTATCACAAAATAATTTTTTGCCCTGTCTAAGCAAAGTCAAGATGTCCCCCTATCAGCAAAGCAAAAATGTCCCCTTTTTGGGTGGGCGGGTGTGGTTTCGAGATAGACTTGTAGGATATGCTTAGCTCTAGGGTCGTCTTGTTTTCTACGGGGTCTCCATTTTTGGAATGGTGGTCTGAGGGGAGTTGGGGAGTGTTTGGCAATACAGGTATCACCCAGCCATACGGTCCATGCTCCATCCAGGTGTTGACGCGCCAGGACACGGCGCTTGGCATAGGATCTTTGATTTGGTCCGGGAGGGATATCAATGGTCAGTCCTCCTAGGCGGATAGTGTTGTCATTGGCTACTGTGGCTTTATAGGCAAAAGAGACCAGACGGTAACGCTGTGCATCGGTTATTTTCCGGAAGACACATCCTGGTTTTTCCGCTTTTTTGGCGAAACGGCGATTGAAACGGTCAAGGAAATGACTCTCGACCCATTGATTGGCTTTATCCATATCAGTTATTCCCTCTAAGGCCATCTCAGCGATCAGGCGATCTTGAAACGTACCGCCCTGTCGTTCAATGCGTCCTTTAGCTTGAGCGGAATAAGCTGTGAGGGTCTTGATCTCCAACTCTTCGAGGACTCTTCCGATATGGGTGGGGAAACGCGATCCAGCCAGCTCTTCTTCATGGCTCCAGTGTTTATCGTTTCTCTGGAGTATGCTGTGGCGGTCCTGGTAGACAGAGGCAGGGATCCCATGACGTCTGATGACCATATCAAGCAGCTTGAGATAACCAATAGCGTCTTCAGTAGGCCGGAAGACCAGGCCCAGCACATAGGTTGTGGCATCATCAGTGGCATGTATAAGGCTGCAGGATGGGTTCCGGGGGCCGAACCATTTATGGGGACTCCCATCCCACTGCATCATAAGCCCCATCTGAGGACGTCGGGGTCGCCGGCTTCGATGCCGAGGAGCACGGCGCCTGCGTTTCGGCCTTATCCCAGCCTCCCTCAACCACCGACGTACTGTCTCCCGGCTGATCTGCAAATCCTCACGCTCTTTTAACATCTCCGCAAAATGTGTGTCATTGAACTGAGAATAACGTTCCTGGTGAAGTTTTATGACAAGATCACGAATCGCAAGATCAAAAGCATTATGAGCCACACGTCCTCGTCCTTTGTGAGCTAACCCCTCAGGCCCATCCCGGCGATATCGTGCCAATAACCGCTTCCCATGACGGTAGCTGATCTTCAGCACCTCTGTCCCAGATACTAACGAAAGCGCTCCTTTATCAACTTGTTCTAAAATCTTTAACCTGTGAATCTCATGCATGCTCAATGTTATTCTCTCCTTCATGCCCGCCTCCTTTCCGAAGGGGACATTTTAGCATTGCAGTTGATGGGGACTCTTTTGCTTTGTTACCACAAAATAATTTTTTGCCCTTGACAGGGGAAATGATTTCCGCTAGGGTATACAAACGTGAAGAAAGAAGTGCGATACAACATATGGTATGGATAAATAAAAATGTTGAATATATTGTAATTTTTGTTGACATTGTAAAGAAAAAACGACTATAATTATATAAAACTTAGAAAAAAGTCAGCATCATGCGAAAACTCATTTCCCAAAATATAAAGTATTTTATCATCATAGCGCTGTCTGTTTTTATTGCGGGCTGGCTTCCTCTGGAATATGGAAGTGAGAAAAACTTTTTTCACGGGTATTCCATTCAAAATCCGGTCGTAAGAGTCGGATTGGGGGACAATCTGAGAAATATCGAGATCACAGCTTCTTCGGGAATGAACATATATGAGGTTGAAACAAATTATAAACTGATCGCTGAAAATGCCGGTGAAGCGTATATAAAAGGTAAAAAGGACAAATTAAACGAAATGTACCTGGTTCAAGTCGCTTATACTGAAGGAAGCGAAGGGGCGGAATTGATGGCCCAGGAATTGAGAAACAAGATTTTACACAAGGTCTTTATAACCAGAAGCCCCGAAGCAGATGTCACGGGTCAGTTTCGTGTCATGGTTGGAGACTTTCCGACCCGCAGTGATGCGCTCGGATTCATTGCCAGGTTGGGAGAGCTGGGAAAATATGACCCTTGGATTATAAGGGAGGATATAACGGATAAGGATTCCAGACCGTTGTGGATAATGGTAGGGGATAAAGTAAAGAGTCTGGATGAAGATACGGTTCTTTATTTTATTCCTTCCAGCTATCAGAGCTATTTATCTTATGAAGGCCGGGATTACAGAGGGATTTTTATAATCAAGAAAGGCACCCGGGGAATTGTATTGATCAATACTCTTTATATTGAAGACTACTTGAAATCGGTTGTTCCCAGTGAGCTGTCTCCTTATGCATTCAGGGAGCTGGAAGCTCAAAAAGCACAGGCCGTGGCCGCACGGACATATGCCCTTAAAAATGTGAAGCTGAATGACGGACTTGATTTTGACCTGGATGACACACCGAACTCCCAGTTTTACAAAGGAATGAACGCAGAGCATCCGTTGAGCACAGAAGCTGTGGAGCAAACAAAAGGCGAAGTGGCGGTTTACAAAGGACAGTTGATCGAAGCTCTTTATACAAGCACATGCGGGGGAAAAACAGAAAATGTGGAAGATGTTTTTATGGGGCCTGCTCTTCCTTATCTCAGAAGCACGGAATGTACGTATGAATCACAGAAAGAGTGGGCATTCAGAACATCGAGGAAAGTCCTGCCTCATTATTCTCATTCAAGAAACGTAAGCTATGAGATCGCGGCTCTTACAAGCCTGGGAGTTCTCCAGGATGGCAGGGAGCCTCTTTATTACAAGCAGACCGCTCCGTATCCTGAGGTCAGGGATTGGTTCCAGAAAGCAGCCGGAGTTCTGGGGTTGAAACAGGCCGGTGAGCTCCCGGAAAAGAATTCATTAACATACAGAAATTTTGCAGAATTGGCCACTTCTGTTTTTGATTTGCAGAAAAGAATGGATAACCTTTTAGTGGATTCTGAGGAAAAATTTTTAACAAAAGGAATGGATGAATGGACAGGAAGCAGTCAATCCCATGCCGCTTACTTTATTCAGGCCGGCATTTTCCTTACTACGGAGGAGGCTCAAGAGGCTGATAAGGATATGTCGAGAGGAGAAGCCGCGTACTATTTATGGAAAGTCATCCTCACTCAAAAAGCCCCCTTTAAAATGGGAACATTTAAAAAATTTGATAATGATGAGATGGTGTTTGAAGATGATCACAGCAGTGAGAGAAAATATACAATAGCTGATGATGCCTATTTCATCAAAAATTATACGGGTGAGAGAACATTTGTTTCCAATCTGCGCATGGTAGGGGGCGAAAGAGTGAATATCATAGATAACGGAGAAAGGGTTGTTTTCTTTGAAGTCATCTATCCGTATCAGACCAATGTTCTGGACCGAAAATCAAGCCACCACACATGGAGAGTCAGGAAATCCATTGAAGAGATAAGCCGAAGGATCAACCGGTTTTATCCGGTGGGTGATGTTCTTGATATTGTTCCTACTGACCGGGGTGATTCCAGAAGGATCTCAAAGCTCATTGTCAAAGGGACTCTTTCGGAAGCTG
>Ga0307421_1000377_pt1 | contig 28928 bp, 25 predicted proteins | sample SalMarWE160270MG_FD_202163 | JGI IMG/M metagenome (GOLD analysis project Ga0307421, IMG submission 202163) | Salt marsh sediment microbial communities from the Plum Island Ecosystem LTER, Massachusetts, United States - WE1602-70 | ecosystem: Environmental > Aquatic > Marine > Intertidal zone >... | reverse complement strand
CTCCGGCGCCGTCACCGACGCAGCACCAACCAGGCCTAGATCTTCCACACGCCGGCGCTGCGGGCGGGGAGATCCACGTGCACACAGCCGTCGACCAGGCTCGCCTGGCCTTCGCCCCAGAGGGGCTCGGTCCGAGTCCCGGGGAGCCGGGTGGTGAAACCCGCAGCTTCATCGCCGGCGTTCACCGCCACCAGCAGACAATCGCTGCCGTGCTCACGAGCGAAGGCGTAGAAACCTCCGTACGCGTGGAAGTGGCGGTAGCCGCCGTGCCGCAGGGCCGGTTCTCGATGGCGTAGAGCCATCAAGCTCCGGAACGTCTCGAGCAGTTCGTGATCCCACTCGTCCTCACGTCCCCAGGGGAACCCTTCCCGGCACCCGGGGTCGTGGCCGCCGGCCATGCCGATCTCGTCGCCGTAATAGACGCAGGGGGCGCCGGGGAAGGTGAACAGCAGCGTCGCCGCCAGTTTCACCGCCGACCGGTGACCGCCCACCAGGCTCAACAGACGGGGCGTGTCGTGAGATCCCAGCAGGTTGAGATTGGCCCGAGTGGTCGCCTTGGAATAAGCAGCAAGAAGGTAGGCGATCGCGGCTTCGTAGCCGTGGGCGTCGTGAGGGTCAAAATCCAAAGGGATCCTGCTGGCGTGGTCTCCATCGATACGCCCGGCCGCTACGAAGCGCAGGATGGCCGAGAGCAAGGCGTAGTTCATGACCCCGTCGAACCGACCCCGGTCGCTGGTCCACTGTGGGTCCGTGACCCAGATTTCACCCACGAGGTAGGCCTCGGGATTCACCGCCTTCACCCGAACACGAAATTCTTCCCAAAAGCCTTGGGTCTTGATATTGGCCGGCACATCGAGGCGCCAGCCATCGGCCCCACGTTCAATCCAGTGCTCGGCCACCCTCATGATGAACTCTCGCACCTCGAGGTTCTCGGTGTTGAACTCGGGAAGGGCGTGCAGGCCCCACCAGGCGGCGTAGTCCGGCGGCCGGCTGAGGTCGTAGGCGTTCGGCGGGTACCTGAAGACAGTGAACCAGTCCCGCCAAGCCGATGCAGCGCCGTTCTCCAGGATGTCGTTGAACTGCAGAAAACCGCGGCTGGCGTGATTGAACACTCCGTCGATGATCACCCGCAGGCCCCGGTCGTGGGCCGCGGCAACAAGCACGTCAAAAGCCTCATTCCCGCCCAGTAGCGGGTCCACGCGGTAGTAGTCGTGGGTGTGGTAGCGGTGGTTGGAGGCCGACTGGAAGATCGGGTTCAGGTAAATGGCGTTCACCCCGAGGTCGGTCAGCCAGTCCAGGTGCTCCACGATCCCGAGCAGGTCACCGCCCTTGTAGCCGTGCCTGGTGGCAGGCGAATCCCAGGACTCCAGGTTGCCCGGCTTGGGCACACCCTGCGAGCAGGCAAACCGATCGGGGAAGATCTGATAGAAGATGGCGTCGGCGACCCAATCTGGGGGCGATTGGCTACTGGTGCTGCCGGCGGAAGCGTTCATGGCCCGGCTCCTCCCTCGACGTGCCGCCAATGGTATTCCGGCCCCATCTGGAGATCGCCGGGTCGTCGGCGCTTTCTGGCGCAACTCGGCAAGCGCGACGCGCCTCTATCTCTTGTGGTTCAAGCGCAGCACATCCAAGGAATGAGCCTCAGATGGCAGCGGCCTCCGCTTTGCTGCCTGGAACATTGGTGGCAGTCGCCGCTGCCAGCCAGGTGGTGAGAGGCACGGCTGCGACAACTCCAATGCTGCCGATCAGTGTGCGCAGCACCTCGGTGGCCACCACCTCCGAGTTCATGACGGTGCCCAGTGATTGATTGGAGAGAACAAAGAAGATGAGCAGCGGCATCGAGGCGCCGGCGTAGGCCAGCAACAGGGTATTGACCATCGAGGCCACATGATCCCGGCCCACCCGCAGGCCGGCACGGAAAAGATCGAGATGAGACATGCCCGGCCGGGCCCGCTGCAGCTCCCACACCGCAGATGCCTGGGTGATGGTGACGTCATCCACCGCGCCCACCGTGCCGAGCACCACCCCGGCCAGTATCAACCCTGAGATATCGATGCGGCCCACCAGCGTGAGGATGTATGACTCATCGCTGGCAAAACCGCTGAGCTGGGCAATGCCCAGCGCTATCCAAGACAGCAGCGTCGTCAGCGCCAGGGCGGCCAGAGTGCCCAGCAGTGCCACCGTGGCCATTCTGTTGAATCCGTGGGCCAGGTAGAGCCCGACATACGAAACGGCGGCCGCCCCCACGATCGCAACCAGCACGGGAGGACGGCCATCGAGTATCGCCGGTACCACAAACTGCAGGAGGATGACCACGGTGACGACCAAACCGAGGAGTGCCGCGGCACCGCGCAGCCGCCCCAGAACAACCACAACGATGGCAAACAGGAGGGCGACGGCCACCAGAATCGGCCGCCGCTGCCGATCGTAGTAGTTGTAGCGAAACGCCGGCTCGGCATCGGGCCGGTAGTCCAGCACCACGTGTTCACCCACGGCAAAACGGGGAGAAGTCTCAGCCACCGTTACACCGAGGGTGACGACCTCTCCCGCATCGGGGCCTTGCTCGAGCCGAAAGCCGACAAAGGCGCACGGGATGCCGTCCTCCTCGGTGGTGCCGGTGCACGGTGCGACCTCGACCGTCTCCACGACGGCGCCGTAGACCGCCGGATTTACCCCGATGGCAGACAGATCGGGCCGCTCCTCGCCGGTGGGCCGGAGCAATACCATCCCGAGCACCGTCGCCACCGCGAGAACCGCCGAGATGATCAAGGGGACAGCACGAATCAACGCCGCCTGCTCCGGCTCGAGCAGTCGGCTCAGGTCTCTTTGCCGCTCCTGGCGCTCGCCAGGATCCGGCCGGAAGAACAGATCGATGTCGTCGGGCGGCACAACGCGCCAACCGTAGACCACCCGGCCCTCGCCGCAGTGTTTTTGCCTGGGAAAAAGCTGAGAAAGGTGCTTCAGACCGGGGCCGGCCCGCCCGCCGGCCGGCGCCTCGCTTCGCGCCGCCTCCCTCCTCTAGGAGTCCCCACGGCCCAGCGTCAGCCACGGCCCCGAGGCCCCGGCAGCCAGGTCGGCGAAGCTCACCCCCTCCAGCATGGCGATGGTCGCCTCGCGCACCTCACCCCACACCGCACGCAACGTACATCCCACCTCCATGGGGCACGGCTCCGGCTCCTTTCGAGTGGCACAGCCGATGGGCGCCAGCTGCCCTTTAAACAGCCGCACCACCCGCTCCAGGGTGATGTCGGCCGGATCGTGATTCAATCGGTATCCCCCAGCGGGTCCCCTTTCCGAACGCACCAACCCGGCACTGCGGAGCTGACGCATGACCTGCTCCATCACGGACCGGGGCGCTGCTGTTCGCTGCGCCAGGTCATTCAGCGTCAAAGCCTCCCCGCCTCCGGCCAAGGTGAGGGCCAACACCGCACGTGTGGCGTAGTCAGCTCGACGTGTAACCCACATCTGCGTTCCTGATCGTCCTGGGTGCGCACACTACCCGCGTTGCCGGCCCGCGTGAGGCGGTTGACCCGGCGCACCGCTTCCTCTATATTACGACATAGTTAGTATTCTTTATATTTTATGTCGACAATATACAACACCACAGCCAGGGAACACAACGCCATGACTTTCAAACGTCCCCGCCTTCTCCCCTTCCTGCTGGCCGCCGCCCTGCTGGCCTCTTGTGGCGATTCCTCAAGCGAACAAGGCCAGGAGACTCTTCGGCTCGGCTACTTCCCCAATGTGACCCACGCCACGGCCATCGTCGGCGTCGACAGCGGACTCATCCCCGATGCGCTGGGTCCCGACGTCGTCCTCGAGACCACATACTTCAACTCCGGCACGGAGGCCATCCAGGCCCTCTTCGCCGGGGCGATTGATGCCTCCTACATCGGCCCCAATCCCGCCATCAACGGCTTCGCCCAATCGGATGGCGCCGCTCTCCGTATCATCGCGGGTGCCACCTCGGGCGGCGCTTTCCTCGTTGTTCGTCCGGGAATCGAGACCCCCGGAGATCTGGTCGGGACGACACTCGCCACTCCGTCCTTGGGAAACACTCAGGACGTCGCGCTGCGAGCCTGGCTCGCCGCTCAGGGTCTGGCAGCAGACACCACCGGCGGCGGTGACGTGTCGATCCGGCCCCAGTCCAATGCCGACACCCTCCGAGCCTTCCAGACCGGCGACATAGACGGCGCCTGGGAACCCGAGCCATGGGCCACCCGCCTGATCCTCGAGGCCGCGGGCATCGTGCTCGTCGACGAGCGCGACCTGTGGCCCGACGGCGAGTTCGTCACCACCCACCTCATCGTCCGCACCCAGCTGCTCGAGGAGAACCCGGACTTGGTGCGGCGCCTGCTGCAGGGGCACCTGGCCGCCACCGGTTTTGTCAACGAGAACCCGGACGAGGCGCGCCGGATCACCAACGACGGTATCGAGGCCATCACCGGCTACCGCCTTGGCGACGACGTCATTGCGGCCGCCTGGGAAAACCTCACCTTCACTTGGGACCCCATCGCCGATTCACTCCAGGGATCGGCCGATCACGCCGTGGCCGTTGGCCTGCTGGACCCGCTCGACCTGGCCGGGATCTACGCCCTCGATCTACTGAACGACCTGCTCAGCGAGCAAGGCATTAAGAAGGTGCCGGGACTATGACTGCCACCCTGACCGCAACCACCCTGGAATCGCCGCCAAGGCCGGCCCCGCAACCGGCACTACACGCTGAGGAGGTGAGCAAGGTATTCGGCGCCGGCCCCGCGGCCGTGTTTGCACTCGACCGGCTCAGTCTCGAGGTGTGCCCCGGCGAGTTCGTTTGTGTGGTTGGCGCCTCGGGGTGTGGAAAGAGCACTCTGCTGCACATGGCCGCGGGTCTCGAAGCGCCGACCAGCGGCTGCATCACAGTCGACGGGCGCAGCGCTCTCATGTTCCAGGACCCGGCTCTGTTCCCTTGGCTCACCACAGCCGGAAACGTGGATCTCGCCCTGCGGCTGCAGAAGGTGCCCCGCTCTGCACGCCGTTCCCGAGTCGCCTCCCTGCTCGAGACCGTGCACCTCGGCGAATTCGCCGCAAAAAGGCCCCACGAGCTGTCCGGGGGCATGCGGCAGCGAGTCGCCCTGGCCCGAGCCTTTGCCCAAGACGCCGATGTCCTGCTCATGGACGAGCCCTTCGGCGCTCTCGACGCCATGACCCGCGATCTTCTGCACGCTGAGCTGGAAAGTCTCTGGGGCGCTCTCGATCTCACCATCGTCTTCGTGACCCACAACGTGCGTGAGGCGGTCCGGCTCGCCGATCGGGTGTTTGTGCTCACCTCACGCCCGGGCCGACTGGCTGCCTCTTTCGACGTCCCGATCCCGAGACCACGCCGTATCGAGACTCCGGAGGTCTCAGCCCTGGCCGCCGAGATCACTGATCGCCTGCGCCGGGAGGTGCGCCGCCATGGTCATGTCTGAGACCACCCTCAGGCAGGAGGTCACCGGTCTCGACACCCTGGAGACCCCCGTTGGATCCGGCCCTTCGCTCGGCTCCAGAGCCTGGTCCGCCACCTGGCCCAAGGCGGCGGCGCTGCTGCTGGCTCTGGCCGGCTGGCAGGTGGTGGTCTGGAGCGGCTGGCGACCCACCTACGTGCTTCCCGGACCGGTCACCGTCTTCGGTGAACTCGGCGAGCGCCTCGGCGACGGCACCCTGATCACCGCGGCAAGTATCACCTTGCGACGGGCGCTAACAGGCTTCGCGCTGGCGGTGCTGGCGGGCACCGTCGTCGGCAGTCTGGTGACCCGGATCAAGGTGTTGAGAACTGCAGTGGGCTCACTGATCACCGGGGTCCAGACCATGCCCTCCATCGCCTGGTTCCCCTTCGCCATCCTTCTGTTCAAGCTGTCCGAGCAGGCGATTCTGTTTGTGGTGGTCCTCGGTGCGGCCCCGGCCATCGCCAACGGCCTCATCTCGGGCACCGACCACATTCCCCCCATCTACATCCGGGCCGGCCGAGTGCTCGGCGCCCGAGACCTGAGCCTCTTCCGCTATGTGATCCTGCCGGCTTGCCTGCCGTCGTTTGTCGCCGGCCTGAAACAGGGGTGGTCGTTCGCCTGGCGCAGCCTGATGGCGGGGGAACTGCTTGTCATCATCGCCAACCGGCCCTCCATCGGCGTCCAGCTGCAGATCGCCCGCGAGTTCGCCGATGCCGCCGGGCTGCTCGCCACCATGATCGTCATCCTCTGCATCGGCATCGCGGTGGACACCCTGCTCTTCGGCAGCCTCGACCGGCTCATCAGGCGCCGCTGGGGACTGATCGACACGAACACCTGACCCGGCCTGATCGTTCCGGCCCTGCCATCACCGGTCCCGCTCGGCGTCCGGCGCCGGCGATGGCGTTGCTCCGGCACCCCGTCGTCGGCCGCGCCTAGAAGCCCCCAACGGCCACCCGGCCCGCGCGGCGCGGGTCCGCTGCTCCAAACAGCCCTCCGAGCGGGTCCCACATGGCGGCGCCGACGGCGCCGAAGTACATGGAGATATCGGGGAAGCGCCGTACGACGAGATCATCGAATCCTTCAATAGGCACACCAGGCTCACAGGCGATGTTCGGCCGATCCTCGAACACCTCGACATGCAGCCGGGCATGCGCCACGGCTTCGGTCAACGACATCCCCAGGTGGACGAAGTTGAGCAGCACCTGTGCCACCGATGTGGTGATCCTGCTGGCTCCCGGCGATCCCACGGCAAGCACAGCTCCGTCGTCGCGGCGAGCGATGGTCGGGGCCATGTTCGACGGGAGCCTATCCCCCACCGGCACGGCGTCGCTTCCGTCGGGCAGAAGCTCCAGTTCGCCCAGAGAGTTATTCAGCCAGAGCCCGGTTCCCGGGATCATCACCCCGGACCCGTACCCGGCCGAGGCGGTGATGGCACAGGCGAGGCCGCTGCTGTCCACTGCCGAGGTGTGCACCGTGGACGGCGACGCCAGCAGCTCATTGCGGCGTGCCTTCTCGAGCAGCGTCGCCGCTGCGGTTGCGGAGCCATCGCTGCCGTCGATATGCTCCAGGCGGTAGTCGAGCACCGCCCGCTGCACCTCAGCCATTCGCCGGGCGCCCGCTTGAGTCGAAGGATCGGGTGCATCGCCGTCGAGCAGAAGCAGAATGGCGCCGACAGCGGCACCGCCGATGGCCGGAGGTGGGTTGACCGCCACCTCCCATTGCCCGAATGGGATCCGAACCGGAGCGCGCTCCCAGGCCTCATAGGCTTCCAGGTCTGCTGCGGTCAGCCGCCCGCCGCGGGCCGCCATGTCCTCTGCCATCAGGCGGCCGATCGATCCGGCATAGAAACAATCCGGGCCCTCCGCCGCGATCGATCGGAGTGCATCGGCAAGACCGTCGATGTGCACGGTGTCGCCCTCGTGGAGCGGAGTCCCGTCATTGGCCCGCAGCGCGCGTCTGCTCTCGGGCAATCGGTCGAAGATAGCGGAGCGGGAATAGACCAGGTAGGCGGCAGCCACCTGTGAGAGTGGGAACCCGTTGTCGGCCCAGCGGATCGTCGGCTCCAGCACCTGTGCCCAGGACAGCTGCCCCTGTGACTCGCACGCAGCCGAGAGGCCGGCGAAGGCTCCCGGCGTGGCCACGGAGGCATGCCCGATCAGCGTTTCCATGCCGCCCCCGTAGTCCATATGGACCCGCTCGCCGAAACCCTCGACGGAACCGGCGTCGAGTCCGCGCCCCGGCATCTCTGCATAGCCGTCGATGACCACGGGCTCACCCGCAGCCGGCCACACCAAAATGAACGCACCGGCTCCCGGAGCAATGATCCCCGGATCGGTGCACATAGCCGCCAGCGTGGCCGCCACCGCAGCATCCACGGCGTTGCCTCCGGCATCGGCGATCTCGGCGCCCGTGTGGGCGGCGATCTCCGACGCTGCCGCAATGCAGACCCGTCGCACCTCGGGCAGGCTAGTGCTCGTCGTCGGCCGCCGAATCCTCCCGCAGGCAGATCTGCTCGGCCACCAGCTCGATGCGGCTACGCCGCCCCTCCGCCTCGCTCCAGAAACGACGCTGCACCGCTCCCGCGGCCCACACCCTCATTCCCACCTTGGGATCGGCGTCGACCAGCTCGTCGGGTGGGTCCCACATCGTCACCGGCAGCACGTCGACCCGCCGCCGCGGCCGTTCCGACCGCACGGTGAGCAGATAGCGAGCCAGGCAGGTGCCGTTGTCGAATTGGCGTATCTCGGCCGGAGCGCAGAGCCGGCCGGAGAGCACCACGAGGTTGAGGTCCATGACGTGCCTTTCACGAGGTGGTGTCCAAGGTATGGCCTTGCAGTGACACACTCTTTTCGCTCCCCGCCACCCGGCATCCGCTCCCTAGGGTGTGGTCATGGGCGATGCCGCCGCCATCTCCCTCGGCCACGACCTCTACCTCATCGACGCCTGCATGCATGATGAGCCCGAGCGGCTCGCCTGCTATCTGTTCGACACGCCCCAGCGCCTGCTCGTCGAATGCGGGCCCTCACGCTCCATCGGCCACCTGTACGGCGCCCTCGATGGTCTCGGCATCGATGATGCGGCCACCCTGGCCGTGACCCGCATCCACCTGGACCACGCCGGCGGAGCCGGCCACCTGGCCCGGCGTTTCCCGGGCGCCGAGATCGCCGTTCACAGCCGGGGCACTCGTCACCTGGCCGACCCCGGCCGTCTCCGGGATTCGGCAGCGCAAATCTACGGCGAGCAGGGCATGGCAGACCTTTGAGGCCCCATGGAACCGGTAGATGCCCACCGTCTCAAAGTGCTGGACGAAGGCGACCGGATTCCGCTAGGCGGTGGCCGCCACCTCGACGTCCTCTACACGCCGGGTCATGCCAAACACCACGTGGCCTTCTCCGAGGACGACACCGGCGCCTGTTATGTCGGCGACGCCGTCGGCATCGCCTTCCCCCACGGCCACATGGTGCACCCGGTCACACCGCCCCCGGACTTCAATCCCGAACTGGCCGTCACCCAGCTCCACCGTATTGCCGAGCGCCACCCTTCTTTCCTCGGTTTTGCCCATTTTGACCCCCACCCCGACCCCCCGGCGGCGCTCGCCCAGGCCGAGGAGCGTATCCAGGCATGGGTCGCCTGGGTTGATGCAGCGTCCGGCAGCGGCAACCTGACCGACCCCATGCGCCGCTGGGTGCTCGACGAATACCGGGCCCAAGGCATCTCGGACGAGGCAATCGAGACCTACGACCGCAACACCTACTGGCCGATGCAGGCGGCCGGGATCCTGCACTGGCTCGAAACCGGGGCTTAGCCGATCGCCGCCCTGAGCTCGTCCAGGCCGGGAAATGCTGCATCTGCCCTGGTGATGGCCTCGTACAGCTGCAGTGCCGTCTTCCTGTCGCCAAGGCGCGCCGCAACTCGGGCCGCCACATACCACACTCGATGACGGCTCTCGGAGACATCGGAGGTGATCCGGCCCGGCTTCACCACCTCCCAAGCCTCAGCGGCCCGCTCCGAGTCGAGGAGGTACGAGGCGAACACCACCTTGCCCTCGTCTCTTGTGGCCTCGCTGCCGCCAAGGCGCTGCAGCTGGGCCCAAGCAGTCTCGACATCCTTGGGCCGCTCCAGGGCTCGCAGCGTGTCCATCTCTACCGGCAGGTGGGTGGTCTCCCCGGTCAGGCGCCGAAACGTCCTCAGCTCTCGCAGCGCCTGCTCCCACCGGCCCAGGCGGTACGCCGACAATCCGATGATTTCGCGGATGGTCGCATCCCGCGGCGAGAGCTCCTTCGCCCTCTGCGCATGCTGGAGCGCCTTCCCGTGATTCCCCTTCGACACCGCTGCGGCTGCTCTCTCGAGTGCCTCCACAGCTTCCTGCAGATGCGCCTTTGGCGTCACCCGGGTGATCTCATCCATCACCCAATTCGGCAATGAGCCATCGCCACCCCGGGTGCCGACATGGCGCCCCGGTGCCTTGCCGGCACTGCACGCCCCGGTCCCGTCCGCCGCCCGCCGCGGTCTCCTGCCCGAAGGCTGTTTGCTGCTCACCGGCCCGACATCGTACTCCGGCTGCCACAGACGCGAGGGAGGGGCTGCCTGACGGCAGCCCCTCAAACAAGAACCGGCAGCGACCTACTCTCCCGGGGGCCTACGCCCCAAGTACCATCGGCGCTGGCGGGCTTAACTTCCGTGTTCGGAATGGGAACGGGTGGTTCCCCGCCGCTATCGCCACCGGAAACTTTATGTGCTCGGCACCCCGAGCACTCCATAGCGAGCACGCACGTTGGATTCAGATCAAGCCCTCGGCCGATTAGTACCGGTCAGCTGAACGCATTGCTGCGCTTCCACTTCCGGCCTATCCACCTGGTGTTCTACCAGGGGCCTTACCCGCATATGCGGTGGGAGGTCTCATCTTGAAGTCGGCTTCGCGCTTAGATGCCTTCAGCGCTTATCCGCTCCGTACGTAGCCAACCAGCCATGCCCTTGGCAGGACAACTGGCACACCAGAGGTACGTCCATCCCGGTCCTCTCGTACTAGGGACAGCTCTCCTCAAACCTCCTGCGCCTGCGACGGATAGGGACCGAACTGTCTCACGACGTTCTAAACCCAGCTCGCGTGCCTCTTTAACGGGCGAACAGCCCGACCCTTGGGACCTGCTCCAGCCCCAGGATGAGACGAGCCGACATCGAGGTGCCAAGCCTTGCCGTCGATATGGACTCTTGGGCAAGATTAGCCTGTTATCCCCGGGGTACCTTTTAGCCGATGAGCCACGGCGCTTCCACATGCCGCCGTAGGATCACTAGGCCCTGCTTTCGCATCTGCTCGACTTGTAGGTCTCGCAGTTAAGCTCCCTTGTGCCCTTACACTCGCCGTCTGATTGCCAACCAGACTGAGGGAACCTTTGGGCGCCTCCGTTACGTTTTGGGAGGCCACCACCCCAGTGAAACTGCCCGCCAGGCACTGTCCCTGATCCGGATAACGGATCGAGGTTAGAAGCCCAATATGCCAAGGGTGGTATTTCAAGGATGACTCCACGACGGCTAGCGCCGCCGCTTCCAAGTCTCCCACCTATCCTACACATGCCATACCAGACTCCAATGCCAAGCTGCAGTAAAGGTCCCGGGGTCTTTCCGTCCTGTCGCAGGTAGTGAGCATCTTTACTCACACTGCAATTTCGCCGAGTCCGTGGTTGAGACAGCGCCCAAGTCGTTGCGCCATTCGTGCAGGTCGGAACTTACCCGACAAGGAATTTCGCTACCTTAGGACGGTTATAGTTACCGCCGCCGTTTACCGGGGCTTTGGTTCAGAGCTTCGCCACCGAAGTGGCTAACCCCTCCCCTTAACCTTCCGGCACCGGGCAGGCGTCAGAGCGTATACGGCGTCTTGCGACTTAGCACGCTCCTGTGTTTTTAGTAAACAGTCGCTTGGGCCGAGTCACTGCGGCCCCCTCGGGCTCGAGAATGTAATACTCTCTCACCCTGACGGGGCGCCCCTTCTCCCTAGGTTACGGGGCCATTTTGCCGAGTTCCTTAACCACGGTTATCTCGCTCGCCTTGGTATTCTCTACCTGTCCACCTGTGTCGGTTTGGGGTACGGGCACCTCGTGCGCTCGCTAGAGGTTTTTCTTGGCGGCATGGGCGTTCAGCAGCTTCCCCTAAAAACGGGTCGGTTTCACGCCTCAGGCTTGTTGAGGTCCGGATTTGCCTAGACCTCGCCCTACGCGTTTACCCCGGGTCAACCAACGCCCGGGTCTGCATACCCTTCCGCGTCACCCCATCGCTGGCCTAGTACCGGCTGGGTCGGTAGGCCCCGAAGGGCTTTCCTTAGCAAACCGGGTTCGGCCTGGGCGCGCACGCGGTGGTACTGGAATATCAACCAGTTATCCATCGACTACGCCTTGCGGCCTCGCCTTAGGTCCCGACTAACCCTGGGCGGACGAACCTTCCCCAGGAACCCTTGGACATTCGGCGGGGGAGATTCGCACTCCCCTTTCGCTACTCATGCCGGCATTCTCACTCGAGCGGCCTCCACGGCTGGCTTCCGCCGCCGCTTCGTGGACCGTTCGACGCTCCCCTACCGATCCCGCCGCCTGGACCCGCGCCCCGAAGGACCCGGATCGAGCATATGGCAGAATCCCGCAGCTTCGGTGCTGGACTTGAGCCCCGTTACATTATCCGCGCGGAACCACTCGACCAGTGAGCTGTTACGCACTCTTTGAAGGATGGCTGCTTCTAAGCCAACCTCCTGGCTGTTTGGGCAATTCCACATCGTTCCCCACTTAGTCCAGACTTGGGGACCTTAGCTGGCGATCTGGGCTGTTTCCCTTTTGACCAATGAAGCTCATCCTCCATGGTCTGACTGCCGCGCTGTGGCACCGTGGTATTCGGAGTTTGACTGGGGTTGGTAAGCTTGTTGGCCCCCTAGCCCAATCAGTGCTCTACCTCCACGGTGGAACACGCGACGCTAGCCCTAAAGCTATTTCGGGGAGAACCAGCTATCACCGAGTTTGCTTGGCCTTTCACCCCTATCCACAGGTCATCCCCCAGGTTTTCAACCCTGGTGGGTTCGGGCCTCCACGAGGTCTTACCCTCGATTCACCCTGCCCATGGATAGATCACTCGGCTTCGGGTCTAGAGCACGCGACTAGACGCCCTATTCAGACTTGCTTTCGCTGCGGCTACGGCTCACGCCTTAACCTTGCCACGCACCACTAACTCGCCGGCTCATTCTTCAAAAGGCAGGCCGTCAGACCTCCGAAGAGATCCTCCGACTGCTTGTAGGTCAACGGTTTCAGGTTCTATTTCACTCCCCTCACCGGGGTGCTTTTCACCTTTCCCTCACGGTACTAGTTCACTATCGGTCGCTGGGTAGTATTTAGCCTTACGAGGTGGTCCTCGCAGATTCACACGGGATTTCACGGGCCCCGTGCTACTTGGGAATTCCACCGGGAGCTCGATGAGCTTTCGCCTACAGGGCTGTTACCTTCTGTGGCCCCTCTTTCCAGAGGAGTTCAGCTAGCTCACAAGTTTCTGACTCCCTGACGGCACCGGCGCGCCGTCTGGTGGCTCCCGCTACCCCAGCATGGCAACACCGCCGGGCTATTCCACCATGCTGGTTTAGGCTCTTCCCGTTTCGCTCGCCGCTACTCAGGGAATCGCGGTTGCTTTCTATTCCTCGGGGTACTGAGATGTTTCAATTCCCCCGGTTACCTCTACCGGTCCTATGTGTTCAGACCGGAGTGACTGGGCATTACCCCAGCCGGGTTTCCCCATTCGGACATCCCCGGATCAAAACCTGCTTGACGGCTCACCGGGGCTTATCGCAGCCTGCCACGTCCTTCTTCGGCTCCCAACGCCAAGGCATCCACCGTAGACCCTTAGTAGCTTGAACATCAATGAATCCAAAGCGTTTGTGCTCGCTATGCAGTTCTCAAGGTGCCGAGAGAAGGACCTCTGTCCGAGCTCCCTCACGACTAAACAGTGTGCCCACGCCGCCAACACCAAGCGCAAAGCGCGCCGGCATCGACGGCGTGATAAGCCAGTTCATTGACTTAGGTGTCTTGAGGCACAAGTGCCTCGATGACTCCTTAGAAAGGAGGTGATCCAGCCGCACGTTCCCGTACGGCTACCTTGTTACGACTTCATCCCAATCGCCGACCCCACCTTAGGCAGCTCCTTCCCAAAGGGTTAGGCCACTGACTTCGAGTGTTGCCGACTTTCGTGATGTGACGGGCGGTGTGTACAAAGCCCGAGAACGTATTCACCGCGACTTTGCTGATTCGCGATTACTAGCGACTCCGGCTTCATGGAGTCGGGTTGCAGACTCCAATCCGAACTGAGACAGGCTTTAAGGGATTGGCTCACCCTCGCGGGATCGCAGCCCGTTGTACCTGCCATTGTAGCATGCGTGCAGCCCTGGACATAAGGGGCATGATGACTTGACCTCATCCCCGCCTTCCTCCGAGTTGTCCCCGGCAGTCTCCTATGAGTCCCCGGCATAATCCGCTGGCAACATAGGACAGGGGTTGCGCTCGTTGCGGGACTTAACCCAACATCTCACGACACGAGCTGACGACAGCCATGCACCACCTGTCACGGACGCAAAGCACACCGTGTTTCCACGGCTTTTCCCGTGATTTCAAGCCCAGGTAAGGTTCTTCGGGTTGCATCGAATTAAGCCGCATGCTCCGCCGCTTGTGCGGGCTCCCGTCAATTCCTTTGAGTTTTAGCCTTGCGACCGTACTCCCCAGGCGGGGCACTTAATGCGTTAGCTCCGGCACAGCAGACGTCAATGAATCCGCCACACCTAGTGCCCAACGTTTACAGCTAGGACTACCAGGGTATCTAATCCTGTTTGCTCCCCTAGCTTTCGCTCCTCAGCGTCGGTACCGGCCCAGAGAGCCGCCTTCGCTACTGGTGTTCCTCCCGATATCTGCGCATTTCACCGCTACACCGGGAATTCCACTCTCCTCTACCGGACCCTAGCCACAGCAGTATCGACCGGCGTCCCGGAGTTGAGCTCCGGGTTTTCACGGCCGACTTACTGAGCCGCCTACGAGCTCTCTACGCCCAATGAATCCGGACAACGCTCGCCCCCTACGTCTTACCGCGGCTGCTGGCACGTAGTTGGCCGGGGCTTCTTGTGGAGGTACCGTCACTTTCGCTTCGTCCCTCCTGAAAGAGGTTTACAACCCGAAGGCCTTCATCCCTCACGCGGCGTCGCTGCATCAGGCTTGCGCCCATTGTGCAAAATCCCCCGCTGCTGCCTCCCGTAGGAGTCTGGGCCGTGTCTCAGTCCCAGTGTGGCTGATCGTCCTCTCAGACCAGCTACCCGTCTTTGCCTTGGTGAGCCACTACCTCACCAACAAGCTGATAGGCCGCGAGGCCATCCCAGAGCGGCTGACCATTTCCTCGTCCGGACATGCGACCAGACGAGGGTATCCGGTATTAATCCAGGTTTCCCTGGGCTATCCCGGTCTCCGGGGCAGGTTCCTCACGTGTTACGCACCCGTTCGCCACTAGGAACCCCTCGATGGTTACCCATCGTGGGGACCTCGTTCGACTTGCATGCGTTAGGCACGCCGCCAGCGTTCGTCCTGAGCCAGGATCAAACTCTCCAACGAAAGATACCGGCCGTGAGGCCGGAATCCTCAAGGTGAGTGTGTGCGGGTTTCTGGCCAAACCGTCCACCCGCTCTGGCATCAGCGCGTTGTCACGTTGATGCTTGCTCGAGTACGACCTAACGCAGGCAAGACAGCACGCCGCCTGCCGGCGAAAGGCCAAAACTGGCTTGTGGCACACTGTTTAGTTGTCAAGGAGCTTGGACACTCCAAACATCCGGCGCGGCGCACCGACACCGGATGCGGCCTATCATCGTACCCTCGGCCGCGATCTACGTCAACGTGAGAGGTTTCCGGTCGGCGCACGCCGGACGCGGTCGCGCCTGGGCCGCTCCTCGGTCAACGTACGTCGCCCGCCCTCCTGAGCCGCCAGCCACCGTAAGCGATGATGCCCCCGAGCACCGCGCCGGCCAGCGCCACCATCACCGGCCCCGAGATCTCGTCCGAATCGAGGCCGGAGATCCCGAGCAACACTCCCAGCACTGCAACCGCACAGCCCAAGGCGAAAAGGAACGTCCCCACGACCTTGGAGCCGTTGATTGCAGCCATGTTTCACTCCTCCGCTATACCGCAGATGAGGCCGCCCCGCACCCATGCGGCATCCCGGGTTGGTGGCCCGCTGTAGGCAGGCTACCGTCTCAATCCATGTCCAACCCGATCGATCTCCTCCGCTCCCGGGGGTTCGTGCACGACCTCACCGACGAAACCGCGCTGCGCCACCTTTTTGACACGGAGCAGGTCACCTACTACGTGGGGTACGACCCAACTGCAACGTCGCTCCACATCGGCAATCTCGTCGGCATCATGCTTCAGGCCTGGCTGCAGCGCAGCGGCCACCGACCCATAGCCGTCGCCGGCGGTGGCACCGGCCGCATCGGCGATCCCTCCGAACGCGACGAAGAGCGCGAGCTGCTTGCGCCGGCCGATCTAAAGCGCAACGTCAAAGGCATCCGGAGTCAGCTGGCCCGGATCATCAATCTGGAAGAGGGCCTCCTGGTCGACAATGCCGAATGGCTGGACCCACTGCCTTTTGTCGATTTCCTGCGTGATGTCGGCAAGTACTTCTCCGTCAACACGATGATCTCCCGCGAGTCGGTGAAACGGCGGCTCACCGAGCGAGAGCACGGTATCTCGTACACCGAATTCAGCTACCAGCTTCTCCAGGCCTACGACTTCGCCCACCTCTACGCCGCCTACGGCTGCAAGCTGCAATGTGGGGGCTCCGACCAGTGGGGCAACATAACCGCCGGCATCGACCTCACCCGGCGCCTCCACGGCGCCCAAGTCTTTGGGCTCGTGTGGCCGCTTGTCAAGGCCAGCGATGGCCGCAAGTTCTCCAAGTCGACCGGCGAGGCAGTCTGGCTCGACGCCGAACTGACCTCGCCGTACGCCCTCTACCAGTGGTTCCTCAACACGGCCGATGCCGATGCGGTGCCCTTCCTCAAGCTCTACACCTTCCTCGGCCTCGACGAGATCTCCGAACTGCAGGCCGAGCACCAGAAGGACCCGGCCGCCCGCTGCGCCCAGCGGGCACTGGCCGAAGAGGTGACACGGGTGGTCCATGGGGCCGACGGCCTCGCCTCGGCACAGCGGGCCACTCAGGTGCTCTTCGGCGACGAACCCTTCACCGATCTCGACGACCGCACGCTCGTCGATGCTTTCGAGTCGGCGCCGTCCGTGGAGCTGCCTCGCGATCGTGTCGGCCGCATGGGGCTCATCGACCTCATGGTCGAGGCCGGGGCGGCGCGTTCCAAGAGCGAGGCGCGCCGCCTCGTTGAGCAGGGTGGCGTCAGCATCAACAACCGTCGCGTCGACGACATCAAGACCGTCGTCGCCGGCGGCGATCTGGCCGGTACCGGCACCATCGTCCTCCGGATCGGCAAGAAGCGCTACTTCCTCGCCCGCTTCGTCTGATCCCGGCTGAGGCCGGCCTGTGGACAAATCCCCGGCGAAGCGCGGCCGGATCACTACCCTTCGCGCGCAGGAGAACCGTTACCTATGCCTCGCCGCAAGGTGGGCGTGTTGGTGATCGCGCTGATAACCGCCGCCTGCTCTGTTGAGCCCATAGAGGATCCGGGGATTGGAGCGGGCGGCCTCAGCAGCACGGTGTACGCCGCCGACGGGACGGTGCTCACCCAGCTTCACGCGGGCGAAGACCGCCTTCTTGTTACTTATGCCGACCTGCCCCTCGATCTAGTCAACGCCGTTGTTGCCATCGAGGACCAGCGCTTCTGGCTTCACAGCGGCGTCGATGCCCAGGCCGTGGCCCGGGCCGTGCAGACCAACTACGAAGCCGGCGAGATCATCGAGGGCGGTTCCACGATCACCCAGCAGTACGTCAAGAACGTTCTCCTCTCCCCCGAGGTCTCCCTGGACCGCAAGCTCGAGGAAGCCGCCCTCGCCCTCGGCCTCGAGGAAACCCTTACCAAGGAAGAGATTCTCGAGCGCTACCTGAACACCGTGTACTTCGGCAATGGGGCCTACGGGATCGCCGCCGCGGCCAAGCGGTACTTCGACAAGACCCCCGCCGAACTCACCCTTGCCGAATCCGCAATGCTTGCCGGCATCATTCGGAACCCTCCGTTCTTCGATCCGTATGAGAACCCGAACGCCGTCATCTCCCGACGTACCACCGTGCTCGACAAGATGGTGGAGCTGGGATGGCTGGACGGACCATCGGCGGCCTCTGCGGAAAACGCCGCCCTGGGTCTGCAGCCCGAGGGCAGCGCCGATCTGATGCGTTTCCCCTACTTCACCGACGAGGTGCGGCGCCGCCTGCTCGCCGATCCCGCCCTCGGCGATACGCCGGAGGAACGTTTCGAGACGCTCCACCACGGCGGGCTCAGCATCTACACGACCATTGATCCCGCGGCACAGGCCGCGGCAGAAGCCGCCGTCGACTCAGTGCTCCCCGACAGCGGACCGTCGGCGGCGCTTGTCGCCATCGACCCACGCAACGGCCACGTAGTCGCCCTCGTGGGAGGACGCGACTACTACGACCCCATCGACCCGGTGGCGCAGTTCAACCTCGCCACGATGGGCCTGAGGCAACCGGGCTCGGCGTTCAAGGTCTTCACCCTCACCGCTGCCTTGGAAGCCGGCATCGGCCTCGATGCCGAGTTTGAGGGGGGACGCTCCATCACCATCGACACCCCGACGGGCAAATGGCGGGTGATGAATCACAACAACCTCAAGTTCCCCAATCTCACCCTTTCCGAGGCCACCGTATTCTCGGTCAACACCGTCTACGCCCGGGTCATCGACATCGTCGGCCCCGAGAGAGTCGCCGAGATAGCTGCCGCCGCCGGCATCACTACCAGCATCGATCCGGTCCATTCGCTGGCGCTCGGAACCCAGGAAGTCACCGTTCTGGACATGGCTTCGGCATACTCCACCTTTGCCGCGGGCGGCCTGCACATCGATCCCATCTTCGTCACCCGCATCGAAGACTCCGCAGGCAGAGTCCTCTACGAATCCGTGCCCACCGCCCGCCGTGTGGTCGACGCCGATATTGCCGACCAGGTGACCGCTGCTCTCACCGAGGTCGTACGAAGGGGCACCGGCCAGCAGGCCAAGATTGGACGCCCCGTCGCCGGCAAGACCGGGACGACGGAAGGGCATTACGACGCCTGGTTCGTCGGCTACACCCCCGAGCTCGTGGCCGCGGTCTGGGTGGGGTACCCCCAAGGCGACCATCCTCTCGAGTCGCCATACACTCCGTACACCATCACAGGTGGCTCCTGGCCGGCGCAGATCTGGGCACGGTTTGCCAGCGGCGCCCTCTCCGGCACCTCCTACGCCGAGCTGCCCGAAGTCGACAACAACAATCTCGTCCCGGTTGACATCGACCTGTCCACCGGCTTCCTGGCCGGCCCTCTCTGTCCCCGCACCCACGTCGCCACCATCTACGTCCAGCCCGGTGAAGCCCCCACCGTGCCCTGCCCCATCCACAATCCCGAAGGCATGCCCAATCTGGTGCCCGGCACCGTGCCTGCCATCACCGATCTCGATCTCGCCCAGGCCGTTCGCCTGCTCGAAACGGCCGGCTACAAGGTCTCTGCACAATGGGTGGGAGCGACCGATCGGGTCCCGGGGACCGTTATCGTCCAGCAGCCGGCCGCCGGCACCGACCTCACTCCCGGCGCCACGGTCCGGCTCACCGTCGTCGGCCCCGAGCCGGGCACCACCATCCCTGAGGTCATCGGCCTGCCCGTCGACGAGGCGGTGGGCCGGCTCGGCGGGCTCGGGCTTGCCGCCGAGATCATCGTTGTTGCCGAGCCTGACGAGGAGAGGGCCCTAGAGCGATCCGGGCTCGTGTGGCTGCAAACACCCGCTGCCGAGACAACGGCAGACGCGGGGACAGTGGTACTGCGGGTCAATCCCTGACGTCCGGCCCCTCCTCGAGCAAGAACCGCCACTGTCTCTTCATTGCTCGGGTGATCCCGACTCGTTTGTCCGCGCGCACCACCCCCTCAGCCTCCACGTCAAGCCCGAGCAGAACCGGCCCCTCGTACACCGTCGTGCCGTCCTGCTCTCCGCTCACTCCAAGAGCCTGGGCCAGTTTCCCCGGACCGTCGGCCAGATGGTCCGAACGTCCCCGCCGCCGACTCATCACATCCGCCCCGGTCACCGGGCGGGCCCCGCGCAGCAGCACCGCGGCCGCCCGGCCGGCAGGTCCGGTGACAACGTTCATACACCAGTGCATTCCGTAGGACCGATAGACGTAGAGCGTTCCGGCGGCGCCGAACATCGAGGCGTTGGCGGTACGCCGGCCCCTGAAGCCGTGGCTGGCAGGGTCGTCCTCGCCACCGTACGCCTCCACTTCGGTGAGCACGACCGCACAGACCTGCCCGCCGATCTCACTGCTGAGTCGGCGTCCCAGGAGGCAGCGAGCCGCATCGATGACGTCTCCGGCCAGCAGCTCGGGAAGCGTTTTCACTCGGCCAGAGGTCCAGCCAGATGGAGCAGGAGAGCCTTGAAAGAGTGCATGCGGTTCTCCGCCTGATCGAAGACACGGCTCCGCTCGTGATCCATAACCCCATCGGTGACCTCCTCGCCCCGATGGGCGGGCAGGCAATGTAGGAAGATCGCCGAACCGGCGGCCAAGCCGAACAACTCCTCATCGACACGGAACGGCTCGAAGACGCGGCGCCGCTCCTCTGCCTCCTCCTCCTGGCCCATCGAGGCCCAGATGTCGGTGTACACCGCGTCGGCCCCCTTCACCGCAGCTTCTGCATCGCTGCCTACAGTGATCTCCACGCCGGGCCGCGCTACCGAGCGCGCCGCCGCCGCCACTTCCACCGAGGGCTCGTATCCAGGCGGCGTCGCCACCCGCACCGTTACCCCGGCAAGGGCGCCCGCCACCAGAAGCGAGTGACATACGTTGTTCCCGTCACCCACAAAAGCCAGCACCGATCCGTCGAGGGGCCGGGCCTCGGCCAGGGTCAACAGATCGGCGAGCGCTTGACACGGGTGTTCGAGATCGGACAGGAGATTGATCACGGGCGCCTCGGCGGCGGCTGCGATCGTCACCAGGTCGGCGTGATCAAAGACCCGCATAGCAATCACATCCAGCAGCCGATCGAGCACCCTGCCGACGTCCTCGGCCGCTTCGCGCCGGCCCAGACCCACTTCGGCCTGATGCAGCACGATCGGCACCGCTCCCAGGTCGGCCGCAGCCACTTCACAGGAAACCCGGGTGCGGGTCGACGGCTTCTCAAAAAAGAGCCCAATCTTGCTGCCGGCCAGTCGGCCCGCCACCGAAGCCGGATCCGCTTTCGCCGACGCGGCGAGGCGCAGCACCTGCACCAGGCCCGCTTCACCGAGATCGGCAGCACCAAGAAAGTCCATCTCATCCGCCTCGAAGACGTCCGCCGAGCACGGTCCTCACCCGCTCCACAATCGCCTCGCGAACGGGGACCAGCTCATCATCGGTGAGGGTACGCACGCCATGCCGGAACGTGAGCCGCACCGCGATACTTTTTCGCCCTTGATCGAGCGGCGGCCCGCTGAAGAGATCAAAAAGCTCCAGCCTCTCGAGATCGGTGCCGGCCGCCTCGCCAATGGCGGTCATGAGCGCCGCCGCCGACACCGATTCCTCCAGGTCGAAGGCCAAGTCAAAAACCACGGGCGGCAGGGGGCTCGGCACATGGAACGTCCACGGGGCGCGCTCTGCCAGAAGCACCTCCAGGTCGAAGTCGCCCAGAGCCACCCTGCCGTCAACGCCGGACGCCTCGGCCACACTCGGGTGCAGCTCCCCGACGGCACCCACTGCTGATCCGTCGATGCTCACGATGCCGCAGCGCCCGGGATGGAAGGGGGCCTCCTCACCCTGTTCCAACGTGTACCCCACACCCAGTGCCGTCGCCAGCGTCTCCCAAACACCCACGGCGTCCCTGGCGTCCCGCTCGGTCTCCCGGTGCTCCCAGCGGGGGCCAGGCCGCCGCCCCACCGCGGCAAAGCTGAGCCGCTGCGGCTGGAACGGAACCTCGTCGTCCGATGGGAAAAAGACCCGGCCCACCTCAAAAACCGCCACGTCGGACCGCCCCCGAGCCTGATTTGTCCTCAGCGCCCCCAGAATCGACGGCAGCAGGCTCGACCGCATAAATCCCTGCTCCTCACTGAGGGGATTGCGCACCGCCACCATGAGCCTCCTGCGATCCGATTCGGGGAGGCCAAGAGCGTCGATCTCGGCCCGTCCGAGGAACGAGTAGCTCATGATCTCGTGGAAACCGGCCCCGGCCATGGTGTGGCGCACCAAGCGCCGGCGCCGCTCCCACACCGGCAGCCCTTCACCTGGCCCTTGGGGAAGCCGTGAAGGGATCTTGTCGTAGCCGTAGAGGCGGGCCACCTCCTCAACAAGATCGGCGGGCCTGGTCACATCGGGCCGGTAGGTGGGAACGGTGACCTCGAAGGGACCGTCACCGGCCACACTGAACCCCAGTCTGGTGAGCAGGTCGCTGATCTCCGTCCGCTCCAGATCGATGCCCAGCAGCCGCCGCACCTCGCCGGTCGGCAGCAACACCCGTGCCGGCGCGATCGGGCCGGCACAAGCATCGATGAACCCGGGGGCCACTTCGCCGCCGGCGAGCTCGGCGATCATCTGGGCTGCCCGCCCCGACACCAGCGGCGGCAGCTGCGGATCGACTCCCCTCTCGTTGCGCATTTGAGCTTCGCTGCGCAGCCCGTGACGCCATCCCGTCAGAAGCACGTCGGAGGCGCAGAAGTGGGCCACCTCCAGCAGGATGCGGCTTGTCGCCTCTCCGATCTCCGATGACTCGCCGCCCATCACACCGGCCAGGCCCAGGACCTGATCCGGTCCGGCGATGACCAGATCGTCCGGATGCAGAGACCGCTCGACACCGTCGAGAGTCGTCAGCGTCTCTCCGGCGCGGGCACGGCGGATCACCAACGTCTCTTCATCGAGAAGATCCATGTCGTAGGCGTGGATGGGCTGGCCGTACTCCAGGGTCACGTAGTTGGTGACATCCACGACGTTGTTTATCGGGCGCATGCCGGCATCGCGCAGCATCAGCCGCATCCACAGCGGGGATGATCCGATGCCGACGCTGCGGATCTCGCGAGCGGTGAAACGAGGGCTGCCTTCGGGATCCTCAACAACAACCCTCGCCGCGGTCGGCTCCCCGGCCTCCTCGACCTCGCCCTGCTGGGGTGCAAGGGGCGACCGGTAGAAGGCAGCGAGATCACGAGCCACCCCATAGACAGACATAGCGTCGCCCCGATTCGGAGTGATGGAGAGGTCGTAGACCACATCCGGGTAGGGCAGGCACGCCGCCAGATCACTCCCCACCGCGAAATCGTCCTCTTCGAGCACCAGAATGCCCGAGGCGTCCTCGCCCAGTCCCAGCTCCGCCTCCGAGCAGATCATGCCGGCCGACGTGATGCCTCGGATCTTGCGCTCCCCCACTTCATTGCCGTCGAGCATGGCCCCCACCGCGGCAAGAGGCACTAGATCGCCCACCTCGAAGTTCCAGGCGCCACAGACGACCTCCTGCTCGCCCGAGCCGTTGTCGACACGGACCAGGCCCAGCTTGTCGGCCTTGGGGTGCCGCCGGATATCGAGCACCCGTGCCACCACCACGCCCGAGAAGCACACCTCCACCGTCTCCACGCCTTCCACCTCGAGGCCCATATTGGAGAGAACCTCGGCGTAACCGGTGGCATCGTCACCAGGCAGATCGACGTATTTACGCAGCCAGCGGAGAGGAACCTTCATCGGTACTGCTCCAGAAGGCGAAGATCGCCATCGAAGAAGTGGCGCAGCTCCGGGACGCTGTGGCGAATCATGGCGAGCCGGTCGATGCCGACCCCAAAGGCGAATCCGCTCACCTCGTTCGGGTCGTAGCCGACGGCCGTGAACACATTGGGGTCGACCACCCCACACCCGAGCAGTTCGATCCAGCCCGTGTTGGCGCAGGTACGGCATCCGGCCCCGTCACACGAGAAGCAGGAGACAAGCATCTCGGCGGACGGCTCGGTGAACGGAAAGAAGTGAGGAAGGAAGCGCACCTGCTCGTCCGGGCCAAAAAACTCTCTGGCGAAGTGCGCCAGAGTGCCCTTGAGGTCGGCGAAGGTGACATCCCTATCCACAGCAAGGCCCTCCATCTGGTGAAAGACGGGAGTGTGGGTGGCATCGATGGTGTCGCGTCGGAACACCCGGCCCGGGGACACGACGTACACCGGTGGCTCGTGCTGCTCCATGTACCGGGCCTGCACCGGAGATGTCTGTGCCCTGAGCAGCACTCCGAGCGGATCGTCGCCGTGGTCCACATAAAGGGTGTCGCTCTCGAAGCGTGACGGGTGCGTCTCGGGCGTGTTGAGGGCATCAAAGTGATAGAAGGCGGTCTCCGCCTCGGGTCCGTCTGCCACCGTGTAACCGAGGGCGACAAAGATGTCGGTGATCTCCTCCCACACCTGCATGACGATGTGCAGCGATCCCAGCGGCGGGGCCCGGCCCGGAAGGGTGATGTCGATTCGCTCGGCCTCCAGTCGGGCCGCCTCTTGCGCCGCAGTCACCTCCCGGCGCCGCTGCGTCACCGCAGCCGAGAGACCATCGGAAATCTCGTTGATGACCCGGCCCAGCCGGCGTCGTTCGTCCTCGGGAACGTCACGCAGGCTGCGACGCGCCTCGGCAACGAGTGAAGCCGGGCCGATGGCGTCGCGCTCGACCGCGTCGATCTCCTCGACGGTCGAAGCGGCAGCCAGACGCTGCCGCGCCTCCCCGTCGAGTTGACGCAAGACCTCCAGAACGGTCATGGTGCGGCAGGTTAGTCCTCGAAGGGCCCGCTCCCGGCTTCGTCACCGCGGGCAAGGGCATAGGCCACAATCGCACCCGCAACCGCTGCATTCAGGCTCTCCATTCCACCCCGCATGGGAATGGTGACTGCAACGTCGGAGGCCTCCACCACATCGTGCGGCAGGCCACGGGCCTCGTCACCGATCAGCAGCGCCGAGGCCCGCCCGGCATCCAGCCGGCTTGGCGGAACTCCACCCCGCGCCACGGTGGCAACCAGCAACCGATCAGCAAGCCCGGCCCAGCCGGTCACGGTGCCGATGGCCGTGTGGAAGTGCCCGCCCGCGGCGGCCCGCAGCACCTTTGGAGACCAGGGATCGGCGCTGCCGGGGCCGGCCACGTAACCCATGCCAAAAGCAGCCGCAGTACGAATCAGCGTGCCGACGTTCCCCGGATCGCCGACACCCCAGGAAACGACGAGATGGCCGGATGCCGGAATCAGCTGGTCGGGGATCCGTATCACCGCCACCGGGCTCTGCGGCGACTCCGTCGTGGAGAGCCGCCGCAGGACTCGGTCGGCCACCACAACAACTTCGATTCCGGCGGATCGAGCCGCCTCCAGCGCATACGCGTCATCGCGGGTGGCGAAGAGGCTCCTGAACACCATGCCCGCCTCCAGCGCTTCGGCAACAAGGTGCGGTCCCTCCAGCAGTGCGCAACCTGAGACGGCACGTCCCCGGGCCCGGTGCAGCTTGACCGCTTGCTGCACCCGTCGATTGCGGGGAGAGGCGACAGGATCAGCCGTCGTGCGCTCCTGCGGCCGTCTTCACCAACGCACCGAACGCCTCGGGATCACTCACGGCAAGGTCGGCGAGTATCTTGCGGTCGACTTCGATCTCGGCGGCCTTGAGATCGGCCATGAAGCGGGAGTAGGTGGTTCCGTTCTGCCGGGCGGCCGCGTTGATCCGGGTAATCCAAAGGCGCCGCATATCTCCCTTCCGAGCCCGTCGATCTCGGTAGGCATCCTGCATGGCCCCCATCACCTGCTCATTGGCGGTGCGGAACCGGCGGCTACGGGCCCCCTTGTAGCCTTTGGCTCGGGCGAGAACCTTGTGGTGCTTCTTCTTCTTGTGGACTGAGCGTCTCACTCTTGCCATGGCTAGCGTCCCAGCATTCGGCCGACCCGGGTGCGGTCGGCACGTGCCACGTCGGCGTCGCCCTTGAGACGGCGCAGGCGGCGGCTCGATTTCTTCCCTACCTTCAGGTGGCTGCGGCCCGCCTGACGACGGCGGATACGGCCGCCTCCGGTCACCTTGAATCGCTTGGCCGCGGCCCGGTTTGTTTTCATCTTCGGCATCCTGGCTCACTCCTCGTCGCTTGGGGATGTCTGCTTCTCTGCCTTGGTCCCCTTACGAGACTTGCGTTCTGGGGCTAGCTGCATGGTCATGAAACGGCCCTCGAACTTGGGAGCCTGCTCCACCACTCCGAGTCCCTCAACATCGGCGGTGAGACGCTCCAGGATCCGCCGACCGATCTCAGGATGGGTCACCTGGCGGCCCCGGAACATCATGGTTACCTTGACCTTGTCGTTCTCCCCGAGGAACTCGATGACACGACGCAGCTTTGTCTGGTAGTCGTGGTTGTCGATGGTGGGGCGGAATTTCACTTCCTTGATGACCGTGCGCGCCTGGTGCTTGCGCGCCTCACGCTGGCGCACGGACTGCTCGTACTTGTACTTCCCGTAGTCCATGAGGCGGCATACCGGTGGCCTGGCGTCCGGTGCAACCTCGACCAGATCCAACTCGAGTTGCGCAGCCAGCCATTTAGCCTCGTCGATGTTCTTCACACCAATCTGGCTCCCGTCCGGGGCAACGAGGCGCACCTCACGTGCCCGGATCCGGTCATTCACTCTCAGTTCCTGTGCGATAGCTCCTCCCGCTGATGGCGAAAAGAAAGACGGCAGGAAGCTGCCGTCTCCGGTCAATGAGACCTCGGCGCACCTCGAGGTGGCCGGGTGGGAAGCAGCGCTCCCTCTTTTCCCTATCGGTTGTGGCCCACAAGTATATGAGGCCGCAAGAGCCTGTCAACGTAGCGGACCCAAACGGCCGTGGCCGCGGGCGGGCGTACCGTCCGACCCTCCGGGCCTGACGCTCCGGCGGTACCGGTGTCAGCCGCCCATGGCCGCCTGCGCCGCCAGCGCCGCCTCCATCAGGTAGTTGGCCACCAGCACCGTGAACTCCGCGACGGCCTTGTCCTCAGCTTGCGACCCCCACGCCGCGTCGAAGAAGGCGTCCACCAAGTCGTCTATCTCGGGGTCGAGAGCCCCCAGCGAATTCCACGTTGCGGCCCAGAATGTGAAGTCATCGGAGAGATCATCCCATCCGCCTTCGAGACCGGCATTCTCGGCTAGCTCATCACCAATGGACAGGTCGACCCCGATGTTCTCCAGGTGATCGACGTTGAAGCTGGCCAAGATCCAGGCCGCGTAGGTTTGGGCGAAGTCGACGATGTTCTCGATCTCTTCGCTGGTGGCGTCGATGGTGGCGGTGAGATCGGCCACCTCCGCCGTCGCCGCATCGAGATCGCCGGTCAGCCGGGCGTTCTCATCGTTGCTCGCATCCAGATCATCCTGGAGATCGGCTATGTCGCTCAGAGCGGCGGCGAGATCCGCCTGGGTTGTCTCCAACTCGCCCTGGGTGGTCGCGAGTGTTTCGAGCACTGTATCGTGATCGCTGTTGGCCACGGTGGTCCACGTCACCAGGATGTACGCGCCCACACCGATGGCAGCGACCACCAGCACCGACCCCAGGACGATCATCAGCTTCTTCACTGATATCGATCTCTGCTCCTTCACCTTCTCTTCGGCGGGAGCTTCCTCAAGAGGGGCGGGCGCCTCCGGTGCTTCAGGAACATCAGACATGGTGTCGTTTCCTCCCCTTGGGCCGCCGACGCCCCACCCGGCCCCATCGGGCCGACGAGAACACACCAAGGCAAACACACCGACGGCAGCGTATGGAGGCTACACGCAAGCCACCCCGACCCTCGGCAAATCGGAATCAAGAGCGATACCGGCGCCCGTCGCGGCGCGGCAGCAAACGTGCCGCCCTGTTCTACACACCCGTTGCTAGTCGCTCGGCTCGGATCTGTCAACACGTGCCAGCCGACGGCGGCCCACGATCAACCAAACAGCCGTCCCTGGCGCTCCTGGCGGCGCAGACCCGGCCACATCATCCCGTCCATGAACGACCAGGAGCGCCGGTGTGCCGTGCTGGGACCGAGCCATTGCAGCGCGGCCCGGTGGCGTGGGCCCGGATAGCCCTTGTTCCGTTCGAACCAGTACGCCGGGTAGTGCTCCGCCTCGGCGCGCATGATGCGATCTCTGGTCACCTTGGCCAGGATCGATGCCGCCGCGATGGAGAGGCACGTCCGATCGCCGCCGACGACCGGCATCGCACCGCCGACGAAGTCCCACCTGCCGTCGAGCAGCACGGCGTCCGGCGCCACGCCCAGACCGTCGAGCGCCCTCCGTGCCGCCAGGCGCTGCGCCTCCGACATGCCGAGCTCATCACATTCTGCAGCCGAGGAGTGGCCTACCGACCAGGCGATGCACCACCCGCCGATACGATCGAACAGCGCCTCCCGCTCCTCCTCACTCAGCAGCTTCGAGTCACGGATCTTGTAGACACGCCGATCTTGGGGAAGCACCGCGGCGCCGACGCTCAGGGGCCCGGCCCAGGCACCACGACCTACCTCGTCCACGCCGACGACGATCAGCCGGCCGTCGTCCCACAAACGGCGCTCGGTGGCGAGGCCGGGAGCGCTGCCCTTCAATGCCGACCGGAGAACCGCCACCCGGCGACCCTACTACGGCCCTTCCGGCCCCGAATGCGCCGCAGCGCCATCGCCGCCCTCACCGCCGCCTCGGCCGCCTCGGCGCCCTTGTTGCCCGGGCCGGGTTGGCTGCGTTCATGCGCCTGTTCCAGGCGCCGCGCCGTCAACACACCAAATCCCACGGGCATACCGGTGCTCACCGCCACCTGGCGCAGCCCTGCGGCCGCCTGGGCCGCAATATGCTCGTAGTGGTCCGTCTCTCCCCTCACCACTGCACCCAGGGCGACAACACAGTCGTACCCCGATCTGGCGAGACCAAGAGCCACCACCGGCAGCTCAAAGGACCCGGCGACCCGCACCACCGTGGGGTCCTTGGCCCCTGCCTTCGCCAGCGCCGCCAACGCTCCCGACAGCAGGCCGGCGGTGACCAGCTCGTTGAAAGTCGATACAACGATGCCGACCCGCAGCCCGCCGGCATCAAAGTCACCGGTGATCTCGGTCATCCGCCACCTCCTCAAAATCGATCAGGTGTCCCAGCTTGTCCACCTTGGTCTGCAGGTAGGCACGATTCTCCGCCGTCGGCGTCACCAAAAGCGGCAGGCGACCGGTGATGCTGAGGCCGTAGCCCTCGAGCCCGGCCCGTTTCTCCGGATTGTTGGTCAGGAGACGCATGCTGGTAATCCCCAGGTCGGCCAGTATCTGCGCCCCGATGCCGTAGTCGCGGGAGTCGACCGGAAGCCCCAGATCCAGGTTGGCCTGTACCGT
>Ga0307421_1000376_pt1 | contig 28932 bp, 24 predicted proteins | sample SalMarWE160270MG_FD_202163 | JGI IMG/M metagenome (GOLD analysis project Ga0307421, IMG submission 202163) | Salt marsh sediment microbial communities from the Plum Island Ecosystem LTER, Massachusetts, United States - WE1602-70 | ecosystem: Environmental > Aquatic > Marine > Intertidal zone >... | reverse complement strand
TTCGACTGTCTTCGCTGTTGCCCGTCTAGCCTTCTACCCAATTCTTGACCGTTCGGCCCTTCGCCCTGTAAGCAGGTTTCCCTGCTCGCCCTGGATGGTCGTTACTCCATCGACTACTTCGGCCTCTGCTGACTTCTGCGATGCGGTCAGAAGACCTCTCGATCTCCTCAGTCTCATTCCGAGACACACCGCAGATCTCCCCGGATAAGGTACGATAACTTTCCCCTGATCCTCGCTGCGTTTACGTAGAGCCGCTTTGATCCTTTTGGGGCTTCACTGTCTCGTGCCAGCTCACCCGGCGCTTCACGCCTCCTTACGCAGTTTTTGTCCATCAAGTCCAGGTTTTGCTCTCCGGCTTCCTCCCCACACCCGTTCGCACGAGCGCAGTTGCCTTCGGCTAGCGGTTCGTCGGATCAACGTCCGCAGAGGATTTCCACCTCCTAGTTATCGCCCATGCCGGGCGTACACAAAAACGGCTCCCGCCATCATGCTGTCGGGAGCCGTTCGTACATTTCGAAGATGCTTCTTATTCTTATCTAAACAACGACCGTTCAAGTGAGAGAAGATTGTTCGCCAGTATTTCCAGATCGCGACTCGCCGCGAACTCATCCGTGTCTAATTCTCCTTGAAGAAGTTCAAGGCGATCGATCAAATCCCGCACTGTTTCTGAATCATCACCGCTAAGATCTTCCTCAAGCTCTAGTAAGCTAGCCCTGGTTCCTGCAAGAGCGGTTTTGGCCGCGATCGTATCCCCCTGGGCTAGCGCAAGCTGCGCTGAAGTCACATTGACCAATACGCCGAGAAGCTGTTGGTGCGACTCGCTTGTCTCAAGCGCATCCGACAATTGCTCATTCTCCGCTGGCAACGATCTCAGGGCCTCAAGTTCGGATTCCAACGACTGGATTTCAATCCGCGCCTTCTCAAGCTCGATGGACAACGGACCAACCTGAAAAAACCACGTCGCCGCCAAACCCATAGCGAATAAACCGAAGACGCAAAGCGTCCAAAACAGGAACCGTCTCAGGCGGCGCTTGGGCTTCACTGGCTCTGATGAAGCTACGGCCTCTTCAAATATTTCCTGCTTTGTTTCCGCTACAGGTTTCTCGGCTTCCGATGCTTCGACGTCCGGAGCTTCTATCTGAATCTCTAGTTCGTCATTAGCCTGGATACCTTCTTCATTCATCTATGCTCTCCTCGCGACCTCATTCTCTGCATATTAATCTTCGTTAGGATTCTCAGGGTCTGTTACTACGATTAGTAGTTTCCATGCAATCTCTATTTCATCCTTGGCGATAGAAGGTTGCGTACGGATATCCTCAAGCGCAATGTCCAATCTACTAATAATCTCATCGAGAACCGTAACACTATCTCCGTATTTTGCCTCTTCGCGCCATTTCTCCGCTTGGGCGGAAATCATCTCCCGTGCAGATGCCACATCTTCACTTGCCTGCCCCAAATTATCTTCGGACAGCCAGAATTGTGCCCGCGAGATAAGGGTCATCGCCCGAATCAATTGTAGCTGACCATGCATCTCATCGACCGGATCACCCACTTCAGAGAGCGATACTTCAAATGTATCCAAGCGATCCGTCAGTACCGCTAGTTCGGCCGCCAGCATAGTCATCTGCTTGTTAATCGCCTCAGATTGAGATGTGATTTTTTCTGTACTGTCATTAAGAAATCCCGCAAGTTCGGACTGCTTTTCATCAATCTCAAGGTCTCTGTCAGCTAAGTCTAAACGCAATTGTGTAACTTCTTCTTGGTAATTCTGGACTTGCTGATCGTATGATGGACCAGGTCCAACTGCAATCCGGTAAAGAGTTACCCCTCCAAAATAAAGCCCCAATCCGACAGAAAGCCCCACCATGATTGCGACAAGCAGGCGTAGAAACACCTTTAACGCTCTGGTAAACGGGTTGCCTGTGGTTTTTTTGCCACTTGAAGTGCTTTTTTCAGAGTTCTCCATTATCTTCAATCCTCACTACAGTCTAGAGCGCTGTGTTGGGAAACAACCGTTTATACAAACGACCACGATCGTGCCGATGTTAATCAATGTAGATCAACGGGTTCAAATCATCTCCCATGTGGGGAATATTTCTGCTCCCTTAGCCCGGTTAATGTACAATGGACGGCTACTGCCGTCCATTGTACCTCACAAATTTTATGCTTTTTTATCGGGATTTGACCTCGATCTTCTTCGGTCGAGATTCCTCCGACTTGGGGATACGGAGCATAAGCACGCCCTCTTCAATGGTCGCATCTGCGTTCTCCGCGTCAAGCAGGTCGGGGAGGCGTAGTCTGCGTTCGTAGGAACCACGATGCAGTTCACGCAATAGGACATCCTCTTGTCCGTTCTCCTTTTCCTTTACTTCGCCGCGTAAGGTGACGACATCCTCGATAATCTCAATTTGCAGGTCGTCAGCTTTCAGGCCGGGCACGTTAGCAGTGATCACATACTCATCACTGTTGGCCTGGACGTCTACCGGCAATCGGCAGCCGCCGTTGAAGCCAACGGGATGATAACGATACATCCTGCGATCTCTTTGTGGAACCATGTAGTAACTCATTACCAACACTCCTTTTATAGGTATACAGATTACGCTTACAAGGATACCCACCTATCATCAGATGTTCACATACGAGATATATGAATTCCGTTAACTGCCGTGCAATCCTCATGTTAAGAACCTAGAAACTACACGCTTACACCACTTCACTAGAACGAAGAACCTTCCATCGTCTTCCGGGTTTGTATCAGCGAGTTGGCGGCACTGAACCCTGGATTAATATAGCAAAATCTGCGGATAGTGTCGGGCGGCGGAAAACGGGGAGACGATCCGTGTGCATCGCGCAAAGGATAGATTATCCTTCTCAGCGATCGCGGCATCCGACGGCACCACTTTTGGCGTCAAACAGCGCTCAGGCAACCGAGCAGGCTGCCTCCGTATTCTCACCAAGCGATTGGGTAAACCTTATTCTGGATTGGGTGTGGATAGGGGGATGGTTTGCGGTCCTAGGACACGCGTTGCGGATTCATCCATCGTCAACCCGATGAAGCTCTGAAGCGGGTATCTGGCCGCTTCTTCTTGAAGCGTTCGCTGCAAAGCTGGGCTGCCTATCTCCATCAAAAGTGTGTAGTAATCTTCAGCCACGGCGATCTGCTTGGCGGTAATGACGACCTCACTCCCGCGGCCATTCAAGAGTGCGTCGAAGCCCTCTTCGAAGGTGGAAATCAAATTGAAAGATTCGTTCCAGAAGTTCGGATAAGCTAAGGCTAAATCAAACAACTCGTCGTTGTAGGTCCAGAATATTTCTCGGTAGTAGCGACCTGTTTCGGTAGGCATGAGCAACTCTGATTCAACCCGCAGATAGAGTTCGACTGTACTCCAAACATCTTTGCCAGTTACAACTGCGGCAGGTACTGCCAGAAGCAAGAATGCTGCCAGGATGAGGATCAGACAGGTTCTGACTTTTATTATCTTGAACATCTATCTACTCTTGTGCTCTTCCTTCTACACAATCTGCGAAAACACTCGAGCTTTTACCGAGAATGTATATCAAATGGACAATTCAATATCTCACAACAACGTGGTTAATTCAATGGGAAATCCATCTGTTCAGCCTCTGCAACTGACAGGAGGACCAAATTCATGGGAGCTAATCCCATATACAATAACGCTTCCCTGTAAGCAAGGCGCACACCGACCTACTTGAGGATACAGCTAGCTCACCAATCGACGGCCAGGTAGTGGAGCAATTCAGGAAGGATCCCGCGCCAGGTGCTGGACTCATGGTTTCCGGATGCCAATACGTACTCATGCTTAATATTCGCCTTATGCAAAGCCTCGCTCAACTCAAGCGCTTTTTCAAACGCGGAATCCGTATCACCGGACATGAGAAATATCCTCGACGGCAGGTCTCCTGAAAGTGCTAGGGTGAAGGGATCATATTCAGGGCGAGCGTAATTCACATTCAGCGACGGACTGAGTGCTCCAACGCGCTGGATGATGTCAGTGTTTCGGAAGCCAATTTCGAGCGCCCATACACCCCCGCGAGAAACGCCCGCCAATCCCCGGCTATCCTCTTGCGCAATCGTTCGATAGGTGCGATCGACGAAGGGCACCAAACCATTGATGAATTCATCCTCATAAGAGCCGGGTCCACCATCTGTGCCGCTGAACAGTGGCTCGGGTTGGCGTGGCATGACTGCTATAAACGGAGGTAGTGTGTCATCCCCATAAGCATCCTCCAATGCAGCTTCAACACCAAGAATCTGCCAGTGATTCTCACCTTGAGGTTGTCCGTGGAGTAGATAAAGAACTGGGAAACGCCGATTAAGATCATCGTAGCACGGTGGAAGATAGATCAGAACCGGAATCAAGTCTGGAGTTTGCCACCCGCGATAGCTGGTATGTTCCAAACGGACCGAATGCTCTGTACAAGCGCGTGCAGGGGGCTCGGATGGTATGGTTACGGATTCTGTTGATGTGCGGGGCACACATCCGGGTTTCACATCTTGTAACAAATCCGAGCAGTCCTCGAGCACCGTAGTCAGGGAGGGAGTCGGGCGATTCGCTATAGATCCGTTCGGATCTGAGACGCCTGTTACTGTAACAGGCACTCGCTGACAAGCAGCCAGGTTTACAGCGAATAGCAGTGGAATGAAAAAGTATGAAATGAGGTTTCGACGCTGCATGCTAAAACCAAATCCTTAGGCGACACCTACATAGTGAATAGCTACTAACGCGAGATCGTCGCATTTCTCCAGAGTTGAGCGGCCGCCCTTGATAAAGCAATTCTCAATCTCTGCGCACCTATTGTACCGGGCATAACTTCGCTAAAGTGAGGCATAGACCTGCTTCATCCCAATAAATAATATCCTTCTTGCTCCTCTACATGCAGGGGAATTGATCCTGCCTGATTTTACCCGCGTCTCTTTTGAATCCGCATCTTCTGACTGTACAATCTTATTCATAATGGGCGCCTCAACGCGTCAAACTCGATATAGTTACCCGCTGGGACTGATGCTCATCTCTGCCGGCAGTCTGGTTTATGAGATCAGCCTAACCCGCATTTTCGCCGTTCAGCAGTTCCACCACTTTGCTTTCCTTGTCGTCGGGATGGCGGTCATGGGAATCGCGGCGAGCGGATTCCTCATCGCCATCCGCCCGTCGTCACCCCCGGCATCCCTCCTGGCGCTGGGATATTCCGGGGCTGTGCTGCTCGCGTACCTGATTATCAATCTCCTGCCCTTCGACTCTTACAGCATCGCCTGGGATCGGCAACAGGTCTGGATCCTACTCCTTTACTTCCTGGCGTCTGGAGTACCCTTCATCTTCACCGGTTGGGTTGTTGGCGCGGCGCTTGCCAAGGCCAGCGGTGAATCCCATCGCCTTTATGCCGCCAGTATGATCGGCTCCGGCGCCGGTTGTTTGCTGGCGCTCGTGGGCATGGAGCTGCTCGGCGGGGAAGGGGCAATCGGCCTGTCTATCGCGCTCGGCCTGCTCGCTGCGGCAACATTCAGCACTCGCCTTCCTGCCCGAGCAGGCCTCCTGGCTCTCGGATCTCTAAGCTTGCTTATGTTCATGCGCACACCACATGGGCTCGAGCTGCGACTCTCGCCCTATAAACCACTGTCAACGATCAGGCTTGTGCCTGACGCGGAGCTCACATACTCGCGCTGGAGCGCATCTTCCCGCGTCGACGTGATCGAGAGTGGGAGCATTCATGTATTTCCGGGGCTCAGCTTGATCGCATCGGGTGAACTTCCCCTTCAAGCCGGCTTGTTTGTGGACGGTGAAGGACCGCAGCCCATCACGAATCTTTCAGCAGATGACCCAGCATTACACAACCTGGCCTCCCACATGCCAGCTGCCCTCGCCTACGATCTCCAGCCGTATGGGGCTGCTCTGATTCTCAACCCCGGCGCCGGACTTAGCCCTCTCATGGCGTTGGCATCAGGCGCAGAACATGTCACCATACCAACAGATGACCATCTCGTAACTGATGTCCTCGAAAGCGCATACTTGGAATACAGCCAGGGGCTTTACAGGCACCCTCGCCTTACCGTCAGCCCACGCTCCAGCAGAGGTCTGTTGAGCCTTCCCGAAAAACAGTACACGGTCATCGAATTTGCATTAAGCGACAGTTTTCACCCGGTGACCTCGGGTGCCTTCAGTCTTTCTGAGAATTTCCTGCTCACAAAGGAATCCGTCATCCAGGCCTGGAACCGCCTCTCGGATGATGGGTTGCTCGTAATCACGCGCTGGGTTGAGACCCCACCTAGCGAATCCGCCCGGGCATGGTCCACGCTGATTGCCGCACTTCGCGAGGCAGGAGTATCTACCCCCCAGTTACATACTCTCGCCTACCGCGGGATGAGGACAGCGACGATGATCGCCAGTCGTAAGCCCTTTACAGACGATGAACTCGCCCTGGTGCGGGCTTTTCTACAAGAGAACGGGTTTGACGCCCTCGTCCTCCCAAATCTAGAAACCGATGAAGTTAATCGCCACAACGTCCTTCCAGAACCTGTTTACCACCAGCTTTATACAAATCTACTGGAGAACCACGAAACAACAATCCGCGATTACCCGTTTAATCTAACCCCTCCGGACGACACTCAGCCCTACTTCTTCCATTTCTTTCGTTGGCGTCAAACATCGGATGTTCTCGCCACCCTTGGAAAAATCTGGCAGCCATTCGGTGGAAGTGGTTACTTCGTACTGCTTGGCTTTTTGGTGTTAATGATTCTCCTTGGTATTCCTCTCGTCCTCGCTCCGCTCTACGTCCTCCGTCGACAAACTACTGCTGCTGTTCCCCGCGCCTCTATGCTCCTCTTTTTTGGCAGTCTGGGCGCCGGTTATCTAATGATCGAAATCCCCCTGATCCAGATTCTGGGATTACCTCTTGATCAGCCCGCTCTCGCCCTAGCGACGGTTCTCTTCATTCTGCTCCTCGCCTCAGGTGTGGGCAGCCTGCTCTCCCCGCGATTATCGCTGCGCCCCGCATTGCTTATTTTGATCCTGATCATCGCTATAGTAACGATCGCGTTGCCCTCCTTCACTCAGTGGATCCTGCCCCTGCCGCTATATGGGAGAATTGCACTCTCTATTGCGATTCTTCTCCCTTTGGGTTTACTCATGGGTGTCCCCTTTGTGTTGGGCCTGGCCCACCTTGAAAAACAATCCCCACATCTGATTCCCTGGGCGTGGGCGATCAATGGTGCACTGTCCGGAGTGAGTGGTGTATTGGCGGCGATGATCTCCCTTTCGCTGGGATTTCAAGCCACGCTTTTTGCCGGAGGCTTGATCTACGTGGTCGCCTGGTTCGCTGCGCGGCATCTCACACAGCAATGAGACATGCTCCTGATAGTTAGGAAAATGGACTCTCTACTTGTTTGGAGAATCTGGCGTAGTAGGGCCCTTGACTTGTCCTGCCCAACCCGAGAATCCAATTGGGCCCTATGCCAGACCAGCGACTTACCGCTGGGAAGCCACACTTTAACGATCCGGCCGCCAGGGGTTGCCCGCGAAAGATCTTTCTTCTTTAGCCTTCCCCCATCAAGTACTCTGTTCATTCATCCTTTCGTCCTCGCACCAAATTCCAACTCCCTGAACTTGCATGTGGATTAAGCTGTATGATGAGTTTGAACTGTTTCCAGTGAAACTCCACACTCGGTGGAGGTATCCATTGAATAGGCGATCGCCGCTTCACAAGCTCACCAACCCCACCACCCCTCATCAAAAAATCCGGCCTCCTGTAAAGAGTGAGCATAAAAAGGACCCTATTTGAGGGCATCTTCGAATGAATTGGGGCAAGCCATCGACGGCCTAGAGGTTTGATGTTCGGAAGGAGATACTGATGTCCGTACGCGCTAATGTTCGTGTCGCCTCAACCCTTCTTATACTCGGGCTCAGCTTGGCAGCGTGCAATGCCCCGCAAGCAATCCCTGACGCCCTCCAGGAATCATCTCAAGGCTGGGACCCCTGCGCCGGCACGCCAGCTCTGGCACTTGACGTGGAGGCCGCGGCATCCGCACCAGCACTCATCAGCCCTGACGGGGCTCCCTCCCTGGGGGCGTTGGGGCAGCAGGGTGCCCAGGCGCTCGCCGATCAGATCAAGCCGCAGGGCACTTTTTGCGACGCCGAACTACCGGCAGCCTTCCAGTCGATCATCGAGCAGGCCCAACAACTCACCGATCAGGGTGATAAGGCGGGCGCACGCATGCTGCTCGAATCACTTCTCGAGCTGGGTTCTCATCCCGATGGGGGCTTTCTGATGAGCGTACGCCTCCAGATCCCCCAGCAAGCCAGATCGTACATCATGGGCTATATGACTGCAGCAGGGATCTACCAATCCCTGGGCGGCGATGGGCAGGCCTTCATCGATCAGGCCAATGCAACCTTCAATGAGATGGCCAATGCCGAGCTCAACAGCGCCTCATTCGATGAGACCATGCGGCTCATGGAAGAAGCCCAGTTGCTGGGCCTGGATGACATCGCCCAGCGGGCACTGAAGCGCGCCCGGGACATCGCCGCCGAGGGGCTGGACGCCACCATCGAAGATTTCGACCCATGCTTATCAAACCCGGATGATCTTAAGCAGGCTATTACCAAGCTCCTCGTGGCTCTTCAAACAGCCATGGTGCTTGGTGAAGTGCCCGGCACGACTGGCCCTGGCGGTGCGCGCTACGATGCCACCTGGTCTCAAGCCGCTGCCGCTATCAAGACCCTGATGGGCGAAACCCCTGATGAATGCAAAGGTTATACCTTTAACTTCAACCGCACCGTCTCCGGATCGGTCACCATGACTGGCGAGGCGCATACCTGCGGCGGCATCCGCGGTCCATGGGAGGGCACACTCCATCTGGCAGGAACATGGACCGACTTCGGCAACACGGGGCAGGGGAATGGAATCCTCGCCTTCACCGTGCCCGAGGACAGCGATGATGTCGAAACCATCATCCCAACCTCAGGACAGATTAACGCGGATGAAGGATGCTATATGCCCTATAACGATCCGCTGCAGTTGCGCGTTCTTTTAACGGGGAAGACAAAACTGGAGCTTGGCATCATCAGCACAAACGCGGGCACAGCTTCCATCGTCTGCCCGGGAGGGACGGAGGCATTGCCTTCTATCATGACCGTATGGACAGAAGAGCCCACGTTTACGGTTGAACTGGAGCACGGCGCAGAATGCCCATGATGTCATCTCGGGACACAGCCAGACGCCTTCGGCAATAACAATCTACAAGGCATTGAGCGACTGATCGATTCCGGGATGGAGGGTTTCACCCCTTTATGGGAACCTTCCGTCTCACCGTCTTTGGTTTACGGTCTCTTCCAACCATCCAGAGTAGCAGCGACTCCCAGATCTAAGAGGAGTCTTGCGGCCCTCATCTGTTCACTCGTCCACTTTAAATCTCGTCAGCTAGCTTGCGAATTCACCCGCAATTGGTGTCGGCACGCCGCCAGCAACGCTTCGTGTTCAGTCGACTAAAAATAGTAGTGAACGGTGGTGGTTCTATCGTTTGACATTGTTAACAGGAAGGCCTGCTCCTCGCTGCAAACCTGGCAGCCTGCTCCTACTCGTCTTCCTTAATGGGATTCCGTTCAACGCGGCTCTGGCGCGTCTGCAGTTCTCCTCACTGGCGTTGATTCCTCTTCCGTGGGCGATCAACGGTTCCCTGTCCGCGATCAACGGCGTAGTTGGAGGCCGAGCTGAGCATTGGATGAAGGTATAAATTGCCAGTGCAGTGATGTGCGACCAAAGTTGGATTGCCCCTTCACCGAGTTTGAGCTACATTGAAAGTCAGAATACAGTAAGGAGTTTGACATGTCTGCAGAGAAAGAAGTAGCACAACCTTCCGCGGCTGAGGAGCGCAGGAGCGGGAAAGATCGCCGTTCCGGTGTGGATCGAAGGCAGGACAGCGATCTTAAGTATCATCGTCCAGAGCGCCGCAATGGCGAAGAGCGTCGCTCGGGCGTAGATCGGCGGAAGGAAAGTCGATAAGTTGTTATGAATGGGCGGACGAACACGCTTATGTCCCCCTCCCCCTGAGGGACGGCATTAGCAGCCTGAGCCTCTACGATCTCCCGGCGGCATCGCTGAATAGCGAACAAGTGTGTCATGGATCATCGTGTCCTGCTCGAGTAAAAGGCACAAAACGCACGCCGCCAAGACTGGCGGATTGAAATTCATCCGACGACAGGCGGGTAACCCGCCACAATTCCTGAATGCCGCCGATAGGCCCTACCGGGATTACTAGAACCCCGCCAATCTTCAACTGTTGAAGCAACGGCTGGGGAATATGATCGGGAGCAGCCGTCACAATAATCGCATCGAAGGGTGCATCCTCCGGCCAACCGAAATATCCGTCTGCATTACGCACATGGATGCTCTCGTAGCCAAGTTCTTCCAGGCGCTGCTCGGCTTCATTTGCCAGCGGTTCGATGATCTCTATCGTGAAAACATCGAGGCCCAGCTCTCCCAGGACCGCCGCTTGATAGCCGGAGCCGGTCCCGACCTCCAGGACTTTATCTCCTGCCTCGACATCCAACTCCTGCGTCATTAACGCCACGATATAAGGCTGCGAGATCGTCTGTCCGTAGCCGATGGGAAGCGGGTTGTCCGCGTATGCCAGGTGGCTATATTCCTCAGGGACAAACTGATGCCGCGGGACTCGTCGCATGACTGCTATCACCTCAGGAGCGACAATCCCGTATGCAATGACCCCGCGCTCGACCATCTGCTCGCGCTCTGCGGCATACAAGTCGATCTCCGTGATGTCAGTAGCCCTCGTAAATTCTTCAGTTTCTTGAGTAGCTTCACCGATATCTTTGACAGCATGCTGTCGGCTGCGAAGAAAGATCGCTCCACCGGCTATGACAATGATCAAGGAAAGCACAACAAGGGCGGTAAGCCGTTTAGACATCTCGACCTCCGCCCTTGATTGTAGTATGAAATATTTAATTTATCGCCAGTTCAACGGACTCTGTGTAAATATTAAAGCGCGGGGGATCGTCAAAGTGTTTCTTCACTGCGCATAACTCTGCTGATCGAATCAGTGCCTCTTTATACTTCTCCGGGAAATCCTCAGGAACCTGAATCTCAAGATCAAATTGCTCTATCAGTCCAGTTGCCGGACGAGAATGTGTCTTTTGAATGATGCGAACTCCTTCTGTGGGCAACCCCCTCTGCTTCAAAAAACTCAGGACGTAGATACCCGCGCAAGTTCCAAGGGATGCCAGGAAAGTTGCAAAGGGCGAAGGTGCCGATCCTTCTCCGCCTCCCCGCGGGGATTGGTCCGTATTTATCGTAAACGATCCGAAGTGGGCATCTACACGCGCACCTCCAGAAAAGGTGATTTCCATCTCCATAACTATCTCCTTTAAGATATTTGCACTTCAACTTTAGATGCAAAAGAACTATTGAGGTTACAAATTTCTATCATCCCGTTATGATGAGGCTAATTGGATGGATACAAAAAAAAACAGGGCGGAGTGATCCGCCCCGACGTTTCTTACAAGATTCCTGAGTTTATCAGAAACCTAACCAGTATAAAGGCGCATACAGAATCTGTGGATAGAATTTATCCATGAACCAAACGAATCCACCGCAAGCGAGAATCAGGACGAAGCATCCCACACCCGCCAGAAGCCAGGGTTTCCCACCTTTCTTCGCCGGGGCCGGGTCTTCTACCGCCGAGATCGGCGGCGAAGCTGGTTGAGCTTGCGCGGCAGGCTGTGCAGCCGCCCGGGGAGCTTTCTTCGCGGGTTCTGCAGTTGCAGCTGGTTGAGCAACCGTTGCCGCGGCTTCCGGTGATGTTGCATCGAAGGTTAAGGATACGGTTTCTCCTAGAGCAACCAAATCGCCCGGGTTCATCACCTGAGGCGCCACCAGCCGTTCGCCGTTGACAAAGGTGCCATTGGTTGAACCAAGATCCTCGAGAACATACCCTCCAGGGGTGCGGGTGAGTCTAGAATGCTGTCGCGAGACTTCCGCGTCCCCGACTACGACATCGTTTGTTACATCGCGCCCAATGAGCGAGACCTCTTTGGTCAGCTCAAAGACAGTTCCAGGATTCGGTCCAGTGCGGACGATCATGCGGAATTCTGATGATGACATCGCGCCTCCTCGTTACGTACGCGATAGTGTACAAGCTGGTTAATGTCGAGTCAACTACCTTTTCTATTCAATGGACGCACACACAACCGTATTCCATCCACACCGACGATATTAACCCTCTCCCCGTTTGCAATTTCATCCTCATCATTCTCAAGGATTGCACTCCAGAGTTCTCCGCCAACCTGAACTGTCCCCCCAGGCGAGAGATTCGAACGTGCTTCGGCAGTCCGCCCTACCAATGACTTGGCGCCAACTTCAACTGGTCTAATTTGAGCTCGAATCACAAAGGTCAGGAGTGTTAAAAAGCCAATCGCTATGGCAATGCCTGTGCCAACCACGAGGGGGACAGAAACACGCCAAAAGGATGGCGTTGTAGGTGAATTAAACAGGACCAGAAAGCCGATAACAAACGATGCTAAACCCGCCACCGTTAACGCTCCATGTGTGGGGGCTTTAATCTCTAATATAAAGAGCACAAAAGAGGTGAGGATGAAAATCAATCCGAACCAGTTCACAGGCAGGACCCCGAGACCATAGGTTCCCAGAGCCAGGCACACGACCCCGATAAAGCCCGCGATCCAACCGCCTGGATGAGATATCTCGATCAAGATAGCCTGAACCCCGACTGAAAGTAGCAAGAAGACGATGTTTGGATTGGTCAGGACTTGTAGAAATTGCTCAATGTAATTTTGGCGAATCTCCGTGACGATCGCATTTGCCGTATGCAGTACGCGCTCCCCATGCGCATCAACCTTCCGGCCGTCAATTTGATCAAGGAGCATCTCAAGATCGTCAGCGATGAAGTCAATCAAACCAACATCAAGCGCCTCTTGAGCGGATACCGCCTTCGCAGAGTCAATCATCGATTCAGCCAGGATCATGGCTTCTTCCTCACGATTTACGACCAGACCCCTAATCGTAGCTTTGAGAATCTCCTTCTCCTTGGTTTCAATCGTATCGCCGAGGTCCTCTCCCTGCATCCCAACCGGGCTCGCTGCCCCGATTGCAGTTTCAGGCGCCATCGCGGCGAGATGCCCGGCGAATGTGATAATTGTGCCCGCACTCCCGGCAATCGCTCCTCGCGGGGCGACGTAAACCACTACCGGGATATGGCTTCCCCGGATCGCTTGCACCATCCGGTTCATGAGATCGATAGACCCACCAGGCGTGTCGATCTGGAAAATGAGCGCCTCGCCACCGTCCTGCTCCGCCAGCTCAATACCCCGCTCAAGGTATTCCACCATCGTAGGTGTCAAGGGTCCCGTTGCCTCCAATAAATACACACGATTCCCTTCCTGCGCATTCACGTCCATCGGCATGATGAGCGCGATTAAAAACAGGGAGAAAATCGTAATGGCTGTCCTTCGAGACACTTTGCACCTCTCAAATTTGATTATATCCTCAAAATAGCTCTGTTTTCACAGCTTGTCATGATATAGGTCTGCTTTATAATCTCTCTAGATATAGCAGTGCGTTGAGAAACAAACGCTCTGATTAAGGACATATCATGAGACGCATTGAGTGTTCTGAATTCCGCGATGAAGAGGGCATCATTAGCCTGGAGAGTCGTATCAGGGGGACTTTGCAGCACGGACGCAAGTGGTATGGTGAAATGGAAGCCCAGAATGAAGCCTATGAAAAGTTAGGCAAGACTCTTGGTCGCGAGCATTTGGCTATCTTTAATTTACCTCTCCCAGGTACAACGACTACGATCCCTCTGCTGCTCCTCAGCCCGCAAGGTGTGCGCGTGATTCTACCCAGCCCAATCGTCGGCGTTTACCGGGCGAAGGGAGAAGCCTGGATGAAGTACGGTGGTGGACGCTCACGCCGCTTCGCTCCTGTCCGCCCGAATCTTCAATCACACGTTATTATGATGGCGCAAGAAGTACACAGCTACCTGCGCGAGAAGGGGTACGCTCTCCCAGAAGTCGAGGCGGTCTTACTTTTCACCAATGCCAAGACCCATGTCGATACATCTGACCCTCGGGCGCGTATTGTCCAGGCTGACGCCATCGATCACTTCGCTTCAAACGTAAACCAATTTCAAGCCATTATGAATCAGGATGACATCCTTGAGTTAACCGAGGTTCTGACCAAACCAACCAGACCGAAAGCAGAGCCCATTCCTGAGCCTGTTCCGGAACCCGAGCCTGAACCAAGATCCGTCGACCCCATCCAACTGCCCGAGGATTCCCCAGCCGAACTGGATGCAGCTTTCGATATGGCTGCTTCTGCCCTCACCCCGCGGGAAGAGCGCTCACTGAGGCGCAGGCGCTTCCCGTTCTCTCGGCGCCAGTGGGTCCTACTGGGCATTTTGGTGTTCTTCGAAGTGCTGATCTTGAGCATCCTCACCATTTTGGTGATTTCCTACAGCTTTTACGGTTAGATCCGCCAGCGACAATGGAGCCTTAATTGCCCCCTCTCCTATCGATCATCGTCCCCGCTCACAATGAGGAAAATCGACTACCGCAGAGCCTAGAGGCAATCCTCGAGTTCGTCCATACCCAGCCCTACCAGTCTGAAATCATCGTTGTTGAAAACGGAAGCTCAGACCGCACCGCGCAGATCAGCCAGGATTACGCGGAGCGTTATCCAGAGATTCAAGCACTTAAAGAGCCGATTGCCGGGAAAGGATTGGCTGTCCGTAAAGGTATGGTTGCAGCGAAAGGTGATTTTCGTTTTATCTGCGATGCGGATCTCTCGATGCCGATCGAGGAGGTGAACCTCTTTCTCCCTCCCCAGGCCCCTCCTTTTGATGTTGCCATTGCCTCGCGTGAAGTTCCCGGCGCAGTCCGTTATGACGAGCCATATTACCGACACTTGATCGGGCGGGCTTTTAATCAGCTCGTCCGCATTGTGACACTTCCCGGCCTGCAAGATACCCAGTGCGGTTTCAAATGCTTCCGGGCAGATGCAGCCGAGGAGCTTTTTCCACTGCAGACGATCAGCGGCTGGACCTTCGATGTCGAGATCCTATTCATCGCCAAGAAGCGTGGGATGCGAGTCATCGAGGTCCCGATTAACTGGTATTTCAACTCAGGAAGCAGGGTACGCATCTTGCGTGACTCTGCTACGATGTTCGCAGATCTCTTTCGTATTCGCCTAAATAATCTAAAAGGGATTTATGACAAGAAATGACCGCGACCGTACCCCTGATCTTGTGCTCGAGCTCGCTCTTCATAATGAAGGTATAGCAATAATCGCCGGCGTTGATGAGGCAGGGCGAGGCGCCTGGGCAGGTCCAGTAGTTGCAGCCGCCGTTGTTCTTCCCCTTGAGAGATCCAACCTGAAAACCGAGCTGGACGGCGTTCGTGACTCTAAACTATTAAGCGCACGTCAACGCAGCCATTGGGCTGGAATAATTCTTGAAATCGGCGCCGCGATCGGTGTTGGCCTGGCGACGGCTGAAGAAGTTGACACGCTGGGCTTGATCCCAGCCACCCGTTCCGCGATGACCCGGGCGCTTTATGAACTCGATCCCTTACCGGATTATCTCCTGATCGATCACATCCTACTTCCGGAGTTTGAACTCCCTCAAACAGCGCTACCCAGAGGCGACGCGATTGTACTTTCCATCGCAGCCGCATCAATCATCGCAAAAGTAACTCGTGACAATATCATGATTGAATTTGAGGAGCATTATCCGGGCTACGGCTTCCCACGGCACAAGGGATATGGCACGAGTGCTCATCAAGAAGCGCTAGCAGCACTTGGCCCTTCGCCCATCCACCGCCGTTCCTTCACGCCAATAGCATCGCTTCTCTCCAGGGCCCTGGTGCCAACATAGAAAGCTGCAAGTTTTAACCGTCGTCTGTCCGGCGAGACGAAGCAAGGATAACCCACGACATTCGACATTCTCGATTGTTACCCTTTTCATTGATTCGGTAAAGCAGAAGGATTACACTACACCTAAATACGCTTGGAGCCCTATTCTTGTCACTTGATGCTTTCTTCTCTCCCCAATCCATTGCAGTCATTGGGGCGTCGACAAACTCCTCGAAATTAGGATATGCCGTTCTCGATAATTTAGTAAACGGCGACTTCCTACAGGATGGCCGCAAAGTCTATCCAATTAACCCCAAGGCTGACGAAATCCTTGGTCTTCCCGCATTTCCCAATGTTTCAGATATCCCGGACCCAATCGACCTGGCTGTCATCGTGATTCCGTACCCCCTGGTGCCCGAGGCAATGCGTACTTGCGGCGAGAAAGGAATCCCAGCGGTAATCGTGATCAGCGCCGGTTTCCGTGAGGCGGGCATGGATGGACTCGAGCGCGAGCAAGAACTTATCGAGATCACCAACGAATACAACATCCGCCTGATCGGTCCAAACTGCCTTGGCGTGATCAATACCATGATCCCAATGAACGCCTCGTTTTCCGCTGGCCTACCCCCTAAGGGTCCGATGGATTTCATGTCACAGTCCGGAGCATTAGGAACCGCAATTCTCGATTGGGCACAAGCCGGAAGATTGGGCTTGAGCAAATTTGTCTCTTTGGGAAATAAAGCCGATGTTAGCGAGATCGATCTGCTGCGCGCTTGGGCAAAAGATCCAACATCGAACGTCATCCTTTCCTACATGGAGGGGCTGCCCGATGGGCAGGAATTCATCCGCGTGGCGCGCGAGGTCTCGAAGCTCAAACCTATCGTTGCACTGAAATCCGGCGTAACGCAAGCCGGCTCCCGCGCGGTGAGCTCTCACACAGGATCGTTGGCGGGGTCTGAACAAGCCTATGAAGCCGCATTCCGGCAGTCGGGTGTCATTCGGGCTCAGTACCTTCAGGACTTATTCGACTTAGCAAGGGCATTTGGCTATCTATGTCCCCTTCAAGGTGATCGCATTGCAATCGTGACCAACGCGGGCGGTCCTGGCATCCTGGCGACAGACGCGCTGGAGCGAGCCGGCTTAAAGCTCGCTCGGTTTCAACCAGAGTGTATAAAGACGCTCGAACAGTTCCTGCCAGACGCGGCCAGCGCAGCCAATCCCATTGATGTTTTGGGAGATGCGCGCGCCGACCGCTACCGCTTTGCCCTTGAACGGGTCATTGAGAGCCCATCGGTCGATGGCGTACTTGTCATCCTTACACCACAAGCCATGACTGAGATCTTGGAAACCGCAAAGGTGATCTCCGAAATCAGCGAGAAAGTGGACATCCCCATTTTGGCGTGCTTCATGGGCGAAGCGCGCGTTGAGGCCGGTATTAAATGCATGGCAGAACACAATGTACCGAACTTTGCCTTCCCTGAACGCGCGGCGATGGTACTCCAGGCGATGAACCATTATCGGGAATACCTCTCCATGCCTCTACCTAGTTTCGAGAGTTTCGATGTCGATAAGAAGACTGTGCGCAAAACGATAGACCGTGTCCTCGATGAGGGCAGGCTTTCAATAGGTGATGCGGAAGCGAAGTCGATCCTTACTGCCTATGGTCTTCAAGCACCCCCTTCAGAGATTGCGGAAACAGCTGAAAAGGCGGTCGAGATCGCGGAGGACATGGGTTATCCCGTCGTTCTAAAAATCGCCTCGCCTGACATCCTGCACAAAACCGATGTCGGCGGCGTGAAAGTCGGTCTTCAGAATCCGACGGATGTGCGCGACGCTTTCGACTTAATCACATATCGGTCGCAGCGCTATCTCCCAGAAGCGCGATTATGGGGTTGCCAGGTTCAAAAGATGGTTCCCTCCGGATTAGAAATCCTCATCGGTATGAATCGCGATCCCCAATTCGGTCCTCTGGTTACGTTCGGTCTTGGTGGAATATACGTGGAGGCTTTAAAGGACGCTTCTTTCCGAATTGCACCCTTCTCGCGCCATGCGGCGGAGAAAATGCTCACCGAAATCCGCTCTAAAGCCCTGCTCGACGGCGTTCGAGGCGAGCCGCCTGTTGATAAAGAGACGTTGGTCGACGCTCTGCTACGAATCGGCCAGCTCGTCCTGGACTTCCCAGAGATCGCCGAACTCGATATCAATCCCTTTATCGTTTATGAAGATGGTCGCGGAGGGGTTGCGCTCGATATGCGCCTGATCCTTCTTATGACTGAAAGCAAACCTTCCCCCGAACAAGTGGACACTCCAGGGAGTTTCAAATGAAATGTTTGTATATCACTTCCGTCGAGCCACACTCTGGCAAAACTGCCGTCTGTCTCGCTCTTGGACGTATGATGCAATCTGATGGATACAAGGTGGGGTACATGAAACCTGTAAGCACCCAACCTTGGCGTACGCCCGACGGCAAATTGGCAGACGAAGATGCAGTCTTCGTACACAACTCATTGGGTTTAGATGGCGATCCTTTAAAGGCGTCGACCATCATCGTCACCGCCTCGGCGTTGCGAGAACGCCTCAAGGGTCTCAGCGAGCATGACCCCGTAGGCGATATTAAAAAAGCCGTAACAACCGCGGGGAAAGGGAAAGACGTCCTCCTTCTCGAGGGCGGCGCTAGCCTGCGAGAGGGCTATGCCATGGGGCTTTCTAACTTGTCCATCGCGGAAGAACTCGGCGCGCCGGTGCTGGTGATTGTTCCCTTTAGAAGTGAAATGTGTCTCCTAGACGATGTCCTCGCCGCACGTTTTCGCCTGGGCGAGCAACTCCTGGGCGTGCTAATAAACCGGGTTCCTGAAACCAATCGCTCTTTTGTCGATGAATATGCTCTCCCTTATCTCAAGGTGAAAGGCATCTCTGTTATTGGAGTCCTGCCGATCGTACCCCGGCTCTCCGCACTCAGCGTTGGGGAATTCGTAGAATTGCTCACCGCTGAGGTGCTTACAGAAGGGCTGGATCCAGACGCCCTAGCGGAAACGCTGACCATCGGCGCGATGACGGCTGATGCTGCGCTCTCCCGTTTCCGCCGCTATAAGAACAAAGCCGTCATCACCGGCGGAGACCGGACGGATATTCAACTCGCTGCGCTAGAAACTTCGACCGTCGTTCTCGTTCTTACCGGCAATCTACGGCCCAGCCCGCTAATCATCAAACAAGCAGAGAGTCTCGGTGTCCCGATCTTGTTGGTAAAAGAAAACACAATGGAGACGATAGAGATCATCGAGGGGTCCTTAGGGAAGACTCGCCTGGGACAACCGGAGAAGATGGAGACCTTCCTAAACCTGATTGCTGAAAACGCCGATATCCCCAGGATCTACAAAGAACTCGGACTAAAATGAATCTTGTGTCATCAGATCGATAATGAACCAGAGCGATCACCGCGCTAACGCAATTAGGAGCAAATAGAGAACTCACTCCGAGCAGGAATCACATACCCAAGCGGCAGGAGAGGTGATCGCTTCAATCTGGTTTCACAGTGACAGACTAAAAAGAGACGGACATGATAAAGGGCTGCCCAGATGCCTCTCTTGGGACAGCCCTTTTCAACTTCCCGCTGATTTATTAGTGGTGCTACAAGGCTCTCAATTTCTACCCGATCGACTCAAGCTCAACCTCAAGTCGTGCAATCTCAATTCGTAATTCCGAGGCCATCTCCGCTAGCAGATTTCTCCCGTCTCTTTCTGCTATGCTGGCCTCGAGCATCAATCGAACGGTATGGGAGTTGATTAATTCCTGTAATTGCCTTTCCAGGGTTGAGATTACCCGATCGAGGCGTACGATCTCGGCTTTCAGATCCGTAATAATTTGCTCGCGCGTCTTGGTCGCGGGTGCTTCCGGGCGGTCTGGTTTCTGTGCTAGCTTTTTCATTGCCGATAGATTTTGCGCAGCATATGCATCATTTATCTGCGCCATCACCTTCTCCCGCCGGCGCTTCTCTTCAGGGTCGGTGACCAAATCCGGATGGAAGCGTTTGGCCAGCGTGCGGAAAAGTTGCTTGAGTTCCATCCTCGTTTCTTCGGACACTGTTGTTTCCGCTTGGGGTTCAGGAGGCTTCTTGGGTGGTGCCCAGGTCCGTCGAAATTGCTCAGCGGCATCAGCGTGAAAATCGGGTGAATCCGCACGATCCCCCCATTGCGCTTGGTGAGCGGCACGCAAGCGAGCTTGTTCTACTTCTGCTTCTAGCGAAATTAAGCGCAGTTGGAGTGATCCAACCTGGACCTCATATTTGCGTTCGAAACGCTCTAAATCCGCTTGTGTGTCGGAGATCTCGAACTGAAGTTGCGCAACCCTCTCCTGCCTTTCAGCTACATCTGCTTCAAGACTTCGTAAATCCGAGTCCCCCGCTCGGTCAAGGGCTTGTTTGAGGGATCGCCTATCTCGCTTCTGGAACATTAATTGCCTCGCTGGTCATACTCGCCGCTGTCCATGCGCTCTGGAAAGCCATTCGCGCATTTGACCTACATTCGTAGTGTGATTGTGCGCTATTAAATCACCGTTTGGCGAGTTACGAAATTCAGATTAAACCCCGTTATATTTATTGGAAAAAGGTGCACCTGGAGAATCGTTTGCGCTTATGGCTTTGGATGTTGCTTCCAGGTGCCTTATCGCAAGGATCGCGGCGTTCGGCGGGACATTCGTGAGGCGTAATATCCCAACGCTCCTGCGGAGAGCAGCAAAAGCACACCCAGAAGGCCTAAAACTGTCGATCGTCCCCCGTCATCGGCCCCGAGCGAGCCTCCAATTGAGGAGCTCGGTTGAGCTCCAAATTGGAGATACTTGATATCTCCTGGTTTTAGAGATACGGGTACATTCAAGCCAGTTGTTGGGTTGTACTCTGGAGGAACTGCTGCACTGACATTGTAATCACCGTTTTTTAAATCAGGGAAACAATGGCCGACGGGATCCTCCTCTTCGCTCAGATCCTCCGTAGTAACTTCACCGGCGACGATACCATTGACGTCAGCAACACTAAGCTGTCCACCCGCGAGTGGTAGCTCTCCCTCGTCAAGCCGTCCGTTGCCGTTCTCATCCATGAAGAGCATTATGCAAATTTCAGCGACACCGACGACCGGCGTCGGCGTCAATAGATCCGCTGTTGGCGTCGCTTGAGCGTCGAACGGCGACGTGGTCGCAACCACCGGGCCTCCTACACCCAGTTCGAGCTCCATCCCTTCAGGTATATAATCTCCTGGTTGAATACCGTTCATCGCCATGAGTTCTTCAAGTGTGATCCCAGCAATAGCGGCAATGCGCCAGAGTGAGTCGCCCGACTGGACGATATAAATAATCTTTCCATCCTGGCGCGGGGTGGGAGTGAGGAAAGGAGTGGGTTGGAGTGCAGGTTTGGAGTTGTTCTCGGCGCGAACCGTTGCACTTGGATACGCTATCCAAAGGAAGCCCGCCAAGATACTCAAAAGGAGCATGAGATGTTTTAGCTGTCGCGTCATCACTTTGAAGACCTTGTAAAAAAGCTTATACCATTTTGATATCTTAGGACAGAGCACCGATATGTGGTTAGACTCGAAACTTTAGCAGCCCGACTTTTAGTAAAAAATCAAGGTATAAAGGCCCGGGCATTATCCTAAAGAGCAGAGCAATCCTTGATGGCGGTCAGTTATGGCTTGATCTCAATATCGCACTTCTCCAGCCATTCTTTACCGCCTGCTTGGAACATGCCCATTACTCCTCCCATCACATCATCCACTCCCTCGCCGAAATCCTCAGTCTCGATTTGGCCTAAGGCACCTTCTGCCTCTACCATATCCACAAACATCTCGTCGAAGGAAAGCCCATCACTCACTGCCCAAATAGCGAATTGCAGCCCAAATTGATCTAAGAACGCAAGGGGGTCAACTTCGATGTCTGCCAATTGTTCATTGCAGATGCATTGTGCAAATTTGAGCAGGTCCCCTGTCGCCATAACCCCAATTTGGTAGGTTGAACCAGTTTCTGGCACATCGTTGCTGCTGTCGATGCAAATCACGTAAGGTGTAAAGTCGGTACTCTCACCTGGAGGGATAGTTGCGGAAGATTGCTGGATGACCATGAACCGCTGCTCGGCACTACCTGGAGACGGATAAAAGATCAGTCCACACGGAATAGTTACCAACAGTTCATTGGTAATGGGGTTGGTTATTTGGACTGTCAGGATGCGGCCGGTGGTATCCCCATCTGATGTGGAAACAACATTGTCAAGCACTGCTTCACCAAGCTGGAAGGAATCTGGTTGTTCCGCCTCCGCGGTTGTAGCAATGTCACCCTCCGAGGTTCCTTTCCCTTCCGGCAGAGGCGGCTGTTTAGTGGGAGATAGTGGTATGTTACAGGCAAGGGTGGCGCTAATGATGAAGAGCGTGACCGTGGCGATTGGCAATGACCTTATTACCGTCGGCACTTGAATCCGATCAGTCGCACGAACGGTGCCACATTTGAATACAGATCTAGAATTAAAGGTGAATTTAGTCAGAGTAGATCTTCGTTTCCACATGGTACCTCCTTCTCCTCTGCTATAGAGGAGTACATCACCCATCACACGGAGTCGATATTCAATAGCAGCGGATCTGAGGTGATGCCCCTGTGGAGGGTTGTTTCCATATGCAATTTGGAAGCAGCTTGTCCATTATTATAGAGCGTTCTTCGATTATAGCCGCTTCGGGGTTCAACGAACAGTAGCGATCGCGATTTACAACCCGCTACTCGGGGAGTATCGCCTGCGAGTTATGCGACGCATTCTTCCCCATGCTATACTCCCTGCGAGGTGTTGCATGCCGCTTGATATCGTCATCGGATCGCAATGGGGGGATGAGGGCAAGGGTCGGATTATCGACTTACTCGCCAGGGATGCGGATATCGTCGCCCGCTTTAATGGCGGGGACAACGCCGGTCACTCCGTTACTGTTGCCGATCAACTCTTCAAACTGCACCTGATCCCCTCGGGAATCATCCAACCGCATACGATTTGTGTAATGGGAGCGGGGATGGTTGTGAACCCTCAGATTCTGCTCGAAGAGATTGATCATCTTTCCCATCTTAACATCGACGCCTCCCCACAGCGTTTAAAACTCTCTTATGCAGCCCACCTGATCACACCAGCGCATACAGCCCTGGATGGCGCCGAGGAAAGCGAGAAGGGGCAGGGGCAGTTAGGCACAACCCGCCGCGGCATCGGTCCGGCTTATTCAGATAAAGCCACCCGGATCGGTTTACGTGCCGAAGACCTGCTAAACGAAGACCTGCTACACCAGAAACTCGATAGGATCTTGGATCATGCCAATAGATCGCTCGAGCACGTTTATCACCAAGAGCCTCTCGATAAGGAGCAAATTCAGCACGCATTCCAAACCTATGCTGATCGACTGCGGCCCTACATTACCGATGTGGGTGCGCTTGTACATGACGAGATAAGTCGCCATGGAACCGTACTGGCGGAGGGAGCCCAGGGCACCCTGCTCGACCTAGATCACGGGACATATCCCTTCGTGACCAGTTCTCACCCTACCGCCCCCGGTGCGCTGCTCGGCCTCGGGATCGGTCCGCAACATATCCGTCGGATCATCGGCATCACCAAAGCCTTCCAGACCCGCGTTGGTGAAGGGCCATTTCCGACGGAGGCATCAGGCAATACAGCTGCACGATTACGGGGCACTGGAGAACATCCATGGGATGAGTTTGGAACCACGACGGGGCGCCCGCGGCGCTGTGGGTGGCTGGATGCTGTTCTTCTCCGCTACACAGCCCGCATCAACGGTTTCACAGAAATCGCGCTCACCAAGCTCGACATACTCTCATCCATCGATCCACTGAATATTTGTGTGGCCTACCAAAGAGGGGAGCAGCAATTCAAGGACCTCCCTCAGGGACCAGCAGATCTCTCCCCTTTCAGCCCCGTTTTGGAGCCCCTCAACGGTTGGGAAGATGATCTCACTCAGATCAGATCCTGGAACGATCTTCCATCTACGGCGCAGTTATATATCGAGCGCATTGAAACCCTTACCGGGTTATGTGTTCGGCTCATCTCGGTTGGCCCCGAGCGCGACCAGATCATCGACAGATCGCTTTCCGAGCAAGAACCCACATAACTCTGGCTTAGTAACATTTGAACGCTTCCGATATGCACAGCGAGACCCTTATGGACCGGTGGGATATCGCTCTACCCTCGTTGATTATTAACTCCCTCTTCGACAAACCATAGAATTACCTACCTTCGAAGGTTCACTTTCAGGCTTACCCTATGCGAATTCCACCTTCGGTTATAATCCTCGCCATGCGCAGAAACCGGCTTCGATCCTTTTTATGGGTGTTGATTCCCCTGGGTTCCATCATCACCCTGGGCATAATTGCCTACCAGCTACCAATTGTCCAAGAGAAAGTTGATTGGCGTATCTCCGAGTTTCAGGCTCGCATTAAATATGCGATCTCACCCCCAGAGGAAGCTGTCTTCACCCCTAACCCCACCGTCGTCGCCATGGTCCAGAGCACACTCGAGTCTTTCACGCCGACCGCTACAATCACACCCAACAGCGCCCCCACCACAACCCCGACGGTTACACCAACACCGAGTCCCGTTCCAACAGCAATCCCCCAAAGCGTGCAGCTCACAGGTGTCCGCCACGAATACCAGAAATGGAACAATTGCGGTCCAGCCAACCTCTCTATGGCGCTTTCCTTCTGGGGTTGGGACGGCGACCAACGACCCATTGCAGAGTTTGTCAAACCCAATCCTCGTGATAAGAATGTCATGCCATACGAAATGGCGAATTTTGTCGAGGGTGGGACGGGGTTGAGGGTGATCATCCGGGTCGGCGGAGATATCGAACTACTTAAAAGTTTCATCGCTGCCGGCTTTCCTGTTCTGGTCGAGAAGGGGTTTGAAGGATCAGGCTTCAGTGGTTGGATGGGGCATTATGAGGTCCTCTCTGGCTACGATGACGAAAAACAACTCTTCACTGCCCAAGATTCTTACATCATGGCCAATCTCCCTATCGAATATGACAAACTCGAACTCTATTGGCGCCACTTCAATTACACCTACATCATCATCTACCCCGCGGACCGAGAGTCAGAGGTTTTCTCATTGCTCGGACCGCACGTGGATGAGACTTACAATTTCCAGTATGCAGCCCAACTTGCCTCCGACGAGATTTTCCAGCTCAGCGGGCGCTCCCTGTTTTTCGCCTGGTTCAATCGGGGCACAAATTTAAAAGCCTTGCAGGACTATGTCGGAGCCGCTGCCGCCTATGATGAAGCCTTCCAGATCGATGCTGAATTGGCCGTCAGCGACCCGGAACACAGAGCATGGCGAATGCTTTGGTACCAGACTGGTCCTTACTTTGCTTACTACTACACTGGACGCTATTATGATGTGGTCAACCTGGCAAACTTCACCATTAACAATATGAGCGAGCCATCGGTCGAGGAGAGCTTCTATTGGCGAGCTCTGGCACGAGAGGCCCTGGGAGATGTCGCTGGAGCAATCGAAGATTTCGAGAGGGCTTTGAACTGGCATCCTGACTGGGATCCGGCGCTCGATCAACTCAGACGGCTCGGCGTAAGCTCCTAAAGCAATCCACTATGATGACCCAAGCAGCTGCGCCCGACACAAACACACGCACGACTCGCATTGCCCGTTCAACACTGGTCGTTATGGCTGGGATGGCAGCATCGATCGTGGTCGGACTGATCCGGCAGCGGGTTATCGCAGGCAAATTTGGCACCTCCGCGGCTCTCGACGCCTACTCTGCCGCAAATGGCATTCCCGAACTGCTCTTTACCATGCTCGCCGGCGGAGCGCTCGCCTTCGCCTTCATCCCCGTTTACTCCGAATTACTCGGCAAAGAACAGTCGGATGAGGCGAATAACCTGGTCGGTCAGGTTATCTCTACGATCCTCCTCCTGACGGGTATCGCAGCACTTCTGCTTACGCTCTTCGCATCAACCCTTGTATCCGCCCGCTGGGGGATCGGACCGCACTTTCCCACCGAGGTCCAGCATCTGACTGCGCAGATCATGCGCATCCTGCTCATTTCGACGATCATCTTCGCCGCCAGCAGCATCCTCACCGGAACGCTGCACGCCCACCAGCACTTCTTGCTCCCGGCGCTCGCGCCGACGATGTACAGCCTGGGCATCATCTTTGGAGCACTCGCCCTGGAGCCAAGTCTGGGGATCTTCGGTCTGGCATGGGGAGCTGTGATCGGTGCCACACTCCACCTGCTCATACAGGTTCCGGGCTTGATCCGCCATCAAATACACCCTCGGTGGATGCTCGGCTGGAACAACCCAGCGCTGCAGCGTGTTGCCATTCTCATGGCGCCGCGCGTGATCGACTTGCTTATGGCCCGCGCCAGCATTGATTGGATCAATTCCAACATCGGGTCAGGCCTTGGCGAGGGACGGGTTTCCGCCCTCCGCTACGCGTTCCAACTGATGAATACACCCTGGACTCTCATCGGTACGGCGATCGGCATAGCCATCTTTCCCACACTCGCCGTGCTCGCCGCTAAAAGGGAATTCAAGGCTCAGCGAGCGGCAATCAGCGGAGCTTTACGCGCCATCCTCACGCTCGCCCTTCCAGCAGCTGTCGCCCTGATTGTCCTTGGTCGTCCTGTCATTCAACTCCTTTTTGAGGGAGGCGAGTTCACAGCCGAAAGCACAAACATGGTCTTCTTCGCACTGCAATTCTACGCGCTGGCACTCATCAGTCAATCCATGCTCGAAGTCGTCGTCCGCGCTTTTGCCGCTCAGAAGGATACCCTCACGCCGCTCCTTGTCTCCTTCTTCACGACCGCACTCAATATTGGCTTGGCGATCTTCCTCTCGCGACCACTCCTACAGGGTGGACTCGAACATGGCGGCTTGGCACTTGCGAATGGCATCGCCGTTGGCATCGAGGCACTGATCGGGTTAACGATCCTTCATCGCCGCTGGCGCATTGTGGATGTCCGCCGCATCCTCGTCGACGCGGGAAAAGCCACAATCGCCGCGCTGGCGATGGGCGCCACCGTTTTGCTTCTTGATCGCTTTCTTCACCCGGGACCCTTGCTTTTGCTCCTGGGTGGCGGATTTCTCGGATCAGTTGTCTACTTTGGAACGGCTCTTATGCTCGGGATTAGAGAGATTCGCACCTTGCCTCTGGCTTTGATCCAGTTCCTGCGCCGCCCCGAGGATGCCCCTGCTGCCTGAACCCGACTTCCGCAAATGGATGCCAACATAAATAGGATCAACCCATCTACACCTGATCCTCACCGCAATAGCGGGCTCAGGCGTCCATCCAAGATGTCTTCGTGCCAGAATAGATAAATTACGCTTGCCCACGCCTTATGAATGAGGGTTAAATTTATTGGAGATGAAGGCCACGCGTGCGGTTAAATGAATAGAAAAAGCGCCGGTGTGCTATCTGACGAATTCGCCACCAGATCACACACGACGCTCTAGGTTTCAGTTTGTGTTACTGATCAGGAGCCAGATTCCCCACTCCCAGCAGGTTAAGTCTTTTACTCCTTCACGTATGGCTGTCCATCCGCCGCTGGCATTTGGCCTCGGCCGACCACGCCGGCGAGGATGATCATCGTCGCCACATAGGGCGCCATCCCCAAGAGCTGCGAAGGTATTTGCACCCCCAGGATCGCAAGCTTTGAGGCCATCGAGTCGGCAAACCCGAACAGTAAACCGGCGCCAAATGAACCGAAGGGAGTCCAGTTTCCGAAGATCATAGCCGCCAGTCCGATGAAACCGCGCCCGGCAGTCATAAGCTCATCAAAACGTCCCACCGAACCTAACGTGAAGTAGCCACCCGCGAATCCCGCCATCATCCCACCCAGGATGACCGCCATATAGCGTGTGCGGAAGACGTTGATCCCGAGCGTATCTGCCGCTTTTGGATGTTCGCCTACCGAACGCAGCCGTAGTCCCCAGCGGGTGTAAAAAAGCCCAATATGGAGCACGATCATGAAAATGAACATGGCGTAAATGAAGATATTGTTGTTAAACAGGATTGGTCCCAAGATCGGAATCTTCGAGAGCAATGGGATTTCTATGGGGGTGAAGATCCCCGGATCATTTAAGGACTGATTGACCTGCATGAATTTTGACGAGATGAAGGAGGTGATGCCTATGGCAAAGATATTGATTACAGTGCCGGAGATGATTTGATCAGTCAGGTACTTGATCGAGAGAATAGCATGAACCAGACCGAGAGCGGCTCCCGTAAGAACGGCGGCGAACAAGCCAACCCACAAACTCCCAGAGATACTTCCGACAAGCGCTCCGACCATCGCCGCCGCAAGCATCATGCCCTCAATGGCGATGTTGACCACGCCAGCCCGTTCACACAGAACACCAGACAGCGCTCCAAGCGTGATGGGCACAGCCTTGCTCAGCGACGTATTAAGCAGACCCGCCAAGTTCAGCGATGTATCGGCTGCCGCCCATGCCAGAAAGCCGAAGATGAACAAGCCCGAAACGATCGCGAGCACCAGATTTGTTCGGCTCCCAAAGCCACGAACAAGTTGTATCCCACCCAGAAACGCACAGACAATTGCCAACGTATTGAGTGTCGCCAGCGTCGGCATCTGCCAATCAGGAAGACTCGACTCAACACCTCCGGGAACGAGATCGAAAGTCGTGATTAATCCCGCTTCAGTGGAACGGCTGAAGAATAACCATATCGCCGCCGCGAGCCCCAGGAAAACCAGCCCCATTACCCGCTGCCGGGTAGGTTTCACAATCTCTATTTCACGCTGCACAGCCGTTGATGCCATACTCAGTCGCCTCCCCAGCCGCGTATCGATATGCCTTCTTCCTCAACTTCCGGCTCTCGCAGACGATAGATCGTACGGATGATCGCCGGCGCGGCGATAAATACCAGAATTAAGGCCTGCAATACGGTGATAATGTCGATCGGGATCTGGGAGACAACCATCATTCTCGTAGCACCGTTACGCAGCGTTCCAAACAATAATGATGCGAAGACAACACCCAAAGGGT
>Ga0307421_1000375_pt1 | contig 29011 bp, 24 predicted proteins | sample SalMarWE160270MG_FD_202163 | JGI IMG/M metagenome (GOLD analysis project Ga0307421, IMG submission 202163) | Salt marsh sediment microbial communities from the Plum Island Ecosystem LTER, Massachusetts, United States - WE1602-70 | ecosystem: Environmental > Aquatic > Marine > Intertidal zone >... | reverse complement strand
TTTTCATCAAGGACTTTGTATGGTGCCGAGTAGCCAAAGCTTTTCATACCGAAAACTTCACCTTTAGCACCAACAAGTCCTCTCAATACAACCGGCAAGCCGGCAGTAAATCCGAATACTTTGGCATCATCCGGAATAACACTCATCTGGTATTCCTTTGATTGTAAGTGGAAAAGGCCTTCAGAAGGAGCAGAAACGATACGTATTTTCAGTCCTTTCTCTTTTCTTAGTTTATCAGCTCCTTCAACCAGTGTTGATACTTCAGAACCATTGGCAACAAGAATGATATCAGGATCACCGCCATCATCCTGTACAATATATGCACCTTTTGCCGCTTGTTTGGCATCTTCCAGTCTTGATTTACCTTTAAATACGGGAACGTTAAATATATTTTGCCTTGAGAGGATCAATGCTGTAGGCGAGCTGGTATTTTCAAGTGCCAGTTTCCATGCTATTGTTGTTTCGGGAGCATCAGCAGGACGGAGGACCAGTATACTGTTAATACCATTATGATTTTTTAATTGTTCGAGTAGCCTTATCTGGGCTTCCTGCTCAACAGGTTGATGGGTTGGTCCGTCTTCACCAACACGGAAAGCATCGTGTGTCCATATGTAAATTACTGGCAATTCCATTAATGCTGCAAGTCGCACTGCCGGTTTCTGATAATCGGAGAAAACGAAAAACGTAGCACAAGCAGGGATCACACCCCCATGAAGAGCCATACCGTTGGCTATTGCCGCCATTGTAAGTTCTGAAACACCGGACTGGAGAAAAGCACCGGAAAAATCACCTTTTATGAAAGGTTTTGAGTTTTTCAGGAAGCCGTCTGTTTTATCACTGTTGGACAGATCAGCCGATGTAACTATCATGTTTTCCACGTGTTGGGCAAGATATCCCAAAACTACTCCTGAAGCGGCCCTGGTAGCCACATTTTCTTTCTGGGGGATGTCTTCCGGATTAATCTCCGGTGCTTTACCCGAAAAGAATTGTTCAAGTTTTTTTGCCAATTGAGGATTTTTAGCCGCCCATTGTTTTTCTTCTTCTTTTTTCTTTTGAGCAGTTTCTTCTTTTTTCTTTAGTATCGCTTTATAATATTCCTCCACTTCAGGAAATATTTTGAAAGGATCTTCCGGATCACCTCCAAGGTTGCTTATCGTTTTTTCAAATGATGCACCTGCCGCTGAAATTGGCATCCCATGCGTTGAACTTTGCCGTTCGAAACTTTTGCCTTCTGCTGTCACAGCACCTTTACCCATGATTGTCTTTCCGATAATCAGGGTAGGTTTTTCTTTTTCTTCGTTGGCTTGTTTGAGTGCTGAACGTACCTGGTCCTGGTCATTTCCGTTTATTTCAAGAACACGCCAGTTCCATGCTTTGTATTTTGCTGCTGTATCCTCACATGTAACGCTTTTTGTTTCGGTGGATAGCTGGATATCATTCGAGTCGTAAAACAATATAAGATTATGCAAACCCAGAAATCCGGCTATCCTTCCTGTTGCTTGTGATATCTCTTCCTGGATGCCTCCATCGGAAATAAAAGCATAGGTTTTATGTGTCATCCATTCACCAAACCTGGCAACCAGGAAGCGCTCCGTGATTGCTGCACCAACTGCATTGGCATGACCCTGCCCAAGGGGGCCGGAAGTATTTTCAATACCGCGGTTTATATTTCTTTCCGGATGGCCGGGTGTAGGGCTTCCCCACTGGCGAAAATTTTTCAGCTCGTCGAGTGTGTAATTACCCGTGAGAGTGAGGACAGAATATAACATGGGCGACATGTGACCGGGGTCAAGAAAAAAACGGTCGCGGTTACGCCATGACATGTCTGCAGGGTCCCAGTTTAAAAACTCTGAAAACAATACATTTAAAAAATCAGCACCACCCATAGCACCACCGGGATGACCTGATTTTGCTTTTTCCACCATGGCGGCGGACAGGATCCTTATATTGTCTGCTGCTTTGTTAATTAATTCTTTATTATTCATATATCCTTAATTTTAAAGTTTCTTTTTTTATGATAAAAGCCGCATTGAATTTGCAAAGATAAAAAGTTCTTATTAATTCCTGTATCTCTGTACTGACTTCTTGCTGCATTTTGCAGTATTGCTGTTACGCGGTTTTGTTTAATTGTTGAATTTTTGAATCGTTTAATTGTTTAATCGTTGAATCGTTTAATTGTTGAATCGGGGAGTTGGTGAATTGTTTAATCATTTCAATTGTTTTTCATTTCTTTCCGGCTTCGGACTTCGGGGTTTTTTTGTGTATTTTTGCATTCAATTTTATTTTAAATAAATATTATGGGTTTACAGTGTGGAATAATCGGTATAGCTAATACGGGTAAAACAACGCTTTTCAATTGTATGTCGCAAACAAAGGGAGAAACTTCTGATTTTGCATTCAGTTCCAGCAAGTCGAATGTGGCGGTCATCAGTATTCCCGATAAGCGCCTTCAGGAGCTTGAAAAATTACAACCTACCGAAAAAGTAATCCCGGCCGCGGTTGAGATCGTGGATATTCCCGGCCTTACAAAAGGGGCCAACCAGGGAGAAGGTGTTGGAAATAAGTTTCTGGCCGATATACGTAATACCGATGCCCTGATCCATGTGGTAAGATGTTTTGATAATGAGAGTCTGCCACATATCGAAGGTTCGATAGATCCTGTTAGGGATATTGAAACTATCGATTTTGAATTGCAGGTAAAAGACCTTGAGTCCGTTGAAAAGAAGATTACCCGGTTCGAGAAGGCTGCAAAAGTGGGCGAAAAGAAGGCCAAACAAGGAATTGATATATTGAACCATGTGAAGAAGAGGCTGGAGGATTTTCAAAATATCAGGGATATGGATCTGAGTGACGGAGAAAAGGAAGAAGTGGATGATCTGTTCCTTTTGACAGCCAAGCCGGTTATGTACGTCTGCAATGTTGACGAAGAATCGGCTATAAAAGGTAACCGGTATGTGACAAATGTGAACGAGTTTCTTAAGGATAAGAATACGGAGATACTTGTTATTGCTGCCCAGATCGAAGCCGAGATATCTGAACTGGAAACTGAAAATGACCGGAATGAATTTCTCAAAGATATCGGATTATCAGAACCGGGGGTGAATAAGCTTTTGCGTTCAGCCTATTCACTTTTGGATCTGAGCTCGTTTTTTACCGTGGGGCCAAAGGAGATCCGTGCATGGACCATTCACAAGGGGATGACAGCACCCCAGGCAGCAGGTGTGATACATAGTGATATGGAACGGGGATTTATCCGGGCCGAGGTAATGAAATACGACGATTTTGTATCTCTCGGATCAGAACATGCCTGTCGTGAAAAAGGAAAATTCCATGTTGAAGGTAAAAATTACGTGGTGGAGGATGGTGATATCCTGCATATTCGTTTCAATGTTTGATTGAGAACTGTTATCCTCCATACCTTAAAGCGTAATGCATAAGATGGGACATTCTGAACAAACACTAATTATATATTTGCCATGATTGCATGAAAAGAATGTTTATTCTATATAATATTATGGATTGAAAACTGTTATTTATTTTTAAAATGTGCGGATTTTTAAAGGCATTTTTTACCAGATTTAATATATGAATAATGCAGGGTAGATTAATTATTTAATAGAGATGGATATAAAGCGATTTATTTCATGTGTAATTGTTCTTGCAGTATTTTTAACCGGTTCATATTCAGTCATTGCCCAGGACCACGCGAAGATACCTTCGGACAAGCCCGGGATCATTATAGGATTGGTAATAGGTCAGATGCGCCAGGATTACCTTTTCAGGTACTGGAACAAGTTTGGTAATGATGGCTTTAAGAAGTTGATCAATGAAGGTACATTTTGCAAAAATGCAAGATTCAATTATTTGTTTTCGCAGCAAGGTGTAGGACATGCAACTATTGCTACAGGCACAAACCCGTCCGATCACGGGATCATAGGCAAAGAATGGTATGCCAGTCTGCCCGATAAGACAGTATACAGTACACTTGATGACGGTGTTGAGACTGTTGGTGGCAGTTATGATGCCGGAAGGATGTCGCCCTCCAACCTGATGTCATCTACATTTGCCGATGAGTTAAAACTTTCAAACAATTTCCGGTCAAAAGTTTTCGCGGTATCCCTTTCTCCTGCATCCGTGGTTTTTTCTGCCGGACATACGGCAAATGGCGCGTACTGGTTTGATGATGTCAGTGGTAACTTTGTAACCAGCTCGTATTATGTTGATACTTTACCGGTATGGGCGCGTGAAGTGAATTCAAAAAACCTGGCTGATACATACCTGGACAGGGAATGGAATACCCTTCTTACAATAGATAAATATACTGAAAGTCTCCCGGATAAAAACGGGTACGAAACCGGTATCAAAGGGGTTACGACTTTCCCTTATGATCTTTCAGGACTAAGTAAGCTGAAAGGAAAGAAGAGGGATTATAGTATGATCAGGAAAGTACCTTTCGGGAATAACCTGGTAAAAGATTTTGCAACATCATTGATCATCAATGAACAGCTTGGAGATGATGAGCATACCGATATTATAATTATCGGGTTTGATGCAATGGAACAGATAGGTAATCTGTACGGCCCCCATTCGGTTGAGGTTGAGGATGCTTTTCTTCGTCTTGACAGGGATATAGCACATTTTTTAAAGTTTATTGATGAGAATATCGGGAAAGAAAATGCACTTGTGTTTCTGACCGCGGAGCACGGAGTGTCATATGTGCCGGATTTTTTGAATGATGTGAGTATTCCTGCCGGCTATTTCAATTACAACAGCGCGTTATCTCTTCTGGGAAGTTATTTGAATGTGCTTTACGGTCAGGGAGACTGGTTTAAGTCTTATCATGCACAGCAGATCTACCTTAATCGCCGGCTTATTGAAGATGCCCGGATACCCCTTCCTGAAATTCAGGATGTTGTGTCACAGTTTATGTTGCAATTTACAGGAGTAGTCAATACTATCTCAGCCCATACGCTTCAAACCACCTGGTTTTCAGAAGGAATTTTTGAAAAGATTCAAAACGGATACAACCAGAAACGTTCGGGTGATGTTATTATTAATCTGAGGTCAGGATGGGTGGAAAAGAATGGTGCTTCAACCAACCACAGTTCATCATATACTTATGATACCAGGGTGCCCTTGATATGGTATGGATGGAAAGTAGGACGGGGAACTGTCAGTCGTGAGGTTGACCTGATAGATATTGCCCCGACAATTTCTACATTTCTTAATATTGCTTATCCGAATACCTGCACAGGGCGGACTATCCAGGAATTGGTAAAGTAAGGTTGCAGGGTGAATGGAAAAAGGAAAGTTGGACGGTTGAGTATGAAGACAAAAAAAGCGGGAGGGCATCCCGCTTCCGTCAAACAAAACTACTAACTAAACCAACTTGGGCAAAACCGTCTAACCAATTTAATCTATGTTTGTTTTTAAATTTGTTATCGTCGTTATTTGTTAGATGATACGGTAAAAGCATAACATGGTTTTTTAAATTGGATAAACTGCAATGAATAATTGACCAATGCAGGAATATTCTAAGTAAGATTATTACCGGTATGGATAATCCCCGTTAAAGTCTTAAAAATCCAGTGAAATTTTAGCCAGGGAATAAAGTATTGAAATATCGTTTTCCACGGCAGTGCTGATCACTACCATATCGGCTCCTGAGCTGTATGCATTATATATTTCTTTTTCGTAATGAATCCCGCCTCCCACGATCAGGGGTACGGAAATATTGCGTTTAACAGTTTTAATTGTCGTATCCTTTATCCGGTTTCGTGCACCGCTTCCGGCCTCAAGATATATGGTTTTGTTACCCATCATTTCACCTGCAACAGCAGTAGCCACTATAAGGTCAGTTTTCGAGAGAGGAATGGGCTTTGTATTGGTAACATATTCAACCGAGCTGGAATTGTTCTCACCTATAAGAATATAACCCGTGGGGATGATCTCCAGGTTTGATTTTTTAAGATATGGTGCGGCCAGCACATGATTTCCTATAAGATAATCGGGATTTCTGCCTGAAAGAAGCGAAAGCAATAAAATTCCATCAGCTTCGCGTGATAGCTGTAACAAACTCCCGGGGAAGAGCAGAACCGGTATAGAACTGTTTTGCTTGATTGTAAGAATTGTGGAGTCAAAGGTGTCTGAAACCAGGCTTCCCCCGACCATTATCAGATCCACCCCGGTTTTATTGGCAGCCTCAATTGTATTGAGCAGGGAATGTTTATCCTGCTTGTCAGGATCAATGAGCAATGCAAACTTTTTTCCGGGCTTACGGATTATATTTTCATATATCATCTTTAGTGATTTATTTCTTGCTTAATATTTTAGTGTCTGTCCATAATGTCCGATATTCTCGTTGCTGTCAAATTTTTAAATCCTCGAATACCTTAGTATACCGCGGTTTAAAATTTTTGCGTGCCTTGATCCCGAACATTCTGAACAGACACATAACCAATAAAATATCTTGACAACTTTATAGACGGACACTACGGACAGACACTACTGGCACGTCCATACGATTATATAATTATCATATGTAAAATATTCAAGGGTAAATGTTTCCTGTATAAAGGGATTGTTTACCCATCCTTTTAATATACCTTTTTCAGCCGGTTCAAAAGCTTCGATAGTCAGGTTTTCCTTAAAATTGATATTTTGTTTGTCACAGATCTTGTATAATGCTTCTTTGGCACACCAATGAACATAAAGGTGAAACTTTCGAAGGTTTTCATCAGGAGTTATATATTCGGCATCGTTAATAAACTTATGTTCAATTTTTCTGATTCTATGTGACATATATTCCAGATCGATCCCTACTCTTCTTTCATGACTCAGAAAAATGGAGGTAAGGTTTCTGGAATGCGATATGCTGATATTGATATCCCTGTTTTTAATCAGGGGTTTCCGGTTTTGATTATATATGATCGACAGATTTTCACTGGCAAGTTCTTTTAATAACACTCTTACGCTTAACCATTCGATTTGACGCGCAAGGCTTTTGAAATCGCGTAATATCATCTCTTCTTCTTTGCACAGCTTTAGTTGTGATCGCAGGTCATCAAATGTTTCGGTTATTTCCCACAGACCCAGTCTGGCATGTGCATTCATGTATTTTTTCCAGATGACTCCCATATAAATAACTGATCAACAAATTTGAGAAAAATTTATTAATTCCATTCTATGGTTTTGATCAGGTGATTGACATCTTCAGTGAAATAATTGATAACCGGTGCCAGTGAATCGGCATTGGGTTTTACTTCAAAATATAATGATCCGCTTAAAAAATGTGTTATGCTGTCCGTCACATAGAAGTTCAGTGAAGAAGCGGTATTACCTTTGATGTTGTATAGTATTCCATATACATCATGCTCCGGGTATATAATTCGTTTTTCTATGATATCGTCAGCTTTTACCAGGTGTTTATAAGCGATGGTTCTTATGTCCTCTGTATATTCAGGAAGGTTTTGTTCAACTCTTTTGTAAGTGAGATAGATTTTTCCTTTGAATCCGGGGAAGATAATATTTAACCAGCAGGGATGGGATGTATTGTCATCAACCCGTTCAATTTCTCCATAAACAGGATATTCAAAAGTATACGGGCAATCTGATATAAATCTGCGATATTCCTTTTCAGGGAAATCTATTCTGAAATATCCCCTGGGTTTTGGAGTATAATCCGGTTTGCAACTGTATATCAGTATAACAAGAACTCCTGCAGCAATTAAAAACAGCTTGTATCGCATTTATCTGTATTTATCAATATTTCTTATGCTTACCTGGATCTCTTTGATTCTCCGGTTATCGACTGAACGGATTTTAAAAACAAAATCCTTATAGGATAGTTTATCATCTTTTTCTGGTATTTCACCGCGAAGCTCCAGTATCAATCCGGCCAGCGTATCATAATCACCTTCAATTTCATTGAATGTGTCCTCATAAATGTTCAATATTTTGTAGAAATCGTGCAACTGGATCTTTCCCTCAAAAATATATGTATTCTCGTTTATTTTTTTGTAATGGATTTCTTCTTCGTCGTATTCATCGGTTATTTCTCCGACAATTTCCTCCAGAATGTCTTCAAGCGTAATTATTCCTGATGTTCCCCCGTATTCATCAATAACGATGGCCAGGTGGATTTTATTTAACTGAAATTCTTTCAGCAGATCACTGATCTTTTTTGTTTCAGGCACATAGTATGGAGGTCTGATCAGGGTTTGCCAGTTAAAGGTTTTCTTATGAATATGTGGAAGAAGGTCCTTTATATAAAGAATGCCCAGTATATGGTCAAGTGTTTCTTCAAACACCGGGATACGTGAGTATCCTGAATCCATGATTACAGGTATGAGATCATTAAACTTTGTTTTAATGTCTGTTCCGATCACATCCACCCTGGCCTGCATAATCTCTTTAACATCAATATTACCAAATTTTATTATGCCTTTCAGGATTTTTTTATCCTCGGCAATTGTTGTATCAGTCATATCAAGTGCATCAGACAGTTCTTCGATTGAAATATTTCTTTTCTTCTTTGCCAGTTTTTTATTCACGACAGATGTGGATTTAACCAGTATGATACTTAGCGGCCAGAAGATCCTGGTAAAAATAACCAGCGGGCGTGCCATTAATTTGGAGAATTTTACCGGGTACTGGTTAGCATATATTTTTGGAATAATCTCACCAAAGAACAATATTAAAAAGGTTATTATAATGACCTTGAAAACAAAGCCAAATACAGGATTCTCTGAAAAATCAAAAAGGCTTGTTGTGATAAAGCTGGATAAGATAACAATACCTACATTAATAAAGTTATTGGTAACGAGGATAGTGGCCAGCAATTTCTCAGGATGGCTGAGATGCCGGATGACTAACTTGTCAGATGTAATTTCTGAATTTTTTAATTGTTCAATGTTGAGGTGATCAAGTGAAAAGTAGGCTACTTCGGATCCTGATATCATTGCCGAGCCACATAGCAATATAATTATGATCAGCAGGCCTGCCGCCGTGCCAAATGATAAAGGATAAACCTGAAAAAGAAAAAGTGATAAGAATTGCCAAAAGTCCGGATCTGCTTCCAAGCCAGTACGAATTTTTTATTATCTAAAAGGGGAGATCGTCACTGCTTCCCTGGTTTTCAGAAAGATTTTCATTACTAGTGTTTTCTGAGGAATTATTGGTGTTTTCTGAGGGAGTGACTGATCTTTCCTGATCATCAGGTGAAGCCGAATAATCTGAGGATGGTTTTCCCAGCATTTGCATGTTATCTCCAACAATTTCTGTTGTATACCGTTTATTACCGTCCCGATCGTCCCAGGAGCGGGTACGTATACGTCCTTCAATATAAAGTTGTGACCCTTTTTTAACGTATTTTTCAGCAATCTCAGCCAGTCTCCTCCACAAAACAATATTATGCCATTCCGTGGAAGTAACCAGTTCACCATTTTTGTTTTTATATGTTTCACTTGTTGCCATCCGGAAATTACATACTGCAGTGCCACTGTCAAGGTATCTGACATCCGGATCAATACCGACAAAACCAACAAGTATTGCTTTGTTAACTGACATATTGAATTTTTGGTTAATTTACAGCAAAAATACAAAAAAAATATTGAACGCTAATAATTTCTGAACATTCAAAACCATAACCACTCCGAATCATGCGCGCGCGTTACAACGCGCGCGAGCTTCCAAATGCCGCGAGTCTGTGAATTGTGGCTGCCGCATTTGCGAACTGCGCGGGCCTTGCTGGATTTGCTGGCGCGGATTTGTAACCCGTGCCTGTATTATTTTGCTATGGCCAATTAAACATTTTAATTGCCGAAATCCCGGTCAACAGGGGTTTTACCAAAAGGTATCACAAGCAGTATATGGATCATTTTTAATAAAATATAGAAAATTAATTGATTAGTATTTTAATTATCGGCAGAAAGTAATTATATTTGCAATTCAATACAGAAAAATAATGTAATATATTGATAATTAAAGATTTTAAAAATGACGAAAGCTGATATCGTAAACGAAATTTCCAAAAACACAGGAATTGAAAAAATTACTGTACAAAAGTCAGTTGAAGCTTTTATGGAAGCTGTGAAAGATTCTCTTGTCAACGAGAAGAATGTTTATTTAAGGGGTTTTGGTAGTTTTATTGTGAAAAAAAGAGCCCAGAAAACCGCAAGGAATATTTCCAAGAACACCACAATCATTATACCTGAGCATTTTATTCCTGCTTTTAAACCTGCAAAATCTTTTGTTAATAAGGTTAAGTCAAATGTAAAGTAGCTGTTAGACGATTGCAAATTGTTAATTAAATTGATTATTATGCCAAGCGGAAAGAAGAGAAAGAGACATAAGATGGCTACTCATAAGCGTAAAAAGCGCTTACGGAAAAACAGACATAAGAAGAAGAAATAAAATCGTAATTATATGATACTGTGGAATAAACCTAAAGTGATAGCTTTAGGTTTATTATATTTGTATTGTACATAGCGAGCCATTATAATAGTATACGGATCATGGGTGAAGTGGTGAGCAAAGAACTTGTCATTGATGTATCTACTTCCGAAATCGATATCGCCCTTCTGGAGAATAAGAAACTGGTCGAGCTTAGTAAGGAAAAAAGCAGCCTGAAATTTTCTGTTGGAGATATTTACCTGGGTAAAGTAAAAAAAGTCATGCCCGGGTTGAATGCAGCATTTGTAGATGTTGGTTTTGAAAAAGATGCTTTTTTACATTATCTCGATCTTGGACCACAGTTCAGAACAATACATAAATATCTGAACATTATTTATAAACGGAGAGGTAAAATTCCATCATGGCAAAAATTTAAGCGTGAGCCCGATATCGATAAGAACGGGAAGATCGCGGATGTTTTATCTTCCGGCCAGATAGTGCTGGTTCAGATTGCCAAAGAACCAATTTCGACAAAAGGGCCCCGGTTAACCTCAGAAATTTCTATTGCAGGCAGGAATATTGTATTAATGCCTTCCTATAATAAGGTTTCCGTATCACAAAAGATCGAATCAAACGAAGAAAAAAACAGGCTGAAAACCTTGTTAAAAAGCATACGCCCGAATAATTACGGTATCATTGTCAGAACTGTTGCCGAAGGGAAGAAAGTAAAACAACTTGATGAAGAGCTTCGAACACTGATAAAAAAGTGGGAACTTGCATTTGAGAATCTGAAAGATAATAAGCCCCCGTTTTTATTTATTAGTGAGATAGGAAGGATCACTGCAATGCTGCGTGATGTTCTGAGTACATCGTTCAATAATATCTATGTCAATGATGAGACAGTATGGCGTGAACTGAAAGATTTTATCGGTACAATAGCTCCCGAGAAGGAAAAAATAGTAAACTTTTATAAGGGAAATACACCGATTTTTGAACGGTATGGCATTGAGAAGCAAATTAAATCTTCGTTTGGGGAAACCGTATCATTTAAAAACGGTGCATATCTCATTATTGAACATACGGAAGCTTTGCATGTAATAGATGTGAACAGTGGAAACAGGGCTAAAACAGTCAACGACCAGGAAACCAATGCCATTGAAGTGAATCTGGCTGCCGCTGATGAAATTGCCAGGCAATTGCGGCTAAGGGATATGGGTGGTATAATAGTTGTTGATTTCATAGATATGCATTCACAGGATCATAAGCAGAAAGTGTTTGATCGTATGAAGGATGCTATGGAAAGTGACCGTACCAAACATAGCATCTTACCCCTGAGCAAATTTGGCCTTATGCAAATTACCCGGCAGCGGGTAAGGCCCGAGATGCATATTAATATTCGGGAAAAATGCCCGACTTGCGGTGGAACCGGCGAAATAACACCAAGTATTTTACTTGTTGATAAGATCGAAAATCATCTTGCACATTTGTTGGATAAAAGAAAGTACAGGTCATTATTTTTAAAAGTACATCCGTTTATTGCTTCGCACCTTACAAAAGGTTTTTGGCCGATAAAGCAACGCTGGAGGCTAAAGTTGAAATGCAAAATCAGAATAATTCCGATATCGTCCTATGATTTTCTGGAGTTTCATGTATTCGACAGTACTGGAGAAGAAGTATTGATGTAAATTTTTTAATTTTTCTTTTAATTTGTGTAAGAAAATTCGTATCATTACAAAGCTAATTATTTATATATATAAATATATGGTAAGCATAAAATATTATTTTAACAGAATATTATTCATTCCGGCTGCATTTGTAATTACAACAATGTTTGCGAATGCCCAGGTCCTTGATCCGGTAGAATGGGACTTTTCTGCTGAAGTAAGGGATGAAAACCGTGTAGATCTGGTTTTTAAAGCCTCAATAGAAGAGAACTGGCATATGTATGGTATGCAAATTCCGGAAGGTGGTCCGATAGCAACCTCCATCATTATTGAAGCAGATAAGAGCTTTGAAAAAGCCGGCAGTATGAAAGCGGAACCTGAGCCGGTTATTAAATATGACAAAACTTTTAAAATGGAGATCGGTTTGTTTAGTGATGTTGTTGTTTTTAAACAAGCTGTAAAACGACTGACTGATGATTCCTTCATTGTTTCGGGGATAGCTGAATATATGGTTTGTGATGATCAGCGTTGTCTTCCTCCCGAGGAGATTGAATTTACTATTTTCATACCGGAAACGGAGCCTTCAGCAATAAAAGAAACAAAAGATAGCGAAGAGGCGGGCCTTCAAAGTAAGGCATCAGGACAGGCTGAGCCCGTCAATGATATTTCTGATTTGGTTATAGCGGATGAAGGGGTTGATCCATTAAATGCAGGGAGGAAAGGATCAATGACTGATACGGAAAAGGGTGATAGTGACAATAAAGATAAAACCTTATGGGGAATTTTTCTGGTGGCTTTGCTGGGGGGATTGGGCGGTATACTGACTCCCTGTGTTTATCCTATGATCCCTTTGACTGTCTCATTTTTCATGAGGGGTAAAAAGAGCAGGGCGCAAACCCTATACAAAGGTTTATTCTTCGGGTTATCGATTATCGCCATTTATACATTTGTAGGATTATTAGCGGGGCTGACCAGGATTGACCTGGCAAACGCGGTTTCAACACACTGGCTTCCGAATGTGTTCTTTTTTTTAATTTTTATTTTGCTGGCGTTCTCATTTTTCGGCTTGTATGAAATTATTTTACCGGGTAGCCTGGCAAATAGGGTGGACCAGAAGGCAGATAAAGGGGGCTTGCTAGGGCCGTTTTTTATGGCGCTGGCCACGGCTATCATTTCATTTTCGTGCACAGGGCCAATTGTCGGCATATTGCTGGGAAGTGCTATGCAGGGAGAGGTATTGCAACCCGTAGTTGGTATGTTCGGGTTCGGGCTTTCATTCAGCCTTCCCTTTACCCTGCTGGCAATATTTCCGGGTATGATGGGCAAACTGCCAAAATCCGGCGGTTGGCTGAATGCGGTAAAAGTATTTATTGCCTTCATAATGCTGGCTTTTTCACTGATATTTATCGTGAATATCAGCGAAACATATAATCTAAATATACTGGGCAGGAATATGTTCCTTTCACTGTGGATTGTTATGTTCACATTGCTCGGTTTTTATCTTCTGGGTAAATTCAGGTTCGCGCGTGATCCTGAATTAAAACATATTTCGGTTTCAAGGTTAATAGCAGTGATAATAACATTTACTTTCGTTATGTATTTGTTTACAGGCCTTCTTGGAGCGCCTCTCAGGTCTTTGGCATCTTTTCTGCCGACGGCAGGTGCTGAGTATTCTACTATTGTAAGCGGACCTTCCGAAGAAGCCGGGATCAGGGTCAGTGCTTATGAACAGGAACTTTGCGGTGAACCGAAGTACGCGGATTTTTTGCACCTGCCCCATGGTTTACAGGGATATTTTGAATACAACCAGGCTCTGGCCTGTGCAAAAGAACTGGATAAACCCCTGTTTATTGATTTTGCCGGACATTCATGCAAAAACTGTAAACAAATGTATGGACAGGTGTGGTCAGACCCGGATGTGCAAAGTATACTGGCTGAGGACTTTATCATTGTGGCTTTGTATACGGATGATAAAACCAGATTACCTGGAACGGAATGGGTCACCTCATCTATTGACGGAAGGGTGAAGAAAACAATGGGCAGGGTGAACAAAGATATTCAGATCAGTAAGTTCGGTTCAAATGCATTGCCCATGTATGCTATTGTTGACGGTGACGGGAATATGCTGACCGAAGAAATATATGTGTATAATACGGATGTTGATGATTTTATTGAATGGCTGAAAGAGGGTAAACAGTGAACAGACCCTAATTAGTGTCTGTCCATAAAGTCCCATTTGCCGCGTTACGCTTGTCCGAAAATTGCTCATTTACGACTAGTAAACTCCGCGTTTTCGGACCGCGCGAGCCTTGCAAATAGAACCTTCTGAACAGACTCATTTTCGGTTAAGCATTTTGCCAACTTTATAGACGGACTCAAAGTGTTTGTTCAGAATGTTCGAGATCAAGGCGCGTGAGCATTTTAAACCGCGGTATACTAAGGTATTCGAGGATTTAAAATGTGAGCAGCAACGCAGATATCAGACATTATGGACAAACACTAATTACCCGTGCCCCGGCGGATAATCAGCTCATAAGAGGTTACGGCTGAAGCAGCAAAAAATCCCAGGCCGTCAGGACTCCCGTTCTTTCCTTTAACATTTGATGGCATGTTCGCCGGGGGGCCGGAAAATATACTGCCCCCGGATCCGGTTTCAGTCAAAAGTGCAATATTGTAATCATATTCGTCACGCACAATTGAAAGCATATCAACAACCACGGGGTTGTTTCCTGGTATTATCTTTTCTTCGTCAATATAGTATATTTCGGCACCAGGCAGGTATTGTCCGTCGAAATATTCATCGGTCTGAAAGCTTGTTGAACGCAGCGACTTGTTGTCAAGAGTGTCGTTAATATAGATGTTGAACATATAAATATTCCCCTTTCCTTCAGGTTCCCGAGCCCATAATTTCAAAATGTAATAGCCTCGGTCAATGTATGGAATATACTTATATTCATAAGTAATACTGTCAATGGAAGGTACCGTATCCATGGTTGTTGTGGCTGAGTATTGTTCATTATCCGCTGTTGTAACAGACAGGGTATATTCCTTACCGACTTGCCCTGCAAATGGATATGATGATAGGTATAAACCCGAAAGAGTATCACTTTCGTCAAGTATAATTTCTTTGTCACCGTCAAATATAGACACACTGGCGCCTGAAACACGGGGTGTCCTTTCATTAACAAAATAGCTGGAGCTTAAACTCAGTGATATCTCGTGAAATTTTCTCCGGTTTGTAACGCGTCCTTCAACAACCAGCCGCTGGTATTGTTCGGTGTTAAGTTCCAGATCAATTTTTTCTTCACATCCCGGGAACAGAAACAAAATTGTAAATAAACCGGTGAAAGCCATCAGCTTATTTTGTATAACCACACGTTTAATAAAACAGTTGTACCTCATTGTTTAAAATTTAAAGTTAAAGGATATTGACGGTACCACTGAATATAAATAGATCATTGAAGCTTCAGTAATCTCCGGTTGATCCTCGTTTTGTTCGAACCGGATGGCAATGGGGTTTTTTCTTCCATATGCATTGAAAAGGGAAAAGTTCCATGAGCTTTCGTAATTATTAAAAATCTTACTGCTTCTGTTTTTCTTTTTATTATAAAGGGTGAAGGAAAGATCCAGTCGATGGTAATCATATACGCGTAAGGTGTTCCGGTCGGAATAAACAGGAGCTACCTGCCCCCGGTATTCAAAACGGCCGGTTGGCATAGTACGCGGTTGAGCGGTTGAATAAACCCAGTTGGCCGATATATTTATCCTTTCGATCCGGTCATAGGATAATACCACTGAAATATCATGTGGTTTGTCATAAGGAGCTGCAAAAGGTTTGCCGTTGTTGATCTCAGGAATGTCACGTATAGTGCGCGACCAGGTATAGCTTATCCATCCGTTCAGATCACCCTGTTCTTTCTTTATCATAAATTCCATTCCATAAGAATATGCCTTTCCAAAGCGCAATTCACCCTCGAATTTATCATTCAGGATTAATTCGGCATGATCACGAAAGTCAATTGCATTCAGTGTGTTCTTATAATATACTTCCACTGATGTTTCAAATAAATTGTTTTTGAAGTTTCTGAAGTAACCCAATGCTACCTGGTTGGCGATCTGGGGTTTAATATTCGGCGAACTGGGGAACCATACATCGATTGGGAGTGTTGCTGTACTGTTACTTGCCAGGTGAATATACTGGTACATTCTGTTATAGCTTGCTTTTATCGAACTGTAGTTGTTAAGTTTGAAACGCACGGAAAAACGTGGTTCCAGCCCGGTATAAGTATTATAAACCTCTCCCCATCCATGAAAAACAGTATCTGTGATCTCATATCGCATGGGATCTGTTTTATCAAATAAATAATGCCTGTTCTTACCTAAATTTTGAAATACAGATACCCTCAACCCGTATAGTACGGATATTCTATCCGAGATATTTTGTTCATTTTGAATATAGGCAGCATGTTCCAACGAATAATCAGATGGCAGGTCATATGCAAAAGCTGTGGTGTCAATAAAAGCATCTACTTTTGCAGGACTAAAATTATGATGGATTGTTCCTATGCCAAATTTTATTGTATTATCCGGATTTAACCATAAGCTCCAGTCAGCTTTCATGCTCAGATCAATAATGTGCATTTTCCAGTCAACATTGATTATATCTTCTTCAACAGCAAGGTTATAGTTGTAGTTACTGTAGATTAATGTAAGGTTCATAAACAAACGGTCGGAAAACAGGTGATTCCAGCGAAAAGTTCCGGTTGCGTTTCCGTAATCCTGATCGATCAGGGATCCCAGCTTAACCACGTCGCGGCCAAAATACCCTGATAAATAGATACGGTTTTTATCATTGACCTTGTAGTTGAATTTTGCATTCAGATCATAGAAATGCAAAGTGCTTTCCTTTGCCAGTGAATCTCTTGCAAATGGCAGGAAGAGGTCTGCATAGGTACGCCTGGCAGCTATTATAAATGATCCTTTTTCTTTATTAACGGGGCCGTCAACGGATAACCTGCTTGATATTAGTCCGATGCCCCCTTCAAGATTGATTCTATTATGATTCCCTTCTTTCATCCTGATATCAAGAATGGATGATAACCGTCCCCCGTGAACAGGGGGAATACCGCCTTTATGGAGTTTAATGTTTTTTAATGCATCTCCGTTAAATACCGAAACAAAGCCTACAGCATGAAAGGCATTATATACAGGGGCATCATCTAGCAGGATGAGGTTTTGGTCAATGCTTCCCCCTCGTACATTGAATCCTCCTGACGCATCGTTAGTCTGCTGAACACCCGGCAGTAGTTTTACTGACTTCATAACATCGATCTCACCAAAAATAACAGGAAGCCTTTTCAGTGTTTTGACCTCGAGTTTGTCAGTACTCATCTCAACCCTTTTTATGTGATCGTCAGGACGTGCTGCTGTTATCTCAACTGCTTCAATATTTTCCGTGCCCGGCCGGAGTGTAACATTTATCACTTTATTTTCATTTAACTCAACATCAATGTCTTTCGGCAGATAACCAACATAGGAATATACCAGTTTATAACGGCCTTCGGGCAAAGTGATGGAGTAGAAACCGAATGCATTGGTCACTGTCCCTTTCCGTTGATCTTCCAGAAATACATTGGCACCAATAAGTTCTTCACCTTTTTCATCGGTTATAGTGCCCCGCACTGTAAAATGCGGCCGGCCATGAACAGCCACAGGCATTACCAGTAAAATTAAAACAATCAGATATCCGGTGTACCGGCTTTTTTGAAGCAAACAGCAATCATTCACACTAAACACGGATCAGGGGAAAACACAGTTTAAAATTTTATAAGCTTCAAAGGTCTTAAAATTTGCCGAATTTTAATGTAATTCCTCCTGAAAAACCATTCAGATTAATGTTGTTGATAGTGTAAATATTAAAGTTATTTGTTATCCTGTATGATCCGAATAAAGCAAATCGGAAGAAGCGGGTAATGTTCAACTCAATTTCTGCACCAGGTTCGGCAATAATAAATGCCTCTGAATCTTCAACCCAATACTGATAATCATTGTAATCGCGATCGATAGTTGTATAGGCAATGCCACCCGCGCCCATTAATATCGGAAAAGAAACGTGGACAGGATAGTTGGGGGCAATAATAGGTTCGAAGAACACGCCCCCGTATCCACCTGTTAGATTATAATCCAATCCTGTCCGGACATCATAATTGTATTCATTAATGAATCCTGATCCTCCAAAGCCCACGGCAAATACATGCCCCAGGATCACACCACCACGGCCACCGATCACAATTGAATTGTTATCATCTATGACTGAGTACTGAATGGAAATACCACCGTAGCCACCTACTGCATTATTTCCCAGAATAGTTCTGAATTCATCATCGTGGTTATTGTCCGCGTGATCTTCGTGTAGCTGGCCAAACGTGAATATACCGGTTGCCAGCAGCATAATTGTAAAAAGTATTGTTCTCATTAGTTCCAGATTTTTAATATTTATTTAATATTTTTCCAGATTACTGTACTGCATTAATATTGAATGTTAAAATCGATATTTTAATGATATGGAGATATTGAAAATATTCAGTGCAAAAAACCTGTTAGTTGAGAATTCAAAGTAAGGCTGAATGTCGGCACCAACAATAAACGGAAATTCTTCGAACAGATACTCCAGACCGATTATTCCATCAATACCAATTATGGGAGAAAACCTCCAGGCATTGTAATAATACCGGTTTCCAAAATAGGAGTAGTAGTTTGTGTAACCGAATCCGGCATGAGCACCAAAACCGATCACCCGGTAAAGCCGGTCAGTTTCGTTTATAAAAGCCGGTCGGAAATATTCTTTCAGGGCTGTGATACGCATGCCTCTGTTACTGAATCCGAGCATTAGTTCAAATGCAGAATCGTCCATACTTACCTGCCTGTATGTGAAATCTGTAACGGATCCCAGCCTTATACCGGCATCCCTTGTATAATTTTGCCCCATCAGTGGTGGCAACATAAAAATTATTAAAGTAGTAAGTATACTTGTCCTCATAAATTCTTCCTTTTATATATTAGTTATCATACAATACCTGTCCTGATCCTGTGATGGATGATCTGATAACAGGATTTCCCCTGTAATATACAGTCCCGCTTCCGGTGATCTTCACATCCAGCAAATCATCCACCAAGGTATAAACATCACCTGAACCGGAGATCGTAACGAAACAATTTTTCGACACACAATTATATGTCGTGATATATCCTGATCCTGTGATCTTCAGGTCACCCCGGTCCATTTCACCGTATAGTTCGATAATACCCGAACCGGTCAGATCCGCCTCTACATTTTGTGCAAGGATATCCGCGATGATTTCACCCGATCCGGATAAAAGTATATGTAAGTAATCCGTATCAACCTGACTGCAATCAATACTACCCGATCCGGTTAATTCGAGGTGATCGGCATATGGCATGGTTACGTATACAATAACCGGGTTCCGGGATTGGATACAACGGCCTCGTTCGGTTTCGATGACAAGCCTGCTTCCGTGCCTTGAAGTTATTATATACGGCAACAAATTTTCATCTGCCTCCACTGTAACTGAACATGACGAACCATATGTTACCACTACCTCAAAATTTCCTTCATGTTCAATTCCGCTAAACGCTGTTATGGTTCTGTCTTCACTTGCCTGAACCCCGTTTCCTTCCAAACAGTTAAACCATGAATCGGAACAGGAACCGGCCAGGATAATCAGGCTTGTTATTACTGCAATGAATAAGGTATTTCGTATCATTTTAATAGATTTTGCGTGTTTTAACCTGTTATAATTCAGGTTAATGTTATTAGTATTTTTTATTTATGTATAATATTTATCGTGCATTTCCGTGTTGCATTGATCTTTACTCTTGACTCACTTGCTGCCGGCCCAACCTTACCGAAGGTAAATGATTGCTTTTCAGCGCCATCCATGGGCTTTTTCTCCAGCTTTGAAATCCGCCGGGGAATATTAAGATATACATCCTGTTGATGTGTTATATCCAGAAGGTATGACGATCCTTTTTCAAAAAACAGATCCATATCTGTATATTCAGAGTTCAGATTGATAAAAGAAAAGTTCTTATTAATATATTCAACTGTAAAGTATCCGTATTTCATGCTATAGTTTATTTCACGGTCTGCCTGTGAAACCTGGTATACAGAAAAATAGCCGTCGCCGTATAATTCATTTATCTTATTAATAAATATCTTATCACGTTTTGATTGGAGCTTACAGTATGAAACCTGCTCAAGGCTTACTCTAGATGACCTGCTTTCCATGGTGATCCTGCCGGCATTTTTAATAAGAATATCGGAGTAGGAAATATATAGCCTTCCCTCTTCAATATGGTTTATTACTCCGTCACCTGAGGTTAGCCTGATGACCGAATTTCCTGTGAGGCGGTTAATTTTAAGATTGCCGTTAGAAAGGCTAATGTTAACATTTCCTTTAAGGTCATCTGAATAAATATCCCCGAATTTGTTTTCCAGTTTAAGATTGGCGTATGCCGGAACATGTATATGATAATTTATGATCACATTATTATCGCTGGGCAGGAATGTGTTGATAAGGTCGGACAAAATACCGCCTGATTTGGAAATTACTGTTTTGGCAACAACATAATAAGGAGTACCGGTAAAATCAAAGCTGATATTGTTCTTTAGTTTACTGAATCTCGAAGAGGAATTTGCCTTGATAATATAATCGATCTCAAATTTCACCGAGTCAGCCTGCCAGGTATGTATATGGATCTTTCCATATTTGTTGTAAACATCAATCGTTGTATTATTGGTGATCACGAATGCCCTGGTCAATCGTTCGCTATAGGTTTGAGCCCGCGGTGCGGAAACCGTGAAAATGCCAATACCTATGAGAATAATGATCTTTTTATAATTCATATTCGACAGGTTTTTGTTGTTCTTCCTTATTGTTTGATTTTAACTGGGCCATAATATCTTCAAGTACGGACAGTTTGAACCTGTAATTCTGTATCATGGCTTCGATCACCTCATCATTGGAGATATTATCCCTAAGGTCCTTTTTCAGGTCTCTGTATATGCTGTCCAGGGTTGTAAATTCATTATTGATCTCCTTTTCAAGCACAGGATAATCTGCAAGCAGGGGTTTTATCTCTTCAATTTTGCCGGCAATAAGATTTGTATAGTAAACTTCGGCTTCCCGCAGCTCAGGGATCCCTATTTCCCGGTCATGTTCAGCCTTAACCGGCAGGTTTTTACGGAGACTGACATACTCATGTAATAGGTATGATGCAACAAATATGATGAGAATAGCAGCTGCACGGGTAAGCAATGTTTTCCACCGAAACTTATGTCGTTGGCGGATATTTTTTTCTATTTTATCCCATACATCAGGTCCGGGTTCATGGATATCAAACTCGTCCCTGTTTCCCAAAATGAATTTATCAAGTTTATCTTCCATGATTATAATTTTTCAGTATTTCTTTAATTTTAATCTTTGCCCTTGAGAATTGTGACTTGGAGGTTGATTCGGTGATTCCCATGATCTGGGCTATCTCCGAGTGATCATATCCTTCGAGCAGATACAGTGAGAAAATAACGCGATAACCCATGGGTAATTTTTCCATGGCATTTATTATGTCTTTTACATGCAGCGATTTAATATTCGTATCTTCATTACCTTCATACATTTCATTATCAGCTATGTTTTCTGTAAATATTAGTTCCACTTTTCTTTTTTTCAGGGCATTTATACATTTATTTACAACTATGCGTTTTAGCCATGCTCCGAAGGAAGAGTCGAACCTGAAGCTGTCAAGCTTAATAAAAGCTTCAGTAAATGCTTCCTGCAAAATATCCTCTGCCTCCTCTCTTGTATTCATCATACGGCAGCAAATATTGAACATAGATTTTGAGTATAGCTTATAAAGCTGGTGTTGAGCTTTTGAATTTCCCGCTTTACTCAGCTCGATGATCTCCCTGTGTATGTCCTGATATGCTGCCTCCAAGATTTGATCGTTTCAGTTTAATGACAATTAATATAATTCATGGTTGCATGGAAAATGCAAAAACACCATTTTTTTTGTGCCGGGTATGTTTGTATGCCAGATGTTCGGGTTCAAACTCCGAAAGGGTAAATTGAGCTGGATCATTTGCATATATATTTAGTATCCTGTATTCGTGCAGTTCGGTTATAGTATGACCGGCAGTAAAATTATTTTCCTTATCATTTTTAATGATTCCAATACCAATCAAAAGTATTACGTGGAGGAGTGAATACCAAATGCCGTATGATTATTTTTCTGTAAGAAAGTAAATCGAACCGCACGGGGAGCAGTTTGAAACAATCGGCCTTTGAAGGGCATTATATAATAAAACAGCCATATCCTGTATAAGAGCCCCTTTTTAATTATCCTAATGTATATCAGTATATTACATAACTTTCAAGCATTTTTATTAATAATCGAGGTTAGAATTATTTTTTCAAATGATAAATTCAATGTAAATTCAGGGTCAAATCATTAACCTAATTAATTATGAAGAATTTTGCGACTAAACTACTGACAGTAAGCACAATTATGATCCTGTTTTTGGGGACATGCAAACAAGCCGGGACCGATAAACAACCCGGAGTTGCCTTTGATTATCCATTCCGGAATCCTGAATTGAGCATTGAGGAAAGGATAGAGGATCTTGTATCAAGGTTAACACTTGATGAAAAGGTTTCACAAATGATGTATGATGCCGATGCTATCCCGCGTTTGGATATTCCCGCTTACAACTGGTGGAACGAATGCCTCCATGGTATTGCCCGGTCGGCACCGGCAACCATATTTCCACAGGCTATTGGTATGGCTGCAACTTTTGACAATGATCTGATCTACCGTATTTCATCTGTAATTTCTGATGAAGCAAGGGCTATATTTCATTCGGCTGTGGCCAGGGATAACCGGTCACAATACATGGGCCTGACATTCTGGACACCCAATATAAATATTTTCAGAGATCCGCGTTGGGGAAGGGGCCAGGAAACATATGGTGAAGACCCTTATCTTACTGCTTCATTAGCAACAAGCTTTGTCAAAGGATTACAGGATGATCATCCGGATTATATGAAAGCGGCAGCCTGTGCAAAGCATTATGCCGTACACAGCGGCCCGGAAAAAGACCGGCATACTTTCAATGCTGAGGCCAGCCTCAAAGATATGTTCGAAACTTATTTGCCTGCTTTTAAGGCACTTGTTGATGCCGGAGTTGAAGGTGTGATGTGCGCGTACAACCGCACTAACGGGGAAGCTTGTTGTGGGAGCAGCCTTCTGCTTCAGGATATTCTGCGTGACCAGTGGCAGTTCGAAGGATATATAACTTCTGATTGCTGGGCATTGCGTGATTTTCATGAGGGGCATTTAATAACCGGATCAGAAGTCGAATCGGCAGCCCTTGCGCTGAAAAGCGGTGTAAATCTGAATTGCGGTGATATTTATCCGTATTTAATCCAGGCAGTGGAGCAGGGCCTTGTTGCTGAAGAAGAGATTAACAGATCCCTGTCTGTTTTGCTGAGAACCCGCTTTAAGCTTGGTTTGTTTGATCCTGCTGAAGGAAATCCACATACAAAAATTTCAAAGGATGTTATTGATTCGGACAAACACCGGAAGCTGGCCAGGGAAGCAGCAATAAAGTCAATGGTATTGCTGAAGAACAATAATGTACTGCCTTTGGGTGACAGTCTTAACAATATTTTTATTACAGGGCCCAATGCAGGTAATCTGGGAGTTTTGATGGGTAATTATTATGGTGTGAACGGTAATATGAGTACAATACTCGAAGGAATCGCATCAAAAGTGGATCCTGCTGTAAAGGTCCAGTATAAACAGGGAGTAATGCTGGACCGTGAGAATATTAATCCTATCGACTGGACCACCGGATATGTCAAACAGGCAGATGCCGTAATCGCGGTGATGGGAATTTCCGGTCTTCTTGAAGGCGAAGAAGGAGAATCACTGGCGAGTTCCACGAAGGGCGACCGGTTTGATCTTAACCTTCCTAAAAACCAGCTTGCTTTTTTAAAAAAGTTGCGTTCAAGCTATGACAAGCCCCTGATTGTTGTGATAACAGGTGGCAGCCCGATAACAATGCCTGAAGTGCATGAATTGGCAGATGCTATATTATGGGTCTGGTATCCGGGTGAAGAAGGAGGTAATGCAGTCGGTGATATTCTTTTTGGAGATGCCGTTCCCTCAGGTCGTTTGCCTGTTACCTTCCCGGTATCTATTGATCAGTTACCCCCTTACACAGATTATTCAATGAAGGGTCGTACATACAGGTATATGGAAGAAAAACCCTTGTATCCTTTTGGTTTTGGGCTGAGTTATACTATATTTGAATACGATAATATTGTATTGGATAAAAATGAGATTGCTGCCGGTGATTCGGTTGAGGTGAAAGTTGATGTGAAAAATACCGGGACTGTCCGCGGAGAAGAAGTCGTTCAGCTATACATTACCGATACGGAAGCATCAGTCGCGGTGCCGGCATATGCCCTTAAGGGATTTCAGAGGATCGCTCTGGAGCCGGGTGAATACGGAACCCTGACTTTTACAGTTACTCCTGGTATGTACTCAATTGTTGATGATCATGGAAACAGTATAATCGAAGCAGGAGAGTTCCGTGTTACTGTAGGAGGTTCATCACCGGGGAAACGAAGCGATGAACTAGGAGCGGCTAAATCAGTAAATATTATGTTTAGTATAAACTCATAAAAAAATTGAAATCATGAAAAGATTACTTCCTGCTATCATTGTTTTTGCTGTTATGTCTTGTCAACAGCAACCCCAATCACTTGTAAAGAAAGAGCTTTTTGGCATTTCCAGTCAGGGTGACACTGCCTGGTTATATACACTGAAAAACGACAACATGACTGTTCAGGTTACCAATTACGGTGGTGCTATCGTTTCCATTATGGTACCCGACTCATCCGGAGAAACCGGTGATGTGGTTCTTGGTTTCGATAATCTGGAGGATTATATGGAGGATGGCGCTTATTTCAACACGATCATTGGCCGTTATGCAAATCGTATTGCAGATGGTAAATTCATGCTTGACAGTGTGGAATACCGGTTGGAGATCAATAACGGGCCCAATCATCTGCATGGCGGCCCGAACGGCTTGCAAACCCTGTTCTGGGAACCCGGTGTAATTGACAGCACCGGAGAAGCAAGCCTGCAGTTTGTTTGCAGCAGTCCCGACGGTGCAGGCGGTTATCCCGGAAATATCGAGGTTGTTGCTACCTACACGCTTACCGGTGATGATGAGCTTATTCTGGATATGAAAGCCACAACTGACAAAACCACGATTATTAATTTGACGAACCACGCGTATTTTAATCTTGATGATGGTGGTGCAAGCAGTATAGAGGATCATTTGATTCAGATCAATGCCGAAAAATATACCCCGGTGGATTCGACTCTTATACCTACGGGTGAAATAGCTGATGTTGCCGGAACACCATTTGATTTAAGAGAACTTAAATCAATTGATGCTGAGATCGATGCTGTTCATGATCAATTGGAACTGGGCATGGGATATGATCATAATTTTGTTTTGCCTGAGTCAGGAGACAGCCTTGTTTTTGCAGCAAAAGTAATAGGTCCTGATGCCGGGAGGGTTTTGGAAATCTACACTAACCAGCCGGCCATTCAGTTTTATTCAGGGAACTTTTTTGATGGCAGTATTACAGGTAAAGGTGGTATTACTTATGAATACAGGAGTTGCCTGGCGCTTGAACCTCAGATATACCCTGATTCGCCCAATCAGCCTGATTTTCCGAGTCCTGTTTTACGTCCTGATGAAGAATATCATTTTGTAACAAAATATAAGTTCTCAATAATTAAGTAATAACCTGTAACAAGCCTTCGACCCCCTTCCGTTGTATTTTACCGGTTGGGGGTTTTTTTTAGCACATTTTAAAGATCAGACCGGATAAATTTTCTGCATGCCTTGATAATTATAGTGCTTTCTCAGGTATTGTATGTAAAAAACTATAATTTTATTAACAGAAGTGTGTTATCTTGAATTATCCAACATCAGGTCCGTGACTAATGCAGGTTACATATATTCCTGATCCGCCCGAACAGTATGGATGATTATTTGTTTGTATTTATTATTAAAAGATCTTAAGTATGGATGAAAAAGAGGATGTGCGCAGCAGGATATCAAAAATAAAGACCTTTTTTGCCACCGCGGAAAGAGCTCCTGAAAAACAGCTTATTGATGATCATAATACTATTGTATCCGACGAACAAATAAAACGGATGCTTGATGATCTTCCCATTATGGTTCTCATTCTGAATTCATTCAGACAGATCATTTATCAGAACAATCATGTATCCAATTCAGCAGAAGACCATGCCTTTGTGGATATTCTGGGCAAACGGCCGGGGGAGATGTTGGGTTGCATTCATAGCACAGAAACAGAAGGAGGATGTGGCACAAGCCGCCATTGCAGTGTTTGCGGATTGGTAAATACAGTTTTGAAAAGCCAGAAAAAGCAGGAAAAGATAATTACTGAGAGCAGAATTACAGCAAAGATCAACGATACATTGCAGGCGTTTGATTTTGAAGTAACTGCAATACCCATCAGAATAAAGAATAAAAGTTTTACAATAGTATATTTGAAAGATATAAGCGATGAGAAAAGAAGAAGAGCACTGGAAAGGATCTTTTTTCATGATATTATGAATAAGGCTCATGGTTTGAATGGATATGTCGGGCTTGTAAGCGATGAACTGAAGCAGAATGATAGGCTGAAGGAGCCAATAGAGATCATAGAACTTTTAAGCCATGATCTTGTAAGTGAGCTATTGACACAGCGTACCCTGTTTTCCGCGGAAAGTGGTGAGCTGGATGTACAAATGGAAAAAAAATCATCACTCGCGATTATTGAAGAGTCTGTTGATCATATTATACATCACCCGGTAGCCAGAAGTAAGAATATTTTAGTCAATAAAGGGGCTGATGATCTTGTTGTTGAGACCGATCTTCTTCTGATTGACAGAATACTGGTAAATATGTTAAAAAATGCCCTGGAGGCAACTGATGAAGGTGGAAAGGTAAGTATTGACTGTCAGCATGCTAACCAAAGCGTTGTGTTTTCTGTACATAATACTGCAAGTATTCCGGAAGAGGTAAAACTTCAAATTTTCCAGCGTTCATTTTCGACTAAAGGTACTAACAGGGGATTAGGTACCTATAGCGTCAGGTTACTTGGAGAAAAATACTTAAAGGGAAGAGTTAGTTTTGAGTCGGATGAAGCTCAAGGCACTATATTTCGTATTGAATTGCCTTTGAATTATGTTTAATGTCTATTGACAGACCTCGATCAGAGCGTGCTGGAGAACACGAAATAAATTAATAATGAGTGTGATACGGAAATTAATTATTTGTAATTTTGCAGAAAAAGCCTTATATGGTGGAAGAAAGGGTAAGAATTGACAAATGGTTATGGGCAGTCCGGATATTTAAAACACGATCGCAGGCCACCGAAGCGTGCAGGCGGGGAAAGATTATCATTGGCGGTGTGACTGTGAAACCCTCGCGGGAGGTTAAAACAGATGATATTATTTTTGTGCGAAAGCTTCCTGTAGTGTTTACTTATAAAATTCTAGCAGTGATTGAAAAACGGGTATCTGCCGAGCTGGCCCGGCAATGTTATGAAGATCTTACATCACCGGAAGAACTGGATAAAATGAATATAAAGGAGTCGGTTTTTATAAAGCGTGATAAAGGAAGCGGGCGTCCGACAAAAAAAGAGAGAAGGATTATCGATAAAATAAAAAAAGATCATTTTTAATCATGATTATTGCACGTGATAAAAAACAAAATAATATTGCAGAATATGTGCTGTATATCTGGCAGATTGAGGATCTGATCAGAGCACATGATTTTAATATTGAAAAAATAGAAGCAAATATCGTTCGTGGTTTTGATCAGCCGGGAAGTGTCAGGAAAGAGATAAAGGACTGGTATGCCAATCTGATAGTAATGATGCACGAAGAAGGTATCATGAAAAAGGGGCATCTCCTTTTTATAAAGAATACTGTAAATGAATTGCATGATCTTCATCTTCGGTTACTGCACCACAAAAAGGATGCAGCCTACATTGATCAATACCGCGGGGCAAAAGTAAATATCGATGAATTTGAGCGAAAAACAGCTCAAAAATCCGGGAACGAGATCGAAACATGCTTTAACGGATTGTATGGTTTATTATTGTTACGGTTGCAAAAAAAGCAGATTTGCACGGAGACCACAAATGCCATGTCTACTTTTAGTAATCTGCTTGCCATATTGTCCCAACGCTATAAACAAATGGAGGAGGGGGAACTTGAACTGTAGGTTACCTGTTAGTGTCCGTTTATAAAGTTGGCAAAATGCTTAACCGAACATGTGTCTGTTCAGAAGGTTCCATTTGCAAGGCTTGCGCGGTCCGAAAACGCGGAGTTTACCACTCGTAAATGAGCAATTTTCGGACAAGCGTAACGAAGCAAATGGGACTTTATGGACAGACACTTGTTAATTGATCAGAACTTATATGTAAGTCCGATTCCGAAGAGTTCTTTTATTTGTGTGCGTTTTATGTTATCGTCATCATAGAGTATATGGATGAGAAAGTTAGTGGTCAGGTATTTGTTGATACTCATATTGATTTTTGTTTCCCAGTCGACATCGATATTTCCGGGTTTATTGAGGTAATTGGAAAATAATTGAATCCTACTTTTCACAACAACATTTTTCAATATTTCTTTCTGGAAAGTGGCTTTAACTAATCCACCGAGTTGAAACAAAATGTTTTCACCGGGTTCAACGCCGTAAGCTTTCCTGTCGTCAAATTCTTCATGGCTCACGATCGTTGTTTTACTGTTTAGTGGTGACATAAACAATGAGAATATTT
>Ga0307421_1000373_pt1 | contig 29172 bp, 30 predicted proteins | sample SalMarWE160270MG_FD_202163 | JGI IMG/M metagenome (GOLD analysis project Ga0307421, IMG submission 202163) | Salt marsh sediment microbial communities from the Plum Island Ecosystem LTER, Massachusetts, United States - WE1602-70 | ecosystem: Environmental > Aquatic > Marine > Intertidal zone >... | reverse complement strand
GGCTTATGGTGGAAGGGCAGAAATCGTTGACGCAACAAAGAAGATAGCTAATAAAGTGAAAAACGGTGAACTGAAAATCGAGAAGATAAACGAGAAGCTTTTTGAGAAACATCTGTACACAGCTCATATGCCAAGGCAAGACGCTGACCTTATCATACGAACCTCCGGAGAAGAGAGACTCAGCGGGTTCCTCTCGTGGCAGTCCGCTTACAGCGAGCTCTGTTTTGTGGACGTAAACTGGCCAGACTTCAGACACATAGACCTTCTGCGTGCGGTTAGAACGTACCAGAGACGGAAGCGCCGTTTTGGCACGTAAAAGTTGTTGATTATCCTCTTTTCTTGGCGCTGACTATCGAAATTACGTCCCTGTCCTTCAGCACATAGTCTTCTCCGATTCTGTTTTTTCCGCGAACGTCGATTGCGTGGATGAAGCTGTCTCCCAGTTCTGTGTGTATAATGTAGGCGAGTTGTCGTGCAGTTGTTCCGTAGGGTACAAGGTAAACGTCTGGAAGCACTCTGCCTTTGTGGTCGCTGAGATGTTCAATGTCTTCCACGGGGTAAACGGCAACCATCTGCAGGAGCTCAAGGAAGGCTGTGTTGATTGCTTCTTGGACGCCAGTAGAGCCAAACTTGTACAGGATCTGTTCCTGAATAGCCTCTAATGCTTTTTTCTGGGCGGCGGTGAGTTTTTCAGCGTTTTTTGTGGTTAACTTGCAGTCTCCAGGCGTGTAGTCGATTAAGCCTTTTTCTCCTGCTCTTCTGAGAGCCAGTTCTGCTTCTGCGCTGCAGGGCACGACGTTGTATCCGCTTTCTTTTAGGCGTTCAACATTCTCTTCTGCTGTTGGAAGGTCAATTTTGTTGGCTGCAATCAGTGTTGGCTTGGAAACGTTTCGTAGAATGTCCAAAAATTTTATGATGTCGTCGTTGGTCCAGTGTTCCGGTTTATCCATGTTGAGGTCGGTTTTTCTTAGGCTTTCAATTATGTGGTATCTTTTGATGGCTAAGCCGCTTAATTGGGATTCAAGAAGAGAAGTCAGGTCTTCTTTGCCTGATTCGGCGGTTCTAGCCATTTTGGGCCAGTCTTTTTTCAGTATCTGGTTCATCCACATGGTTATTTCATTTTCAAGAAATTTTACGTCTTCTAGGGGGTCGTGTGACCCTTTTTTGCAGATTCTTCCTTCGCAGTCTGTTGAGCCTGAAGCGTCGACTACGTGGAGGAGGGCGTCTGCTTTTCTGATTTCGTCTAAGAATTGGTTTCCTAGTCCTCGTCCTTTCCATGCTCCGGGTACAAGTCCTGCTACGTCAATCAGCTCGACTGGGACTAGTCTGATTCCGTTTAGGCATAGGGAGTTTTTTGGGTTGTCTTCGACGTTGAATTCTGTGTGGACGCATGGGGTTCTTAGGTATCCTATTCCTCGGTTGGGTTTGATGGTGGTGAAGGGGTAGTTTCCGATGTCGACTGGAATTAGGGTTGCAGCCGAGAAGAATGTGGATTTGCCGGTGTTTGGTTTGCCGACGATTCCCAGCTTTTTGGAGTAGGATTGTACGCTCATGGCTGATTCTTTCCCCGTTTCTCCGCTACCCGATTTTTTTGGAGAAGTGTTCAACCCTGTTTATGGGTTTATCCCGTGTAAAAGCTTTGTTAGTCTTGACTGTGTCATCTTCTTTTTTTCAATAACCTGTTGAGACCGATGATGTGAACTGTTTCTCAGGTCCCTATCAGATATTTTTCTGCGTCCAGGGCAGCTTTGCATCCAGAACCAGCGGCTGCGATAGCTTGGCGGTAACGGTGATCTGCTACATCGCCTGCAACGAAAACTCCGTTTATGTTGGTTCGTGTTTCTTCTCTGGCTGCTATGTAACCTGTTTGGTCCAGTTCTATTTGGTCTTTGAAGATGTCCGTGTTGGGTGTGTGACCGATGGCTATGAAAACAGCGTTGCACTCCAGAACTGATTCTTCGCCGGAAACAACGTTTCTAAGCTTAACTCCTTCCACGTGGTCCTTGCCCAGAATCTCTTGAACTGTGCTGTTCCAGACAAACGTTATCTTCGGGTTCTCGAAAGCCTTTTCTTGAAGGAACTTGCAAGCCCTCAGCTTGTCCCGTCTGTGGATAACTTTGACTTCACTCGCAACTTTGGAGAGCACAAAAGCCTCTTCCATGGCTGTGTCACTTCCCCCAACAACCACAACTTTTTTGTTCCTGAAAAAGGGCGCATCACACGTGGCACACACTGAAACGCCCCTGCCCCTCAACCGTGTTTCGCTTTCTAATCCCAACCATTTAGCTGATGCTCCAGTGGCTATGATGACTGTCTTTGCTTCGTAAACCGTGTTTCCTGCAGTCACCTTGAAGGGTTTGGATTTGAGGTCTGCAGAGGTGGCGTGTTCGAAGATCAGTTCTGCGCCGCAGCGTTCAGCCTGCTTCTGCATCTTCTCCATGAGTTTGGGTCCAAGGATTCCGTTTTCAAATCCCGGAAAATTCTCTACTTCTTGTGTAAGCATGAGTTGACCGCCCCACAATGTTCCGGCGACAACAAGAGTCTTCAATCCAGCCCTGCTCGTGTAAATAGAGGCTGTCAAACCAGCGGGTCCAGAACCAAGAATTATCGCATCATACACCATTCATCACTTCACAGCGAAATTATACAAGTTACCTGAATCAGATATATTTTCACTTATTAAACCTTGACTTTTACTCTTTGAAATAGCCATCAAAAAGCACATCATATTCTTTCTTGGTTTTTCAGAAAAAAGCTAGTTTTCAACAATGAAGTATTATTAGTCTCCTAATATGAACGATTTCTATTGCCTGTTTGTCCATTTTGTATTTGCATTTCGGTTAGGTATTGCCTCCCGAATTCATCCAGTTTTTTTATGTAATCTTTGAATGCTGAAAGTGAGTGTTTATGTGCCAAACCAGATTGGGAAGCATGTTCAAAGGACGGGTTAATCTTAAAAGTTAGGTCAAATACTCGAAAATGAGAACACTATTCGAGAGGGAATGATTTGAGCATAGAAGGCTTCATTGATTATAAGCGTAGAGAATTCTGCAATGACGTGGAATGTCCGGTGCAGGTTGAACTAAACAAGCTCCCATCAGGCTCAGAAGAATATGAACAAATCAGAAAAACATGCAAAACAAACTGCAGATACACTACCTACCAGTTTCATCATTGGCTCATAGAAAAAGGCTATTTAATTGTAAGACCAAAGGATGAGTGAGGAAAATATGATGGATTGGGGAATCCAAAACAGATTAAACAGGCTCATACAGAAAGATGGAAGAGCCCTCTTTCTGCCCGTTGACCACGGATACTTTCAGGGTCCAACCCGTAAACTGGAGAAACCCGGAGAAACAATAAAACCGCTGATTCCATACGCAGACGCCATAATGATGACCCGAGGCGTACTCAGAAACTGCGTAGACCCAGCAATCAAAAAACCCGTAATTCTCAGGGTTTCAGGAGGCAACAGCGTAGTAGGAGAAGACCTCTCCAACGAAGGACAGATAACCTCGATCACAGAAATCCTTCGCCTCAACGCCAGCGCCGTCTCCATGTCCGTGTATGTGGGAAGCAAACATGAACACCAAACCTTAATCAACTTCGCACGGCTCGTTGACCAATGCGAAGACTACGGCATACCCGTTATGGCAGTAACCGCAGTAGGCAGAGAACTTGAAAAGCGCACCGCCCGATACCTAGCACTGTGCTCCAGAATAGCGGCTGAACTAGGCGCCCGGGTGGTGAAGACATATTACTGCGAAGAAGACTTCGAGAAGATTGTTGACGGCTGTCCCGTTCCTGTGGTAATCGCAGGCGGACCCAAAGTGGACACTGAATTAGAAGTGTTCGAATTTGTTTACGACGGATTACAGAAGGGAGCCATAGGCGTGAACCTTGGCAGAAACATATGGCAGCACCAATATCCGGTGGCTATGATACGGGCTATACGCGGACTAATCCACGAAAACCTCACGCCCAAAGAGACACAAGACCTATTCGAACAAGTAAAAACTGGAAAGACATAATCCTATTCCAGAATTTTTGGTGAACCAATGCTTGTAGCAGTCTACCACAACAACAAAGACATACGAATTGAAGACTTACCTAAACCTGAGATTGGCTCTGACGAAATACTGCTGAAAGTCATGGCAAGCGGAATATGCGGAACCGACGTGGTGGAATGGTACAGGCTTCCGAAGGCTCCGAGAGTCTTGGGGCATGAAGCCACAGGAATCATAGATGAAGCGGGAGAAAAAGTAACAAAATACAAGGTTGGAGACCGCGTCTTCGTCTCACATCACGTGCCATGCAACAAATGCCGCTACTGCCTAAAGGATTCGCATACAGCCTGCGAAACCCTTCATACGACAAACTACTATCCCGGAGGCTTCTCCCAATACATACGCGTGCCAAAAATAAACGTGGAAACCGGAGTTTACAAGCTGACGCCAAACATGTCCTATGAAGAAGGAACCTTCATTGAACCATTAGCATGTGCAGTCCGAGGTCAAAGGCTAGCGAACATCCACAAAGACGAAACCATCCTGATAATCGGGAGCGGAATGGCAGGAATACTCCACATACAGCTAGCAAAACGGAAGAAAGCACAGAAAATAGTTGCAGCCGACATAAACCCGCATCGTCTAAAACTGGCTGAAAAGTTTGGGGCAGATCACGTAATAGATGCTAAGGGAGACTTGCCGCAGGAACTGAAAGAACTCAACGATGGAAGAGCAGCAGACAAGGTAATAGTGTGCACAGGCGCAGAGAAAGCAGCATTAACCGCCTTAGAATGCGTAGACAGGGGAGGAACAATCCTCTTTTTTGCGGTTCCAGACCCCACAACCAAAATTCCGATACCCATAACCCAATTCTGGAGAAACGAAACAACCATACGAACCTCCTATGGAGCAGCTCCAAGAGACCTTGAGGAATCCCTGCAGATTCTAGCGCAAAAACAAGTAAACGTTGCAGACATGATCACTCACAGATTAAGCATCCGAGAGGCTGCTGAAGGCTTCAGGCTGGTGGCAGAAGCAGGAAAATCATTGAAAGTAATAATTGAGCCGAACAGGATTTAGGAGACATCAGAAAAGGCTCAATCCAATGAACTGAGACTATGTGATTAAATGAAAGAAGGAAAAATTAGATTCAACATCATTTTTGTTTCTGATGAAGTTCCCAGAGATGCCAGAATTGATGAGCTGAAAGAATGGAGTGAAAGATTCCAGAGAAACGGTTTAACTCCGGAGATTGAGGGAAATTACACAGGCAACTTGAGCTTCAGATCAGAAGCAGGATTCGTAATAACAGCGTCTGGGCTGAAAAGCAAAGAAAACCTAGGTAACGATTGTTTTGTTTACGTGAAAAATTACGATGAACAGAACAACACCGTTCATGTTAAGGGAAGGAGGCAGCCCTCCTCAGAAGCGGTAATGCATTATCTAATCTACAAAACACGTAAAGAAGTGAATGCGATATTTCATGGACACAATGACGCAATCATAATGAATGCTGAGAAACTGGGATTTCCTGTAACAGAAAGGGAATATGAACCCGGCACAATAGAATTGGCAAAGGAAGCCCTGAAGGTTCTGGGAAACAACAAGCTGATTGTACTAAAAAATCATGGTTTTGTTTCTCTGGGCAGAACCATGAAAGAAGCTGGCGAACTAGCTTTAGCTACATTAAAGCGAAGCAAAGAATAGGCAAACTTCAATGGCTAACATCGTAATTAATTGTACAGAGACGTTATCTTGTAGAAAGAATTTTTAACGGCAAACATAGTTTAGGGTTTTGTTGTCATGAAGGTCATTCTGATGGTTAAGTATGTTTTTGTAACTGGTGGGGTTCTCTCCTCTGTTGGTAAAGGAATCGTTACCTCTTCCATAGGTAAAATGCTTCAGGTTCGAGGCTTTGAGGTTACAGTCATAAAAGTTGATCCTTACGTGAACGTTGACGCTGGAACCATGAACCCCTACATCCACGGGGAGGTCTTCGTCACAGAGGACGGCGGCGAAACCGACCTCGACCTTGGCGGGTACGAAAGATTTCTGAACATTAACCTGCCAAAAGAAAACAACATAACAACCGGACAGATATATCAAACAGTTATCAACGGGGAACGGCGGGGCGATTTTCTGGGCAGATGTGTCCAGATTATTCCTCACATCACAAACGAGATTAAACGACGCATCCGCATGGTTGCAGAACAATCAAAGGGCGCCATTGTCCTCACAGAGCTGGGGGGAACAGTCGGAGACATAGAAGGGCTGCCTTTCCTAGAGGCGATCCGTCAGATGCGCCTAGAGGATGGCTTCGACAATATCCTCTATGTTCACCTTGCCCTTGTTCCGATCTTGGATGTCACGGGTGAAATGAAAACCAAGCCCCTTCAGCACAGCGTAAACGAACTGCGGCGAATAGGTATCCAGCCAGACACAATCGTGGCCAGATGCAGAAAGATGATTGACAAAGAGGTCCTTAGGAAAGTAGCGCTGTTTGGCACCATCCCTGAAGAAGCGGTTTTCTGCTCCTATAACGTTCCATCCATCTACAAAGTTCCCCTAATCTTAGATAAACAAGGCATGGGCGATTACGTTTGCAGACGATTGGGTCTACCAAAAAAGACTCCCGAGTGGAGCGAATGGAAAAAATTTGTAGATTCCTTTGAAAACCCCAAGCATGAAGTTAAGGTAGCGTTGATCGGCAAATACGCGGGCTTAGTTGACAGTTATGTGAGCATGAATGAAGCTTTCAGACACGCCGGCGCCGCCTGCCAGACAAACGTTCTAATAAACTACATTGAAGCAGAGAACCTAGAAAATAACCCAGACGGGTTGAAGCTTCTTGAGGGGCATGACGGAGTCTTTATTCCTTACGGTTTTGGTCCCCGGGGAACCGAGGGAAAAATTAACGGTATTCATTTTGCCCGCGAAAATAACGTTCCTTTTCTGGGGATCTGCTACGGATTTCAGTTGGCAGTTGTTGAGTTCGCCCGCAGCGTTTGTGGATTGGATGGAGCAAACAGCACTGAAATAAATCCAGACACGCCTCATCCTGTGATTGATTTGATGCCTGAACAGAGGAACGTGAACAATAAAGGAGGCACTATGCGTTTAGGCGCCCACGAAGTTTGGGTACATAAAGGCACGATGGCGTACACACTTTACGGGGTTGAAAAGATTTTTGAGCGTCACCGTCACCGATGGGAAGTCAATCCAGACTATTGGGATATCTTAGAGAAAAACGGAGTGGTTTTTTCAGGAAACAGTCCCGACGGCAGAAGAAAGGAGATTCTGGAACTTCCCAGCAGATTCTTTTTCTTTGCCTCCCAGTTCCACGGCGAATTCAAGAGCAGACCCACTAAACCAGAACCAGAATATTACGGCTTCATCAAAGCATGCTTAGACAAGAAACTGGGAAAAACAAAACCAGAATTCTAAGAATATAGCATACGGTTACTGATGTTTGTCTTTTCTGCAGACTGGAAGTTTAGAGTTTAGACCATGTTCTCCTGATTGATGGAAAACGGGTAAAAGATAATATGCAGAAGCTTCTATTTGCTCGTATTCACGATGGACGAGGAAGCTGATGGTTACTGAAAAGGGGTTTTCACTAAAGAGAACGGTTCCTTTTCTGCTGGCAGGCATTTTAATCTTTGTTGCCTACCTCTACTTATTCGGAGATATGCCCAAAACAATCGTCATCATACAAACCGTTGACCTTTTCTATTATGGTCTTGCAATTGTGGCTCTTTTCTCGGATATGGTTTTTGCTTCTTTGGCTTGGCAATATTTTTTGCGTCCGCTCTCAGTTAAAGTTCCTTTTCGAAAAACGTTTCTGTTCACGTGGATAGGAATCTTTGTTGATATTTTGGTGCCGGCTGAGTCTATCAGTGGAGACGCATCCAAAGTTTACCTCATGACTAAGGAATCAGGTGAAAACGCAGGGAAAGTCGTGGCGTCGGTTGTTAGCCACAGGATTCTAGCAATCATAATATCGTTAGGCAGCCTGATCTTCAGCTCCATTGCTCTGTATACTCTTCAATATGAGCTTCCAGCCTTCGTTTTGGGTCTGATTTTACTGATAATTATCGGCACAGGCATCACGCTGTTTTTCATATTTCTCTGCATACTAAAAGAAACATTGACGCAGCGAATAATCGACGCGGTGCTAAGGTTTTTGTCATTCGTCACTAGGGGACGCTTGAAACTAAGCAGCATGCGAACAAAAGCAACAAAGGCGCTAAGTACCTTTCATGGCTCCATAGGAATTTTGCTAAAGAATCCGAAAAGCTTGGTTCCACCCGTATTTTTTGCCTTAGTGTCTTGGTTCCTCAGCATACTCTTATCTTATCTAGTCTTCGTTTCGCTGGGACAACATGTCGACTTTCTCTTGATAGCAATCGTTTACTCAATCAGCGTAAACATACAGTCGATCCCCCTTGGAATACCCGCAGAAGTAGGATTCGTAGAGATAGCCATGATAAGCCTCTATGGTATACTTGGAGTAGAAGCAGGTATCGCCGCAGCCGCAACAGTTCTTATACGACTTCTGACGGTTTGGCTAAAAATTATCGTAGGAGTCACAGCTATCCAATGGATAGACCTAAAAGAGTTGGCAAAAAATTTACGGCAAGACCTCTTCTAAAAAAGTTGCCAAAAAAAATCAAGTTTTGACAGGTTTTGCGAGTGCCTTCCAGAGGTGATCGCTGACAGGTCTAACAAGCTCGGTTTTTTCTCCAGCTTTTGTCACCAAGTTTCTTCCCAACGCCGGCTCTGTCACTTCACCTATTATCGAGGCTTGAACACCGTTTCTTGACAAACTGCTGATTATCTCGTCTGTCTTCTCTTCTTCAGCCACGATGAGAAGCGATCCGGAGCTTATGAGCTGAAGAGGATCAACTTCAAAATGTGCACATATCTTACGTGTCTCTTCAGGAACCAAAATCTTTTTCTCGTAAACTTGGAAGCCGACGTTTGCAGCATCAGCTAGCTCATGCAATCCCCCTGCTACTCCGCCCTCAGTAGGATCATGCATAGCTGAGACTCCTCCGATTCTGAAGGCTGTAATAGCGTCTTTTACTACACTGATTTTTTCGAAGAAATTCTCCGCTTTGTTCAAGAAACTTTCATCAAAAACTTTTAGAAGTTCTGCTCGTCGGTCTGAAGCCAGTATGGCTGTTCCCTCTATTCCTGTTCCCTTTGTCAGTATGATGCGGTCTCCAATTTTTGCTCCGCTGCAAGTCACGTATTTTCCGTTCTCAGCAACGCCTATGGCGCATCCAGTTACTATGGGATGGTCTATGCCCGGAGTGACTTCACAGTGTCCCCCTACGATGGCAACGTTCAGTTGATGCGCAGCTTTATCCATCTGCGTGCAAATCTTCTCAACAAGTTCGGTTGTTGAATTTCTGGGTAATAGTATAATGGAGTTGAACCAGCGGGGCTGAACTCCACGGGTTGCAACGTCGTTTGCGCTCACATGGACGGCTAACCATCCCAGCCATTCTTCGGCTCCAGTTATCGGATCTGACGATATTGCTAAAACCACGTTTCCAGCTTGGACTATGGCTGCGTCTTCGCCTATGGAAGGACTGAGAACAACATCGTCTCTTTTGGCTCCCAAGTTTCTGAAAACTATCTTCTCTAAAATTTCGGTTGGAACCTTACCCGGCAAGAAACCCATAACACATTCCCGCACATGTTATAATTCAAAGGCTTTAAAAAAGGATTAACATCAGCAAGAAATTGGGGAACATTCTGTTGCATATGTAGTGGTAGCCCGGGGGAGATTCGAACTCCCGTCGAAGGCTCCAAAGGCCTCCATGATTGCCGCTACACCACCGGGCTAAACGGGTTCTACGGGTTACGTTCTCTGGTATAATTTTTCTTTAATATTAACCTTAACTCTCAACACACAATTCTCTGAAAAGACAACTGACCAAAAATTCACGTTTGCTCTCGGGCATTCATCAGAAGGGTGAACCCTACTGCACATTGATTCATAGATTCGAAAAATCGCTCTAAAGAAAAGGAGTATATTTGAGGTTTGCGGGAACTGGGGATGCCGGGTTATTCTGTTTCGCTTTTTTCTTCTGCTTCTCCAATTACTTCTGCTTCTGCAAATCGTCTACTGACGTTAGTTACTTTGATTCGCACCTTGTCTCCAGGTTTGGTTTTTGGAACGAAAATCACTAGCCCTTCGATTCTTGTTATTCCTTCTCCTCGGCGGCTTGTCTCTTCAATTTCTACATCGTACTCTTTTCCGATCTCAACCGGCTTTGGAGCAAGCCCTCGATCAAATCCTCTTCGTTCGTACGTCATCTAATTCACCAAATCAACCAAATGAAGAAAAAGTAGTCTACAGGACAGTTAATGTTCCATATTTTCCTGAGTTAAGCTGAAGCACATCTCTGAAGGATTTGATGTATCCATTCTCGATTTTCACTCTGTCGTCAACATTGACTTGCTCAACCTGATCGTTCCACAGGGTCAAGGTTATGGTACCTGTTTCGTCTTCTATTGTGGCATCGGCGACTCTGTAGGTTTCGTTGGTGTATCTTGAACGAACTTCGCGGGTTTCTGATTTCTCGATCACCTTTGCTTCAACGTCCACTTTTCGCATTCCATCTCTCAATTCATTAATTTTCAAATCTTTATTCCTCCCGTTTCATCCAATGCCGCCAAAATGAACAGCCCGTCATATAACGACTTTACGCTTGCTCCTTCTTGTTGGCGAAATGAAGGAGGATTAATGTTGAATATAAGCTTTACCACCTAGCATCCAAGAACTTCAGTATGTTTGGACATGTAATTCCGACTACAAAAAAAGCGTAATTGGTTATTCATTGTGCGCGTCGGGTAAGAGCAGCTTGAATAAGTACTCTTTAGAAACCCAAGAATAATCTCAGGAGGAATCGTATGGCGAAGGCGACTGCAGCGATGGTTGCAGCTTTACTCCAAGCAGTCTCTTTCAGGAGACGTACTACAACGGCGCCGAGAGCGGCTATCCAAACCTCTCCTATTACAGGGATATACAACCATAACTGGTAAGCCAGAAGAGGGCGCCAAGACGCATCGAGCAAAGCATTAAAGGCGTCAGCATCCAAGGGCACGTTCAACAGAGGAATGGTTGAAAGTGGCACCACACTTACGAGAGTGTAAACAACTGTGGCTATGAAACTGTATCCGATGATGACGAAAAAGACATTCCAGCGTCCAAGATCTTCTTGGAAAAGTTTTGCGACTAGTATCAGAATTCCTGCCCACAAAATCCAATTCATGGCGAAGTTCATCACAACTTGAATGAGAAGAGAGGGCAGCAGTGTACTGAATTGTCCAGTTATGATGGGTGAACTATATTTTCTGAAAAATAAGCCATCAATTTTCATTGTTAGGTTCGCCGAGGACGACCAATCCAGTCTGAATTCTATTCCTGTTATGCTTTGCCAGTCAGGAGAATTGTTTGAAGTCCAACCCTGATCTGGACCAACATTTAGGGTTGTGTTCGTCCATTCTCCGTTTGATTTCAAAAGACCGGTTATGTCTGATTCAAAGTAGCTGTCTTCGCTGCCGGAGAACAATTTCAGGGTTCCTAAACTTGGAGACAACCCCTCTTCATGAGTCCATTTGATCCAGAAGAACAGTTCATTGTAACCTGTCTCCGAACAGTTGATGGAACATACATCCGTAATTTTCAGCCAGATGCTTGTTTCGGTTAGGACCGAAGAGGCAATGCTGTGGTTACCATCTACGTTTCCCATCTGATAATCGGCATCGTCTATTGAAGGCGACCCATTGGAGACCCAGTTGTGTTGATTTGTTAGTGACTCGGTCCAGTCATCGTTTTCTGGTGTTCTGTTTTCGAGTAGAAGCTTCGAAGCGACAATATATTATGAGATTATCATGGAAGATATGACGAGTACTAAGACTAGGAGGACTCCTTTGAAGTCTGGTTTTTCAATGATTTTTCGAAAAGCGTTAACCGGAGAATACAGAACCTCAAATACTTCCCGAACAACCAACTTTAGAGTATTCTCCACAACAATTAATGCCTATTCGCTTGCGTTTCTGATCAGCTAAAGAGTTTTCCTAACCTCCTAATAACTGTTAACATCGAATTTTGCTTAATTGATCAACTGTATGACAACACGGAAGTTTGTGTTAGATTCAACAATAAAAAGGCGACATTCAGTTGCGCGTGCTTAACCACCTATTAGGAAAAGCTTCATTAAGACCGGGCAAACAAGATAAACAATAAGGGAAGACTGGTCAGTTAATGGCTTTATCAAATGCAACACGTTTTTGCATTACTGGCGAAGGGTCCGCAGAACTTTTTTGTTGTGACTAATTTTGATTAACCGTTTGAAAGCTTGGATTAAACGAATTCGATTGTACATCCAAATCACCGAGATGGAACCAATAGCAAGAAGATACTTCGTGAAAGATGGTTTTGACGGTTCCATGACTATGCTGGGAATAATTGTAGGCGCATGGGTTGTGAAGGTTACACAGCCAGAGATAATTGTAACCACTGGTTTAGGTGCCTGTTTAGCAATGGGAATTTCCGGGTTATCTGGAGCATACCTGATCGAAAGGACTGAAAGAAAAAGAGACCTCAAGAAACTCGAAAACGCAATGATGACAAAACTTAATGATTCCGTGATAACCGACGCCACAGCATTTGTTCCGTTCTACGTAGCCGTAATTACTGGAGGGTCACCAATTTTGACCGCACTTATTTCTCTGTCGCCGTTTATTTTTGCGTTATATGGTTTGATAGTAGTTGAAAGCGCCTACCTGCTCTCCCTGATAGTAACGTTGATCACTTTGTTCACGCTTGGGATGTATCTGGGAAAAATAGCCAAAGAAAATGTATTACTTTACGGAATCCAAACATTAGTGGCTGGCGTAATAACCATTGCAATTGCATTGCTGTTAGGAGCTATATAACAGAGTTTGAGGTAACACCCTTCTTTATTTTCCTCTGTTTTTGACCAAAAACTTCACGATGTCTTAACCTGTCTTACATTCTGGCGGATCGATCTTGAGGAGTCATTACTTCTTCAACGATTCTTTTCCCAGCTGCAACCTCGTCAACAGAGTGAATTATAGCTCCCAATTCTTCCAGTTTACTCTTGATGTCCTCAAAGTTTATCGAGATTCCAGCAATGATGACCTTTGCATTTTCGACTTTCTGGTCTATCTCGTAAATAATTACGTTTACCCCTTCCACGCCTTGTAGATGGCTGAGAGCTTCGGAGAGTTCAACAACGCTGGGTTTATGGGGTTTTAAGACATCTAGGACAAGTCTTCTTATCATCTTAGAACGACGGAAATATAGTCTTAGCGCGTCTATTTAACTATTACTCTAGGCGAGTGAAACAACAATTATCTTGCCATTCTTATCCAAGATGATATTTCTTCGATCGTTGGATATTCGTCCTTAGAAATTTTACCCTGATCAACATAGATTTTAGCGATTTCGCCCACTTTTCTGCTAAGCTGAATCAAATCCTGATCCGCCAGTTCCCTTCTTGATTTTATTCCCGCGTCTATAAGTATTTCAGCGTCATTCGCGTCTACTCCTGGAATCATCATCAGCTGAGCCATTGCTTGTAGGTTCTCCGCCATCTCTTGTGACACTCGCGTCTTTTCTCCGATGATTATTGGGTCTGTTGTGAGAAATTCGCCAACAGATGTTATTCCAAGGCCACTCAACTCTTTTCCCAAAGCTGGTCCTATCCCCTTTATATCCTCAGCCTCGTCGAGGCTCTTCAGCTTAGCTTGGGTTGGCACCATATTTCCCTCGATTCTTCCGAGCCTCAGTTTAATATCTTCCAGCTCCGCCCGCTGCTTCTTCAAAGCTGTGGCGCCTTCTTCGCTTAAGCGCTTGACTCCAATCATAACTGTTTCTTGTTTTTTCAGATCAGCAGACATCTTTTCTCCAGTTTCATCCGTCTTTTTCTCTATCGTGGAGATCATGTCCAGACGAGCTTTTTTGATCGTTTTTCTTTGCTCTGCAAGAAGGGCAAGCGTTTCTTTGTTAGTTTCTTCGAAGTTTGAGTTGACTTTGCCGAAGAACTTTCGGTTTACCTTTCTCTCGTATTCCATCTGGTCAGCCATCTCAGTTATTGATGCCTCTTGGGCTTTCCTGAGGGCAGCCAAGTTTCCCCCTACTTTCAGGAACATCTTAACGATTTCAGGCTTGGGTGGTTGTTTACGGTATGCAATTATGCATGTGATGCCTAGAAAGATGAAGGTGGTAGTTACGGATATCCATAAGTAGGCCTCTACGCTGAGATTGCTGACTATGCTGCCTATGATGTAAGGTTTTACGACGGACCCCGCTCCCTCGTTTATCAGTAGGATGACCATAGCGAAAGAACTCAAGATTGCTAGGAAAGTTGCGAAGGCAGATATCCATACAGTTATTCCTCTTTTTGCGACCATTTATGTACACCTCGTTTTTGCCCTAGCGGTTATCATGAAAAGATTGCCTTTGAGAGTTGTTTCGGGAGTTTTTCTTTGAAAGTGTTATGAAGGCAGAATGTGTAGTGAAAATTCAGATGTTTCTTTAGTCTCATTTTTGGGTCCGCGTGTCTTTTCGATGGTACATGTTTATTATGTATTAATATTTAATAAACGTTATCATGTAGCAGATGAACAAAAATACAGATCAAACATCTTCGCAACAAACTCTCAACGAAGGGAGACCTTGGCTTCATAGTCCGTGCTTAAGCCTTCTGTAAGTATTGTAATCCACATATTCCAAGTTCTCGTTTTCAATCTGATGGCGAACCGTAAACTTCTGCTGCTGCCTTTTTTCTAATATCTGACGGGTGGTCATGAATGAGTAGGCGTCACTTCCAGCCCCAGAGCCGTAACTGACAAGCACTACCCGTTCATCAGGTTTAGCAATATCCAGAACAGCCGCCAAACCGATAGGGGAAGAACCAGAATATGTGTTGCCGAACTTGGCAACTTTTAGGCTCGGCGCATATTGTTCCTCCTTGAATCCTAGTTGGCGCGCAACTTTAACTGGAAAACCAATGTTTGGCTGGTGAGGGACAAAGTAATCAACATCATCCACTTGGAGATTCAGTTGCTCCAAGAGTGTCCTGCAAGCTTTTAGGACATGTTTGAAGTAAGCAGGTTCACCGGTGAATCGACCTCCATGTCTGGGGTAAGCTTCCAAGTCTCTTCTCCAAAAGTCCGGCGTATCTGAGGTGCAGGAGTACCATCCTTCAATTTCAGCTATAACGTCGTGCATGCCGAAGATGAATGCGGAGCCGCCAAAACCCACGAAAAGATCCAGCTCTCCTCCAAGTTCGTTTCTGGGGGCAGCTTGAGAGTTGTCTGCCCCTATAGCCATGGCGTAGGTTGTGTTAGTTTTTGGATAATACACTAAAGACGCCGCGTCCTTGAACATGCTTGTTGCTGCTTTGCATGCAAACTCGGTGTCGATGGCGTCTACTCCTTGTATTCCGTCAGGTTTTTCCTCTTTGCCCAGCTTCAGAACTTGGGCTACTTTGGAGGCGATGGGGTTAACAGCGTATGGGTTTGATTCTGAGCCGACGTAAACCTTACCGATGAGGGATTTGTCTACTCTGGAATGGATCAAAGCCATTTTTCCAGCCTCTACTGCTGCGGTGACAGCGTCTTCGTCGATGAAAGGTACAGACCTTTCCATATTTCCCTCTTTGATCCGAAAATTTGAGGTGTAGACGCCGTACCCAACTATTCCAGGGGTCTCGTATTCTTTCTGTGGTTTCTTAATCTCGTATTTTTGGTGTGGGTAATAGCCATCCGCAAGGGTGAAGGCAAGGGATATGGTTGGAATAATGTCACTTTTCCCTACGGCGTGTCTTCTTCTAAACCTTGGAACAACATCTTTGCCTTCATAACAGGAGAGATCTGCTTTTCCGTCTCTAAACAGAAGGTCTGTTAGTCTTCCCGGGACCCTAGTTTTTCCATCGTAAAATGAAACAACGCCGTAAACGTATGAACCCATCTTAACGAACTTGTTAGTGGGCTGGCTAACTAAAGTGGAGACTTCCAAGTTACCCTTTTCATAGAAGAAGTCTATGTCTTTCATCTTTCCGAAGCTCTTTCTTCCACAGTTGCCACAGTAATTTTTGCCTCTGAAGTATTCTTTTCCGCAGAGAGTACATTGACTAGCTCTCAGTCTGTCCCCTATGTAGGAGACTCTCCTTTCGGTAGGTTCGCTGCTCATCCTTAACTCCTCCCCAAAATGTGCATGTATGCTTTTGTGCCGAAACCCTCCAACTCTGAGACACAACCCAGTTTAGGCGGGTCTCCGTTCACTTCCACCTGTCGGCTCTCAGCTTCTCCCCTTAACTGTTTAACAACCTCAAAGATTTGCGCTCCTCCTGTGGCTCCCATGGGATTCCCGTCAGCCTTTAGGCCTCCGTTCCTGTTTACGAAGAGCTTTCTTCCCTCGATTTCGTAGAATCCACAAGATTCTTTGCAGCTGTCGTAGATGTCAAGCCAAGCTTTTCCTCTCTTGGAGAAGCCCAAGTCTTCTAGAGAGGTCATCTCCAAGAGCGTTGATTGATCGTATAACTCGGCTATCTGGATGTCGCTTATGTCAACTTTGGCCTGTTTGAGAGCTGTCCGCATAGCTAAAGTGCTGGCTATGAATCCGGTTCTGTCCTCTCGTGAGGGAAAGGTGATGTAGTCGGTGGCTGAGGAGGAACCCAAGACGTAAACAGGAATGTCTGAACAGCGCTTTGCTGCCTCTGGACTTGCAAGAATCAAGGCTGAGGCTCCGTCAGAGATGGGGGCAAAGTCATAGAGCCCCAAGGGCTTGCAAGCTTTAGTTCGTGCCTTCAGGACCTTGTCCACTGTTATGGCACTTTTATATTGGGCGTTGGGGTTCTTCGTGGCATTTTGGTGGTTTTTGACGGATATCTTAGCAAGAGCCAAGTAAAGTTTTTCGAGTTGCTCTCCTGAGATTCCATATTTCTTTATGTAGCCTCTGAGAAGAAGTTCGTGATTTGCTTCGGGTGTGCATCCCGCGTAGTAGCTCCACGGGTCCTCTAGGAGCATGAGATCGTCTCTGATCTTGTCCCAGCGGTCAGTCATTTTCTCCATCCCACCCACTAGGACAAGGTCATATTTTCCTGATTGAACTCCGTGGCAGGCATTAAGAAGGGCGGAACTGAAGGAACGGGTTTTTTCCATTGGAACATGAAGCTCCAGAAGCTCAGAAAAGAAGCCCTCTTCTAACCCGATTTTGTTTGTGACCTGAAGGAAATAATCTGAAAGGTAGCAGGCATCCAAATCTTTTCGCGTTATGCCCGCAGAATCAAGCGCCTGAAGTCCAGCCTCCTCTATTAGAGATTCTGGATCTCTCTCGTAATGCTCTCCAAACTTTGTCCTGCCAACTCCTATGATAGCAGGGCTTTGCAATTTCATAAAATCAACGTCCTCTTAACTGGGATTCTATTTCTGGAATCACCCTCCTTTAAAGAGTTACCCTTCTCCGAGAATTGAAATAGGTCTTTTATGTTAAAGTTTGGCGCTGAATTAGCCTCGTAAACCGTCATTTTTTGTCAGAGATTTAATTGATAGAACTAAATAGAGGCTAACAAATCATTTATTTGGAAGCCAGGGGTATTCGTAGGATATCTTGGTGACGTCTTATGTTGGCAGCTTCTATTGCCGCCCTCATGCTGGATACTTTGCTTGAGCCATCTGAACTGACTGATCTTCTTTTTTTCGCAATCTCTTTTGCCATAATCTTTGCTGTCCTGTCTGTCGTCTTTTATCTGGCAGGCAATGTTGTGGTTGGAAGAAGTAGAGCCAGCTTCAAGGATGCCTTTGCAATTTCTGTTCTCGGAACCCTTGTTTTGATTGTCTGCCTTTCGGTTTTTAGTCTAGAGGTCGCGATGGTTCTCTCTCTAGTCGCTTGGTTGCTTTTAGTTAGACATTACTATGAAACGGGAATTTTAGGTTCCATCGCCGTGGGATTAACGTCAGTGATCGTTGCAGCAGTTATTCTAGTTATTTTAAATATGCTCCTAAGATTTTCAACAACGCTTTTCAGGTGGTTGCCTCTTCTCTCAATCTTTTAGATTTGTTTCAAGCGGTGAGGAGACAAAGCATTGAACCAGAAGAAAAAAACAGTTATTCTCGGTTTAGTTTTTCTCTTGTTATTGGTTTTTGCTTACGTAGAGAACGGTTCTTTTTTCAGTAGTTTAGGAGACGTTTTTTCGAATCCGCCCTTGGCTGTTTTGTTTGTCTTTGTTCATAATATTCTGGTGGTTTCTCTTATTCTGCTTGGGATGACTTTCTATGTTGGACTTGTCCTAAACTTCATGCCCCAAAGGGAGATAGAATACGTGGTTCTCCATAACCCACGCATATTCGCGTTTGTTTTTACGCTGATGGTAATTTTCATTAGCATTCTCAGGGCAAGCATGCTAGTTTACGGTCAGGTTTTTGTGGACACTCTGGCTCTTGTCATTCTTTTAAGCACTCCAAATGCCATCATCGAAGGGTACGGAATATTCAAAACCATAGAAAAAACGCTGAAAAGAAACATGACCATGAAAGCCCTCGCGGCGATCTACACGATTTTCTTTGTAGCCGCGCTCATAGAAGTAGGCTACGTACATCTTCTGAAGGCAATAGTTTGAGATGCAGATTACCCCCGAAATGACTGAGTGAAAGATTTTCCATGTTGAGTTTGTCCAACACTTGTGGAGTTGTAAGGGTTTACCGAAAAAATTTAAGCACTGAACTTTAATGGTTGATGTATAGTGCATTGTGATTTTTGGAGGGAAGTGTTATGCGACTTTTTCATCACGCCACCGATGAAGAGATCAAAAGGGGTCTGACTACAGACGTTTACTTTTCTAGAACCAAACAGATTATTGAAGCGAAGAAACTGGATAGGCTCAATGCTCTAGCAGAGGTTACATCCGGCAAGCTTCCGGGCGGATGGCCTTGGGGAGTCCTCTGTGGAATCGAGGAGACAGCTCACCTGTTTGAAGGCGTGCCAGTGGATGTTTATGCTATGCCTGAGGGAAGTATTTTCTACCCAGCAGATTACAGGGGCGTTAGAGAACCGGTTATGTTCATTGACGGACCTTACGGAGACTATTGCCTATTGGAGACTCCTATGCTGGGGCTTATCTGTCAGGCTTCTGGAGCGGCTAGCCGAGCTGCTAGGATAAAGCGGGTTGCAGGAGAAAAGGCTGTTGTGGCTTTCGGGATTCGCCGTATGCATCCGGCTTTGTCTCCTATGCTTGACCGGGCTGCGTACATAGGGGGTTTTGATGGTGTATCCAGCCTAAAGGGAGCCGAAATTATCGGAGAGAAGCCCATGGGAACAATGCCTCACGCTCTCATGATCATGTTCGGAGACCAAGTTAAGGCTTGGAGAGCATTTGACGAGATTATATCTCCAGATGTTCCCAGAGTTGCGTTGGTGGACACATATTATGATGAGAAGATCGAGTCGATAATGGCTGCTGAAGCCTTGAAGGACAGGCTGTACGGCGTAAGATTGGACACTCCGGGGTCAAGGAAGGGAAACTTCGTTGAGATCATCCGAGAGGTTCGCTGGGAACTGGATGTGAGAGGCTACAAAAATGTCAAGATTTTTGTTTCGGGAGGTCTTGACGAGGAAACGGTTGAGGTTCTTGGCGAAGCTGGAGCAGAGGCTTTCGGTGTAGGAACCGCTGTCAGCAACGCGCCCACAGTGAACTTTGCCATGGACATCATCGGGCTTGAGGGGAGGCTGGTGGCTAAGCGAGGCAAGTTGGGTGGGAAGAAGCAGGTTTGGAGATGCCCAGAATGTTTGGTGGACACGGTGCTTCCATTTGATTCGTCTAAACCTGAATGTCCGGAGTGTGGAGGCGAAACGGAGCCGATGCTGAAAGCATTGATAGAAAAGGGAAAAATTGTTGCAGAGCTTCCAAAGCCTAAAAAAATACGCCAGTATGTTCTAGAGCAAACAAAAAAGCTCTCAATCTAAGGGTTCTACAGAAACACTTTCTAATCTGTAAGAGTCAGGCTGATTTTCTCATTTTGGATAGGGACAACCATAGAACTAAGCCTATTGTGTCTGCGGTGATCATTGGAATCGCAATTTGTTCCACAATGGTTACTGCTTGAGTGAGAGGTTCTGTCAGCACCAAAATCAGCGCCATAGCGAAGGATTCTAAAATAAACCCGAGAACTGCTCCTTTCAGCAGGTATGCTTTTCCTGTTATCCATTTGGAAGCAACCCCTGAGATTACGCCGAGGAGAACCGTGGAAACTGAACAGGGTAAAGCTGTGAAACCGCCTACTGAGTATCTGTGGATGCCGCCTATCAAGCCAGCAAGCAACCCTGAAATGGGTCCACCAGCTACGCCTGCAATCATAGATGCCAATTCTCTGACATTAACTATTGCTCCACTTGTTTCAGTGCCCATTAGCGTTCCATAAATGGCAAGCAAACCAAAAACAAGCGCGATTGCAAGCTTACTGGTCATATTGTTTTTTGGGGCTAACGATTTGAACAATTTCAAACGGATACAAACGCATCCGACTGCAATCATGAAAGAGGCAGTGCCCAATAAATTTAAGATGCCTTTGAGGAGTTCAATCATTTTTACCAGTTTCTTTTTCATTCGCAAAGAAATAAAAATTTATTCATTCAGCACACAAAGTATCAATAATCGCCACGGTAGCGTATTTCTAGTTCCACATCTACGCATGTACAACCCGGCATCTGATGTTTTAGAACAGTTAGTACTTTTTATTCACATTAAATTGGCTTTACATTGCAGAGCTTAAGGTGTAAAGAGGGCAATAAGTGTGACATGAACGGTTTGTTAAAGTTTCAGGCTTAATGTCTTTACTTTTTGAGTTGTTCGGTTATTATCATGGTTGTTGTGAGGAAGACGTCAGGTAGTACTCTAAGTTTGTCTGTTAAGAATTCGTCCAGTTGAGATATGTCTTTGACGTCTATTTTTATGACGATATCGTTTTCTCCAATGACAAGGTTTGCTTCTACAACTTCTTTGAATTCGGAGATTTGTTTCAAGAAGTCCCTCTCTGAACCCGAATTCACTGTAATCAGGATATAGGCAAGCAAAGCCAACTTCTCCAGTCCATCATGGTTATTTTGGCAGAACTTAACTTTTTGGATTGGTTTCTCTTGCCTTCTCGTTTTCTGAAAAAGTACTGTTTTCAACAATCTTCTGTTATTAGGCTACAAATATGTTTTCTCGGTTGGTTGAACGGTTTCATTTGTTGAGGTTTAGTAGTTCTTTGATGTTGTGTATTTCGATGAGGTTGCTTGCGTGTTTTTTACGGGTTCTGAAGGCGGCTGTGAAGAGCACCGTATCCTCAATGTGCAGCAGCTTCATGGAGTACAGTGTAGATGCGACAGCTAGTATACGATCATTCTCTTGGCGGTAATCATAATTTACGGGAACTACGCCATAGACCAGTTCAAGCTGCTTCTTGGTCATCGGGTTTGGCGTAACCGCGATTATCGGCTGCCGAATCTTGAATCGCGATATCATCTTCGCCGTGTAACCTGACCTAGTTAAAGTAACTACCTTAGCTAACGGCATGCTCTGGCATATCCTTTGGATGGACATGCTTACAGTATCCGAAATGTTAACGAATCCCCTGTCTTCCACGCTGCTTCTCGCAGCCTTTTCAGCCTCCAAGGCTATACGAGCCATCATAACAACAGACTCCACCGGATACTCGCCAACTGCGGTTTCTCCGGAAAGCATGGTAGCATCGGTTCCATCCAGTATCGCATTGGCTACGTCGCTGACTTCGGCTCTGGTTGGATTGGGCTGATGCATCATAGATTCCAGCATCTCCGTGGCTGTCACAACAGTTTTTCCATTCTGATTGCATCTGCGAACCAGAGACTTCTGAACCAACGGAACTCTTTCAGGCTCTATTTCGACGCCTAAATCGCCCCTTGCAACCATGATGCCTTCGGATGCGTCTAGGATTTCGCCAAAGTTTCTGATTCCCTCAAAGTTTTCGATCTTAGAGATCACTGCTCCCTTGAATCCTTCAGCCGCAGACCTCAGATTTTGTATGTCCTTGGCGCTTCTTGTGAAGGAGAGAGCCAAAACTTCGACTTCATATTCTTTTGCGAACTCGATAATCTTCCTGTCCCTAGCTGATAGCGTTGGAACAGTAAGCTGCTTGTTGGGAACGTTGACGCCTTTGCCGTCAGCTATCACGCCGCCGTTTTTCACCAGCAGACGAAGAGTCCCATCACTCTTTTCCGCAATCTCTGTCCTAATTTTGCCGTTATCTATGAAAAGCACATCGCCAACGTTCATTTGGTCGACGAAGTTGTGGTTAAAACTGACTGGTTCTCCGTTGAAGCCAGCCTCCAGAACGTCCCCCTCATTAACAACCGTTTCTTTGTCGGTTCGAAGCCTGATTTCAGGTCCCTTAAGATCAACCATCACTGGAATGTCACCGGTTTCTCGAACATTATCCACAATCATCCTGTACCGTTCAAAGTCTCCATAGGCAGTATTTATTCTAGTGCAGTTCATACCCGCCCGAAACATCCGCTCCAACGTTTCAGCCTGTAGGCTAGCGGGACCAATCGTGCACACAATCTTTGTTTTCTTCATCAAACCATTGTCACCCATCAATAACAGAAGTGTTTTTTCAGCGTTTAAGCATTGAACCAGCAACTGTTACCCCGATAGCAACAAGAAGAAGCAGTATACCTATTTCGGAAGCCAAAACGATGGTTTGATGTTCACTCTGTTTTTCCAGTATCCCCACCAAAGCCCAGACAACCACGAAACTGTACGCTATGTCCTTTCTTGTCACAAGCATAGCCAAGGATAGAAGCAGCGCCACACAGATTATGACTACAGCCCACGTCACCGGCTCAATGCCCCCGCCATCCCAGCCAGCAGCCGTCAACGCCACAGACACGTTAGCTATCGTGGCGATGCTGATCCACCCCAAGTAAACGCTGAAGGGCATATGCACAAAAGCCATCTCTTTAAGCGAAACAGCTGCTCTGCCAATGCCGAGACGCAAATAGACTCCGATTAGGGTTGCCAAAAGCGCAAACATCAGAACCAAACTGTAAGTGACCATTTCGTAGTGCCAAAGAAACAGCCAAGAAACGTTACATGCGCCACTCAAAGCAAAAAGCAAACCAATCTGACGCAAGAACGGCTGGTCCCTGTTTTTGGGTAGAGCCTGATAAACGATGAAAACCAGCAGAAACATGTAGATGACGCCCCAAATCGAGAACGTGAAGCCCGCGGGCGTAATCAACATTGGGTACATGTCAGAAACCTCCCCGCTCGTCACCCCATTCAGCAAGGTTGTGCTTCCAGCCAGCATATTCACTGTAATTGTAACTATGAAGGCGACAATGTTGATTGCCTGAAAGAAAACCGGTCTATTCAACACCATAAAAGTACCATATACCACGACTTTTCATATAAAAATTCGCACAGCTGAGATGATAGTGGTGCGGCGGGCAGGAATCGAACCTGCGAACCCCTATGGGAAAGGATAGCTCATCAAACGCTGATCTTGAGTCCTCCGCGTTTGACCTGGCTTCGCTACCGCCGCTCCATCCTCTTCAGAAGAAACATGAAATAGTTAATTTAAGCCTTACCTAAAACACACAATCTTACTCGATAACGGTTCCAACCCTTTCCCCATTCACAGCAGCCAACACATTCTCCGCATCATACCCATTCACCACCACAGTCTTCAATCTGCTTTTCCGGAGAATCTTGACGGCTTCGGGATCGATAATCTGATTAATCCCTGCCCTATGCTGGTCTGCCTCAAAAAGTCTAGTCAAATCCTCAAACTTTAGCGCGTCCAGTTTTTCTGCGTCAGAATACTTCTTCGGGTCCTTGGTGAATATGCCGTCCACGTTTGAACCCTTCACCAGCAAATCAGCCTTCACACGTTCGCCAATCAATGCAGCCACCGAATCAGTTGTCATGCCTGGACGTAAACCGCCCATAACAACAACCTTGCCGCGTTTCAAGCAAGTCTCAGCCTCATCCAAAGAAACTGGCACACTTCCACACCCAGCCTCACCCAAACATAACACAAACAGCTGAGACAACAAACGTGAAACGTGAATCGCAGCCCAATCCCTCCTTGCCTCCTCTAAACCAAGCTCGGCAGCCACTCGGATGAACTGTCTAGCCAAGGAGCCGCCGCCAATAACGGCAACAACCTCATGTCCCTGTTTTCTTAAATCCTTCAACAAATCAACATAATTGCCTATCAGGGGCGCGTTGAGGGGAGAAGCAACGACTGAACCGCCAACACGAACCACAACCCTCATCCTCTGAACCTCTACCCAGATAGTTCACGGCAACAGAATATAACATTCTCTACCGCCCAAAGATTCAAAGCCTTATAACGATTCGCCACCATAATCTAACAAACAAAAACCAGTCCACCCCATCTCGGTGAAAAGCATGAACGAAGTTGAAGTGGTCTTCTTGGGAACAGGAGGCGGAAGATTCACCACCATAACCCAAAAAAGAAGAACCGGAGGAATCCGCATCCTATCCAAGAGACTCAACCTTCACGTTGACCCGGGTCCAGGCGCCCTCATATACTCATTAGAAGCGGGTTTGAATCCCCAGAAAATAAATGCAGTGCTGGTTTCCCACAGGCACCCAGACCACTACACCAACGCAGAGATTTTAGTCGAAGCCATGACCCGAGGCATGCTGAAAAAACGGGGAATCGTAGCCGCGCCCCCCAACATCCTAGTCGGAAACAAGGAAACTGGACCAGCAATCTCCACGTACCATCAGCGGATGACAGAAAAGGTGATAACAGTAAAGCCCGGAGTCAACTTCAGAGTCGGCGACACCAAAGTAGTTGCCACAGAGGCTAGGCACACTGATCCCGAAGCTGTTGGTTTCAGATTCGAAATCCCAGAGGTCGGAGCCATAGGATACACAGCGGACACGGAATATTTCGAGGGCATTGAAGAAGAATACAGGGGAGTCAGAATACTCATCATCTCCGTAATGAGACCCCTAGGAAGCCCATGGACAGGACACATGACCCCCAAAGAAGCCGCCAAAATCGTTGACGCCGTAAAGCCTGAAATGGCTGTAGCCACCCACTTCGGAATGAAAATGCTCTTCAGCGGACCAACCTACGAAGTTAAACTGATCGAAGAAAAAACCGGAGTCCCCACAGTAGCCGCCTTTGACGGAATGAAACTGCGAGTGGGTGAAAAAATTACTGTCGGAAAAACAAGGAGAAACCAGCAGGGCTTAGAGGAATTCCTGAAACGCAACTGAACAAATGAAAAGTGTATTCTATAACTTCCATTTTTCGGAAACAATATTTCTTCCCCGTTTTTCAGTCAATATCCACAATTACGCTTCAGGTCTATACTTGTGAATGATCGCTTTGAAGGATTTCGCAGCGTGCTCAGGGTCGCTAGCTTTGAGTATGGCAGATATTACGGCTATTCCATCCACTCCGGTTTCAAGAACCAAGTGGGCGTTACTTAGAGTTATGCCACCAGAAGCAAATACAGGTATATGAGTCACGGATTTAGCTGACCGTAAGTTTCTGAGAGGTATTATTTCACATTGATTGGCGGAAGTGCTTGGAAACACTGAACAGAAAGACACGTAGTCTGCGCCCACAGTTTCCGCCCATTTAATCCAATTTAACTCATTGCCTACAGTGTAACCTACTATGCTCTGCTCGTTGAGGATTTTCCTTGCATCCGACGGAGTGACGTCGTATCCATCCAAGTGAACTCCATCTGCCTCAACATCCTTTGCTAACTGTATATCGTTGTTTATGATTAGAGGCACATCATAGTCGTTAGCCAGATTCAATAATTCTCTGGCAAGCTCCCTGATTTCTAGGCTGTTCCTCCGAGGCTTCCAGACTTGCAGTAAGTCAACTCCTCCATTCAGTGACTTTTCTACGATATCAAGTAGTCTACGATGAGGCACGGATGGATCAACTACAAGACATAAACCTTGCAGGCGCGTCAACCCAGTTACATCCATCCATCTTGACGAGCTTTCCAATAAGCCTTCCAATACGGGTCAGCAAACGGTTTTGCTAACGGCTGAAGCTTTTCATCCAGTTTCAGCCACCTTCCATGCTTACTATCCATTACTTCCCCAATGACGCTGGCTCTAATTCCACCCGATTTTAAAGCCCCGATTACCGCTTGAGCCTTTTCCGGCTTCACAGTAATTATCAACGTTCCTTCGCTTAATGTTCTGTAAGGGTCCAAGTTGAAGAGGCTGCAAACCTGTTTCGCTTCCTGAGTCACTATAACATCTGAAAGGTCAACTTCTATCCCTGTTTCTGCAGCTTGCGTAAGCTCATAAATTGCCCCCAGTAGCCCGCCCTCAGTTACATCATGCATAGCCGTGACCCCCTCCTCCCTCAAGCCCACCGAAGCAGCCGCCAAAGCATCTTTAACTACACTGAATTGCGAAAAATACGATTGAGCTCTCTTAAGAAAGGCTGACCCATATGCATCTTCAATGGTTTTAGGAAAAGTTCTTGCCAGTATTCCCGTAGATGCAATAGCTACTCCCTTCGTCATAATCACTGAATCTCCGGGCTTCGCCATACTGCTGGTTAAATAACGGTTTTCTGGAGCCACGGTCATCATTACACCTCCGCCGATGACTGTATAGTTTGAACCAACGTATCTGCCGGTGTGCCCTCCTAAAACGGATACACCCAATTTGCTGCACTCCACATGAAACGCATCCCAATACGTCTCGAACTCTTCATCTTTCATGTGGGGAGGAAGACTAAAGTTAACCATAATGAACTGTGGCGGGAACCCGCAGGTACTCAGGTCTGAAGCCAACAGATGCACTGACATCCACGCTGAATCTTTTAATCCAAGCTCAGGAATAACAGACAACGGATCTGCAGTGACCACCAACACTTGGCTGGAATTCAACCGAACCACAGCATTGTCAAGCCCATGGTTTGGACCCGCAAGAATCTCTTTTCTTGCCTTTCCTAACCGTTGATACACAATTTTCTCCATCAGCTCCTGAGGAAACTTTCCAACTTTAGATAGGTTAATCAATTTTTCACCTCAATTTAACTGCTACTCCAAGAAAGGCACCAAAAGGAAAAAGGGACGAGCGCAACTGTTCAAAATTGTTGGGGAAAACTGTTGTGTTCCAATAAGATATTGTGTATGCGTCGCCAAGAGCATCCTTTAACATCCGTTTCATGTCCAGTATAGAGTAAAAGTTGGCGTTTTTGTAGTAAGGGTTTTTTCCCATCTTCACTTGAATCATTCTCCTTAGAGTAGGCAGACTCCACTTGTTTATCAATCCGAAGATTATCCCTTTACGGGCTACTCTCGAAGCTTCGCATATAACCTTGATAGGATCAGGCATGTAAACCATGCAGGCTATGAAGGCTACGACGTCAAAAGATTCGTTTTTGAATGGCATAAAGGAAGACTCTCCCTGCAACAACATTCCTTTAGTCCATGCCTCATTGGCTTCCTTCAGCATCATATCGGATAAATCCAATCCACAGCACTCTAAACCATACGATTCAAACCATCTTGTGAAGTGGCATGTGCCACAGCCTACCTCAAGCAGGCTTTTTGTTTCTCCCAGATTGTCCAGAAGCTTCTTTAACAGAGCCTTCTCTGATCTGTCAGCCCTTTTGTACTTTTGCTGATAATATGACTCATAATTTTTGACGATGTCTTTTTGGAAGTACCAAGCATCTTTCTGCATAGTTGCTACTCCAGCAGGGATACGTCCCACATCTTCTTAACCACCTTAAGTACGATGTAACCAATGGGTACGAAAACCAAATCAATCAGCGTCCCCAAGGTTATCAGAGCCACTCCAAAACCGAAAAGACCCCAATCCAGAAAAAAGAAAATTGCAGTTTCCACTATCACAGCTATAGTCATAGCCGCTGCCTCGTTTATCTTCCTCAGTAGACCCACAGTGGCGCCCATTGGTCCCCTACTGACAACGATTCCTAAAAGGAATACGCCCATAAACCCTGGAGGCACCATTATAGACCCTATGCTTGCTCCTGCCAAGAAGCCGAGTCCAGACCCAATAGAGGATGAAACTAGGGCGGGAACTGGACCCATCAGTATGCCAACCACAAATATGATTATGGGCGCGAAAGTTAGAGTGGAAAGTGGAGGCGGCATGGGTATAGCCGTCATCGTGGTTACTGCAATTAAAGCGGACATAACTGCCGTCATCGCCAACTTTACGGTGGCTCTAGATTGAGTGTTTACAGATTGAAAACTGTTTTTTTCGTTCACTTCTTTCCCTCCGCCAGCATTACCTGGATCAGGTTCCTAGGGTCGACGACCAACCAGTCGTCCTCTCAGCCGGGTTAACCCAGCTCCCCATGCACCTTAATACAAATGAACACGTTCTTCATATTTAAAACTGACTAACAAGTTTCAGCCTGAAATCTAGGCGCCCTGATATGCGCACTCATAACTGTTATAAACCGTTTTCTGTTATTGGTTAGCTATGTCAAACAAAATTCATTGTGCCCACATCCTCGTGAAAACAGAAAAAGAAGCAAACAAGGTTTTGGAACGGTTAAAGAAAGGAGACAAGTTTTCAGCCATAGCCAAAGACGTTTCACTTTGCCCCTCCAAAAAACGCGGCGGAGACCTCGGAACGTTTGGTCGCGGACAAATGGTGAAGGAATTCGAAAAAGCCGCCTTCGCCCTCGAGAAAGGACAGATTTCGCCAATCGTAAAAACCAAGTTTGGATACCACATAATCAAGAGGCTTGAATAAGGCTACTCTCTCACATGCACGAGCATTTTTATTACAATTTAAAAAGATTAACCATAACAAGAAAATGGCGGTCAAAATAAACGGTCGCATGATTATGCATTGTCTTACTGTTTAGTTAGTTCGTGTTTGGCTAAAAATAAGGCGGGTTACGACCATCACACCAGCCCCTCAATGCTGGCAGAAAATGTCCTATCCATATCCTTTTTAGTTTTGAAATTAATTTGTTATTTGTGAGGTGGTTTTTGTGGGTGAAGTTTACAGGCCCGAAGATATTGTTGGCGGAAAGAAAAGGTCATCTGATTTGTCACCTAATCTAAATGGAGTTGCCCCTAGCATTGCAGGACGTA
>Ga0307421_1000371_pt1 | contig 29229 bp, 19 predicted proteins | sample SalMarWE160270MG_FD_202163 | JGI IMG/M metagenome (GOLD analysis project Ga0307421, IMG submission 202163) | Salt marsh sediment microbial communities from the Plum Island Ecosystem LTER, Massachusetts, United States - WE1602-70 | ecosystem: Environmental > Aquatic > Marine > Intertidal zone >... | reverse complement strand
GCAAAGTGATAAGGAAAGCCTGGAGATACAGAAGTACAATGAACAGGTTCTGCGCGGGCAGGCTGCTGAAAGGGAAAAGGCCCTTGAAGAGCTGGAGACAAACATTACCGAGGTCAACCGTAAGATACTCGAAGAACAGGAAAAGGAGCGTGAAAGGTTAAGAGAAGAAATGGAGCGTTTAAGCGGAAAAACAAAAAAACATAACGAACAGGTATTAATTAATATGCAAAAGGAAATCGAGAAACGGATGGAAAAATATACAAAAGAAAGTGAAAAAATTTCCCGTTATAATAAAAAAATCCTTGAACTTCAACAAAAACAAAGAGATAATACAGCCAATTATCAATCCGCTAAAATCAGCAAACAGAACGATAAAACGCTTAAAAAACAAGATAAAGAACTTGCCAGACAGTTGAAGATACAGGAAAAGGCGAGCAAAAAAATCCGGGATTACAATGAAAAAATCATAGAACTCCGGGAAAAGGAAAGGAAAAAGATCATCAAAGAATTAGCCAGATAGATCCTGATTTAAAGGCCGCTTAAGATCACTTCTCTTACCCTGTTCATTATCTGATTTATATCGTCATTCTTATAATCCTCAAATTCAATAGGTTTATGAATGATAAGTTGTACTTTCCCGGGTAGAAGATCAATTGAATCAGCAGGAAGTATGTTTTTTGTACCCTTAATAGTTATTGGCAATATGGGTAACTCCAGTTCATGTGCAAGTTTAAAAGCTCCGCGCTTAAAGGTTCCCAATTCTCCGGTCTGACTTCGTGTACCTTCGGGAAAAATAACAACAGATATACCTTTAACCAGTTTTCTCTTAGCTTCATTGAGACTTTCCACGGCAACGCGGCTATTGGACCTGTCTAAAAAAATATGTCCTACTTTTTGACTTCCAAAACCAATACCCGGGATCTTTTTTAATTCCTTCTTCATGATCCATTTAATATCCATTCCTAACCAGCCGTATACAACAAATATATCATAATAACTCTGATGATTTGGAATAATAATGTAGGAAGTATCCTTTTTAATATTCTGTTTTCCTGTAACGGTTACAAACATGGGAGTAAACAATGAATTTAAACGAGACCATAACACTCCGCCAAAATAACTGCCTGTTCGCTGATTGAAAATAATAGAAAAAATAACGGCTACCACCCCGAATGCAAGTGTATTCATTACAAAAAAAGGTATGAATATCAACCACTTATAAGGCTGATACAAAAGTCGTAATACTTTTCTCATTCCGGCTGGTTTGAGTATTAATCCTGAAAGTAATGTTTACTGCTAAAATTAAAAATTATTCAGCTATTTTTAAAAATTTATTTGCTTTCATCAAAATTGTCAAAAAAATGTGCATGTAATTACTTTTTCGTTTACATTTGCATCATTAATATTTAAATAATAATTTTTATGAAAGAAGGTAAAGTTAAATTCTTTAATGATTCCAAAGGATACGGATTTATTAAAGACGCAGCATCTGAAAATGAGTACTTCGTCCATGTATCAGGGCTTATTGATGAGATCAGGGAAGATGACGATGTCACTTTTGAGCTTCAGGAAGGCAGAAAAGGATTAAATGCGGTCAATGTTAAACTAATATAGTTTAGTGCTTAACAGAATGCAAGTTTAATCTTAAAGCCCCGCGAAATCGCGGGGCTTTTTTTTGTGAACACATTCCAATTTGATTTGTTAATCGTTTTTATGCATAGTAAGGTATAATAACAATAACAACATTAATTTATAATTTAAAAACTATTATTAATTAGTGCCTGTCAATATAGTCGTCAAAATGTTTAATTGGACATGTGTCTGTTCATAAAGTTTCATTTGCAAGGCTCGCGCGGTCCGAAAACGCGGAGTTTACTTATCGTAAATGAGCAATTTTCGGACAAGCGTAACGCGGCAAATGGGACTTTATGGACAGACACTAATTATGGAAGAGGAAAAAACTATAACACAACTATTCCGCGTATTGGTGATATAGCTCCGGATTTTGAGGCAATCACTACAAAAGGCAGGATCAGATTCCACGATTATGCAAAAGACAAATGGGTGATACTATTTTCCCATCCGGCCGATTTTACCCCTGTATGTACCACGGAGATGAGTGGATTTGCTAAACACAAAAAGGAATTTGATGCCTTAAATACCGAATTATTGGGATTGAGTATTGACAGCATTCATTCTCATTTAGCCTGGGTTGATAATGTAAAGAAAAACACGGGAGTATATTTTGATTTTCCCATTATTGCCGATATTGATATGAAAGTATCAAAGTTATACGGTATGTTACAACCTAATGAAAATGAGACTGCTGCCGTTAGAGCTGTTTTTTTTATTGACCCTGGTAAAAAAGTACGTCTCGTCATGTATTACCACCCCCTGAATGTAGGACGTGATATGGATGAGATTCTTAAGGCTTTACTGGCATTACAAACTTCCGATAAATATAAGGTTGCACTTCCGCTGGACTGGAAAAAAGGAGAAAAAGTGATCGTTCCTCCTCCCAAAATGCTGGAAGAAATGGAACAACGCATCAATGACAAAGATTTGGAAATGTCCGATTTTTATCTTGCTAAAAAAGATATAGGGTAGGAAAATAAAAAGGAGTGGAAACCACTCCTTTTTTTTATATATGATACCCCTGCATAGTTAACTCGGCAGCCCGAAAACATTCATACCGGGTTTCATCCAATACATAATCCCAGCAACCCTGCCGATGAAACATCCTACCCCCAAAGCCTGTCTTAAAACGATACAGCCCGTACATAGGATGTGAAGGATCAGGACGTTGGGAAATTCCAAACAAATCGTATTCTCTGCAACCTGCTTTTTTTGCTATTTGAATAGCTTCCCATTGTAATGCATATGTAGGCATTGTATTCCTTTTTTCAGAGGATGAAGCACCGTATAAGTATGTTGCGCGATTACCAGATATTGATAAAAACATTCCTGCAAGCGGTTCTCCGTTTAACCCGGCAATGAGTAAGTGGACAGTAGTATCCTGATATGTATGATTTTGCCTGGATTGAAAGATCGACTTAAAATAATGAAAGTCATGACAATTAATACTATTTCTTGCGGCAGTTTTGCAATACAGGTCATACCAAAGCTGAATATCATCAATATTTCCTGTCCTAACCTTTATTCCTTTCCGACCTGATAACCTTACATTATAGCGTGTTTTAGGTCTCATGTCATTTATGAGTTCATGGTTTTCCTTTTTAAGGTCAAGCAGTACAGTATTTGAAGGTAACACGTCAGTTGGCGCCTTTCTTAATTGCCGGTTTATTGTATTGAAATTCATCCTGATTTCCTGTATCCCCGGTTCAGGCGGATCAATCCATGTCCCGTTATTTACAAAACAGTCTTCTTCATTTGCCCAGGGAGATTCCCAGGAAAGATCAAATCTTATAAATAAACAATTCTCAGATAAAAACAAGCGCAAATTTTCTCCTATTTCCTCCAGCCATAATCCACGGTTATGAGGATCAGGCAACAATTCCGGGCCATAAGGAATGTATGCCATAAAGACTCCCGGACCTATGGATCTCAATATGATCAGCATATCGTCTTTTAACAAACCACTTTTTTTATTATTTTCCTGAATATTATCCGGAAATTCATTTGTTTCAATTTCAAAGGCCCTGGTTTTCAAACCCTGTCTGGATTTTACTTCCGCCCAAAAAGAAGATTGCTGAATTACAGACCCCGGTCTTATTTCCTCTGTTGATTTTGGTTCCAGTTCAACCATCATATTCCTTTGAATTTTGAAATTGGCTATTAGGAATGCAAAATTATAAAATGCAGGCGGTAATTAAAATTTTCTAAAAGAATATACTTTTAACTGGAATGCCTTATGCATTTTGGTTATATTTGCATTTAAATCTTTAAAATTTATAATACATGACTAATAATCAATTTGATAATCTGGATATACCACCTTTTGTCAGGACATTGATAAAACACAAAAGACTGGTAATTATTATTGTGATCCTTTTGATCCTGGGATTGGGAAGTCTGTTCACTGTCGGACCCGAAGAAGTTGGGGTTATCACCCGCTTCGGTAAATTTGTCAGGCAGGTTGAACCCGGGTTAAACGCTAAAGTGCCTTTTATGGAACAGGTGCAAAAAGTTCCTGTTGAAAGGCAACAAAAGCTTGAATTTGGTTTCCGTACAACACGACCGGGAATTCAGTCGCAATACACAAAATCCGGAACAGGGAATGAATCCCTTATGCTGACCGGTGACCTTAACCTGGCTGATGTGGAATGGGTCATACAATACAGGGTCGATAATCCTTATAATTTTTTGTTTAAGGTACGAAATCCGGAAAATACACTAAGGGATATCTCTGAATCTGCAATGCGTCAGATAGTAGGTGACCGTACTGTCAACGAGGTGCTCACCGTTGGCCGGACAGAGATAGCCGGTAAAATGGAAGAACTTGTACAGGAATTATGCAGGGAATATTCCCTGGGCCTAAAAATTGAGCAGGTTGTTTTGCAGGATGTCAATCCTCCGGATCCGGTAAAGAATGCATTTAACGCTGTTAATGAAGCCCAACAGGAAAAGGAAACCCTGATCAATCAGGCAAAATCGGAATATAATAAAGTTATTCCCCGGGCCCGGGGTGAAGCAGAGGAGACCATTCAGAAAGCAGAAGGTTATGCTACTGCCCGCGTAAATAACGCGCAGGGTAATGTAGCCCGGTTCAATGCACTTTACATTGAATACATCAAGGCTCCCGAGGTGACAAAAAGAAGGATATACCTTGAAACCATGCAAAGTGTAATTCCTAAACTTGGTAATAAGATCATTACGGATCAGGAAGGTAACAACGTGTTGCCACTGTTGCAGATGCAATTAAAAGATGTTAAATCAAACAATACAACAGATTAGATATGAACACAAAAAAAATTACATACACTATTGTTATCATTATTCTGGCTTTGATCGTTCTTTTCCAGAGTATTTATGTAGTGAAAGAAACCGAACAGGTTGTAATTACCCAGTTCGGAAAACCTGTAGGAGATGCAATAACAACCCCCGGGTTGAATTTTAAAACTCCTTTTATACAAAAAACCAACTATTTTGAGAAGCGTTACCTGGAATGGGATGGTGATCCTAACCAGATACCTACAAGAGATAAGAAATTTATTTATATCGATACCTATGCACGGTGGCAGATAACTAACCCCTTACAGTTTTATATCAGATTAACAAATGAAAGGTTTGCCCATTCAAGGATAGATGATATTCTTGACGGGGAAACACGTGATTTTATTGCCAATCATAATATTGAGGAAGCTGTAAGAACAAGCAACCGTACACCAATATCATCAGGAGAGATCAGTGAAATGATAGGTGATTCACTGTCTAATATTAAGGTCGGCCGGGAAAAAATCCAGAATATGATCCAGGAGACTGCAAATGCACAAGCTAAGGATCTGGGTATTGAAATTCTTGATTTTCGTATTAAGCGTATCAACTATGTTGAAGAAGTGCGCACGCAGGTTTATGAACGTATGAAAAGTGAACGCTACAGGATAGCCGACAAGTTCCGTTCCGAAGGTCAGGGGGAAGCATCCAGGATCAACGGTGAAAAGGAAAGGGAACTGCAAAGCATACAATCAGGAGCTTTCAAAGAAGCAGAGGAGATCAAAGGAAAAGCAGACGGTAGGGCAGCCGCCATATATTCAGCTGCTTATAACCGGTCCGCCGCATCAAAGGAACTATATGCATTTATGAAGTCCATGGAGACATTTGAAAAGACCTTTGACAAAGAAACATATGTTATCCTGTCAACCGATAGTGAATTATTCAAGTATCTGAAAGACATGAAATAAACTACTTTAATTTAGTAATCCTTCCTATTTCCGCCATCTAATCTGCCGGACAATTCCAGCGGTGATAAAAAAACTGTTTTCAGGTATACTGTAAATTAATAAAGTATTGCTTTAAGTCAATGTTCATATATATGCCCAAAACAGTTTTTTATACTGATATAAGCGGAACATGAAACTGGAAATAAGCTATTCTGAAATAGGCAATATTCTGAGTCATTATGTTTTTAATAATGCTCTGGATGAAGAACAGGTTGATATGGAAATAATTGCTGCTGAAAATGGTTTGGATCTGGTATTTCACAGGATTAAAATACGTTTTCTTACATTTAAAGAAAGTGTACAAATCCGTTTTTGCGATTTTCAAAACGAAAAACTAATTCTTTGCTTCACCCTGAAAAGTTTTATGACAAACCTGTTTAAGAGGCTGATTTACAATTTCATAGATAACAAAATCAAAAAAAAACAAATGTCCGGCAGAATTAATCCTATGGATTATATACATCTTTCTGCATCAAAAATACATATACGTATCAATGATATCCTTGCTGTATACAATATTCCTTTAAACATAAAATCCTTATACGGACATACTGAAAAAGTAATTATCACGGGTGAGATTAATTCTGTACAAATAAAATCGGCTGTTTCCTTTTAAAAATCATTTTAATAACAGGAACATACAATTGAAAAAATTTGTTAGTTTAGTGAGTGTGCAAAGGATAAAAATATATATATATTTACCACTTTATAAACATTTAAAACTATTTAAACGTGTATAATCATTTAAGTCCGAAATATTTGGAGAAATACCAGCCTCTTGATCCGGTAGATCTGGATGAATATGTTGGTATTATTGGTAAGAATGAAGTTGAAAGTATACGGCAACTTGCTGTGCTTCTTGAAGGCAAGATCTGGACAAACGTGAATTCTACCTTTGAAGGAGGAGGAGTGGCTGAAATGTTGAAAAGCATAGTTCCGATAGCCCGCGGCCTGGGTATTAATTGTCAGTGGTTCTGTATTGAAGCCACTGATGAATTTTATAACATTACAAAACGGTTTCACAATATAATTCAGGGGCTTAAACAGGAGTTCACCCTTGAAGACCTTCTTGATTTGTATATAAATACAAATAAAAAGAATTTTGAAGATGTCAGGATAGTTTCTGACATGAATGTTGTTCATGATCCGCAGCCTTGTGCATCAGTGGTTCATGGGCACTATGAAGGTAAAATGATTTGGCGTTGCCATATTGACACTTCTGAAGCTAATGAACTGATCTGGAATTTTTTGTTACCGTATATAAATAATTATGACGGAGTCATTTTCTCGCATAAGGATTTTGTTAAGGGGGGGATAAAAAAACCGGTATACCAGATCCCGCCTTCAATTGATCCCTTAACACTCAAAAACAGTCAGCGAACAGATAAAGAAGCCCATTCCGTGTTGAGTGACATATTTGAAGAATATGACATTGATGCCGAACGACCAATAGTACTGGCCGTATCCAGGTATGATGTACATAAAAACCAGGAAACGATTATTAAAGCCTTTAAACAATTAAAAACCGACAGGGAAATTAAGAATCTAAAGCCTGTATTGATCATAGTAGGCAATTCAGCAAGTGATGATCCCGAAGGGATGGAGATGTATGCAAAAATTTCAGGAATGGTGGAAAACGATAATGATATATACCCCTTGCTAAATATACCTGACAATGATCGCATCATCGGGGCATTGATGAAACTCGCCAAAGTTTTTATACATGTTTCCACGAAGGAAGGATTCGGACTGGTGGTTACAGAAGCATTGTGGCAGGGAACACCTGTTATCGGAAGTAACGTGGGTGGTATCCGTTTACAGGTTATCAATGATAAAACCGGATTTCTGGTTGATCCTTTTGCTGTTGATAATATTGCCACCTATACGAAATTCCTGCTTACCAATAAAGAGGAAAGCGAAAGAATGGGTTATCATGCTATTGAGCATGTCCGGGAAAATTTTCTTATTACCAGTCTGGTAAAACGATATTTTATTTTAATGCGTTTCCTGCTGGGTATTGATTTTCCTTATTTTAAGATAAACAACGGGAAAATTATGTAATTTCTGTTATAAATCACTTGAAAAAAGACGCGGATTTTACTTAAATGTAAACTCCGCGTTTTTGACTTAGCTAACATTATAATACACTTCACACCAGATAAATAGAAATTAGCAACGCGTTCCTCACGGGTTTATTATTTACAGCCCTCTGCCAATGTTTGAAATGCTGCCAGGATTTTTTTAGCGTGCAGGATATCATTGGTAATTACAGAAAAATGATAATCAAAATTTTGTGTATCCCCGTTTTCATACGGTTTAATCAGTTTCTCACGGCCATTAGTGATCAATTCAATATCAATTTCTTTATTTGATACGGAGATTTCAGAATTAATTGGATCTATATCAGAAGCCATAAATTCAAATATAAACTCCTCTTTCGTACCATCTTCATCTGTCAGGTTTCGGATAAACCTAAGTTTACAATTATCCGCTTCCATTGTTTCCAGTTGCTGTTCGTATTTTACCCCGTCAATTTGAATTTCGTTCATAGATTCCGTGAGGAAATTCAATGCAGTCTCATTGTCTTTCATCAATCTGCTCTTAACCTGTGACGATTCTCTGACAAAACGCAGTGCAGATATGAAATTTTTAGCCACCTGGACATCATTGAAAAAGATTTCAATCTCATCATCAAAATTTTGAAGTTCATTTCCCTCGTAAGCTTTAATATATTGTACCCTACCCGTGGAAAGAGGTACAGTTAGCTCATCACCTGATACTTCTATTGCAAGATCATCAAGGGAGAGGTCTTCCGGGTATATCTCATATTTATATACTGCCGTTCCGTCATCACCGGCAATCTCAGTCTGTACTTCAATCTTGTTTTCCCTTTCCCGCACCATTGCTATATTTTGTTTTATACTTTCCCCGTCGAGCAGTACCTCGCCAGGATGATGTTTCAGCCATTCTTGTACATGACCGGTTGAGGAGAACTCCTCAATTCCCGCCTCACTGGTATTTATCGCATAATCAAGTGCAAGTTGCATATCACGTGCTGCATCGATGTCATCAACATAAATATTAAATGAATTTGTATAGGATTGTAATATCCCATCTTTAGTCTGTTTGATATATTTATTCCGGTCACGGGTTTCCAGCTCGAGTAATGCATCGCGGGATGATACCTTCAGATTAATACCGGGTTGAATATCATTCATATAAAAATAGCTGGTTGTTTTTTCCGAAGCGCCTTTAGAGTCGGTAACAACTGTAACAAAATCCACTATCCCTGAAGCCGAAGGGTCAAAGGATAATGTTTGTGCATGATTATCGGATCCCGACCGGGCTTCTTTTAGATTATTTTTTACAAAAGTCATTGCTTCACTGTAATTATTCCATTTTGCTCTTACAGGTTTGATTTCGTTAGCCAGAAGTGTAAATGCATGTACTGCATTTCGGGCAACCTCGATATCATCGAAATATATCTCCAATTCACTTGAATAGGATATTTCATCCTGCATATTTCTGATCTGAATATAATTATTCTTTTCGCGCACCGGTAGTTCCACGGATAACGAATTACGCGAAACATTGAGCATAACACCCGATGGAATGATATCACTCATGTTGAAAATGTATAACATTTCCTCCTGATTACCTTTGCTGTCAGTTATTGTTGTTTCCAGTTCCGCCAGGTGTTCTTTTGCACCTTTTTTGATTGTTTGTTTATAAACCGTGCCGCTATTGTTTGATTCGCCAATATTATCCATAAGCCAGGAAAAGGCTTCAGAAGGTGATGACCATGTCATATCAGAACCTTCACAATCCTCACCCCGGGTTTTAAAATTATCAATGAATGAACGTGCCTTATCAACCTCATCAGTATTCAGGGAAACTGAAGAGGTGTATCCGGCAAACTCACCATCCTCATATACACTGATAAATTTTTGGGATTGTTTGGTTTCCATATCTATCCTGATGATTTTTTTGGATGGTTTAAAGCTCAGTGCTGCAGGATTGAGATCTGAAAGATAAAATACCCAGGATGTTGTTGTAGTCCTTCCTTTTTTATCTGTTTTATCTTCTTCAATCTTAAGTTTGCAATCATTAGCATCAACAGCATAAAAGCCGTATTTATAAGTATCAGATCCTGCAATAATTTCATCGGTATAAGCCTCAAGCCAGCCGATCTTTTCCTGGCCATAAGTCAGCATGGAAATACAAAAAATAGTACAAACCATGAACAGTCTGGTAATAGAAGTTAAATCAATTTTTTTCATCTGATTAAAAGTTTTAAGGATAATGATCAAATATATAAATTAGTTTAATTGCTCAGGACAAAAGATGAAATTTTTAAAAAATTTTTAAAAGTCGGATTTATTTTATACTATTGTACTATATTAATAATCATTGCTTTATATAAAAATACAGATCATATATTAATTAGTGTCTGTCCATAAAATCCCATTTGCCGCGTTACGCTTGTCCAAAAATTGCTCATTTACGACTAAGTAAACACCGCATTTTAGAACTGCGCGAGCCTTGCAAATGGAACTTTCTGAACAGACACATGATCAGTTAAACATTTTGTCAACTTTATAGACAGACTCTAATTAAAAAACCCTGTACCATGAAAACTTTGATATCGTCCGTTTTGTTTGTTTTCTTTTTTTATTCAAACATAAATTGCCAGTTTACTGCGATAATGCACAATGTAATATCAGGAAATGAAAGGATATATACTGTTTATTCCGATGGTAATCATTACAGGTATGAGTTTGATGAAGACGGAATGGAAGGAATTGTTATTGTGTATCCTGAGAAAAACGAAACACATGTGCTTTTTCCTTCCAAAAAATTAGTACATAATACCGCATGCGATGATGTGATGAGTAGAATGAATGATCCGGTCCAGGCATATTATGCTTTTGCAAAAAACAGTAAGGAAAAATCGGCAGGAGAGGAAAAAGTCGAAGGAAAACCATGCGCAAAAAAAGAGTTGTATCAGAATGATAAGAAGATGTATACTATGTGGTTTTCAGAAGAATTGAACTTTCCGGTAAAAATGAAGTTTCATTTAGCCGAAAATACACATATGGTACTGAAAGATATTCAGGCATGGAAGCCAGATGCATCCTTTTTTACGATACCCGGGGATTATACTAAAGTAGATGAAAAAATGCGTCCGGTTATTCCTGAACCAACTGCTCCTGAGAACTGGAACTCAAAAGAAGCATCGGTTCCTTTTAATGGGGCTATCAACCGTGGAACCAGAATAAAGATAAAAATCAAAGAATCAGTATATCATAAGCTTACTATGGAAAACAACCAGGAACAGCCTGCAAAAATTATTCGTCATATTATCCGCAATGGTACGGAGATTTCAGACAGTGAACAGGGTCCTGTCAAATACCGTACAACACGAATACACGGTAATGAAAGCAAAACACTGACACTGGACTGGAAAGCCGGTGATGTGATTGTACTTGAGGTTTTCGAAGGTACGATGAATGTTAATATTTATCCGGAATAAATAATCAACTTTTTTCAGCTGACAATACAATATCCCCCCGGACAGGGTCGTTTAAAAATTATCAGAAATCAAAGCAATATGTACAACGTTTATTTTATATGGAATTATGAGAACAACCCTGACAGGAACCGTATGCATCGTTTTAGTGATTGTATCATCATTTATGACACTACAGGCACAAAAAGTTGATAATTCAAAGTCCTCCCTATATAATTCGGATGTTGAAGGCCAGTTTGACTATATTATACGGGAATCAAGCAAATATCAGGAATACAGGGTAGTAAAGAATGCCTGGCTATACCGGATCAAAGCCAATATACTTGATACACTTGGTGCCATCCAAACTGAACTGGACTCTGCATATCAACAAATATCACGAAAAGACAGGCAGGTTGATTCTCTTTTTGCAGGCCTTGAAAAAACCCGCGCTGATCTTGCTACTGCAACAAAGGAAAAGAATAGTCTTAGCTTTTTTGGTATATACATGCACAAGAATAGTTATAACAGCATTATGTGGACACTGACGATAGCCTTTAGTATTGCCCTGCTTATTTTTATTGTAATATATAAAAGAAGTCACTCTGTTACCGCCAGGACAAAGGCAGAGCTGCTTGAGACCAGGGATGCTTTGGAAACACAAAAAAAGCGCTCACTCGATCGTGAACAAAAGATAACGCGGGGACTTTATGATGAGATCCTGAAATATAAAAAGAAATGCGGTGAGCTGCAGTGAAACCCGGTTCCAATTGATCGATGCAATTTTTCTTAAAAAACCGAAAACAATTATCTATTTAATTACCATTATTATATCGGCTTTTATCAGTTGCTTTTCTTTAAATATCCTGATAAAATATAATCCATCGTTCATATTTGCAAGGTTCAGAATCACATTGTTATCGTTGATCCATATCCTCGGATAAACTACTTTACCGGTGATATCGATAATATCCATTGACCAGCTTTGACTATAAGGGTCCCACTGATCGGCCGAAATAGTAATAGTTCCCCCTGTGGGATTAGGATAGTATGTGAAATCCGGAGCAGGTGAGGGGGTACATTTTTGAGCGACATAGCGGTCAGGATCATTGGGTGATCCCGGTGTCATATTCAGCATATACTGCCACTCCCCGGTACCGTCCGAATATTTACCATAAGAGTAATCTCTAAAAAGAAATGAGAAGGATACGGAATCCCGAATATAAAATGTTTCCCCGACCTTTTGAGACAGGATCATAGTCTCACCATTGGTACTTGCTTTAAATGAGGTATGCATCGGGCCCTGTTTCTCTTCACCATCCGTATAGATCAATATAAAACCTTGTGCCGGTATTACCGTAGAATCGGGTATGGCAAAGCGTACCAGATTGTTCTTATCGTCTGATAAATAGTAACTATTTAAAACAACCTCCTGGCCGGAACTGTTATACAGCTCCACGAAGCCGGAACTTTCACCGTATTCATCATAAAACAGGTCAGTAACGGGAGCGATCTCATTTATATAAACTCCTTCAATGGGTTCTATGGCTTTAAAAACAGGTTCAACAGCCAGGGCAAAGCTTGTATCACTTTGTATTGATATATTTTCACTGTAAATCCCCAATGGCGGTTCGGTATATTCCCAGTGGCTAAACCTGTACCCCTTTTCAGGAACTGCTTTCAATTCCAAAGGCAACTCCTTCCATGTTTTCACCGTAAAAGGATAATGCTGCACCAGGGCAGCATTCATACTGACTTTTCCCTGATCAGGATCTGCAACGGAAATGCTTATGTCAACCTGATCCGTGTCAAGATTATAAAATGATTGCACATAACCCGGCATAAAAGAAATACGGTTTACAGGATATTCTTTCAATGTATCCAGGTATTGCTGCCACATGGATTTTGTCCGCCCGTATTTGATCTGGTTGTAATATATCTCATGATCAATTATTGATGAAAGACTGTCAAGGACATAATTACACCAATCCGGATGAAAAGAAGTATACATATGTGTAATGAATGTACTTAAAAATTTTCTTTTAAAACTCTCGTTTTCGATCATTCTCCTGAATAACAGTGTTGACCAGGGCGGATTGGCACTTTCTTCCGTAACATAATGAAAGCTCTGATGAGTATAAGCTTCTTCATCCATCCTGAAACCAAATCCATAATCCGTATCAAAAAGGATCCATCGCCATTTGCCATTATCCTTTTTCTTCCAATATTTAAGATTATTGGAAGGCCAGTCGCGTTTGGCTATATATATCTGTGTGGTCATATAATTAATATACTCCTGCAAATCTATCTTTGAAGCAACCCATTCGTAATTTGCCTGATCAGAAAGCATATTGGCATTCAGGAATGTAACAATTTCCGCGTAATCCTCATCACTACCGCGGATAATCTCCATGTCGTTTTCCAGAAAATCGATCTCATCACTGCCCAGACCATAATTAGACTGAAAATAATCTTCATCTACCTTCTCCCTTAAGTTCATGATCCCCCTGTATTCTCCGTTAAAGTAGACGGTTACCGGTTGGTAAGACTGATAATCCAGGTCCATCGACCTGTTTACAAGGGCCTGGATGAACGCATCCCTCAATAAGGTTTGATCCTGATCATTACCTGAATTTCTGAGCATAAATGACTTATACCTGTCTATCTCAGGTTTTTGTTTAAACATCTGATAATCGAAATCATTATCACCGTACGTCGGACATGCATATATGGAAAGTGATTTCTGATCCCTGTCACGGGTGCAGCCCCCGGCGATTTTAACACCTACTTGCTGGGAGAGCTGTTTTTTACCCTGTTGATCAAAATATTCAAAATAAGCAGCACGTTCCCATGGCTGGTTATAATTAGCCCATCCACCGCAATCACCCTCTGTTCCGTTGGTTCCTGTAACATGTATACCTATTATATTATCATAAAAAAAATCAGGGTTAAATGAAAGAGAAACAACGGGAAGGGTAAATTCATGTTCATTATAAAAATAAGTATTGGCGTATATTTCACCGGGCAGGTATCCTTCTTCGTAACTCCTGGACTTTATTATGATCGTCCATCCGATATCAAAGGGTTTCGTGTATACCGGCGAATTTATGTCAGGTTGTTGCCCGTTTGAAGTAATCCTTATGTTTTCTCCTGAAAGCTCAAGGCTTGTCGGAGAGCTTAATCTGCCTGCCGGTATTGAATAAATAACTTTACCGGCTGGCTTTATTGCAGTGGTTGTCAGGTTGGAGGTACCGGGTGTAGGGCTCGCACAAAAAAACCAGAGTTCGGGATTAAATGCATTTCTTCCCAAAGATATATCAGTATACTGCTCACCGTAGGTTAGCTTATCAATGATATTCCCGGCAATATCGCTTAATATGATAGTTTCACCATCTGTGGCAAGGCCAAAATTAGTATGCTTGCCGTTTTCTTTTTTATCACAGTATATAAGATAATATCTGCCGGAGAAAAGATTAAAGGCAGGTAAACGCCATTTTTTCAGATCACCGGCATCGTCCGAAATATAATAATCATTTAAATTTACTGAAGTTGATCCTGTGTTCAGGATCTCTATCCAGTCAACATAATTATAATAATCAGTTTCGAGATGAGTACTGGCATTGGCAGCCATAAACTCATTAATGACAAGTTGTGCTTTTATTGAAACAGTAAGAAAAACAGTGATAAGCAGCGCGATATACCGATATCCCCTCATATGGTCTGTAATTTTGAAATAGTTGTAAAAATCAAATATACTTATCTTTTAAATATATTCTAACCGGTATTATTCACGCGTCAAGTTTGGGGCAGATGTAAGGTGTCGGAAGCTGAAGCTGCAGTAACCTACCGCGAAGCTGTCGCAACGAAGCAGATGCCCTGAAATTGACGCGCTTTGTAAAAATGAATGATAAATAAATTTCACGGTTCTAATTTGTTATTTTAATGTTCTTCAACATATTACATAATTCTCATTCATTTTTATGAACCTTTAGCTCGGCGAAGCCAATAATGCAGGCTAAATTCAACACCAACGGTATATTCTGATCATAGATCATTAACTTTCACCAACCTGCCGGTATAAGCCGGTTCATAATCAATTAATATTTTATATAAATATATACCTGGTTTTTTTAGTCTTGTAAGCGACAGCATCAGAGTGTTATTTCCCGGAACAAGTTCAAACACCACTGCCGGTTGCAGTTTGGCTCCTGTCACAGAATATATTAAAACCTTAGCTGTAGCAGTATTATGACTGTTTAACTCAAACACAACATGATCATTTACAGGGTTCGGGTATACAATCAAATCATTTAATGCAGAATCTCTAAGTGCAAAAGTTGATGCAGGATTTTCAATCTTACCCAGTTCGAGATCCATCCAGGCCCATCTCTTAATTAAAAAATTCTTCAGATAATTCACCTCATCATAATATGTGTACCTGAATTCATATCCTGATGTCTCCCGCCAGACAAATTGACCGAGTACCGGCCATTTATCAAATTCCCTTTCCTGGGCTTCCGATAACATATCAGCAATTGAATCAATGTAAGCTACCAACCGGGATGTTTTGTAAACCCTGTTTCGAAGTTCTTCCCATCTGTGTCTTACTTTATACGCGAATACCGGGTCTTCAAACAATTTTTCCCAAAAAAAAGGCGTATTGTTTGTGGATGGGTGAGAAAACATCCATCCTGTGACCACTCCGTCATCAGGATAGGATGAATTTCCGGCCGACTGGTCAAAATCCCATACTGGTCCGGCAATGATCCTACTATCTTTATCCTTATGAAAATAAGCACTCCATCCATAAGCATCACTATTGCGAACGGCCTCCTGAACGATAAGTTCATCAACAAAAGAATTCACATCAATCCATGCGGCATATCCTTCAGATTCATCGTCATAGTGCGGGGAATTCATAACATCCCTGAAACTGTCATCAAACTGTCTGATGTAATTGATTTGCTCGGGTGCTGCTTCATCATACTTTGGATAACGCAAATAACGGGATTGGCCGATATTATTTTTAAATCCTGTGATCTCGTATATATAGCCACCGGCAATATCAGGAAATATCACTTCATCCGGATTGAGTTTTGCAATATCAAGCCTTCCCTTATCACGTTTGATCTTTTCCATTAGGACATATATTCCCATGTATTCATCATTAAAAACCAGTTCCACAAGCCGGCACCGGCTGGCCCACCTTCCGGTAAGCCGGGACATGTGCATAGCTATAGGATTACGTATAAAGGTATGATCAAGATAGCTCGACCTTAACACCCAGTCATTTTCCGAAGGCATGCCAAGCAGGGATACATTACGGTTTTCCCCCAGACTGTTACGAGTCTCAATCCTGAATGGCTTTTTGGGAAATCCCCTTGTTGAGTTGCCATGCAGCTCAATCCCAATGAAACCATCATAATGATTAGGATTATCCTTTATGTTGTTACGCTGCCCCTGACCATTATATATAATCCCAAGACGGCCTGTCTTTTTTGGCTGGCCCGAGGGGATATCGAGTTCTTCTATATCACTGTCCACGTTGATCACAAAGATTGGCAGGTTGGAAGAGGTAAAAGAAACTGCATTTTTTAAAATAAGCGATCCCTCTGTGTGATCTGAACTTTCAGACTGTGCAAATATCTGTATACCAAACCACAGAGATACTAAAAAAAGTAAAATCTTATTCTTCATAATATCATTCCCGATTAAAACCGGTGCAAGATAATTACATATTTTGTACTACAAAATATTTTCAAACTGTATTTAATTAGAATTAACGCATAAAATACCAACATTTTCATAACTTTGCTTTTTTTAATTATTATCATAAAATGATATGTCAGATTCACATCTTTTAAAAACCGGGAATACTGCCTTTCACTATTATCAATCAATAAACAAATCCTATCGTAAACTTTATAATAAGCTATTGATGCTGCATTATCCGTTCTTCGTGGATCCTGAAGAATCATTGGAAAACCGGCAGATTAACCTGACAAAACATTGCATTTCACGTTTAGATACACTGGAAAATAAGAATGTTCTTGAAGTTGGTTGTGGAAACGGGGTGCAGAGCATTTATATTTATGAAAATTTCAAACCGGCTAAAATGACCGGCATCGATATTAACTTGGATAATATTGAACTAGCGAATTCAGTCAACGGTCACCATCATCATCTCGAATTCAGGGTAGGTGATGCCCAGCAGCTAAGTAATATTGCAGATCAATCCGTAGATGTGCTTTTATGTATTGAAAGTGCTTTCCATTACCCGGAAAAAGAAAAGTTTATAAAAGAAGTCCACCGGGTACTCAAGCCGTCAGGAAAATTTTTAATTGCTGATATCCTTTCTGTCTCCGATAAAAATCGATATTTCATGGAAAAGTGGAAAAGAAAAATGAATTTTCACCATTGGACAGAAGATCTGTATTTGAAGACATTTGCAGATTATGATCTGCATATTATCCATACAGAGGATATTACAAACAAAATAAAGCAGGGATATTCCGGGTACTCAAAATGGGTATCACGAAAAAATTTTACATCGTTTTTTGATTATCTAAGATTCAAGCTGTTTGTTTTTATCCAGGTAAATATCAATATTTATTTACTTAATAAACGAAGAAAATACAATATTTTCGTAGGCAAACCAATGATGTCTTCCATAACTGTCAATTAGATTTTTTTTCAATGAAATATTCCATATTTTTTTTTCTATGCCTGATGTTTGCACAAAGCATTTCCCCTCAAACACAGAGTGATATTCCACTGATGTTGATCAATACCCAGGGACAATCAATTGTAGATGAACCTAAAATAACCGCTTTAATGCAGGTTATCAATAACCGGGATAAGGTTAATTCAATTTACGATACTTCTTTTGAGTACGACGGATATATCGGTATTGAAATACGCGGAAATACGTCCCAAATGTTCGACAAAAAGAGTTACAGCCTGGAAACCAGAACAGATTCAGGAACAAATAATAATGTATCTCTACTGGGTATGCCGGAGGAGAACGACTGGGTATTGCACGGGCCGTATTCAGATAAATCCTTGATGAGGAATGCACTTGCTTATCATTTGGGTAATACACAGGGCCGGTGGTCACCGCGCACCAGGTTTTGTGAAGTATTTATTAATAAGGATTACAGGGGAGTATATTTATTAACTGAAAAAATCAAAAGAGATAAAAACAGGGTAGATATAGCAAAATTATTACCAGGTGATAATGCCGGTGATGAACTTACAGGCGGGTATATTTTACGAATAGACCGTCACCGGGAAGGGTGCTGGATATCACCTTTTATGGGGCGGACTGGAAGTGTGGAGGTGCCTGTCAGTTATCTGGATCCCAAATATGACGAACTGACCCCTCAACAACGAACTTATATTAAAGATCATATTACCGATTTTGAATATGCCCTGTATGGAAATGACTTTAAGGATCCTGTCAATGGTTACCGTGCTTATATTGATGTGATCTCTTTTATTGATTATTTCATTATCAGTGAGCTAAGCCGTGATCTGGACGGTTATCGTGTCAGTGTTTATTTTCATAAAGACAAAGACAGTAAAGGAGGTAAAATAAACATGAGCCCCTTGTGGGACTATAACCTGGGGTTTGGCAACGGCGATTTTTTTGATGCTGACAAAACAAATGGCTGGGTAGCTGACGGGCTTGGATCAGGTGACTGGTATGAAATTCCTTTTTGGTGGGACAGACTCAGGGAAGACCCTTATTTTAACACCAAGCTGAAATATAGATGGGACGAGCTTCGGAATAATTCATTCAGCCAGGATTCTATATTCGGGTTTATTGACTCATGCTCAAATGTACTGACTGAAGCCCAACAAAGAAATTTTCAGAAATTTGATATTCTTGATAAACGGGTATGGCCTAATCCTTATATTGGCGGGTCATATTACAATGAGGTTAATTACCTGAAAAACTGGGTAAGTGACCGTCTTTACTGGCTGGATAGTCAAATAAATAAGATTATACCTGTTTCCGTAAATGAAATGTCCACTATAGGATCTTTTAAAGAAAAAAATGTTGTAGTTTATCCTAACCCGTTTACTGACAAGTTAACCGTGAGGTTTAACCTTGCCGAAAACGCTAAAGTTGAGCTAATTATTAAAGATTTGTTGGGAAAACAGATTATCTGCAAGTCAAAACAATTCATGGCGGGTGATAATGAATTCAGTATTTTAGCTGATGCTTTTAAACAAAGTGGAAACCTGTTTTTATATACCCTGGTTATTGACGGGGATACAGCTCATACCGGTAAGATGATCAGATATTGACCGGCCGAAAGGACGTAATTGTTTATACAAGGCTTTTATTGCCGGGAAATTACTTTAACATAAAATCGTTACCGTTACCGGACTTAAGTCGCGATAACTGATTTTATATTAACCATGCCTTTGCAGGCCTGGATGTAATTGTTTATACAAGGCTTTTATTGCCGGGAAATTACTTTAACATAAAATCGTTACCGTTATCGGACTTAAGTCGCGATAACTGATTTTATGTTAACCATGCCTTTGCAGACCTGGACGTAATTTCCCTAATGTGTCCCATAATTAATATTATGTTAAATAGCTTATTTTTAGAAAAAGGAGAAATTTAATACTATCCCTCCTTTTTTTAAGGTATAAAACTTTTCTTATTATTCTTCCACTTCTTCTTCTTCAGTAGTTGATTTTGTTAATTCCTGAAGCTTTGCATTTATCTCATCGAATTTATCCAGCATTTTTAAGCGATAATACAATGTTTTAAGGGTTTCCAGCGTTCCAATGTCATCCGGACGGATCTCATGTGCCTCTTCCATATAAGGCAGTGACTTTAACAGTGTACTGTCAGCTTTGGCACGAGCTTTTAAATACTCATCATCATCCAGAATATTACTTGATTCTTCATACATTGTTACTGCCTTGTTATAATACATTCCACCCAGATTATAATATGCATTAAAAAAATCCGGATCCATCTCAATACATTTCTCATACAATTCTACCGCTTTGTCGGTTTCCCCCATTCTATCATATATTGTTGCTTCCGCGAAAACGTAAGAAACATTTTCCGGATCATCCTCCCTGGCTATCCTCAGATATTCAAGCGCTTCATCCTCGATACCCTTGGTAAGATAATAATTGATCAGTTCTATAAGAATAGCCTGGCTGTCAGGAAATCTCTCAAAACCTTCCTTCAACACCTCAAGTGCACTTGCTGTATCTTCCAGGGCCATATAGGTGCTTTCAAGAAATACGTATAAATTGGGATCAGGATGTTCGTATTTTTTCGCTTTTTCATAATACTTAACGGCTCTTTCATATTTATCAGCACGTGACGCGGCCATTCCCGCGTTGTAGAAAATAATAGTATCCACAACATTTCCCATAACAGGCATTTTGTTTATATCAAGTATTTCTTCGAAACTATTTAGCGATGCTGAAAAATCCTGATCGGAAAATTCCCTGATGGCCTTCTCCTCGAAAAGAATTTTTAGCCGTCCAAGTGCTTCCCTGATATCATCCGTCCGCCTTTCCTTTTCATCCAGTTCATAGGCTTTTTCAAGGGCTTCTTTAGCCAGTGGCAAAGGGTTATCATGTATCTTGTCGGTTTCTTTATAATCGATCAAAGCCTTTTCATCGTTGAAAGTCAATATAACACGTTCATAAATATAATCCTCAACGCTCTGGCCGTCCTCTAACCTGGTTTTCTTTTCTTCAGGATTACCAAACATGATTATTGCTTCATTAACGGTCATTCCTTCACGGATATATTGAATGTTAATTTCAAAAATATCCATCATCAGCTCAGCTCTTGATAGCCATATTTTATCTTTCTGACTCTTTCTCGGATGCTCAATCGCCTCGTTGCTCTTTTCCAGCTTTCTTTCCAGCTGCGAGTAGTTTAACAGGTTTGCTTGTTCAATCTGGGCTGAGGTAACTGATGCAAATAATAAAGAGATTAATACTGTTATCAGACTTGTCTGTTTCATTGTTTGCTGTTTTTATGTGTTAACGCGTAATACTAATAAAAGAAATCACAAAAACTGTTCCTCAAAGTAAGTAATATACAGGTATTTTATTGTGATTTGCTACAAATATAATAAATTGAAACGATTCATATCCTCAATAATCCTCAATATTTTTCTTGTGCAAAAAAACATGTAATAACTGAAGATAACCACTATATATGGGGCATATTATCACAACTTTCTTGTTTTCAGTTATCTATTCAATTGATCCATTATCTTCATCAGAAATATTCTCAGGATCCTCAATATCACCATTTGTTCTTACAACACTTGCCACAGCAGCAATAGAATCCCCGCTTCGCAGGTTGATAAGCCTTACTCCCTGTGTGGCTCTTCCCATAACACGCAGATCCGAGATCGCCAGTCTGATAGTTATCCCTGTTTTATTGATGATCATCAGGTCATCCCTGTCGGTTACCGATTTAATTGATATCAGGTGACCGGTTTTCGGAGTAATATTAATAGTCTTTACTCCCTTTCCTCCCCTGTTTGTGATCCTGTAGTCATCTATGGCCGTACGTTTTCCATAACCTTTTTCAGAAACAACAAGGATGGTGGATTCAGTATCCTTAATACAAACCATTCCGACAATTTCATCCTCTTTCATTGACATACGAATTCCGGTAACACCGGAGGCTGTTCTGCCCATGGGCCGGACTGTTTTTTCACTAAAGCGGATGGCCTTACCGGATCTTACAGCCAAAAGTATCTCATTATTACCGTCGGTCAGTCTGGCTTGTAAAAGACTATCTCCTTCTTTGATATTAATTGCATTTATGCCATTTTGTCTTGGTCTGGAATACGATTCAAGAAGACTTTTCTTGATGATTCCTTTCCGGGTACACATAATAATGTACCGTCCTTTCAGATATTCTTCATCAGTCAGGCTTTTAACATTAATAAAGGCTTTGACCATATCATCCTGTTCAATATGTACAAGGTTTTGAATGGCACGTCCTTTTGATGTTCGCATACCCTCAGGTATCTGAAAGACTTTAAGCCAGAAACATTTCCCTTTTTCTGTAAAAAACAACAGGGTATTATGCATGGTAGCATGGAACATATGCTCAAGAAAATCCTCTTCACGAGTTGTGCTACCCTTCACTCCTATTCCTCCACGGTGCTGTGTTTTGAATTCAGTCAGCGGTGTCCGCTTTATATAACCCATATGTGATATGGTGATAATCATATCATCATCAGCATAAAAATCTTCAGGATTGAACTCTTCGGCATCCGGAACAAGCTCAGTTCTTCTTTCGTCACCGTACTTTTCCCTGATCTCGGTCAGTTCATCCTTTATGATCTTCATGCGAAGTCCCTCGTCAGCAAGTATTTCTTTATAAAAAGCAATGGTCTTTTGTAATTCATCATATTCACTCCTGACTTTATCTCTTTCTAAACCAGTAAGTCTATGCAATCTCATGTCAAGTATTGCTTTAGCCTGTACTTCTGTCAGACCGAATTCATTCATAAGGCCTTCCTTTGCTTCATCAGGAGTTTTAGACGCACGAATCAATGCAATCACTTCATCCAGATTGTCAAGCGCGATAAGAATCCCCTCAAGAATATGAGCCCTTTTTTCTGCTTGTTCCAGGTCATACTCGGTTCTTCGTATCACAACCTCATGCCGATGATCAACAAAATACTTTATAATCTGTTTGAGATTCAGCAATCGCGGCCGACCTTTTACAAGTGCAATATTATTAACATTAAAGGTAGTCTGTAACTGGGTGTATTTATATAGTTTATTAAGAACCACACCTGATTGGGCGTCTTTTTTCAGAATGATCACAATGCGCATCCCATTCCTGTCCGACTCATCATTGATATAGGATACACCTTCTATTTTTTTCTCATTGATCAGTTCCGCTGTCTTTTTGATCATATCTGCCTTATTTACCTGGTAAGGTATTTCGGTTACTATGATCATTTCCCTGCCTGAACTGGTTAGCTCTACTTCCGTTTTGGCACGCATTACTATTCTGCCTTTACCGGTTTCGAATGCATCTTCCACCCCTTTATACCCGTATATAATACCACCTGTCGGAAAGTCAGGTGCCTTTACAAATTGCATCAATCCCTGTGTGTCAATTTCATTATCATCAATATATGCCATAATGGCATCACATACTTCAACCAGGTTATGCGGAGGCATATTGGTAGCCATACCTACGGCAATACCGGAAGCCCCGTTTACAAGCAAAGTAGGGATACGTGTAGGAAGTACCAGCGGTTCTTCAAGTGTGTCATCAAAATTCAAAGCAAAGTCAACAGTATTTTTATCAATATCCGCGAGGGTCTCCTCCGCGATCTTTGCTAACCGGGCTTCAGTGTATCTCATAGCTGCCGGACTATCACCATCCATAGAACCAAAGTTACCCTGACCGTTAACCAGCGGATAACGCAATGACCACTGCTGAGCCATTCTCACCATAGCATCATATACTGAACTGTCACCATGCGGATGATATTTTCCAAGTACCTCTCCCACTATTCTGGCCGATTTTTTATATGACCTGTTGGAAAAAACACCAAGATCTGCCATACCATATAATACCCTCCTGTGAACAGGCTTCAGACCATCCCTGACATCAGGCAGTGCCCTTGAAACAATTACCGACATAGAATAATCTATGTAGGCCGACTTCATCTCCTCTTCAATGTTTATTTTAATTATTCTTTCTCTTTCAGACATTTTCAATAAGTTCTGTAAATATTTTTTGAATTGGCAAATTTATACTAAATTTAATAAAGATTAGTCTACTAAAGTAGATATTTATAACGGTTTTGGTAAGCTATTTGCAGAGTTAATTATTAACACAACAATGTTTATAAATCGTTGTTATTTTATTAGTATATTTGCACTGGTTGAGTTTACTTGAATGATGCATTATTATGAGATAATTAGGAGAGAAATATGGATGCAAAATTTTCACAACGGATAAAAGATGTATTATCATACAGCAAAGAGGAAGCTATACGTTTGGGCAATCTTGAAATAGCGCCGGAACATTTATTCCTGGGAATTCTGCGTGAGGGTGAAGGTGTTGCAATTGATGTTCTGATCACACTGGGCGCTAACCTGTATGATCTAAGAAAGGATATTGAAAATACACTACACCAGTCTAAACCGATCAAACTGACGGATACTGACAATATTCCCTTATTGAAATCAAGCGAACGAATACTCAAGCTTGTCTATCTTGAAGCCAAAGCTTTAAAGAAAAGCACAATAGATACCGGACATTTGCTTCTGGCCCTGATCAAGGACGAAAACAGTACAATTACGCAGGTACTTGAAGACCATTATATCAATTATAATAAGGTAAAACGTGAACTTGAACATGATCTTCAGGGACGTACCGAAACTCCTGATGCAGGTCCTAAAGCCGAATTCTCCAGTGATGAAGATGATCCGGCCGGCACATTCGGCACCGGCAAAGCAGGAGGTCCTGAATCAGGTCAGAAAACCGCTTCGGAAACCCCCGTATTGGATAATTTCGGTATTGACCTGACAAAAGCTGTTGAGGAAGACAGGCTTGACCCGATCATAGGAAGAGAAAGGGAAATTGAGCGATTGGCACAAATACTTAGCCGAAGGAAGAAAAACAACCCAATATTGATCGGTGAACCAGGCGTAGGAAAATCCGCTATAGCGGAGGGGCTTGCCATGAGAATTATACAGCGTAAAGTTTCACGTGTACTCTTTGGTAAACGGGTAGTTACACTTGACCTTGCCTCAATTGTGGCAGGCACCAAATATCGCGGGCAATTTGAGGAACGCATGAAGGCAATTTTAAACGAATTATCAAAAACGACAAATGTCATTTTGTTTATTGATGAGATCCATACTATTGTGGGTGCCGGTGGAGCTACCGGTTCACTTGATGCGGCCAACATGCTCAAACCGGCACTTGCACGTGGTGATATACAATGTATAGGTGCTACAACTCTCGATGAATACAGGCAGCACATTGAAAAGGACGGTGCACTTGAAAGGCGGTTCCAGAAAGTGATGATTGAACCGACATCGTCACACGAAACCATTGAGATATTAAATAATATTAAAGAACGCTACGAAGATCATCATAATGTTATCTACACACCTGAAGCGATTGATGCCTGCGTGAAGCTTACCAACCGGTATATATCCGACAGGCATCTTCCGGATAAGGCTATTGATGCACTTGACGAATCAGGATCAAGGGTGCATATTTCCAATATAGTGGTTCCTGAATCAATTCTGAACCTCGAAAAAAAAGTTGAAGAAACAAAAAAAGAAAAAATCAAAGCAGTTAAAAACCAGAATTTTGAAAAAGCTGCCAGCTTCCGGGACAAGGAAAAAGAGTTAATTGAAATGCTTGAGGAAGAAAAGGTTCGTTGGGAAAAAGAACTGGCCCGGAACCGGGAGATTGTGGATGAAGAAAAAGTGGCAGAGGTCGTGGCCATGATGACTGGTGTGCCAGTACAGCGAATCGCTCAGGCTGAAGGTGTCCGACTACTGAAAATGCAAACTGAAATAAGTGGCCTTGTTGTTGGCCAGGAAGATGCCATCGGTAAAGTAGTACGTTCAATACAGCGTAACAGGGCAGGCCTGAAGGATCCGAATAAACCCATTGGTACTTTTATTTTCCTCGGACCAACAGGCGTCGGAAAAACCCAGCTTGCCAAAGTCCTTGCCCAATACCTGTTTGACTCAACAGAAAACCTTATCAGACTTGATATGAGCGAGTATATGGAGAAATTCTCTGTATCTAGACTGGTTGGTGCACCTCCGGGTTATGTTGGATACGAAGAAGGCGGGCAGCTTACGGAAAAGGTGCGCAGAAGGCCATATTCAGTTGTGTTACTTGATGAAATTGAAAAAGCTCATCCTGATGTGTACCATATTTTACTGCAGGTTCTTGATGAAGGCCAGCTTACAGATAGCCTTGGCCGCAAGGTAGACTTCAGAAATACCATAGTCATCATGACCTCCAATATCGGTACAAGGCAACTGAAGGATTTTGGCCAGGGGGTCGGTTTTACAACGAAAGCAAAACAAACATCAACTAATGATTATGCCAGGAGCATAATACAGAATGCATTAAAGAAGGCATTTGCCCCTGAATTTCTCAATCGGCTGGATGATGTTGTATTATTTAATACTCTTACACGTGAAAATATTCATAAAATCATTGATATTGAGCTGGAGGGATTATATGAAAGGATCACTAATCTTGGTTACAAGATCAAGCTTACACCTGCTGCAAAAGATTATATTGCAGAAAAGGGCTATGACATCCAGTTTGGTGCACGTCCTCTTAAACGGGCTATTCAGAAGTATCTTGAGGATCCGATGGCTGAGATTATAATAAAGTCCGATCTGAAGGAAGGCGATACGATCTCTGTAGGATTCAGCAAAAAGAATGAAGAAATAACCATGAAGGTTATAAAGAGTGAACAGGAAAGTAAGATGCTTAAAGAATAATTGAAACAAACACTAAGGTTTTAATAATAAATAAAAAGCGGATGAGATAATCATTCGCTTTTTTTATATGGGGTTTTATTGTACAATTTCACCATAGAGGTCGTAATCCATTGCTGAAGTAATTTTCACCGTATAGAACTTACCTGTCTTTATTTGCTGTTCATTTCTTCTAATCAATACTTCATTATCAACTTCAGGTGAATCAGCTTCGGTACGACCAATAAAATATTCACCTTCCACCCTGTCAATAAGTACACTGAGTAATGAACCGGTTTTTTTATCATTAAGCTCAGCCGAAATCTCATTCTGAATTTTCATGATCAGGTTTGCCCTGTTCTGCTTTTCCCTTTCAGGTATGTTGTCAGATAAATTATTTGCCGACCAGGTATCTTCTTCCTGTGAATATGTAAATACACCCAAGCGATCGAACTGAATCTGTGACACGAACTGCCTGAGTTGGTCAAAATCATCCTGATCCTCACCCGGATGCCCTGTCATTAAGGTAGTTCTTAGTGTAATACCGGGTATTTCCGAACGAATTTTTTCAATAAGATCATAAATTTGTTGTTTCGTTATCCGGCGTTTCATTAATTTTAATACCTTATCACTGATATGCTGAAAAGGAATGTCAATATAATTACAGATATTTTCCCTTTCACGGATCACAGGAAGAATATCAAAGGGAAAATTTGCAGGGTAAGCATAATGCAACCTGATCCAGTCCAGCCCTCTTATATCAGATAATCGGTTCAATAATTCTGACAGTTTCTGACGGTGGTATAAATCAACACCATAATAAGTCAGATCCTGGGCAATCAGGATCAGTTCCTTTACACCCCCACCTGCCAGTTTACAAGCTTCATATTCAATATCTTCAATAGCTTTTGAACGGTGCCTGCCACGCATTAGCGGAATAGCACAAAATGAGCATCTTCGGTCACATCCTTCTGATATCTTAAGGTAAGCATAATGCGAGGGTGTGGTAAGAAGTCTCTCTCCAACCAGTTCCTTCCTGTAATCTGCACCTAAAAACCTGACTACCGAACTAATGTCTGCAGACCCGAAATATTCATCGACTTCGGGCATTTCAGCCCTGAGTTCATCCCTGTAACGCTGGGAAAGGCAACCCATAACAATCAGCCAGTCAATAATACCCTGTTGTTTGGCTTTAATATAATGTAAAATTGTATTAATCGATTCCTCTTTAGCATCTTTAATAAAACCGCAGGTATTGATAATAACGATCCCCGCCCCTTTTGTATCATCATTATGTACTACCTGAAAGCCATTTATATCCAACTGTTTCATAAGCACCTCCGAATCAACCAAATTCTTTGAACAGCCTAAAGTAACTATATTGATGACCTTATTCTTTATATTGGTTATCATTTAATTATAATAAGAACATATCTAATAGTTCCAGGTTTTCAGGATCGCGCTAAGTGAGTTCCAGGTAATATATTAACCAGATGTAATAATCTAAGAAAAGAGTGAGTCAACAAATTCGGATTTATTAAATAACTGCAGATCTTCCATTTTTTCACCAATACCTATGTATTTTACAGGTATCCGGAACTGATCTGAAATACCGATCACAACACCACCCTTGGCTGTGCCGTCAAGCTTTGTAATCGCGATGGCATTAACTTGTGTGGCTTTTGTGAATTGTTTGGCCTGTTCAAATGCATTTTGTCCTGTGGATCCGTCCAGAATAAGTAAAATTTCGTGAGGTGCATCCGGAATGACTTTTTTCATCACATTCTTAATTTTAGTCAATTCATTCATCAGGTTAACCTTATTATGTAATCTTCCTGCAGTATCCACTATAACAACATCAAGATCCCTGGCTTTTGCAGCAGACAGTGTATCGTAAGCTACCGAAGCAGGATCAGAACCCATATTTTGTTTGATAATAGGCACTCTTGTGCGTTCTGACCAAATAGTAAGCTGGTCTGCTGCTGCAGCACGAAAAGTATCGGCAGCACCCAGAATAACACTTTTTCCGGCCTGTTTAAAATGCCAGGCCAGTTTACCTATGGTTGTGGTTTTCCCTGCACCATTCACACCCACTACCATTATTACATATGGCTTATGTTTCAATTGTGCATCAAAACTTTCAGCTTCACCGGTATTATTTTCTTCCAACAGGGCTGCAATTTCATTTTTCAGGATTGCATTCAGTTCATCGGTTCCTATATATTTATCGTGTGCCACACGCTGTTCAATCCGTTCTATTATTTTAAGTGTAGTATTAACGCCCACATCCGAGGTTACAAGTACTTCCTCCAGATTATCCAG
>Ga0307421_1000370_pt1 | contig 29235 bp, 19 predicted proteins | sample SalMarWE160270MG_FD_202163 | JGI IMG/M metagenome (GOLD analysis project Ga0307421, IMG submission 202163) | Salt marsh sediment microbial communities from the Plum Island Ecosystem LTER, Massachusetts, United States - WE1602-70 | ecosystem: Environmental > Aquatic > Marine > Intertidal zone >... | reverse complement strand
AGAATGAATATCACCCGCGCCATTAAGGAATTCATATGATAAAGATCATTAAATTATCCCTTTTGATCCTTCTGGTGGTCACCGGAGTTACCGCCTGCAAGCCGCAGGTGATCGAGCAGCCGCTAGACGAGATCACCGTTCAATTGAAGTGGATGCACCAGTCTCAGTTCGCGGGATTCTACGCTGCAGATCTGAATGGCTATTATGAGGACGAGAATATTAAAGTCAGCTTCATCGAGGGTGGACCAACCGTTGACATGATCGCAGCTGTCCTTGATGGCAGCGCTCAATTTGCGGTTGCCGCTGCGGATGAGCTGATTGTGGACCGAGCAAATGGACGAGAAGCCCTGGCGGTTGCCACGGTCTATCAGATCAGCCCCCAGGTTTTTGTAGCGGATGCCGGCTCCGGTATCACGATCCCCGAGGATTTTAGAGGCAAAAAAATCCTGGTTTCTCAAAAAGCGCGGTTCCCTCGCTAGTAGCCATGATGAGCCGGGCAGGGATAAAACGGGATCAGTACACGTTTGATGATATTGAGATGGACGTCGATTTATTTTCCTCGGGTGAATTCCCGACCTGGGCGGTGTATCTGACGGGGAGCATCGATCTCCTGCAGCAAGCCGGGTATGACCTGAACATCATTTTCCCAGAGGATTACGGCGTTCATTTTTATGCGGACGTCCTAATAACTTCTGACAGCTACGCGGCCTTGAATCCGGATCTTAACTTGCGTTTTCTACGCGCCACGCTCAGAGGATGGAGGTGGGCGATCGAGAATACTGATGATGCGGGAATGATGGCCCTTCAATATAACCCTGAGTTGGATGGCAAGGTACAAGTTGCACAACTCGAGGCAAGCATACCCTTCATCCACACAGGCGAGGCTCCTGTTGGCTGGATGAGCCAAGGGATTTGGCGGAGTATGACCGACACCCTTTTTGATCAGGGTTTATTAAGCATTCCAATAGATGTTGAACGGGTCTATACAATGCAGTTCTTAAATGATGTCTATGGAGGAGAACCTTGAGATTGAGGACAAAGCTCTCCCTGCTCTTCATAACCCTTTCAATCATCCCCGTCATCATTGTCGGGTTTCTTGCTTATACCAATGGGCGGCATGCTATCGAACAGGATATCATTAACCATGTGCAATCAACGACGATTTTCAAAGAAGTCCAGCTAAAACTATGGATCCTGAATAATACCCGACAAATCCGAGAGACTGCGAGCCGCGCAGGCATCATAGAGGGTACCATCGCCCTGACAGCACTTGCCCCGGATGGTTCCGGGGGTTTCACTGAATACTATGAACAAATCTCAGAGCACCTCGTGCTCACCCTGGAAGAAGAAAGCGGCTTTGTGGATTTTTCCATCCTGCAAAAATCCGATGGGAAAATCATCCTCTCTACAAATCCTTCCCTGGAAGGGAAATTCCGCGAAAATGAAGATTATTTTATAAAAGGCCTTGAGGGTACATACGTAGACAAAGTCATTTACCACATCTCCCACGGCGGGATCACTTTACATATCAGCACTCCGCTTGAGGATAGCGAAGGTCGTGTTTTAGGCGTCCTGTCTGGCCACGCGGATCTCGATGAGCTGTCAGATATCTTATCCCAGCAGACAGGCCTGCACGAATCAGAAGAGACATACCTGGTCAATCAATGTAATTAACTAATTGGAATATTGGCTACGACAATGATGATAACAAATCGAAAAATCCTCTATATCGAAGATAATCAGAAAGATCAAAGAATCTTAGAGAACTTTTTTGAAAGTGGGAATCTTCCGTATGTTCTAACTACGGTGAGCTCCGTATCTAACGCTAGATTAGCTCAAAAGTCAACTGTGTTCGATTTAGTATTATGTGAATATCTAATTGAGGATCTTATGGTAATCGATTTTGTTGACGATTTTGGGGATATTCCCTTTATCATTCTCACCAAGAAGGGTGGTGAATCAATTGCAATACAAGCGTTTAAGTCTGGGGCCGCAGATTATATAATCAAAGATCAAGAAAATAATTACCTATCTGAATTACCTCTTGCAATTGATAATGTATTTCAAGAAAGGGAAAAGGAAAAAGAAGACCAAATCTATCGGAAGCAATTGGAGGAGATTGTTGCAGAACGAACTCATGTTTTACGAGAATCTAACCAGCGTCTGTCAGATGAAGTTGCACGAAGAGCGCAAGCGTTGGAAGATTTAAAGGAAAGTCGAGAGGATATATCGTCGATTTTTCCAGACTTCCAGGGACGCAGTATTTATATCCTCACTCGATGGCCGCTGGATCGATATGAACTTAGCAGCAATTGACTTATTTGGATATCAGAATAGAGACCAAATTTGGAGTGATAGCATACTAGATCTCTATTGGGAGCCAGGTGCTCGCAAGAAATATACCCAAACTATTCAAAAGCAAGGCTTTGCGAAAGACTATCCGATTAAACTCAGAAAAATAGATGGTTCAAGTTTTGATGCGTTAATATCTGCCGTACCCTATGAAATAGGAGGACAGGTAATAGGATACCAAGGATTTATCCATGACATTTCAAAGGAATTGAAATCTGAACAAGAGCGTAAGCAGCTGTTAAGGCAGCAAGCTGTGATTGATGATCTTTCCATAACGATGGGGACGATTATAACGTTGGACGACCTCTACCAGTGTATCGCTGCCCATATCAATGATCTTTTCGAACCGGATGTATTATATATTTTTAAATTTGAGAGTGAACAGGAAATCGCCCGGGTAGAGTATGAGTGGAGATTAGATAATAGTAATAAAACAGGAGAATTATTCAATGTCAGGTTTGATTTTTTAGATCTGAGTTTTCAAAAGCATATAATACATTCAGGGGTATCGTTGTGCATTCCTGATTTGTGGAATTATCTTCGGGAACAAAACTTAGAGGATACAATAGATGATCTATCAATTCTAGGGATATCCCATTTAAATGAAATAAGCGACCAGTTGGATTGTTCAATGCTTCTATCCCCTTTAACAGTGGAGAATCAATTGATCGGTGTAATACAGCTCCTTAAGCAAGAGAAGGGGACATATTGTCAGGAGGATTTAGAAGTACTCACGAGAATCGCAAACGTAGTTGGGATAGGACTACGAAAAGCGTATTTATACAAAGAATCCCAAAACCTGGTTGAAAAATTATCAGCTTTACAACGGATTGAACAGGTGGTTTTAGAGAATCTATCCTTACCTACAACTCTAGATATCTTGGTTGATCAACTCATAAAAGAGCTACATGTAGACGCAGCTGACATATTGTATTATCACCCAAAATTAAAATCACTGAAATTTATCACCCAAGCTGGTTTCCGGCAAAATGTCCTCCAGCACACTGATTTAGCAATTGGGGAAGGATATGCAGGGGTTGCAGCGCAGACCCGCAGCACTCGCTTTATCCAGGACCTTACCAAAGTTGATTGCGAATTAACCACCACGTTAGAATTTACTGCAGAAGAATTTATATCGTACATTGGCGTTCCTTTACTCGCTAAAGGAAAATTAGTAGGGGTGCTGGAGATATACACCCGCAGTCAGCTTGATCCTGATCAGGAGTGGATGGATCTTGTTGAGATGGCGGCTGGCTTAGCTGCAATCGCTATTGACATTCAAAACCTTCAAAATGATCTTGAGCAGTCTCACAAGAAGATTACCAAGGCGTTTGATGCAATTATTGAAGGATGGGCAAAAGCGCTTGAATTACGCGGCATTGAGGCTGAAGGACACTCGCGCCGTATAGTAGACCTATCCTTGCGATTAGCAAAGAAACTGGGGATAAATGGCGACACATTGTTAGGTATTCGGAGAGGAGCGCTTCTGCATGATATTGGCAAAATGGGGATTCCAGATCATATCCTGCTAAAAGGGGGGAAGTTAACAAAGGAAGAAAGGGGTATAGTTGCTCGTCATCCAAGAGATGCCTTTGAATTATTGAAAACTAATGATTCCCTTCATGCAGCTTTGGATATACCCCTCTATCATCATGAACGGTGGGATGGTGAGGGTTACCCTTATGGATTAGCAGAGGAAGAGATACCTTTGCATGCCAGGATCTTTGCCATAGTTGATGTATGGGACGCACTGTTAACTGATCGTCCATATCGAAAAGCGTGGTCGAAAAAAGATGCTCTTACTCATATAAAAAAACAATCAGGCAAGCATTTTGATCCACAGGTAGTAGATGCTTTTTTAGAAATTCTTGCAGAAGACAAGATTTTCGATTTATAGAGGAGCACATTATTTTAAGTAAAATCTTATCTTATTTAGAAGAATTACAAAAAGAGCATACGGAAGACACTTCTACTTCTGATGTGATTGAGACAAAAAACACTAAATGTAAAACAAAAATTACAAAAGGGCTAATGTATTAATGTTTATCTCGCGCCAAGGAAAAATGTAATGATTTAAGAATCGAAATTGTTATATGATCAAAATGGGAAAACTATCCCTCAGACCGAAAACTCCAAATACATGTACAATGGAAAATAAAAATGATTTCCTTAGAAAATAATATAAATTCACTAAACTTTTCGGGACTATGCGTAAATGAAATCATATTTGATGAAGGGGGAAAAGCCCAAGATTATATTATTCTTGATGTAAATGCACAGGGCGAAAAAGTATTAAATATCAGTAGAGAAGAAGCTGTAAATGCATATGCATCTGAACTATTTAGTTCTGATGTACCGCCGTTCCTTGAGGTTATTGCCAGGGTCGTTGAAACAGGTGATTCCGAAGAATTTCAAGCTTACCATTCGCACTCTGATAAACATTTAATTGTCAGAGTAATACCAATGAGTGATACAAAATTTGCTACTGTTTTTATTGATGTTTCAGAGGCGGTTCAAACGAAACATTCACTCCAACACCTAAACCAAGTCTTACTGACCATTCGTAATATCAACCAGCTTATTGTCACGGAGAAGGATCGAGATCGCCTGCTTCAAAATGCGTGTAAAGAGCTTGTTGAACACCGTGGATACTACAATGCTTGGATCGTACTTTTGGACGATGAGAACGAATTAAAGGCTTGGTATGAGGAGGGATTAGGCGAGAATTTCCTTCCGTTACTGGAAAAAATAAAAAATGGTGAGTTGAGTACTTGTGGGCAGCGAGCGCTGAAAAAACCCGGTGTAGTAATCATACCAGATCCATCTTCTGCATGTGTAGATTGTCCTCTGTCCTTGAACTATGAAGGTCGTGGCGCAATGACTGTGCGGCTGGAACACAATGAGCGCGTTTATGGGATCATGGCAGTGTCGAACCCAATAGAGTATGTTACCGATGAGGATGAAAGCAAATTACTTCATGAAGCTGCAAACGACCTAGCGATTGCCTTGTACAATATTGAACTGGAGGAAGAGCGGGACAATGCAGAAAAGTTAATCAAACATCTAAACCAAGTTTTACTTACCATTCGTAATGTCAACCAGCTTATAGTCACGGAGAAGGATCGAGATCGCCTGCTTCAAGGTGCGTGTAAGGAACTTGTTAAAAATCGTGGCTATTACAACACTTGGATCGTACTTTTGGACGATGAGAACGAATTAAAGGCTTGGTATGAGGAGGGATTAGGCGAGAATTTCCTTCCGTTACTGGAAAAAATAAAAAATGGTGAGTTGAGTACTTGTGGGCAGCGAGCGCTGAAAAAACCCGGTGTAGTAGTCATACCAGATCCATCTTCTGCATGTGTAGATTGTCCTCTGTCCTTGAACTATAAAGGTCGTGGCGCAATGACTGTGCGGCTGGAACACAATGAGCGCGTTTATGGGATCATGGCAGTGTCGAACCCAATAGAGTATGTTACCGATGAGGATGAAAGCAAATTACTTCATGAAATCGCAAATGATCTTTCAATTGCCCTATATAGAATTGAATTGGAAAAAGAGCAAGCGCTTATTGAGGGAGTCCTGGATGAGAGTGAATCTTACTATAAGGCTGTCGTGGAAAACTCACATGATGGAATACTTATTGTTGATGATAATTTCTGTATAGAGTTTGTAAACGATAGAATGTGTGAAATAACTGCATATAGTCGTGAAGAGTTTATCGGTCACGATTTTCGGGAGTTTCTGGATGAGAAAAACCAAAGGTTTGTAGGAGAACGGTACAGGGAGCGCCAGAGGGGAGAAGATGTTCCGTTCCGCTATGAAGTCCCTTTTAATATTGGAGATGGAGAAGTAAGATGGACAGAGATCAGCTCTAGCAAGGTTGTTGATCGTGATGGAAAAATCAAGACGATTGCACAAATTAATGACATTACAGAGCGTAAGGTAGCGGAAGCGTCTGAAAAGCAGTTTATGCACCGAATTAAAGCCTTACACAAGATGGGATTAACCCTTGAATCTGAGTTGGATTTAAATGAGCTTTTAAAGGAAATTGTTTCCCAGGGAGTTAGTATTGTAAATGGAACAGGTGGTTCTTATAAATCAATCTCATCCGATGGTACAGTTTTGGAATTATCATATCAATTCGGATACTCCAATTTGCCAGATAATACTTCAGTCAAGCGGGGGGAGGGTTTAATTGGAAGGGTTTGGTTATCGAAAAACCAAATACTTGTCGATGATTATGCATCATGGCCGGATCATCTACCTGAATGGGTTGAAGCCTTAGGTCATAAACCAGTGATTGCTGTGCCTGTGCAGTACCAGAAAGAGTTTTTCGGAGTGATCGAAGTACTTGGATTAGAGGGAAAGTACTTTACTGATGAAGATGCCAGATTGCTGGAGATGTTTGCGCAAAAAGCTTCAATTGGTATTCACAATGCTAACCTATATAATCAAGCAGACCAAAGATTAAAGCGGATGTATGCATTTCATGATATTGAAAAAGCAATTTCAGGTAGTCTTGATCTAAATCTTACACTGGATATTGTAATAAAGCGGCTGGTCGAGAATCTAAACAGTGATGCAGGAGATATTCTCCTGCACAGCTGCGCCTTAGGAACTTTAGAATATGCAACAGGCGCAGGATTCAACACAGATACTCTCCAGCATACAAAACTGCGAATAGGAGAAGGACTGGCTGGTAAAGTAGCCCTAGAACGTCGGATTATCCATATTCCCGACTTAACAATAGAAACTACGTCTCTAGAGCGGGCGAAGAATATCCATCTTGAGAAATTTGTCACATATTTTGGAGTTCCTCTGATTGCTAAGGGAGAGGTTGTCGGTGTCTTAGAGGTTTTCCACCGCAAACGATTTGATCCAACTCAGGAATGGTTTGGCTATTTAAAGACACTTGCTGAACAAGTTGCGAGTGCCATTGACCGCATTAATCTATTCAATGACTTACAATTATCAAATATCAGGTTAACTAGAGCATATAACGATGTGATTACTGGATGGTCACGCGCTTTAGAACTCAGAGATCATGAAACAGAAGGTCATTGTCAGAGAGTTGAAGGGATGACTCTAAAAATTGCTCAGAGAATGGGGGTGGGCGGAGAAGATCTGGGATATATCCGGCAGGGTGCCTTATTACATGATATCGGAAAAATTGGTATTCCAGATCGAATATTACTAAAGCCTGGAAGGCTAACCGATGAAGAGTGGGAAATCATGAGAAAGCATCCTACTTATGCTTTTGAAATGCTTTCACCAATTGAACATCTAAAGCCAGCAATAGATATTCCCTATTGTCATCATGAGAAATGGGATGGATCTGGCTACCCCCGAGGATTGAAAGGTGAAGAAATTCCCAAATCAGCTAGAATTTTTGCTGTAGTTGATGTATGGGATGCCCTCAGATCTGATAGACCCTATCGAAAAGCATGGACAGATGAGAAAGCCCTAGGCTATATAAAAGAGCAGTCTGGTAAACATTTTGATCCTCAAGTTGTAGAAGCTTTTTTGGAAGTTATAGAGGGGAGATATAAGGAGAGTGTAGAATAAATTGTGTAAATGGATTATCCAAAAACACCATAAAGGAAAATCCATAACAAAAAAAGAATACCACAGATCAAGACAACTCAAACAAAATGCCGGGGGCAGAAAAAGTCGCCCGGGAACTGGGGAAAGCCAAAACCATTGATGATTTCTATGGGACAGCAGAAGGCTGGACACCGTCAAGATGGCTTCTTTGCCCGCCTATTTTCAGAAGTCGTAGAGCAGATGCTGGAAGCGGAGCTGACTGATGATCTGGGTTACGAACGCTATGAAGCCTCGGGGCGCAACTCAGGCAACAGCCGGAACGGGCATTATGACAGCTCCATGCGGACATCGGGGGGAGATACCAAAATCAGGGTTCCCCGAGATCGCAATGGCGAGTTTCAATCGGAGCTGCTGAAGAAAAACAGCAATGAGATTGAGCAAAAGATCATCACTATGTATGCCAAAGGAACGTCCACCCGAGATATCCGGGACATGCTGGAAGAATTGTACGGGATCGATGTGTCACCCAGCACCATCAGCAAGATCACTGACAAGATCTGGGAACTGGTAGAAGGCTACTCTGTACTGCCTTCGGCTTGTGGCAGAACCGGCCTCTGGCTCCAATCTATGCGATTGTCTACCTGGATGCGCTCCATATCGGGGGTTTTTGCACATCCCCTCAAAAAGGTTCAATTCAGCTGTAATCTAAGACACTTTATAATGAAGCTCTGCTGCCAAACAGAGAGACTTTCTGCCATTCTTGCACCTGTTGATTGGTATTATAATCCGATTTGAACTCCGGTATCTTTGATACTAATCCCCATTGTTGAAACATAGAAAGCCCTGGTCCCGCAACCATAAGCAGGTGCATACGGATGACCCCGCAGAACGACGAAGGCGGCTCTAAGCGTCTACATATCATCGGCGCCAATGAAATTACCTCAATTTACGATCTTCCCAGGTTTTCTGCAGAAGATCAGTCTCATTTTTTCTCCCTATCTGCCCATGAGCGAGCTGTGCTTCCCGAGCTGCGTACCTATGCATCGCGAATCTTCTTTATTCTACAACTTGGATACTTCAAAGCAGTGCGGCAATTTTTTGTGTTCAAGCTTGACGAAGTAGTCCAGGATATTACCTGGATTCAACAAACTCACTTTCCAGGCAGCAAGCTTCCTGAAAAACTAGTCGCCAAAGGAACGCGGCTCAAACATCAGTCATTGATCCTCCACCTTTGTGAGTATCGTCTCTGCGGTGATCTGGAGAGGCGGCAGCTAGCAAGCAAAGCGGAACAGGTTGTCCGGATATCCAGCAAGCCAGTCTTTGTGCTTTATGAATTGCTCCACTTCCTGGCCAATCAACGCATTGTCGCTCCTGGTTACACCGTTATGCAAAACATTGTTAGCAACGCGCTAACAAATGAACAGGTGCGGTTGGGCAAGGCTATTCAGGCTCACCTATCTACAGAAGATGCCGAAGCCTTAGAGCTTTTGCTGACGAAACCTCATGGTTTACATGAGATTACTCGCCTGAAGAAAGAACCTAAAGATTTTGGCGTGCAGGAGATGCGGCGTGAAATTGCCCGCGGCGAACAAATCGGTGCTCTGCATGATCTAGCACAACGTGTGTTGCCGCAGCTGGAGATATCCAGCGAAAGCATAAAGTATTATGCCTCACTGGTCGGTTATTACTCTGTGTATCAGCTGCGCCGTTTCGACCAGCAGGTTGCCTTCATCTATCTGCTTTGTTTCGTCTACCATCGCTACCAACAAATGCACGACAACCTGATCAATTGTCTCATTTACCAGGTACGGCGCTATAACGAAAAAGCCCGTCAGGTCGCTAAAGAGAAGGCCGCCGATCACCGGGCTAAGCAGGCCAGGAACTTTACCCAGGCTGGTCTCGTCTTGCGTTTATTTACAGACAAGACCATTCCACCGGAAACTCCTTTTGGCGAGGTCCAGGCGATGGCGTTCAGGATTGTTGGACAACAGGAAATGGATCGGCTGGCCGACACGCTGGTAAGTCAGGAATCAATTAATGAGGCTGTCTGGCAGTGGGAATACCTGGAGGAGCGGAACGCTGAATTCAAGCGGCGCTTACGGCCTATTCTGCGCACAGTATCGTTTGAAGCTCTTGGCAGCGAGAACCCCCTGCTGGAAGCAGCCCACTTTTTGCAATCTCTCTTTCGTGATGGCAAATCTTTGCGCGGAATGTCGTCCAATGAGCTGACTGTGCAATTTGTCCCTGACCGCAACCACCGGTACCTGTACACAGTTGATGCCAGGGGCCAAAGGCAATTTTCCGTTGATCGCTACGAGTTCCTGGTTTATCGTGCCCTGCGCAATGCCCTTGAAGCAGGTGATGTTTTCTGCCGCAACAGTGTTCGTTATCGCAGTTTTGAAGATGACTTACTGGATGATGCACGCTGGCAAAAGAAAGAAGAACTTATCACTGACACGGGATTGACCATCTTGCATCAACCCATTGAAAAACTGCTGGAATCTCTGGAGCGGCAGCTGGAACTCTTGCTGGTGGAAGTCAATCAACGGATTGCGGCGGGAGAAAACAAGCACATAAAAAAGAAACCGGGCGGGCGGTGGACATTACCGTATGCCCGGGCCGCACCGGCCATTAATCATTCTTTTTTTGCCTCCCATCCTGATATCGATATCCAGGCCGTATTGCGTTTTGTTGATCAAGGAACTGATTTTACAAACCAGTTTGATCATATTGTCTATCGTGCGGTCAAACAGCCGCTGGATAAGTCCTTGTTGATGGCTGCTCTTATCGCCTGGGGAACGAATACAGGGCTTGGGCGAATGAGCAACATATCTGATGTTGACTTTTCCACTCTAACAACAACTTCTGAAAATTACATCCGCCCGGAAACTCTGCGAGCAGCTAACGACCAGGTGAGCAATGCTGCCGCAGAACTCCCCATCTTCCGATATTACGACATCGGTGATTTGGTTCACTCCAGCAGTGATGGACAGAAATTTGAGACTAGAATACACACGATTAACGCTCGTCACTCATCGAAGTATTTTGGCTTGAAAAAAGGCGTGGTCGCTTACACTTTGGTCGCCAATCATTTGCCCATCAATGCCCGGGTTATCGGCGCCCATGAGCACGAAAGTCACTATGTCTATGATTTACTGGCCAACAACACAACTGAAGTCCAGCCTGCCAGGCACTCAACAGACACTCACGGAACAAATCATGTGAACTTTGCGCTGCTGCACATCTTTGGCTACCAGTTTGCCCCTCGATATAAAATTCTTTTTGACAAGGTTCGCACGTCGCTTTATGGCTTCAAGCATCCCAGCCAGTATTCTGACATGCTCCTCAAACCAATCCGGAAGGCCAACAAACAGCTGATCATTGATGAGTGGCCTAACATGCAGCGGATCTTTCTTTCCCTCGCATTGAAAACAACAACTCAATTCATCATTGTTGGCAAACTGAGTTCGTACACGCGCAAAAACCGCACCAAGCGTGCGCTTTGGGAATTAGATAATATTTACCGTTCTCTCTACCTTCTCAACTATATCGACTCCTTGCCCTTGCGGCAAAATGTCCAGCAGGCCATGAATCGCGGAGAAAGCTATCATCAGCTGCGCCGGGCCGTTTCCTATGCCAATTTTGGCGCCTTGCGATTCAAGACCGAAAGTGAACAATTGATCTGGAGCGAATGCAGTCGATTGATCACGAATTGCATCATTTACTACAATGCCGCTTTGCTGTCTCGGTTGCTTGAGATCAAAGAAGCCGCGGGAGAAGAGGAACAGGTCAATCTCCTAGGACGTGTTTCACCAGTTGCCTGGCAGCATATCAACTTTCACGGAAGGTTTGAGTTCTTAGATCCACCCGCGCCCATCGATCTTGAATCGGTGGTTCAGGATCTTGTCAGGGGGGAGATTAGGATTTCTGAGGCTCTGAATTGAACCTTTTTGAGGGGATGTGCAAAAAACCCCAAATTGCATCATTTACTACAACGCGACTTTGCTGTCTCGCTTGCTTGAGATCAAAGAAACCGCGGAAGAAGACGAACAGGTGACGCGACTTGGACAAGTTTCTCCGATTACCTAGCAACATATTAACTTCCACGGAAAATTCGAGTTCTTGGACCCACCTGCACCCATCGATCTTGAATCGGTAGTTCGGGAGCTAGCCCAGGGGACAGTCAATATTTACGAAGATCTGGATTGAACCTTTTTGAGGGGATGTGCAAAAAAACCCAATACAGAAAATTTCCCCAAATTTCTTCACCATTTGTACGTAAATGAAGGTAATTTAATTTTGACGTGGAATTCAGGTAATTATCTCCTCAAGGTAAATCTTAAATACGTGGAGGTGTTTTTCAGTGTATACTGAGGGAAATTCAATCAGGGAGGAAGAATGGATTTATTGAAAAAACGGATTCTGGCAGAAGGACAATACATAGGTAATGGCATTCTAAAAGTTGATAGTTTTATCAATCATCAGGTTGATCCAGTGTTAATGAATGAAGCTGGGAAGGAGTTTGCCAGAATCTTTAAAGATATTTCCCCCACAAAAATATTAACAGCTGAAATTTCCGGGATAGCCCCAGCAGTTTCAGCAGGATTACATATGCAAATCCCGGTTGTTTTTGCCAGAAAACATAAACCGATTACCATGCCAGATCAAGTTTTACTCACCTTATCTCCATCTCATACCAAAGGAAGGACTGTAGAATTAATCGTTTCCCCAGAATATCTGGGCACCGGTGAACGCGTATTGATCATCGATGATTTTTTGGCAACAGGAAAGACCATCGAGGGTTTAATTCGTCTGGCCGAAATTGCTGGTGCGACTATCGTTGGGGTGGGCGCTTTAATCGAAAAATCTTTTGAAGAAGGCAGGAAACACCTGGAAGAAATGAATATCACTGTTCATTCATTGGCCAGGATTGAATCCATGACTGAAGATGCAATTATCTTTTATCAATCATGACTCGAGACACAATCGTTATCCTTGATTTTGGATCTCAATATACACAATTAATTACCCGGGTTGTCAGAGAACAATCAGTTTATTCCCTACAGCTGCCCTAGCATGTCGATCCCCAGCATCTGGTTGATATTCAACCCAAGGGAATCATTCTCTCCGGAGGCCCCGCATCTATTTATATGGATGGCGCACCAAAATTTCCTCCTTCCCTTGTCTCTTTAAGGATTCCTATTCTGGGAATTTGTTATGGCATGCAAGCCATGGCAAGTGCGCTGGCTGGAGATATCACCCCATCGTCAGCAAGGGAATATGGCCATGGCTTACTGGTAGTCAATGAACCGAATCCGCTTCTTCCCCTTGGCGACCATCAAGTCTGGATGTCCCATGGTGATCAAATCACTCAACTACCCCCCGGGTTTAGTGGATTGGCAACTACTGAAAACACTCCCATCGCGGCCATGGACGATTCAAATCGTCATTATTATGGCGTCCAATTTCATCCAGAAGTTAAACACACACCGATTGGATCAGTAATCATCAAAAATTTCTTATTCAAGATTTGCCAAGTTCAATCAAATTGGACTGTATGGTGCAAATATGCCATCCGAGTTCTTTCAATAGCTATTTTTGTCCAAATAATCAATAACTCAATAATGAATCTCCACTTTCTTAGCGTGTGGTATGTTTTGCCACTTTCAAATTTCAATTACATACTGGTTGAGGTTTATGGTCTATTGGCTGCTCCATACACGTACTTTCATTATTTCTTGATCTTTTTGCCTCTTTGGGTACTGCTAACAATGATAAATATCTGGAAATCATTCTCTTCCGCCAACAAGTGCGAATCCTGCAGCGGAAATTGAACACTTCGCCACGAATTTCTCGCCCAGAAAAACAGATATTGGGTACACTATCCGCCAGGTTCAGCCAGTTAGAAAATTATGCTCGTCAACGAATGCAGCAGGTCATGCTGATATTCAAACCTGACACGATACTGCGATGGTATCGTGAATTGGTCCGACGTAAATGGGCACTCCATCAAAAGAGAAAACCAGGCAGACCCCGATTATCGTCTGAACTTGAAGAGTTGATCATCCGTCTTGCCAATGAGAATCCCCGCTGGGGATATGACAAGATCCATGGTGAACTGCTCAAGTTGGGATTTGCCGTGAGCCCAACATCGGTCCGTAATGTTCTAAAACGTCATCGGATATCACCTGCTCCCCAACGATTTTCCCTTTCCTGGCGCAGTTTCCTGGGACACTATAAGGATCAAATCCTGGCTTGTGTTTTCTCTACCATCGTAACTATCTCGCTCTCTGGATGTGCATATTTCCTGGCTGTGGAAAATTGTTGAGAAAGATCCTGTTCGTCCCAAGATAATTAGTGTCGTGCGTGGGGTTGGTTATCAACTAGATCTCTAGTCCCGCGGTTTTCCATCTCTTTTCCGGTGAATTTACTCTTATTCAATTTAAAGCCAACGTTTTCCCCGGGGAACACGTTGGCTGGGGTGCTTTCTTGCTTTCAATTCTGTAATCTTTTTCATCTCTCCGGATATCACCGCAAATAATGAGACAAGGCCAGGGCTGTAAAATAATATCCTGGTGCGAGAAGAATTTTAACAATTCTGTTGTATGCCAGGATCGAGTCTTGTGCCTCCTAACAAATTTGTCGGTCCTTTTCCATTTGCTCAGTTGTATATTTAATATAGTGGGGAACTTCGCGCGAAATAAGGGAGTGCAGGAAATTTACCTGTCAGTCCTCTGGTTTTGATCACCGTTTTATTACTATCAAAAGGACTCCAGTATCATAAATGTGTCTACATGAAAATGCTCATTGTTGAAGACGATCCTTATACCCAAAAAATTCTTCAGTCTATCCTTTCTCATGAAGGGCATACTGTCTTCTTTTCACCAGCCGGGAAAGCAGGTCTTCGTTCCGCAAAACAGTTAGTTCCTGATCTAATCTTATTGGATATCCCCTTTTCAGATTCAGACGGCTTTCTGTTCCTGAAAAAGCTGCGCGCAGCCCCGGAAACGGAATCGATTCCGGTGATTATTCTCCTCAATAAATCCCAGGCGGATACGCAGACAAAGTATATGCATGCTGGTGCTAGTGCCTGCCTTGAAAAGCCTTTTCGCCCTTGGCAACTCCTCGCCCAAATTAAGGCTCTCCACCTCTAAACTCGCGCAGCCCTGCACTTCTCCCTCCTCCATCAATAAGGAAGTTTGCCCTTCGAGAACACCGCTTTTTTTTGACCAGTGGATATTTACTTCCCGTCCCCATTTCATTCCCCACTTTGTTTTTAGCCTTTGGTCTTTTGGCTGTGGTTTATGAAGACGGGTTGTGGATGCCGCTGGTTTTGTTGGGCACGATTATGTTAGGGATTATTCCAATTATCTGGAAAAGAAATCCTAAAGAGATCCTGGAAAGAGCTAAAAAGATTTTGAAGAACTTTAGTCAAATTGAGGAAGACAAAGAAGCTGTAAAGTTTCCATAGGCAGTGATTGCTGCTGTTATTGGGCTGGTTTATCTTAGGTTTGTCAGGGGAGCGATTTTATAATGAATAATTCTCGAAGAAAGAAAATTTATATATTGGTTACAGTTTTAGCCTTGATATTGGTTGGTGCAATCGCTATGTTTTCAGGCGTGCTGACACCGAACGGGGGTTTGGTAAATGTAATAGAGAAACTAAATGAAAACTATGTGCCAACAACGTCGGAAGCACAAGCTACACTCGTGGCTGGCGAGGTGGGTAGCGAGATTTATGACCTGTCCATGTACGAGGAGAGCAGCAAAGAATATGACGAGGCATTGGCTCAGCTGGAGGAAGACTGGTTTCCGAGACTAGTTGTGGTCATGCCCAAGGGGCCTGAAGGCGGGGAGTATCCCAACTCGCCGCCCCTTATTTATGACGCGTTTCCTGGACAGAAAGGCGAAACGGCTGATGGCGAGACTTACACTATAACCAGGACCTGGATCGGAGATATAACTGTTGGGACAGAAGTTATTCTGGAAGGGGTAGTGCAGCAGGGAGAATAGTGCTTTGTAACAGGAGAAACAGTCGGGGGTTGGAATTCATCTGGATGGGTTTTGTGTTATCGCTTGTATATTTACATTTCTGTAAGAAGTATACTTAAAATAAAAAAGGTCGTCAAGCACGGATTTTGCCTATCTTATTTTTATTGTGAAGTGGAATTTGAAGGAGTAAGCGTAGGGTAATGCCTATGCGCATTTTGCCTATTTGAAAATAATTTGGTCCCTTTTTCTCTCCTTTTCAGGCCTTTATCAGGGGTAGATCTCCCCAGGGAAATCGCTCTCCGTGATTCCTAGGGCCTCGTGTTTGTATCTGAAATATAGCGATCGCTTTCAGGAACTAGCAATTCCGGATATTATTAAATAGAAGAGTAAACGGCTTGAGAGCTTATTTTGAAGCCACAAAAATCATCAGGGCTTTACTCTTGTAATAAAATTGTTAGCAGACACAATGCGCATCAAAGAAAGTATAGAGTTCTTGTACTTGTAAGGCGGGCATATACTATGGCACTTGATTCAGGAGGAATGGCGGATAAGCTAGGCAACCGGTATGAGGGAAGATGGGTTGCAAAGCAACTTCTCAATTTATTAAATGAGGAAATCAAGTCCGTAACCATAGAATTGATTGGCCTCGACGAGCCAGGAGTAGATCTTCTGGTTATTAGGAAAGATGGAACCCGGCAACTCCAGCAGTGCAAAGCTCGCTGTGGAAGTAGCGAGAACTGGACAATAGCTAGGCTGGCTGAAAAAAAAGTCCTCCACAATATAAAAAATCATTTGTCTAGAGATCAGGGACTTGAATTTGCGTTTGTTTCAGCAGTTCCTTTCAATAATCTGGGAGACATATGCGATAGCGCTAGAAACTCTGATAACGACCCGGAGACTTTTTATCAATTCTCAATAAAAGAAAAAGGGCAGCCCCGCACCAGGATATTCAATGAGTTTTGTAATAGACTGGATCTAAACCCAGCCAACGATAGAGAATTGGCCCAGGCTTTTGACTTTATCAAACGAACTCATATAATCCTTGAGCCGGATAATCAAATGGCAAAGGAGGATCTTTTAGCGCGCACAAGCTTTTTGTTGACCGGAGAGGCCGAAACAGCACTTTCTGTATTGCTAACCTATGCTGCTGATGACAATTATCGCCAGCCAATATATGTTGATAAACTAAGGCAGCATTTGAGTGATAAATGCAATATTCGCCCCAAAGTTTTAACACACAATAAACATATTGGCCCTGCCGTAGAGGAGTTGAAAAAGCAATTCAAAGATTCTATTCAGGGAGGCCTGATTGGAGGTAACATCATCCCGAGGGCTGAATCAACCCAGATTATAGATTCCATCGTTAATGGACATGATGTCATTGTTCACGGCGCTGCGGGCTACGGGAAGACGGGCGTTTTATATGAGTTGACTGAAATGCTGAATGACCGCGATCTAGTATATTTGCCCATCCGGCTAGACACGCGAAATCCCGTTAATACCGCAGAGCAATTTGGGAAGGATTTGGGACTACCAGACTCACCTGTCTATTCCCTTGCTGGCCTGGCCGGCGAACGCAGAAGCGTGCTAATATTGGATCAGCTCGATGCTATCCGCTGGACAGCTGCGCACTCCAGTACTGCAATAGCTGTATGTAACGAAATGGTTCGACAGGTCCAGTCTCTGCGCAAAGGGGGAAAGAACATTTCTTTGGTTTTTGCCTGTCGTTCTTATGATATGGAAAACGATCCTGAGCTCAGGACATTAGTTGGCAACAAAGATCTAAACAGCATAAATAAAATACCTGTAAATGAACTTACCAAGGAACAGCTGAAAAATATCATAGGATCCGATATTGACAGCCTTACTAATAAGCAGATAAATATACTTTCCTGCCCTTTCAATTTGGCCATCTGGATAAAGCTTAATGAAGAAAGTATGGTCTGGAGCTTTAAGTCCGCGACTGAACTTATGCGACGATTTTGGGAGGATCGGCGCCGGTGTCTTGATGAACAGGTAGGAATATCGGGCTCGCAAATTGATGCTTTTTTAGAACCAATACTCGACTACGTGGAAAGCAATGGCGCAGTATCTGCCCCTGTCAACCTGGCCGGGCGGGATCCGCGGATTCGGAAAGCTTTAATTTCATTTGGTATTCTTCAACCCAATCAAAGCAGGATTATTTTTTTCACCAGAGCTATCTGGATTTTTTGATCGCGGAGCGCCTTCTGCAGAATGTTCTCCGGGGGACCGGTTCAGTAATTGATTGGTTAGGTTCCAAGAGTACTCAATCTCTATTCCGGCGTGAACAACTTCGTCAAGTGTTTTCTCTTCTGTCAGACGATGATCCCCGGGAGTTCTTCAGGGCTTCAAAAGAACTCTTAGAATCTGATAATGTCCGTTTCCATCTGAAACACCTCGTCCTTGAGCTATTTGGCCAAATGGAAAAGATTAATGACCCAATAGGCTCATTCTTTCTGAAGCTTGTAGATGAACCCTCATGGACAGAACATATTCATGAAACAGTTTTTTTTGGCCATCAGGTGTGGATATCTTACCTTTTAGACAGCGGGGCAATCTCGGAATGGCTTAATTCCGCTGAAGACCAACTGATTGGTCGTGCCTTGTGGTTACTTCGATCAGTAGCCGAGTATGTCCCAGACAAAGTAACGGATATATTGTCGCCCAGTTTGAGCAAGGACGAGCCTTGGCCTTCACGGATCTATGGTGCATTGTGTTGGAAGGAGGTGGACGATTCCGAAAACATGTTTGACCTCCGTCTTCAGCTAACCAGAATGGGACAAGTGAGAGATTATGTAGACTGGAATTCCTTATGTACGAAATATCCCATCCGGGCCCTTCAATTACTCAGCGCCATTCTTTCTTTCCGCATCAATAGCAGCAGAGGAAGCAATACACAGGAATTATCTAGCCGTCCTAACAGATGGGTTAAGCACGAATTGACGGCTTTTTTCAAAGTAGTGGAGAGGTATCCGCTTGAATCCTGGGAACATCTGATGCCACACATTGTTCATATTGCTACTTCAGTTACTCGAGAAGACTATCAAAGAGAAACTTGGAAGATGGAATTAGGATCGGGAAGAGACGAAACAAATATCATTCTCGGGACTATAAAATTGGTTACCCGGGCCGGAAGCGTGCTTGCAGCCGAGAAGCCTGAAGAGTTTATCTCGCTAGTTGAGTCTCTCCAAAATAACAACGAAATCAACGGCCCTATGATTGAAAATGTCATCATAGCTGCTTACGCGCATCTACCGGACAGTCATGCAGACGCCGGGATTAACTGGCTGCTTGATGATCCGTCAAGATTCCGCCTTGGTTCCGGATACTATGAGACTGAATGGGCACCCGCAGTAGAGCTCGTTACTTCATTATCCTCTCATTGTTCCGACAATGTGTTTAAAAGATTGGAAGACGCAATTGTCGATTACCATGCTCCTGAGGAAATTGCAGATGCTAAATATTGCTTAGAGTGGAGACGCAAAGGAAAATATCCTCATTTCTGGGGGAAAACCCAGTATTTCTTGCTTCCCGCAGTAGACAGCAGTAGAACGCAGCCAGCTACAAGATCCTTGATACGTGTGCTCAATAGGAAATTTGGAAAATATGATAGTAGTTCCTTTATGCGTGGCGGGGGTACCGTCGGAGGGGTGATAGGGTCAAAACTCACTCCAAATCTAACAAAGATCAGTGACAAGGCATGGCTCAGAATAGTCGCGAGTAGTAATGTCACGGAGCAGGACAACAACAAATGGGTCCAGGCTGGCCCGGATCGGGTGCTGACAACCTCTATTCGAAGTTTTGCACAAAGCCTTGCTAATATGTCCAGCCAGTTCCCTGAACGATTCGGCAAACTTGCGCTCCTGTTTCCCGACAGTGTGCATCCATGGTACATCTCAGCTGTGATTAGTGGCCTTTCATCTTCTACTCCGGGTGACGCAGTACCCGAAGCCGAGAAAGACTCATGGCGGCCTGCAAGTATCAAAACTATTCTCGCGGTCTTAGATAAATATCAATCCAGTGATTCCTATGAAGTTGCAACGTCGTTCTGTCGGCTTATTGCGGGAAGGCCTGATGAAAGTTGGTCGAAAAAAACAATTGAACAATTGGTGCGCTTTGCTGTGGACCACCCCGATCCTGAACCTGGAAATTTGAATATCTACAACGATAGCAGCATCGACGAAGCTACCGTTGACATCCTCTTCCAGAACACGATCAATTGTGTGCGAGGTGTAGCTGCCGATACTATTGGGCGCCTGTTGTGGAAGAATCCGGATTATTTTGAACAGGTTAGGCCAGGTATCGAATCACTGGTTTCTGACACCCACCCAGTAGTAAGAATGGCATCTATTGAAGCCATTAAGCCAGTATTTCGAATAGATGAAGAGTTAGCTGTTCAGTGGTTTTGTGCAGCTTGCAATGATGATCTACGAGTGGCAGCGTCTTACCGAGCAATAGATATTTTCAACTATACTGTTCCTGGTCATATAGACCAGGTCGGCCCAATTATTCAGGCGATGGTCATCTCTGGCAAGAATGACATAGCCAAGGAAGGCGCAAGGCAGGTAACGGCCCGCCATCTATTTGATGGTTTATTCAGGGACGAATTAGCTTCCTGTATGGAAGGTTCTCTATCACAGCGCATCGGTGTTGCAAATATCACCGCTTCATTTCTAAATAATGAGGATTATTCGGGAAAATGCCAGGAGCTATTGCGCCCGTTCATGAATGATCCGGAGAAAGATGTCCGCGACGAACTACGTACCATTTTCAGGAAAGGTGCTATGTTACTTGAATCGGATTATGAAGATTTTATAAAAGAATATATCCAGTCAAAGGCATTTGAAGATGACCCCCACCATTTTATCAGGTATATAAAAGACCTTCCTGGTTCCCTCGTGCCTGTTGCAGATGCGATACTCCCTGTCATTTGTGTATCTGCTACAACCCTAAAAGAGGGGGCTCAAGACAGCAGTGCGAGATATATAGGAACAGAGCTGATATCCATTTTGCTGCGCCTCTACGAACAAGCCGAAGGGGAACAGAATAGCTCTATGGTTGAGCAGTGCCTGGATGTTTGGGATCTTCTTATTGAAAACCGATTAACAGGGCCCGGGAATTTAGTTAGGCAGGCAATAGAGATATAGTTGGATTTAATCTTTTTGAAGGGATATACAATAATACCCTTAATGAGTTTCGGAAGCCACGCTTCTGGCCTTGCAGTTTCTTAATGCTTTTTGTAAGTGAAAAGGTGGCGTGAGAGCAAATTGCCTATGCGCAGTATTATCAGTTAGGCTGGTTTTTGAGGCAGTATCAGTATGAACGCCTCCAAAAAACCCGCTCTCCTCCCCTCCTGGAGGCTCAGCTACCGTTCAGCATGTAGCCCTTCCCCCGCTTAGTGAGTAAATAACGAGGAGCAGACGGATCTTCCTCGATCGCGATCCTCAGATAAGCAATATTCGTGTACAGCGTGTTCATATCCCCGCAGTATGATGTTTTCCAGATCTTGGTGAAGAGTTCTTCTTTGGAAACCAGGGCACCCTTTTTCTTGATCAGGTATTTCAAGATCTGAACCCCGCGCCCTTTAAAAACCTCATCCGTATTTTTTCCTCTATAAATACAGTAATATTAAGTCTTCGATAGTACATCATTCTGATTTTTCGAGGAAATTACATGATCTGGTTTATCCTGCGACACCTGTTTTCATCACTTTTATCGATTTTCAGCCTCTCCCGATTATCTGACCCAGAAAAAGACCTTGAAATCTTGGTGCTCCGTCATCAATTAGCTATCTTGCAGCGAAAACTCAAGCACCCAATCAAACCAACTCGCATTGAGAAAATGACTTTAGCTGTTCTTGTAGTCAAACTAAAACATTTCTCGCGTAAATCCACCAACTATTTTCGTGACCTCATTCTGATCTTTCAACCTGAAACGATCTTTCGCTGGCATCGAGATTTGGTTCGCCGGAAGTGGACGTTCTCAATCAAAGGAATTGGTGGGAGACCTTCCCTTTCCAAGGAAAACAAGAAACTCATCCTCCGCCTTGCCCAAGAAAATCCTCGCTGGGGTTATGGAAAGATCCAGGGTGAACTGATCAAGTTAGATATTAGAGTGTCTCAATCGACCATCCGAAGCATTCTCCGTCAGCATGGCCTCTTGCCAGCTCCTGTGCGTAGCGGCTCGATTGGCTGGAAACACCTCATGGCGCACTACAAAGACCAGATTTTAGCCTGCGATTTCTTTTCTGTAGAGACAATTTGGCTCAAAACGATCTATGTGCTGTTCTTTATAGAATTAGGAACTAGGCGTGTCCACTTTGCTGGGATCACTACCAACCTCAACCAAGTTTGGGTCACTCAACAGGCCAGACAACTGGTTTGGAAAGTTCGCGAGCAAGATGTTTCTCTTCGTTTCCTGATCCATGACAATAACACTAAATTCTCCCAATCCTTTGATGTTGTCTTTCAGTCCGAGGGGTTCCATGTTATTCATACCCCCTACTCTGCACCGAATGCCAATGCCTTTGCTGAACGCTGGGTGCGCTCGGTAGGGGACGAATGTCTGGACCATATCCTTATCTTGAGTGCGCTTCATCTAAGACGTGTCCTGCTCGAATATATTGATGGCTACTACAATATTGCCCGCCCCCATCAGGGGATTGGGCAGCGCTTTCCAATTCCCAATGAATCACTGGAAGCCACTGGTTCGATTCAGCGCAGAAAAATCTTGGGCGGAATCATCAATGACTACTATCGTGTTTCTGGCGACTTTGTTTTATCCAGCCAATAATTTCTATTCCCCATAATTTCATCGGGGTTCTTAATCTTCTCTCTCTATTTAATTTCGTGCGTCTTTTCTGATCGTAATGTTAAATCTTGACGTTTAAATTTGCTATTTCTTCTACTAACTTTAAACCTGTTTTGTTCAAAACTCAACTGATTAACCTGATAATTGTCCGGATGGAGTTTTTAAACCAAACGAGGATAGACAATTCGTTTTACCATGAAATCTGGGAGTGTAGTTCCCAAAATTCATGGTAAAATCAGGTTATGATAAAACGACCTTTTTACATTTCCAGACTCACAACTGCAATAAACCGATCGCCAATTACAGCTCTGCTGGGACCGCGTCAATGCGGAAAAACAACCCTGGCGCATCTGCTCATGAAGCAGCAGGAAGCTGTATACTTTGATCTAGAATCTATTCCTGATCAGAGGCGGTTAGAAAACCCTGAATTAGTTTTGGGCGACCTAAAGGGGCTGGTAATCCTTGATGAGATCCAGTTTATCCCCAGTCTATTCCAGGTTCTTCGTGTGCTTGTAGACAGACCCGACAACAAAGCCCAGTATTTGATTCTCGGCAGCGCTTCGCCTGAAATCATTAAAAATGCCTCTGAGACATTGGCTGGTCGGATTGAATTCATAGAGCTGAGCGGTTTCGATCTGGGAGAGATTGGTCAGAAAAACTGGGAGACACTTTGGCTACGTGGAGGTTCTCCAAGATCCTATCTGGCAGATTCAGAAAAAGATAGTCTTGCCTGGCGAGAAGGTTTTATCAGGACTTTTCTGGAACGTGATATCCCCCAACTCGGGATTAATATTTCCCCAGTAGCAATGCGTCGATTCTGGACCATGCTGGCCCATTATCACGGTCAAACCTGGAATGCTTCGCAGCTGGGGCGGTCCATGGGGCTAACAAACAAGACTGTGCGTTCTTATCTAGACATTCTTACTGGCACATATATGGTTCGCCAGCTGCAGCCCTGGATCGCCAATCTGGGCAAACGGCAGGTGAAATCACCCAAGGTCTATTTTCGCGATAGCGGATTGCTTCATAGTCTGCTGGAAATCACGGATCGTAACAATTTACTCGGACATCCCAAAGTTGGAGCTTCCTGGGAAAGCTTTGCGATTGAGCAAGTGCTTCAATTTGTGCGCCCAAATCAGGCCTATTTCTGGGCTACACACAATGGCGCAGAAATTGATTTGTTATTTTCTGATCGGGGAAAGAATTATGGTGTTGAGGTTAAACTCAATGAAGCACCCAAAATTACAGCCTCGATGCATACTGCTCTCTCAGAATTGAAATTGGAGCACCTCTGGGTGATTTACCCCGGCAAGGAAGCCTATCCAACTCATAAACAGATCTCGGTTTGGCCCATCAGCCAGATCGATAAATTACCCTTTGGTGTTGAATGACCAATTAATCAAGCCTTGCGATTGTTACCATATCAATGGCACGCCCGCTGTGGCGATATTTTTATCCTTTCAAAGGGTAAAATCAGACCTTAAAACAAATATTTCAGATAAGTTTGGCATATCTTTTCCAGATCCCTATTTAACTGCACCAAAATTGCACTGAGATCTAGAAATATCAACATTAATTTAAGGTAAAAAATTTTTGTCCCAATCAGAAAGAGAGCCCCCGTAAATCATGGGTGCCCCTGTCAATGACAATTAGAAATGCCCATGGATAAAGACCCAGCACAGCGACTATTGAGACACTTTCAAGACGAGCTCACTGGTGCTGGTGGGTAATTGCGGGACATCTCGGGATTGCTCCTGACGGTGTAATGGGACCCCGGGGGCATTCGAACAGAAAGTTACGGTTTGGAGATTGCCATTTGCTTGCGTGATTTGCGTGTCCTAATGTAATAACTGATACGCGTAGTGGTGCCCTACCCTTAATGACGTTGAACGATCAATTTCTTCGGCACACCAAGCAAGAGTAGTCCCTGTATACGTTCCCGATCCTTGTCATTCATACTGGCCTGAATCGTACTTTTGGGCTTTCCAAGAACAACCCCCTGTGCTTTCTTGGCCGCCAGCGCTTCCTTTGTCCTGGAAGAAAATAAAGTAGCAAATCCTTGAGAATAAAGCCCCGTTCGATTTCCGCTAATCTGTGCTCAGTACAATCCTGTTTCGCGCTTCAGTTTCCGCCACCCGAACACTTCCGCAATTTCCAACCTGGTCAAAGACCTGGTCCCCGAAACACTTCAAAGGCGGCTCTTTGGATCAGCCAACCGCCTCACTATAGTTTTGAACTACTCCTTGTTTCAGCGACCTGGCAAATTGAATAGTGATATCCATTTCATCCCCTTATTAATAGAAAAAGGGTTGTCCCAAAAGCGATTGGCACAACCCTTATTTTTATTTACCGGATTATATTCCAATTTACGTAAGTATTATACATTAAATAAAAAAGGCTACAAATAATGATTATTCGATTAGTTTTCCTTATGAAACTGCGGTGATTGTCATAGCCTGAGCAGCTTTCTAAGATTGATGATAGCAAATATTGCTGTTAACGAGCGTGGATTGGTTATCAGCGGTTTCCTCTCAAGGTCCAGCACTCTTTCATTAATATACTAATATGTTCTTACCGGGTATGAAGGTCTTTGTCTCAATCCTCAAAAGACAATAATACGCTGGTTTTTTTCAGCACCTTCATGATGGTGCTTCTGGACAGCTGACAGATTAACTCAGCATCCCGGATATCCCAATCTAAATTCTTAACCTGGTCGGCTAGAATCACTCCCTCAACTGGCAAGCCAGGCGGTATTCTTACCTCAAAGGGATAGCCCTTGATCAGATTGGTGATCGGACAGAGAATGGATAAGCCTACTTTACCATTATATGCCTTAGGAGACAGAACAACAGCGGGTCGTCTTCCCGCCTGCTCATGTCCTGCCTGGGGATCCAGCGTGATCCAGATTGCATCCCCGCGTTCAGGGATATAGTCACTGTCCTTCTTTACCACGCTTCTCTACCTGTAGCGGGACCCGTGTTCACTTCACCATGAAGACACTCTTCTGTTACCTGGTCAAGCATCGCTTCGAGCTCTAGCGGGGTTTCCCTCTCGGGAAAAATTACAATTGCCCCGTTGACGATTGTTAAGTTTACCAGGGAGTCTTCCTCGAGTCCAACTTCAGCAGCAACCAATTTCGGAATCCGCAGCCCAAGACTATTCCCCCACTTATTGATCTTTTTTCTCATATGAATTACCTCGTTCTTTGTCACCAGCCAAAGGATATACATTGAGTATACATAGGTTGGTCGTCCTTGTCAAGTAAACTCTGGACCCATTTCCAAATTACAGCAGCTGTCGGTACTCTTTGGACGGGACGTATTTGCGCCCGTGCCGGGAAGGACCCAGCACCACCAGCCACCCCTATCAGGGTAGCAAGCAAAGTATCTCCGAAGTTTTGGTTTTGTATTACTTTTTTGTTTTGGGGGGTTGTTTGAAAGTTAAGTAATTATGTGGTATTGCCTATACGAAATTGGCTATGCCTTATTGTTTTGTGCTCATTGGTGAAATCGAGTGCATGTCCTGTCTTGATCCAATGCGACCCCGTCCTATTCCTACCCTTTCCGCGAATAGTGATCAGATAGTGCGGGGAACTGAGGCCTTTTTCGAGTGCTTCCCGCAAGAAACTGGTGTATGTATAGAGCGTATTCATATCGTCTAGGTAGGCTGTCTCCCAGATTTCAGCTAAAAGCTCTTCTTTAGAGACCGCCTTACCGTTTTTGTCAATAAGATATTTCAGGATCTGGACCTACTTGGTGGATAAATAGGAGAATCCGGCGGGCGTGAACGCTTGAACTATTCGTTGCAGAAATAATGCTCCGAATCCCCCTTCACCCTACGCGGATCGGGCTATGAATAAGAGTCGGCCTGAGCTGCCAAGAGGCTGAACTCGAACCTACCACGCATCGGATAAAGGCATTATTCCTATTCTTGTACAGATTCTTGGTGGAGACTAACGGGTGTACCAGCAGACGAACGTTTTTCTCCGAACTTTTCAACAACCATAACCCGACTTAGTAAATCGCGCCGCGTACCGCCCGAATGAAGTGAGGTCTGCTTGATACGGGGGTTATGTTGCACTTATCTCTCAAAACATCATCCTGTTGTAACTTTTTTCGCAGCCAGTCTTATTTTCGCATATTTCATTCCGCTTATCTAATATTTTCTTCCCATCAATATGTTCCAGACCAAATTCTTCTTCATACTGTAACTATTCAGTCTTGCGTCGGAATTCCTTGCTGTGAAAGCTTTAGCCTGAATATTTACATCTTTTTGCTATATAACCTATCGCACGTTTGATATGTACCCATCTTGAGCTGCCGCTAATTGGCTGTGGGGTTTGCATAGTTGTAAACTGTCTATACTTAGTTATCGTCTATAATGCACTCAAATAGAAAAGGCAAACCCGGTGAAAGCCGGCGACGCAAAGCCATGGGTCTAACACCATGCCACCAGGCATAGCTATGATCGCCAGGCCGCCTAATTCAAACTTTCATCTAGGTGACTTGGATATACATCCAGGTCATTTTTGTTTCTACAGGTGATCGGGGCCGCTTGTTGGAGACAGATAGCGCGAGTTACCCACAAGGAAAGCTGCGCGGAAAGGAGGTAAAAATACTTAGCTACTGGATATACAATGCGATGCACAAAAATGAGAGGGATGGGCTACAACGTCAACTGTACTTCCCCTCCCGTACCATCAGGCAGATCACCCCGGATGCCACTGTATTGTTACACAATGGCGTTTCGGAAACTCTAATGTTTTACATAAGGAGTAAAGAAAATGATTAAGAAATTTAGCACATTGTATTAACGCTGTTGCTGGTGGTGGCGGTGGCAACACCAGCTCTGGCAACTGGTGGAGTTACGGGGTCGGTGACCGTGAGCAACACTGCTCCCACCCTCACCTCGGTGACGCTGCAGGATTCCGACAAAAGCACCGAAGCCAGTTCCATGACCCCACTCACAAGTTATGTGGTTGAGATCGTTGCTAACGATCTCAATACCATAGACGATATCGAGACGATCGACATCTATATCTTCTATGACGAGGGTGCAGGCGGCGATGGTGTCTTCACGGGAGCCTTTGACCCCGACGAGCGCGCTATCTACAACTGGACCAAGACCGATGACGTTTGGAGCATCGTGCCGGGAGATGTCACATCGACAACGTGGACGATCACGGTGGACGACTGCGTCACTCCAGGGAACTTTGGTTTAACCCAGGGCGAATGGAATCTAGTATTCACGCCGGGGAAGCTGGCAGTAGAGGCTGATGGCACAGCTGATGAATGGGACATTTACGTCAAGGTGAATGATCAAACAGCCGGTAATGATACCTCAACCATCTACTCCAAAGCGATGACGGCCTATTCCGAGATCACTATGGACCCGACCACCATCGACTTTGGCACTCTGGCCCTGGGCGCTACTGCGGCTATAGCCACTCCCGCGGACCATATTGTCAGCACCAACATCATTGCCAATGATGCTCACGCTCTGGGGATCATGTCAGCAGGGACCTGGGTGGTCGGCGCAGACTCCATAACGCTGAATACCTCGGGCACACCGGATGCGGCAGGTGAGTTCAGCCTGCGCATAGACGATGCTGCTACTGATGGTATTCCTACGACCCCCCAGGCGGTGACCGGCTCAAACGTCACCATAACTGAGCATGCCTCAGATGCTCGCACCGCTACCACTGGCGGCAACGAGGTTACAACTGATGTCGACCTGTACATGAGCCTCGTCCTGTTCACCAGCGGGATTGACATCGGCGAGTACTCAGGCTTGATTACCTTCTCAGTGACGAATTAACTGGGATGCTTACAGATAAGCTCTTGAGTTGGCTAACCATAGATAAAAGGAGGGCGAGGCCCGCCCTCCTTTTACTTCTTCTGGCGCTGGCTTCAGCGGTGCTGCCGGGATCTACGGCGCATGCCCAGGATGGGAATGGGGTCGCCATGACAGGCACCTTTTACGCCCAGATTTTCGAGATACCGCCGGGCACAGAGGTAAGCGCCCCCAGTGTCTACGTAGTGGTCTTTAACTATGGGGAAGAGGAATCCCTGTTTGAAATGTCCGGTGAAGCCCCTTTTGGGGTGGAGATTGTTTTCTCTGAAGGTGAATTTGCCCTTCCCCCCGGCGGACAGAAGAAGGTTTTCATCACCGTGAAGGTAGGCGAGGATGCTGTCCCTGGACAGTATGAACTCGTGGCAAGGGTAACGAAGGTCGTGGCTGAGGTCGAGGGTGCAGTTGTGGTAGCTACTTCCGCCGCCCAGCGGGCTGATTTGACCATCGTGGGAGAGTCAGCAATGGTGTATGTTCAGGTGGTCAGCCCCGATGGTGAGCCGGTGGTCTCGGTGGTCAGGCTGTTCAAGATTGTAGAGGAAAGAGAAATGGAGTTTGCCTCCAGCGAGACCGGCGTTCTGGAGGTAGAGGTCTCGCCGGGGAGCTATATAACCTCGGCCTATGTGGCAGGCCAAAAACTAGCCGAGGAGAGCTTCGACGTCGCGG